>Ga0208185_1000457_pt1 | contig 18643 bp, 19 predicted proteins | sample EasRivMeERMLT700_FD_187532 | JGI IMG/M metagenome (GOLD analysis project Ga0208185, IMG submission 187532) | Soil microbial communities from meander-bound floodplain in the East River, Colorado, USA - East River MetaG ERMLT700 (SPAdes) (version 2) | ecosystem: Environmental > Terrestrial > Soil... | reverse complement strand
GGCCGCTACAGCGTCGATCTCGAACGGCAGGCGCTGGCGGCTTGAAGCGCAAGAGACACCAAGCCGCCAGGATCTGATCTGCAGAATCTCGGCGTCACCGCGGCCACAAGACAATGAAAAGTCCAACCGCGGTGGCGGCAGACCGCCCGCCGGTATCCATCATCACCGGCTTCCTGGGCAGCGGCAAGACGACATTGCTCAACCGCCTGCTGCGGGACCCCGGCATGGCGCGGGCAGCGGTTATCATCAACGAGTTCGGAGAGATCGGCCTCGATCACCTGCTGGTCGAGACTCCCAGCGAGAACACCGTTTTGCTCGCCAACGGCTGCCTGTGCTGCACCATCCGGGGCGACCTCGTCGAGACCCTGGCGGGCCTCCTGGCGCGGCGCGGCACGGGCGACATCCCGGCGTTCGACCGCGTGCTGGTGGAGACCACCGGCCTTGCCGACCCGGTGCCGATTCTGCGCACGCTCGCGTCGGACGAGATCGTCGCCCCGCGGCTGCGGCTCGGCGCCGTCATCACGGTGGTGGACGGGGTGAACGGCTGCAACCAGCTCGAGACCTGTCCCGAATCCGTGAAGCAGGCGGCCATTGCAGATTGCTTGCTGGTGAGCAAGACGGATCTTGCCGGGAAGGACGAAATTGACCGGCTGCGCCAGCACCTGTCGCGCGTGAATCCCGGCGCGCAGGTGCACGACGCCGTGCGCGGCGAGATCGAGCCGATGCTGCTGTTCGGCGCCACGCTCGACGATCCGGCGGCGCAGCAGGAACAGGTCGAGCGCTGGCTCAACGAGCCGGCGTACGTCAAAGCCGAGCGCCCGGCCCTCAATGGCCGCCGCGCCCGCAAGTCCAGCCACACCGACCGCATCAGCGCCTTCGCGGTGCGTCGCGAAGAGGCCGTGAGCGCGGCCGGGCTGGCGGCCTGGCTCAACCTGCTGGCCACGTTGAAGGGCGCGAACCTGCTGCGCGTCAAAGGGTTGGTCAACGTCGAGGGCAGGCCGGTCGCCGTGCACGCGGTGCAAAGCGTGATTCACGAGCCGGTGGTACTGGCATCCTGGCCGTCGGCGGATCGCAGCAGCCGCATCGTGTTCATCACGCGCGACATGGCGCGTCCGGAACTCGAGGCTACGTTGCTGGCGCTCGACCTGGATGCGCGCCGCAACGGCGAAGGGGTGGCGATAGACCCGGAAGCGTACGCGCGCTTTGTGCGGGCGGCGGCGGGATTTTGGGGTGGCTGATTGCACGAAGGGAGAAGTCAGAACGTGAAGTCCCAGGAATTCCTGCAGGAAAAGGTGAAAGGCCCGGTGCAGGCAGTCAGTTGCGGCACGTTGATCGACGGCAGCGGCGGCAAGCCGGTAAAGGACGCGGTGGTCCTGATACAGGGCAACCGCATCACGAAGGTCGGTGTGAAGGGTAAGCTCAAACCGCCGCCGGGAGCCGAGTCGATCGACTGCTCGCGCTACACCGTGATGCCGGGGATGATGGATCTCCACATCCACACCGCCATGCACAACTGCATGACCTTCCACAACCACCGCGTTGCGCAGTTCGAGACCATGCCGCACCTGCAGCAGATGTACGCGCTGTTCCACGCCCAGAACTGCTTCGACATGGGCTTCACCACGCTGCGCGACCTCGGCATGAACGGCCCCTACGGGCTGCTGGTGAACGAGATGTGCGCGGTGCGCGACGCCATCAACGCCGGCATCGTGGAAGGTCCGCGCATGCTGATCGCGGGCTTCACCACCATGACCGGCTCGCATCTCGAGCTGATCCAGCCGCGCGCGATGTACCGCTGGGGCTTCAACACCGCCGACGGGCCGTGGGAACTGCGCAAGCTCGCGCGGAAAAACATGCTGGCGGGCTGCGATGTCATCAAGACCTGCGCTTCCGGCGGCGGCGGCACCGACAAGGAAGAACCCGACATCCGCAACATGACGCAGGAGGAGCTCGACGCGGTCGTGGACGAGGCCCATGCGCTGCACAAGCACGCTGCAGTGCACTGCTTTACCACCAGCGCGCAGCGCATGGCGCTCAAGGCCGGCGCCGACACCATCGAGCACATGGTATTCCACGACGACGAGACCATCGATCTCATCAGGCAAGGCGGCGTCCCGGTCACGCCAACGCTGTCCCACCGCACCGACCACGCGATCGAGCTGCGGCGCAATCACGGCACGGCGGATTTCGTGCTGCGCAAGATGAAGTACCTGCAGCCGTTCTGTTTCGAGACTTTCCGCAAGATGTACCAGGCGGGCGTGAAGATCGCCATGGGCACCGACATGGGCTTCGAGCCCGATATGGGCAGCAACGCCGCGGAACTGGAAATCTACGTCAAGCTCGGCATGAAGCCGATGGATGCAATTCTCACCACGACGCGCAACGCCGCGCAGGCTTTGAAGCAGGAGAAGGACCTCGGCACCATCGAAGCCGGGAAACTCGCCGACCTGATCGCCGTGGACGGCGACCCCTTGAAGAACATCCGCTGCCTGCAGCAGAAGAAGAACATCGCAGTGGTGATGAAAGAAGGGAAGATCTACGCCGACCGCCGGCCGGGCAAGAGCAAGAACGTGGTCAACGTGAAGCCGGGGGACTGGAAGATCGTCGATTATCTTTAATTCGCTTGGCGAATTAAAGATCAATAAAAGACTTGAATGGACCGTGAAACCAAGCAAGGTGACAATATGGCGGCCCGCAAGACATCAACCCGAAAATCTTCGCATTCCGCCGCGCGTTCACGCGCGGCTGCTCGGATCGCGCACACATCGTCCACCCAGCGTCGTGTCGTGAAAACTCGTGAAGGACGGACAAAGACCGAAGGCGCGATCCGAGGCGGTGATGGCAAGTACCAGTTCGCCCTGGCGCAGGTGAAGGACGTGCCGGCCGGCACCGGCTACTCAACCTCGCACGGCGGCGTGGTGGAAGGCGAGCGCATGCTGGTGGGCTACATCCACAAGGAGCGCGGCACCGGATCGCGCATGCACACGCACAAGAACGAGCAGTTCAACTACGTGGTGCGTGGCACGCTGGTAGGCTCGGTCAACGGCAAGCGCGTCGTCGCGCCCGCAGGCACGCTCATCTACATCCCGGCGAATGCGCCGCACACGCTGGTGGCCGCAGCCCACGACGAGGATGTAATATTTATTGCAATCAAGGACTTATCCCAAGGCATCATCGGCAAGGCGGTGGACGGCAAGATGACGGGGCCGCTTTATGAGAAGGGGTTCGGCCCGCGCGATTAGAACGAGAAGACCGTGCTAGTGCGGTACGGTGGGAAGCATTTTGCGGAGGAGGCAAAAATGAAACACCGGTGGCTGATACAGACATTGAGCATCGTGGCGCCGTTCGTGCTGGCGTTTCCCGCTGCGGCACAGGCGCCGTACCCCGTGAAGCCGATCCGCTTTATCGTCGGCTTCCCGCCCGGCGGCACCAACGACATCGTCGCGCGCGTGCTGGCACCGAAACTCTCCGAGTACCTGGGCCAGTCGGTGGTGGTCGAGAACCGCGGCGGCGCCAACACCGCCATCGCCTGCGAGGTGTTCGTGCGCACGCCACCGGACGGCCACACCCTCATGCTGAACGCGCCTGGCCACGCTACCAACCCAGCACTGATGAAGCTCAACTTCGATTCGATCAGGGATTTCTCTTTCATCACGATAGCGGCGGAATCCCAGAACCTGCTGGTGGTGCACCCGTCGTTTCCGCCACGGAGCGTGAAGGAGTTGATCGCGTTCTCGAAAAAGTATCCGCCGGGCAGCATCAACTACGGCTCATCCGGCACCGGCACCACGGTGCATCTTTCCGCCGAGCTGTTCCAGCACATGACCGGCGTCAAATGGCTGCACATCCCCTACAAGGGCGGCGGCCCGGCGGTGATCGATCTCCTCGCGGGCCAGCACGTGATCTACTTCGGCAACGTACCGACGGTGATATTGCACGCCCGCGCCGGCAAGCTGCGCGCGCTCGCCACGACCGGGCCGAAGCGCACGCCGGTGGCACCCGAAATTCCGACGGTGGCGGAATCCGGGGTGCCCGGCTACGAGGTCACCACGTTCTACGGCGTCTCGGCGCCGGCCAGGACACCGAAGCCGATCATAGACCGGCTTCACTCCGAGCTCGTGCGCGCGCTGAACTCTCCCGACGTGCGCGAGCGCCTTCAAGGCCTCGGCGCGGACCCCGTGGGCAATACGCCCGAGCAGTACACCGCCTTTATGCAGAACGAAATCGCGAAGTGGACCAAGGTGATCAGAGCCGCGGGTATCAAAGGCGAGTGAGCTGCCGGAAGGTTGAAGGCGGAAGGATGAAGGATGAATAGGACCGGTCACCAGTCACCGGTCACCGGTCACGCATTCGCCGCAACATGTCAGGCCGCGCTGATCTTGTTGCTCGCGGCCGGGACCTGTGCGGCGCAGGGGTACCCTGCAAAGCCGATCCGCTTCCTCGTCGGCTTCCCGCCCGGGGGCACCAACGACATCCTGGCGCGCGCGCTGGCGCCGAAACTGAGCGAATTCCTGGGGCAGACGGTGGTGATCGAGAACCGCGGCGGCGCCAGCACGGCGATCGCCACCGAACTCGCGGCGCGCGCGGCACCGGACGGTTATACCATCGTGTTGAACGCACCGGGCCACGCCACCAACCCGGCGCTGATGAAGCTTTCCTTCGACCCGGTCAGGGATTTCGCCTTCATCACGCTTCTCGCAGAATCCCAGAACCTGCTGGTGGTGCATCCGTCGCTGCCGGCGACCTCGGTGAAATCGCTGATCGCGATCTCGAAGCAGCGCCCGGGCGACATCAACTACGGCTCGTCCGGCATCGGCACCACGCCGCACCTCTCGGCGGAATTGTTCCAGTTCATGACCGGCATCAAGTGGGTGCACATACCCTACAAGGGCAGCGGCCTGGGGCTGACCGCGCTGCTGGCCGGCGAAGTGTCGCTCTATTTTGCGAACGTGCCCGCGGTCATCCGCCACGTGCAAGCGGGCCGGCTGCGGCCCCTGGCCTTGAGCGGCACGAAGCGCACGCCGGCCGCACCCGGCATCCCGACGGTGGCGGAGAGCGGGCTGCCGGGCTTTGCGGTGACATCCTGGTTCGGGGTCGCCGCGCCGGCGAAAACGCCGCGCCCCATCATCGACCGCCTCCATGGCGAGATCGTGCGCGCGCTCAACACGCCGGATCTGCGCGAGCGGATGCAGGGCATGGGCGCCGACCCGGGCGGCATCACGCCCGAGGAATACACGGCGTTCGTGCAGAACGAGATCGTGAAATGGGGTAAGGTGATCAAGGCGGCGGGAATCAAGGGCGAGTGATGTGCAGCAAAGGGAAAAGAGAAAAGGGAAAAGGCAAAAGGATGAATTTCACCGGTCACCGGTCACGGGTCACCGGTCACGTATTTGCGGCGGCGCTATTGCTCGCGGCCGGCACGTGCGCCGCCCAGAGCTATCCCGCCAAGCCGATTCGTATCGTCGTGCCGTTCCCGGCTGGCGGAATAGCGGATCTTTTTGCGCGCGTCATTGGACAGAAGTTCAACGAGGCGTGGGGACAGCCGGTGGTCGTCGACAACCGGCCGGGCGCCGGCGGCAACATTGGCGCGGAGATCGTCGCCAAGTCACCCGCGGACGGTTACACCCTGGTGATGGGCAGCATCGGCACGCATTCAGTCAACGTCAGCCTGTTCAGCAAGCTCGCCTATGACCCGATCCGTGACTTCACGCCGGTGGCGCTGGTCATGGAAGCCGAAGGTCTGCTGGTGCTGCATCCGTCAGTGCCGGTCAAAACCGTGAAAGAGCTGATCGCGCTGGCCCGCGCGCGGCCGGGCCAGGTCGCCTACGCGTCGGCGGGCCACGGTACCGCGGGCCACCTGTCGGGCGAGTTGTTCAAGTCCATGGCGAAAGTGGACATGGTGCACGTCCCGTACAAGGGCAACGTCCCTGCCATCACCGATTTGATCGCAGGCCAGACGTCGCTGCTGTTCGCAACCATGCCGACGGTTCTGCCGCAGGTGCAGGCGGGCCGGCTCAAGGCGCTGGCCGTTACCAGTTCCGCCCGCTCGCCGGCCGCGCCGGAGCTCCCGACCATCGCGGAAGCCGCGCTGCCGGGCTACTCGGTCACGAACTGGATCGGCATCTTTGCGCCGGCCGGGACGCCGCGCGAGGCCGTGAGCAAGCTCAATGGCGAGATCGTTCGCATCATGCAGGCGCCCGAGATCCAGAAGCGGCTCGCCAGCGAGGGCGCGAAATTCACGCCCCGGACGCCGGATGAATTCACCGCGTTCGTCAAGGCCGAAATCGCCAAGTGGGCGAAGGTGGTGAAAGAAGCCGGCATCCGCGTGGATTAGAATGCCGGTATGACTTGATGCAGTGAGGGGTGATCCGGGAGTTGAGCCCACGTATGAGACTCGAGCTGCGCAGCAACAAGGATTTTCTCGCCGGGCTGCTGTTTCTCATTCTCGGCGGGTTCGCTGTGGCGGTCGCCAGCAACTATCCGATGGGGTCCACCATGCGCATGGGCCCCGGCTATTTCCCGACCGCTCTCGGCGTCATTCTTTGCCTGTTCGGCGCCTACCTGGTGGTCCGCGGCATCCGCACCGGCGGGAAGATGGAGCGCGGGTGGGCGTGGAGGCCGCTTGCGTTCATCACGCTCTCGATCGTGCTGTTCGGCTTCCTCCTGGACCGGGCCGGCATGGTCCCGGCGCTGGTCGCGATGTTCTTCGTAGCCGCGGCGGCTGGCCGTGAGTTTCGCTTCAAGGAGGTGCTGCTACTGACCGTAGTGATGAGCGCCTTCGCCGCCGCCGTCTTTCTCTACGGGCTCAAGCTTCCTTATCCGTTGTTCCCCGGGGTCTGGTGGATATCCTGAATAACATTATCCTGGGCTTCGGTGTGGCGTTTTCGCCAGCGAATCTCGCGTACTGCTTCGTCGGCGTGACGCTCGGCACCCTGGTCGGCGTGCTGCCGGGCGTGGGCCCCCTGGTGACGATCGCGATGCTGCTGCCGATCACTTTCAACCTGCCCGCGGTGTCGGCGCTGATCATGCTGGCGGGCATCTATTACGGCGCGCAGTACGGCGGGTCCACCACATCGATCCTCGTCAACCTGCCGGGCGAAACGGCCTCGGCGGTTACCTGCATAGACGGCTACCAGATGGCGCGCCAGGGGCGCGCGGGGCCGGCGCTGGCGATCGCGGCGATCTCCTCCCTGTTCGCTGGCTGCGTCGGGGTCCTGCTGATCGCGCTGCTGGGTCCCGTGCTCGGGGAACTGGCGCTCAAGTTCGGCGCCGCCGAGTACACCGCGCTGATGTTGATGGCACTGGCGGCCTCCGCAGTGATGACCCAGGGCGACGCGGTCAAGGGGCTCGCCATGGTGGTGCTGGGGCTCCTGCTCGGCATCGTCGGCACCGACGTCAATTCGGGAATGTCGCGCTACACATTCGGGGTCCCCGAGTTGAGCGATGGCATCGGTTTCACGGTGATCGCGGTGGGGCTGTTCGCGGTGGCGGAAATCGTGGTGAACCTGGAACGCACGGAAGCTTCCGCGGCGTATACCCACAAGATCACCGGCCTGATGCCGACCGGCAAGGATCTAAGGGACTCGTCCTGGCCCATCGTGCGCGGGACGGCGGTCGGCGCCTTCTTCGGCGTGCTGCCGGGAACCGGGCCGGCGCTCTCCTCGTTCGCGACCTACCTGCTCGAGAAAAAGCTCGCCCGGGATCCGTCGCGCTTCGGCAAGGGGGCGATCGAGGGGGTGGCGGCGCCGGAAGCCGCAAACAACGCGGCCGCCCAGACCAACTTCATCCCGATGCTCACGCTCGGCATCCCTGCCACTGCGACCATGGCGCTGATGCTGGGGGCGCTGACCATGCAGGGCATCGAGCCCGGGCCCCAGGTGATGACCTCCAAGCCCGAACTCTTCTGGGGCCTCATCGCCAGCATGTGGATCGGCAACCTGATGCTGGTCGTCCTCAACCTGCCGCTGGTGGGGCTGTGGGTCAGGCTGCTCCGGGTGCCGTACCGCTGGCTGTTCCCCTCCATCATCATGTTCTGCTGCATCGGCAACTACAGTGTGAGCAACAACCCGGCCGACGTTTACCTGTGCGCCGTCATCGGCGTGCTGGGCTACGTCCTCGCCAAGCTCGACTGCGAGCCCGCGCCGCTGATCCTGGGCTACGTGCTCGGGCCGTTGATGGAGGAATACCTGCGGCGCGCGCTGCTGATCTCGCGCGGCGACCCGACCGTGTTCTTCACACGCCCGATCAGCCTCGCGTTCATGATCGCGACCCTGCTCGTGCTCTTGCTCATGATCGCGCCCGCGGTGCGCGGGAAGAAAGCGGATAATGCGTGACTGGTGACTGGTGACTGGTCGATTCACGATTCACGATTCACGAATCACGACTCACGCTTTACCGAAGGAAGATCGTGTCGGCTAAAGACGCACTGAAGCAGCTCGAAGAGAAAACCGCCGAAGCACTGGCGATGGGCGGACCGGAGAAGCTCGCCCAGCGCAAGGCGCAGGGGTATCTCAACGCGCGGGAGCGCATCGACTACCTGGTCGATCCGGGCAGCTTCATCGAGTCGGGACGCCATGCGCGGGCGATCCGCGACGAGGTCCGCCACAAGACCCCGGCCGACGGCAAGGTGGCGGGCTTCGCGCGCATCAACGGGCGCGAGGCATCCATCGTGTCCAACGACTTCACCGTGCTTGGCGCCTCCTCCAGCGTCATCAACATGAAGAAGATCAGGCACGTGAAGAACGCCGCCAGCCGCTACGGCATGCCGCTGGTGTTTCTCGGCGAATCCTCCGGCGCGCGCATGCCCGACCGCATGGGCGCGGCGGGCCGCGCCATCCTCGCGCAGGACCCGGCCGAGTACCAGCGCCTGCGCGAGACGCCGTGGGTGGCGACGCTGATGGGCCAGTGCTACGGTTCCTCGACCTGGTACGCGGCGATGTCGGACTTCGTGGTGATGCGCAAGGGCTCGGTGATGGCGATCGCCAGCCCCAACGTCACCTCGATTGCCATCGGCAAGCCGGTGGACCCCGAGGAGCTTGGCGGCTGGAAGCTCCTGACCGGCGTCTCGGGTCTTGCCGACATGGCGGTGGATTCCGACGAGCAGGTGCTCGACGCGGTGAAGAAGTTTCTTTCCTATATGCCGGCGCATGCCATGGAGGCGCCGCCGGAGCAGCCGGTGCCGCCCGGGTCGGGCGAGGCGTGCCGCAAAATGCTCGACATCGTGCCGGAAGCGCGCAACCAGGTGTACGACGCGCGCAAGGTCATTGCGGCGCTTGTGGATACCGGCTCGAGCTTCGAGCTGAAGGAGCGTTACGGCCGCTCGGTCGCCACGGTGCTGGCGCGGCTCGACGGCAAGAGCGTCGGCTTCATCGCCAACAATCCCCTGTACAAGGGCGGTGCGCTCGACGCCGACGCCTGCCAGAAGGCGACCAGCTTCATGGTGCTGTGCGATTCCTTCAACATCCCCATCGTATTCCTGGTGGACGTGCCGGGGTTTCTGATCGGGGTCGAAGGCGAGTTGCGCGGCATGCCGGGCAAGGTCATCAACTGGATGAACGCGCTGAGCCTGATCACCGTGCCGCGCATCACCGTCATCACGCGGAAAAGCTACGGCCAGGCGTTCATCAACATGGGCGGCGGGCGCAATACCGACGAGCTTGCGTGCTGGCCCTCCGCGGATCTCGGTTTCATGGACCCGCGCGTATCGGTCAACGTGCTCTACGGGGTGAAGGAAGAGGACGACCCCGAGCGCTTCAAGCAACTGGTCGCCGAGGTCAACCGCGATACCACGCCGTGGGAGCTGGCGCGGCTGTACGAGGCGCAGCACGTCATCGACCCGCGCGACACGCGCGATTTCCTTATCCGCATGCTGCAGATCCACCGCAAGCGGCTGAAAAATGGCGTGGGCGAGCACCGGTTGGCGAATTGGCCCACCAGCTTTTGACCTAGTGAATGGTGAATGGTGAATGAAAAAGGCGGCGCTTCGCGCGTCTTTGTATTCTATTTCCTATTCCCTGTTTCCCATTTCCACTCTTCTAAGGAGTAAACGATATGCTGACAAGTGCACCAGTGACCACCCTGCTTCCGGTGAAGGATTTGAACCGCGCGCGGGAGTTCTATGAGAAGAAGCTTGGCTTGAAGCCCCTAGGGTCAAAGCCGGACGGCAAGTTCCAGTTCGCGGGCGGGAGTGGCGGCGTGATCGCCTTGTTCCCCAAGCCCGAGGGGACCAAGGCGGAGCACACGGCCGTGAGCTTCCAGGTGAAGGACATCGCCCGGGAGATCAAGGAGCTGAAGCAGAAAGGGGTCGTGTTCGAGGACTATGATTTCCCCGGCCTGAAAACGGTGAACCATGTCTGCGTGCTGGGCGCGGAAAAAGCAGCGTGGTTCAAGGATACCGAGGGCAACTACCTCTGCATCCACGAGGATCTCTAGCCCGGCATGGCTGCTATCTTCGCGTTTCTCCACCACCTTGCGGCGTTTGCGCTGGTTACCGCGCTGGCGGTCGAACTCGTCCTGCTCAAGAGCGGGCTGACCGTGGAGAACGCGCGCAAGATCGTGCGCTACGACGCGGTGTATGGCATGTCGGCTGGCACGTTACTGGTCGTGGGCCTGCTGCGCGTTTTCTATTTCGAGAAAGGCGCGGCCTATTACTTTCAGTCCGCGCCCTTTCTCGGGAAACTCGCCCTGTTCGCCGCCATCGGGCTGCTGTCGATTTACCCCACGCGCGAGTTCCTCTCGTGGCGGGCGGCCCTCAAGCGGGGGCAGGTCCCGGTGGTGGACCCGGGCAAGCTGCAAAAACTCCACAGGGTCATACACTGGGAGCTGTCCGGCGTGGCGTTGATTCTCCTGCTCGCCGCGCTCATGGCGCGCGGCATCGGCCACCTCGGCTAGGCGAGGGACAGGGGTCGAGGGTCGAGGGGAAGAACCTTAGAACCAACAATACCGTCTTTCTTCACTCGACACTCATTCCTCGTCCCTCCGGCCCGACCCGCTGCATCGGGTCGGGCGTTCGCCGGCTCTAACGTGCGCAGGCACGTTATTCGAAACCCCGGCTCACTCCCTCAGACGCGGCAGACGTCCTCGCCACACCCCAGGTCCTTGTCCGCGTCTGCAAGAAGGCGGTCGAACGTCTCCGGCACGCGGATGACGCGTCCCTGCACACTTGGGGAATGCGCCTGCAGCCAGTAGCTGTGGGTCGGGTGCCCGCCGCCGGCGACCACGAGCACGATGTTGTCGGGCTTCAGGCAAATCGGCCACGGGTCGAGCTTGATGCTGTCGCGGGTCACCGGGTTGGCGTCGATCTCGATCCACGCCGGCGCTCCCGCGCGGCGCATCTGCGCCATCGGGATCTTCGAGTTTTCCCACAGGAAATCGCGTATCGACTTCTGGGTCCAGCCGAGCTCCGCCATCCGGCGCGCGACAATCGGCGCGATCATCATGATGCCGGGCGTGCCTTTTTCCCATCCCGCGAGCGCGGCGAGGTTGGGGGTGCGCATGTAGTCCGCCATGCGCCACATGCCGTTCAGCGCGTCTTCCTCGGGAGACTCCTTCTTCGCGCCGCGGCGCCGGACGTTGGTCACCCCGCTCGCGAATACGACCGAAACCGAGTTCGTGCCCGGAGCAAACCCGTGGCGCTGGGCGGCATGCGGTTGCCATCCCGGTGGCAGCCCTTCCTCATCCTCGGCGAACACCGCGTTGGTATAGCGCATGGCGCCGAAGATCGCCATCGTTCCGACGCCCGGCAGCGCGCCGCCGACGTTCTGCTGCATTAGGCGCAGCGCGCGCCCGATGCTCGCCCCGGCCGGGCGCTGCGGGTCCGGCCCGAGCAGGCCAAAACCCGAGTTGAGGCGGATCTGTTTGGCGATGGGCCCATTGACGATGACGGCCGGGAACGGCGCGCCCGAGGTGGCCTGCAACTGGTCGAAGCCATTCGCCGGGTCGAAGCACGCCTCCACCGCGGCGACGAGAACCGGCAGGTACTCCGGCCGCCCGCCGGCCATGGCGAGCGCGATGGCGCAGGTCTCGATGGTTGTGATGCCGCCGCGCGGCGGGAAATTGCCGAGCATGTGCGTGCGCGGCGCCGCCGAACCCTGGAGTATCCAGTCCACGCGTTCCTGCGTCGCCGGCCACAGCGGCAGCCCGTCGCCCCACAGATTGGTCAGCAGCAGGTTGTTCGCTCTGGTAAGCGCCTCCTCGTAGCTGGCGCCCTCGACCGCGAGCATCTTGGCCGATCCCGCCGCCTGCACGAATTCCGACTTCCAGCGCGTCAAGCCGTCGTAGAACTCGCGCTTGCGTTGCCCGAGGGAACTGAGATCGCTCCCTGGCAGGAACATGTTGACCGGGAACGTGACCATGGACGCATCCGGCGCGAGACCGATCCCGGACACGGCGTTCTTCATGACCCCGACGAAATCCGTCCGCGTCAGCGTGACGGTCGGGATGCCCAGCGCTTCTATCCTAGCGGCTGCACGGCCGCATGCTGTGGCGCAGGCCCCTCAAGCCGCGTTGCCGACGATGACGGCGTCGACCCCGCTCTTCTTCACCAGCGCCGCGGTATGCTCCTCGCCGATCAGCGTGTTGCCCTGGGGAAAGGTGTCGATCGGCAGCACGGTGACGCCCGGAAAGTCCTGCTCGAGCATCTCCTTCAGCAGCGGCAGCATGCGGTACGCCTGCCACTGCTCATTGCTGACGAAGCCGATGCGCTTGCCTTCGAGGGACGCCAGTCGCGGCGCGTGCGGCTGTTTCACTTCCAGCACGCCGGATGGATCGTGAAATTCCAGTTTGACCATGGATGTTCCTCCAGTGGATCGGGTTTCCCGTCAAATCCTAGCACGCGCCGCCGCTTCCGCGGGCGCAAGAGGGCTGTTGAAAAAGACACCGTCGCTCCCGCGAAGGCGGGAGCCCAGCGCCCCCATCCTACCTTCCCCCGCAAACGGGGGAAGGGGATACCCGCCTCCTCGGGAATGACGACTTGCTGCGCGGCGCATTAAGGCGTGACGGGCGTTGGCCGCGGCAGCGTGACATCCATCTCGCCCGCGACTTTACGCAACAGGTCGGGACGGTCGCTGATCACGCCATCCATTCCCCACTCGATCATGCGCCGCATGTCGGCCGGGTCGTTCACCGTCCACACCACGACTTTCAGCCCCAGCGACTGCGCTTCCTTCACTTGTTCGCGGGTCGTCTCGGCGTAATAGGGCGACCATACAGCCCCGCCCGCTGACTTCACCATACGCGGGATTGAGCCGTTGTAGCGGCTGACATGAAAACCTGCGGTCCAGGGCGAAGACGCCTTGTCCGCCTGGATGCTGTCCATGAAGCCTTTTTCCACGGTGAGATAGACGGTCGGGATCTCCGGCGCTTCCTTCTGCACGATCTGCAGCGTGCGCCAGTCGAAGGACTGGATAGCCGTGCGGCCAGCCATCCCAGCCTTGCGCACGACTGCTACGAGTTCGCGGGCGAAAACCTCGGGAGTCGTCGTCTCTCCTGGCGCGAGTGGAGATATCTTGGTTTCAATATTGAAGCGTACTGTTTCATTGCCGCTCTTCCGCACCAGCGCGAAGAGATCGGCCAGCCGCGGGATGCGCGTGCCGTCCGCCGGCTTCTGTTCCGGCCAGCGCTTCGCGTAGGCATTCAACGGGTTAAGCCGGCCGACGTCGTAGCGCTGGAGTTCCTGGTAAGTCAGGGAGCGGATGGCGGGACCGGTTTTTTGCAGCCACTTTCCGTCCGGCCCGCGCGTGATGTCAGGGTTGAGCGCCGGATCGTGACTCACCACCACTACGCCGTCGCGGGTGATGGCGCAATCCAGCTCCAGCGTGCTGACGCCCAGCGCAAGCGCTCTCGCAAACGCCGGCAGCGTATTCTCCGGCGCCAGCCCGCGCGCGCCACGGTGGCCCTGGATATCAAGTGCATAGGAAGATGTAGTCATGAGCGTCGCGGCGCAAACTAGGGCAGTGCAGGCCCTATAAATCGTGACCGGTGACCGGTGAACGGCGACCAGTAGGCTTCTCAGCTTCGCAAGTAGTAGCAGATCACCGGCACCACCGGCTCGTTTTGCGAGCGCCCCTCCTCGATCAGGAGCGAAGTTTGTAGTTGCTCCTTCACAATTTCCGGTCACTGGTCACCGGTCACTGGTCACCCGTTCACTAGTCTCGGCCCGCAGGCCCGAAGACAGTCATGCGCCAGCCGCGCGCGGTTCTGATGAAACAGGCCGAGTGCTCGATCGGGCTGCGGATCTGCTCTTCGGGCACGAAGCCGGTGCCCTCCTTCAACAGCCGGATTCGGACCCAGTTCTGCTTGAAGCCGGGGTCGAGGTCGGGCACTTCCCAATCCGTTACCCGCACTATTTCGTACGATAGCCGGGTGAGCGTGTCGGTATCCCACGACGGCCCGGCTTTGACCATCGTATCCCGCGCGGAGATGGCGCCGTACACGCTCGGATCGACGGAGACGGGCCATTTTCCGAGGAGGTATGGCGCGCACAGCTCACGCGGCCGGTTGCGGCGCTCGAGGTAGGCGCTGCCCACGGACAGCGCCGATGGCAGCAGGCTCCAGAACACCCCGGAATTTGAGTCGAGCTCCCACTGTTTGCGGAACTCGGCAATGCCGCGCGGCGCGGCGGCGCCGTTGCGGATGCCGGGATCGAGCACGCTCAGCACGAATTGGCGATCGCGCTTCTCGACCGCAGTGAGCAGGCGGGCGCGGAACGCCGCCCACGAAGCGTCGGTCAACGCCTCGTCGTGTGGCTCCATTTTGCCCTCCTGCGAATGCAGCGGGCCGGAATACGCCGCCATGACCAGCATCAACGCCACCAGGCGCGCAGAGAATCGCAGCATCACTTTCCCTTGTATAGGCCGTTGCGTTTTTCAAAGAAGGCCGCCAGCGCTTCGAGGTGGTCCTCGGTCTTCTGCAGCGCGGCCTGGAACGAAGCACAGGTATCGAGGTGCTCGTCGAGATCCTGCCGCAGCGCGAGCCGCAGCGCGCGCTTGGCATAGCGCACGGCAAGCGGCGGCTTGGCGGCGATCTGCGCGGCGATCTCCCGCGCGCGCGGCAGCAGGCGGTCGGGCTCGGTGACTTCCAGCAGGATGCCGATGGCGCGCGCCTCTTCCGCCTTGACGACGCGTCCCGTGAACGTGAGTTCCGCCGCGCGCTGTGCTCCGACCACGCGCTGCAGGAACCAGCCGCCGCCGTCGCCCGCCATGAGGCCGAGATTGATGAAGGTCTCGCCGAACTGCGCGTTGACGGAGCCGATGCGGATATCGCACATGTTGGCAAGGTCGAAGCCGGCGCCGATCGCCGGGCCGTTGACCGCGGCGATCACCGCAATCTCGGCCGCCTGCATTGCGCGCGGGATGCGCTGGATGTTGCGTCGGTAATAATCCTCCATCTCCGCCGCAGTGGACTGGATGGCTCGCTCGCGCATGGCCTTGATGTTGCCGCCGGCGGAAAACGCCGCGCCGTCGCCGGTGACGATCAGCACCGAGACCTCCGCGCAGGCGCTTGTCCACTCCAGCGTCGCGCAGATGTCGTCGGTGAGGCTGGTGCCAGAGAGCGCGTTGCGCATGTCGTCGCGCCTGAAAGTGAGGACGGCGACGCGCCCTTCCAGGTCGAGCGCGGCATCCGTCAATGCGGGAAGTGCAGACACGATAACCCAGCCACTTGATTGGAAATTTTCGTTATGGATTGCGCGAGGTGTTTGCGCGAAATCCATGTATGTTACGCAGCAGCGGCGGGACGCACAACCCGCCGTGCTATACTCGGCGCGCGTTTTTCAGTGCATTCCGCCGGCCATCAGTCGGTACACCAGCCATGGCACGCATCGAGATAAAGTCCGAGATCACCGGCACCGTGTGGAAGCTGAAGTCCAAACCGGGCGACAAGGTCGAATCCGGCGATACGCTGGTGGTGATCGAGTCCATGAAAATGGAAATCCCGGTCATTACCGAGGATCCCGGCACGGTGCTGGAAATCCGGGTGAAGGAGAAGGATCCGGTCGCCGAAGGGCAGGTCGTCGCCGTCTTGGACGGCTGATGCCTCGAAAAGCGTGATAGGTGACGAGTGATAAGTGATAAGTCTCGCGCGCAAGGCGCGGGTTTCTAACACCTATCACCTATCACCTATCACCTATCACTTATCACTCATCACTCATCACGCTTTCCCAGCTCGGCAATGGCGGCATCGCGGGAATCGAGCACCCGTTGCTCCGCCGCGCGCTGCGCTTCCAGGCCGTCGCCCTCCCGCACCGCCTTCACCAGCCGCTGCCAGTTTCCAGCGGACTGCAATCGTCGTTCCGGCGTGGAGAGCCCGAGACGGGAATACCGCAGCGTCTGCAACGCGAGCGACGCCAGAATCGCGCGCAATCGAAGGTTGGGCGCGGCATCGTTCAGCAGCTGATTCAGCTCGAAGACCGTTTCGACGTATTCGTCCGCGTCACCGGGATTGCGTGCCAGCTGCACCAGTCTTTCGACCGCCGGCTCCAGCGCGGGCAGCAGTTCGACGTTGCCGGGCGCTGCCGCGAGTTGACGGTCGCGCAGCCCGTTTAACACCGCGCGAATGTCGAATATCTCCCGCACCTCGGTTATCGAGAGCCGGGTCACCTGCGCGCCGCGCCGCGGAAGTATCGTGACCAGGCCGTCTTTTTCCAGCAGCCTCAAGGCTTCGCGCACCGGGCCACGGCTCACCCCAAACTCCGCGGAGATTTCCTGCTCCATCACGCGCCGGCCTGGCGCGTAGATGCCGGCTGTGATGCGCTCGGAGAGTCGGGCGGCAATTTGCTCGGGCAAAGATTGCGTGAGACGGGAGTCGCTGCGCGCTGCATCCCACGCAATCTTTACAGGGGGGGGTCCAGTCGCACGCCTTGCGGTGATTGCCAAGGGGTGTTCCTTCAAATGCTGATAACAGAGGCGACCATAGTACTCTGATGTATGATTGTCAACAATCTTATTGACAACAATCAACAGTCTGACTAGTATATTTCATATTTATCAATCAGTTATATAGGGAGTTTGTCCGATTTAAGTCGGACAAACTCCTGAAGAGAGGCGCATGAGCTGGTCATTGGAAATCGAGGAGGTCCACCGCCGGCGCCGACTCGCGGAGACGTGCGGCGGTCCGGAGGCGGTCGCGCGACACCATGCTGAAGGCAAGCTCACCGTGCGCGAGCGGATTGCGCGCCTGCTCGATCCCGGCAGCTTCCAGGAAGTTGGCAAGCTGGCTGGCCATGCAGAGTACGGTGCGAACGGCCAGCTCGTGTCGTTCACGCCGCATCCCTACGTGGCGGGCATTGGCAAGATTGACGGACGGCCCGTCGCGGTCGGAGGCGAGGACTACACCATCAAGGGCGGTGCGGGCTCCGGCAGCGGGCGGCGCAAGGGCGGGCAGGGCGGTTTCATCGAAGACCTCGCCTGGCGCTACCGCATCCCGCTGGTGAATCTGATCGATGGCGTGGGCGGCAGCGTCGAATCTATCGAGCGGCGCGGCCATACCACGTTTCCCGGCGCGGGCCAGGACGGCTTCGAGCGCTCGGTAGAGCTGCTCGGCGCGGTGCCGGTGGTGAGCGCCGTGATGGGCACCGCGGCGGGCGGGCCGTCCGGACGCGCGATGCTGTCGCACTGGACCATCATGGTGAAAGGCACGAGCCAGATTTTTGCGGCGGGCCCGCCGGTGGTCGAGCGCGCGTATGGCAGGAAGGTCAGCAAGGAAGAACTCGGCGGCGCACCGATGGCGGTGGACACCGCGGGCACCATCGACAACGCGGCGGCCAATGAAGAGGACTGCCTGCGGCAAATCCGGCGTTTTCTGTCGTACTTGCCGACCAACGTCTGGGAGCTGCCGCCGGAGGTCCGGTGCGAGGATCCGGTGGACCGGTGCGAGGATGGGCTCGCCGATATCATTCCGCGCTCGCCGCGCCAGCCGTACGACGTGCGCAAGCTGATCGCGATGGTAGTGGATCGCGATTCGATATTCGAAATTCAGCCGACCTTCGGCCGCGCGGTGATCACGTGTCTTGCCCGGCTTGGCGGCAAGGGGGTGGGCGTGATCGCCTACAACCCGACGCACGGCGGCGTGGTCGACGTGAAGGCCGCGCGCAAGCAATCGCATTTCACCGAACTGTGCGACACCTTCAACATTCCGCTGGTGTTTCTTGTCGATGTGCCGGGTTTCCAGATCGGAATGGAATCGGAGGCGGCGGGTATGCTGCGCATTGGCATGCAGGGGCGCTACCTCGGCATGCAACTCACGGTACCGGTTTATACGGTGGTGGTGCGCAAATGCTACGGAATGGCGGGCGGCAGTACCGTGGACCGCGCGGGACTCAACTTCAAGATCGCCTGGCCGTCCGCCGAGTGGGGCTCGCTGCCTATTGAAGGAGGCGTGAAGGCCGCGTTCCGGCGCGAGATCGAAGCGGCGCCCGACCCGGTGCGTCGCGAGCAGGAGATCGAAGCGGAAATGAGGCGGCTTGCATCCCCCTTTCGCACCGCGGAAGCGTTCGCGGTGGAGGACCTGATCGACCCGCGCGAGACGCGCCCGTACCTGTGCCGCTTTCTCGAGGCGGCCTGGCCGGGGATGCGGACGCGCCTTGGACCGAAAGCCCGGTTGGGCGTGCGTCCCTAGCAGCCTGTCTGAGCGAAAGCCCGATATGCTG
>Ga0208185_1000456_pt1 | contig 18648 bp, 13 predicted proteins | sample EasRivMeERMLT700_FD_187532 | JGI IMG/M metagenome (GOLD analysis project Ga0208185, IMG submission 187532) | Soil microbial communities from meander-bound floodplain in the East River, Colorado, USA - East River MetaG ERMLT700 (SPAdes) (version 2) | ecosystem: Environmental > Terrestrial > Soil... | reverse complement strand
GCGGCCGCGATGCTTGATGCGTACCTGTGTGCGGGCGCACGCCAGCGCGGTCCGGCGATCGTCGAGCGCCCGCTCGCGGCGCAGCCGCGTCATCGCGGCGTCGATCTCGTCGTCTGTGAATTTGCGTTTGGCGAGACGGGTGCGCAACTGGGCCTCGGCGAGCTCGCGTCGGGCAAGCAGTCCCAGCGCCTTGACATACGCCCGATCCGTGTCGTCTGTCATTGGCGCTTGTAGAAATGCAACATGACAAAAGTCAAAATGCAAACATTGCCGGCGTCACTACCAGCTTACAGTCTGCATTTTGAATTTTGAATTTTGAATTGTGAATTTGCGCCCTAGGCGCCGAAACGCGTGATCTCCGGCGACCCCTGGCCGACGCTCGCCATCTGGTCGCGCGATGTGTCGGAGGTGGTCGAAATACCCTGGACTCTCAGCTTGAATTCGTCGACATTCGAGGCCCATCGGAGCGCCTCTTCGTACGAGATCAGCCCTTGCTGGAACAGGTGGAAGATCGACTGGTCGAACGTCTGCATCCCGTACTGCGACGTGCCCTGCGCGATCGCGCCGTGAATGAGGTGGGTCTTTTCCTTGTCCATGACGCAGTCGCGAATGAACGCCGTGCTGATCAGGACTTCCACTGCCGGCGCGCGCCCCTTGCCGTCGGCCTTCGGGATCAGGCGCTGCGAGATGACTGCCTTGAGCACGCTGGCCAGCTGCAGGCGGATCTGCTTCTGCTGGTGCGGCGGGAAGACGGCGATGATGCGGTTGATCGTTTCTGTCGCGTCGAGGGTGTGCAGAGTCGAGAGGACGAGATGGCCGGTTTCGGCAGCCAGCAGCGCCGTCTGAATCGTCTCGAAGTCGCGCATTTCGCCGACGAGGATTACGTCGGGGTCCTGGCGCAGCGCGCTGCGCAGCGCCTGCGCGAACGACTGTGTGTCGACGCCGATCTCGCGCTGGTTGATGATCGAGCGATTGTCGCGGTGGAGGTACTCGATCGGATCCTCCACCGTCATCACGTGCGTGGTGCGCGTCGCGTTGATCTCATCGATCATCGCGGCGAGCGTCGTGCTCTTGCCGCTGCCGGTCGTGCCCGTGACGAGCACGAGGCCGCGTTCTTCAGCGGCAATCCTCTTCAGCACCGACGGCAGGGCAAGCTCGTCGATCGTCGCCACGCGCATCGGGATGACGCGGAAGATCATGCCGATCGTCCCGCGCTGCTGGAACGTGTTGCAGCGGAAGCGGCCGAGCCCCGCGATGCTGTACGCGAGGTCGACCTCGTGGTTCTCCTTGAACTTCTCCCGATGGCCCGTTGGCAGCACGGCAGCCGCGATCGACACCATGTCGTCGTGATCGAGGCGCTTTGCCTCGCTGGCCGGGGTCAGCGTCCCGCGGACGCGCATCATGGGGTAGCTGCCGGCTTTCAGATGAAGATCGGACGCGCCACTTTCAACAGCGATTTTCAGAAGGTCATTAACGTGCATAGGATCCTGAGCCAAGCCACGGAGTCACGGAGACACGGAGTGTGTCCAAAGGCTTTCTCCGTGCCTTCGTGTCTCCGTGGCCCGTCTCAGTTTATCGACTCTTCGAGCTTCCAGATGTAGCGGCAGCTGGAGCATTGACGAATTGCAGCCACCCGTGGGTATCCGGCGCTTCACCCTTCACGATCTGGAAAAAACGCTGCTGTATAGCTTCGGTGACAGGCCCCCGCCGCCCCCGGCCCACCCTGATTCGGTCGACCGAGCGAATCGGCGTGACCTCGACAGCGGTCCCGACAAAGAACACCTCGTCCGCGATGTACAGCGTCTCGCGAGGCAATGTCTCCTCACGGACCTCAAAGCCGAGGTCGTGCGCGATGGTGATGACCGAGTCCCGCGTGATGCCCCACAGCACGGAATTGCCCACGGGCGGCGTGTAGATGACGCCTTCACGGACGATGAAGATATTCTGGCCGCTCCCCTCGCTCAGATTGCCGCCGGTGTCGAGCGCAATGCCTTCCGCGTACCCTTCCGCAAGCGCTTCCATCTTGATGAGCTGGGCGTTGGCGTAGTTCGCGACGCTCTTCGCCATGGCCGGTGTTGTATTCGGCGCGTTCCTCGCCCACGTCGAGATCTTGACGTCCAGCCCTTCCTCGATCGCTTCCTTGGTGAAGTAGGCGCCCCACTCCCACAGCATGATTGCGACATCGACCGGACACGGAAGCGGATTGACGCCGAGCGAGTCGTAGCCGCGATAGATCAGCGGACGGATGTAGCACGCGCGGAACTTGTTGACCTGGATCAGATCGAGGATGGCGTCGCTGATTGCCTGCTGCTCGTACGGCACGTCCATCCGGTATATGCGCGCGGAGTCGAACAACCGGCGGATGTGCGCGTCGAGCCGGAAGCAGGCGGGACCGCCTAGCGTGTCGTAGCACCGGGCGCCCTCGAAGACGCCGCTGCCGTAGTGGACGATGTGCGAGCCGATGTGGATCTTCGCGTCGTTCCACTCCACGAGCGACCCATTCATCCAGATCTTGCCGGTCCCGGGAAAAGCCATCTGCCTGCTCCTTCTTGCCCGCCATAGCGCGAAGCGCGAAGGCGGGTGTTCCTGAAGATCTTATACGGCCCGCCCTAATGGAGCGAATGTCACCGAGACAAGCCACGGAGGCACGGAGACACGGAGCATTACAACTCCCTATGAATCTCCGTGACTCATCGGCCGACGTAGAGGCGGACCTTTAGGTCCGCCTACTGCTGCGTTTCTCCGCAGAAGGGGCAGCGCGCCGTGCGGGCCTGGAGGGGCTTCCGGCAGTGCCAGCAGAACGTGGGGTGTTGCGGCGCGTCGCGCGCACGGAGGCGTGACTGGATTTCGGCGACGTTCGCGTCCCGCTGCGCACCCGTAGACCTGGGATGTCTTCGCACGGTCGTGCTGGCCGCCAAGTCCTCGAACAGGTTGGACGCGCGCTGGTACCGCTGGGTGGGGTCCGGGGCAAGCGCTTTCAACACGATGTCGTTGATCGACTTTGGAATCTTGCGGTTCTTCATGCGCGGCGGCGTGACGAGCTCGCCGCGCATGAGTCTCTCGATATCCGTTGGCGCCGGCGTCGCGTACGGCAGCTCTCCCGTGAGCATCTGATAGATCGTCACGCCGACCGAGTACACGTCGCTGGCGAACACCGCCTTGCCGTAGAACTGCTCTGGCGCCATGTACGGTGGACTGCCGATCACAGTCGTGCCGTGCGCCGCGATCTCGAGGAATCGCGACGTACCGAAGTCGGTCACTTTCAACCTCCCGGAGCGGGAGACGAGCATGTTGCCCGGGCGCAGGTCGCGATGCAGGACACCCTCGCCGTGTGCGTGATCGACCGCATTGCAGATTTGGCACGTGTAGTCGAGTACGAGAGTGAGATCCAGGGCGCCCTCGCGAAGAATGATCTGCTCCAGCGTTTCACCCCTGACGTACTCCATCACGATGAAGAAGACTTTTCTTTGCTTCTCCGCGGTGAGCACCGACACGATGTTCGGGTGATTCAGTGACGCGAGCAGTCGCCCCTCCTTGAGCATGTCTTTGAAATCGAGGTTCTGCTTGTGGGGAACCTTGAGGGCAACCTTTTTGCGAATCCAGGTGTTTTCAGCGAGGAAGACGCTGCCGAAGCCGCCGCTGCCGAGAGGAGAGAGGATCCGGTACTTGCCGACCGTTTGACCCTTCAGGAACATGTTGCGGTGCGAGGAGTATAGCAGCGGTGCGAGAGGTGCATAATCGCGGCATGAATGCGCGATTTCATGCGCCCGACGCACAGGCGCCAGGCGAGGTCGTGCCGCTGCCCGATGACGAGGCCGAGCATCTGACCCGCGTGCTCCGGTTGAAAGCCGGCGATGCCGTGCGCGTCTTCAACGGACGCGGCGACGAGTTCGACGCGGTCGTCGAGCAGGCCGGCAAGAATGGCGCGCTCGTGCGCGTGGGAGCCGCGCAGCGACCGGCGCCGGAGGCCCGCGTCGCGATCACGCTCGCGCAGGCGGCGCTCAAGGGCGACAAGATGGACGATATGGTGCGCGACGCGGTCATGCTGGGCGTCGCGGTTATTCAGCCGATCGTCACCGAGCGCGCCAAGGTCACGCGCGCGTCTCTGGCACGTAGCCAGAGGCGGGACCGCTGGCAGCGGATCGCAATCTCGTCGGCGAAACAGTGCGGGCGCGCGACTGTGACGCCAATCCTCGAGCCGCTCGACTTCGGAGAGCTCGTCGAGGCGCTGGCGAAGTTGGCGCTCCCGCAGCCGGCGTTGATGTTCGTTGAGCCTGACGCAGGCCAGGATGCGACAAGGCTGTCCGAATTGGACTTGTCGCCGCAGCGTGCCGCGACGGTGATCATCGGTCCCGAAGGCGGATGGACGGACAGCGAGATCGAACACGCGGCGTCCGTGGCCCGCCTCGTCACGCTCGGTGGTCGCACCCTTCGCGCCGACGCGATGCCCGTCGTGGCGCTCGCCGCTCTATTTACGATTTGGGGAGAGTTCTAGACAGACCCATTCGTCCTCCTGGCCGCGCCATTCGACGCACAGTCCGGAAAACGCGCGGAGCACGCCGCTCTCCTCGTTGTCCATCAATCCGCTGAGCACAAGCCGCCCCGAAGGCCCCGCGAGGGACGCCAGCCGCGCGGCGGCCGTGATCAGAAGACCCCCGGTCAGGTTCGCGACAACGACGTCGAAATGAGCCGGGATTCGGGATTCGGGATTCGGGATTCGCAGGTCGAGGAGTTCGATCGTCATTCGTGCGTCAGGGTTGAGCGTCAGGTTGTCGCGCGCTGCCGCGACAGCATCCGCATCGTCATCGATCGCCACGACCGTTGCCGCGCCAAGCCGGCTTGCCGCAATCGCGAGCACGCCGGATCCGGTTCCGATATCGACGACGCGCAGGCCGTGAAGATCGATGTGTTGCAGCGCTGCGAGGCAGAGACGAGTCGTCGCGTGGTGTCCGGTGCCGAATCCCATCGAGGGTCGGATGACGATCACGATTGGTTCGGCGCTCTGGATCTCGGATCCCGGATCCCGGATCCCCGATCCCCGATCCCCGATCCCCGAGACAGGCACATCCCACGGCGGTGCGACGATGATGCCGTCAACCTGGACGGCCTTGAGGTCGGCCTGCGAGCGCGCGGCCCAGTCCTCATCCGGCACGTCGATCGCGAGAATGGTGATGCCGCTGAACTGCTCGCGAAGGGCGTCGGCCGCGCGGTCCCTGTCGCCGGCGTCGTGGAAGAACACGCGTGATAGGTCAGGAAGAGTGTCGTCGATCGCGGCGATGCCGAAATCGAGGAGAAAGGCCTGGATGAAATCGCTGATCTGGGAATCGGTTTGATGGACCTCAAGCGCCGGCCATGCGCTCACCCCTCGACTCCGCTCGGGGTGCCCTGAGCCTCGTCGAAGGGCATCGTTAACCGAAGATGTCCTTCACCCGGTCGAAGAGGCCGCGATCCTCGTGATCGTTGCGCGATGTCGGCTCGAACTTCTCTTCGGGCAGCGACGCGGCGAGCTGCTCCAGCAGTTTCCGCTGTTCGCGCGTCACCTTCTTCGGTGTTACGAGCTTCACCGTGACGAGCAGGTCGCCGCGTGAGCGTCCGGAGACGACGTCGGGCATTCCTTTGCCGCGAAGGCGGAACGTCGCCCCGCTCGTCGTCCCTTCGGGAACCTTGAACGTCCCCTCACCGTCGAGGGTGGGAATTTTGATCTCGCCGCCGAGCGCCAGCGTCGGATAGTTCAACGGGATCTCGCAAAACAGGTCGTTGCCGTCGCGATGAAAGAACGGATGGTCCTGCACGTGCACCACGACGTACAAGTCACCGGCGGGCCCGGCGCCCGAGCCAGCCTCGCCTTCTCCCGTGAGCCGCAGCCGCTGACCGGTGGCGATTCCAGCGGGGATTTTCACGGTCAGTTTGCGCTGGTGCTGCACGCGTCCGCTGCCATGACACGTCTGGCACGGCGTGCCGATGATCGATCCGGTGCCGCGGCACTGACCGCACGTGCGCGCGACGGTGAAAAACCCCTGCTGGTAACGAAGCTGACCGCGTCCGTGGCACTGCGGGCAGGTCGTCGGCTTCGAGCCAGGTGCCGCGCCAGAGCCTGTGCAGGTTTCACATGTTTCGTTCCGCGGAATCTGGATCGACGTCTCGACGCCCCTGGCGGACTCGTTGAACGAGATCTCGAGGTCGTAGCGCAGATCCGAGCCGCGTTGCGGTCCGCCGCGCCGCCGGGCGCCGCCGAACATCTCGCCGATGCCGAAGATGTCGCCGAGGCCGCCGAGAATGTCCTCGAAGCCCGTGAAGACGGTGGGATCGAAGCCGCCGGTTGCGGCGCCGCCAAGCCCCGCATGGCCGAAGCGGTCGTACATGTGGCGCTTGTCGGTATCGGCGAGGATGGCATAGGCCTCGGCCGCTTCCTTGAAGCTCTCCTCGGCTGCCTTGTCGCCCGGATTGCGATCCGGGTGAAACTGCAGCGCGAGCTTCCGGTACGCGCTCTTGATTTCCTGCTCTGTGGCCGTGCGGGTGACGCCGAGCACTTCGTAGTAGTCGCGCTTGCTCACGTTTTCGCTACCTTCACCATGGCCGGGCGCAACAGGCGATCACCAAGCGTGTAGCCGCGCCGCAGCTCCTGAATCACTTCTCCTTCTCGGTGGTCCGGACTCGGTTCAGACATGACCGATTCGTGGAAGCGCGGATCGAAGTCCGCGCCGACGGTCTCGATCGGCTTGACGCCCCGTTTGCGCAGAAGCTCCAGCATCTGGCGGTGAATGAGCTCCACGCCTTTCCGGAACGAATCGGCGGCGCCCGTGGCCGGCGCCTGCAGCGCGCGCTCGAGATCGTCGAGGATCGGGAGCAGATCCGCCAGCGCGTCGGCGCTCATCGCGTCCAACTGATCGCGGCGATCGCGTTCCACGCGCTTGCGGTAGTTGTCGAACTCGGCGGCCGTGCGCAGGAAGCGATCCTGCAGTGCATCCTTCTCGCGGCGGAGCTCGTCGACGGGCGAGACGTCCTGTTCAGTCGTCGGCTCAGTGGCCGCGCCAGTCGTGTCCTGTTCGTTCGCGATGTCTTCTTGCATGTGCGTGATAATCGTTGATGATCAATTCGTGCGAAGCACGCGGGCGACCGCCTGCGTCACACCGTCGACGACGGTGATGGCCCGCGAGTAACGCATCCGTGTCGGTCCGATGATGCCGACGGTCCTGATCGTGCTCCCATCGGACGTCGTCGACGCAATGAGACTGAACGGACGCAGATCCGGGGCCGTATGCTCGCCGCCGATGACGACGGTGAGTCCGGGGCCGTCGATGTATTTCGTCAAGAGGCGCACCATCCGCTCTTTTTCTTCCATCATCTCGAGCAACGCGCGCAAGGTCGGCAGCGACACGCCTTCGGGCGCCGGCGTTTCGAGCAGCGACGCTGCCCCTTCGACGTGGAATCCCTGGTGCGTCGGCAGCTCCTCGAGCGTCGAGCGCGCAAGGCGCAACGCGCGCGCCATCAGCTGATCGTACAACGTCCGCTCCTGAGCGAGTCGCGCGAGCACCGCCTCGCGGACGTCGAGAAGCGGAACCCCGGCAAATTCGGTGTTGAGGTAGTTCGCCGCCTCCACCAGTTCTTCGGAGCGAACCTCCTCACCCGCATCGACCACTTTCTGCGTGACCTGGTTGCCGCGCGAAACGACGACGACGAGGACACGCGAGCCGCCGAGCGGCACGAACTCTATTCGCTGCAGCACGGCATCGTCGGTGCCTGCAATGGCGAAGCCGATGTGCCGGGACGCGCGCGACACCATGTGCGAGACGCCCGCGAGCAGGTCGTCGATCAACGGGGACCGCTCGGCGTGTTGCCGTAACTGGTTCTCGACGACAGCGGTTGGCCTCGTGGGCCTGCGGCTCTCGAGGAGCAAATCGACGAACACCCGGTAGCCGCGATCGGTCGGCACGCGACCGGCGGAGGTATGCGGCTGGTGCACGTAGCCTTCATCCTCGAGCCTGACGAGCACGTTGCGGACGGTCGCTGATGAGACAGCGACGCCGCTCTCCCGGGCGAGCGTCTGCGAAGGCACGGGCTCACCGGTCGCGATGTACTCGCGCACCAGCGCCGCCAACAGCCGCCGAGACCGTTCGGAGAGTTCGTGAGAAACCATTACCTGTCAGAAGCTTAGGGCTTTACAGATTATAGCGTGTCGAACCAAAGGTTCACGCAGGGGGGCTGGTTGTTCACTCTTCTCGGTTCTTCGTTCTCTGTTCGTGTTCAAGTTCCGTTCTAAGTTCGGAGTTCAGCTTCGGCGTTCGGCTATGCGGCCCCGCGTCGCAGCTTCTGCGTTGTCCCGGGCCCGCCCAACGAAGATCGCTCCTGAAATCGCGCGGCACTGCGTGTGCCCTGTTGCGAACGCATGCGCGGTGTCCGACGCTTCACCGATCTTCGGGCGTGGCAGGCGTGCGACGTCTACAAGAAGGCTGTGTATAAGCTGCTCGACAAAGGGGTGTTCGGGAAGGACTGGAAGCGTCTCGAACAGCTCGAGGATTCTGTTGCCGGGCCGCCCGGCCATGTCGCGGAGGGCTTTGGTCGCTTCAATCCTCCGGATTTTGCGCGGTTCACGGTCATTGCACGTTCATCGATCATGGAATCCCAGAGTCACCTAATCGATGCGGTCGACAAGAGGTACATCACCGAGCAAACAAGGCTGGAGCTGGATTCTCTCGCCGTGTCGGCGCTCGAGGAAGTCACCGGGCTCATGGAATATCTGCAGTCGCCGGAAGCGCTCCGCAATGCCCGCCGGGCACGCGAACGACGCATCGCGTCGCGCCCCGCGCGCCTCTCGCGCCGAACCCAGAACCGTGAACCCTCGAACCCCGAACAGACGAACCCAGAACAGGCGAACCCCGAACATCCGAACAAAGAACCCCGAACCGAACTTGAACACGAACAGAGAAACCAGAACCCAGAAGAGTGAACGCCTGTTCGTGAGTGAACGCCTGTTCGTGAGTGAGCGCCTGTTCGTTCAGCGTTCACCAGCGATGCAGCTCGCAGTACTCGGTCGGCTCAGTTCCCGAGAGGAATGATTCCGTAAGTGTCCGGGGGCAGCCGGGCAGTGCGAGCTTGCCGGTGTCGCGATCGATTTCGGAGAACGTGATTCCCTCGGGCGCCTCGAACGGGGCGTTCGTATGTCCGGCGGTCGCGTTCTTCATGAACTGCGTCCAAATTGGCAGCGCGGCCTGGCTGCCGCTCACCGACACCGGCTGGTTGTCGTCGAAGCCCACCCAAACGACGGTCAGAAGGTCGGGGGTGAACCCGACGAACCACGCATCGCGCAGGTCGTTGGTCGTACCGCTCTTGCCGGCGGCGTCGAACGTGAACCCTGCCGCCCGCGCGCCCGCGCCAGTGCCCTCGTTGATCACGCTGCGCATCATGTTGGTCACGAGATACGTGGTATCAGGGCGCGCGACCCTGCGCAGCACGCCCTCCTTGGGCTTGAGATGACGCGTGCCGGCGTCGATTCCATTGATGACTTTGAGGGGACGCACCATCCCTCCATTGGTGAACAGCGTGTAGGCCTGCGCGACTTCGAGCGGCGTCAGTTCGAAGACACCAAGCGTGATGGCGGGGAAGCCACGCGGCGGCGTGCCGACCCCCACGCGCTTCCATACCTCGGCCACCTTGTCGAAACCGATGGTCTCGCCCACGTGGATCGTTCCGAGGTTGCGCGACATGGCCAGCGCGCGTCGCCAGGTGATCTCACCGTCGTAGTCGTCGTAGTTCCTCGGCTCCCACGTCTGGTCATCGAAGGTAAACACCTCCGGTTCGTCGTTGGTCAGCGACGCAGGCGTCAGGTCATTGCGCCCTTCCGCCGCCGCGCGCTCGAATGCCGCGAGAAAGACGAACGGCTTGAACACCGATCCGGGCTGGCGACGGGCGATGATCGCGCGGTTGAACTGCGACTGGTTGTACGAGCGGCCTCCGACCATCGCGAGAATCTCGCCGGTCCGTGGATCGACGGCCAGGAGTGCCGCCTGCGCGCGCCCTTTGCGCTTCCGTCTGGCCAGCAGATCGTCGACACGCGTCAACCCGTCGCGCACCGCGTCGAGCGCGAGCCTCTGCAGGTTGATGTCGAGCGTCGTATGCACGTCGACCGAGTTCTCCTGCGCGGTGAGCCCGGGAAACTTCTCCGCGATTTCCTGACCAACCATGTCGACGAAGTAGGGCGCCTCGTTGTCGACGCCCCGAGCGGCGACCTGCAACGGCTCGCGGCTGGCCCGATCGGCGACGTCCGTGGAGATGTATTCCTCGTCTGCCATGGCGCGCAGGACGATGTTGCGGCGTTCGACAGCGTTCTTTGGATTGACGAACGGGGAGTGCAGGCCAGGGTTCTGAATCACGCCCGCGATCAGCGCGGCTTCGCCGACGGTCAGATTCGCGACGTCCTTGCCAAAGAACAGCCGCGATGCTTCCGCAACGCCGTGAATGGCGAATGACCCGCGCTGGCCGAGGTAGACGTCGGTCAGATAGAGCTCGAGGATCTCGTCCTTCGACGCGCGCCGCTCGAGCACGAGCGACATGAACGCCTCCTGCACCTTGCGGCGGTAGGAGCGCGTGCCGGTGGCCAGCTCACTGTTGAACTCATCGGTAAGGAAGAACATCCGCGCGAGCTGCTGGGTGATGGTGCTGCCACCGACCGGATACTTGTTGTCGCCGACCGCGTTGATGATGACGGAACGGATCACGCTGAAGGGGTTCACGCCAGGATGCGAGTAATAGCTCTGGTCCTCGATCGCGAGGACCGCCTGCTGCATCCGCTTCGGAATGGTCTCGAGCGACACGCGGCGCCGCTTCTCGCGCGCGCCGCTCGTCATCAGTGCGGTCAGGAGCGGCGGATCGAGCGTGACCGCATCCGTCCTGATCGCCTTCGAGGTGCCGTTCATGATGTCGAGCGCTCTGATGCCGCGCGGCGGGGGAGGGGGCGGACCGCCAGCCCGTCTCACCGTCGGCGGAGCAGGGAACGTGGCGCGAATAGTCTTGCCGCTGAAGTCGCCGGTCCGCGGAGTGATGAGCACGGCGTTGCGGATGATCGCGAACTCGCCCGGCGCTTGCGCTGTCGGGCGCTGGGCATAGCCGAGATCGTTCAACCGCGCGATCAGCTCCTGCTCGCTGAGGGTCTCGCCGCGGCGTACTTCGAGCGGCCGGGCATAGACGCGCGGGAGCGAGCGCTCACGCTCGCCCTGGAGCCGGGCGTCGATGATGCGCCCGAACGACACGTAGTAGTAGATGAGTGTCGCGCCGACGACGAGCGAGCCGATCGAGCAGGCGAGCAGCACATACCGCACGAGCTGCGGGTTGCGGGTCATCCATTTCTTCGCGCGCGTTCGTCGTGATGTTTTTGCCATTCGGCTCTGCAGGGGGTTTCAAGACCCGCCCCTACGTATCGGGATCCAACCCCTAGACCGTCAATACCCAATGGGTACCCAGGTCGGGCGACAGCTCCTCGGTGAGCCGGTCGACGAGCATGGGGCCGTATTTGTTGAGAAAATACACGAACCCAATCGCGCGTTCCTGCGGATCGCCGCCAGGAAACGCCTGCGCCTGGGCGTGCTGGAACTGTCGGCGCAAGGTGTCGTCTTTTCGCTTGGCGGCCTGGATGATCTTCCCGTGGAGTTTTTTCAGATCGTCCTGCATGCGGCCGAGCGCCGAGTGCGCGGCCCCTTCAAGGGTCGCATCAATCTGCGTGACGCTGGAGGCGAGCTGTTCCATGCGCTCCTGCAGCACACGCGCGACGTCCTCCAACGACGCCTCGACGCCTGGTGGCAGCTGCGCTTCGAGCAGTTGGTTCAACGCGGCCTCGTCCTGCGCCCGCAACTGCTCGAGGGGCACCTCGTGCCGCATGAGAAATCGCATGGCGTTTGCGTCGAGGAGTGTCGCGGTCGTGCGTTGCTGCATGAGCGGCATCGGCACCCCGAACGCGTCGTAAATGCCGCGGAGCTGGCCGAGATACGCCAGCTCGTTGGGGCCGGCAACGTAGCAGACGGTAGGAAAGAGCGTGTCCTGAACGATCGGCCGCAGCAGGACGTTGGGGCTGAACTCAGCGGGCGAGCGCTGAACGCGTGAGAGCAGCGCCTCCTTGGTTTCCACGCGTTCGCCGACCTCGAAGCGCTGTTGCTCTCCGTCGTGCAGGCGAATCGCCTCGCGCCCGCCATTGAGGTGGAACAGCGCGACTGTTCCCGGCTGCGGCGTGACCTGGGCGGTGTAACCACGGGCTTCCATCACCGCACCCACATCAGCGGCTAGCCGTGCGGTAGTGCCCGCGCGTTCGATCTCCTGCGCAAAGATGCTCGCAACCAGCGGCTTGGCGGCGGGATCCGCAGAGTTATAGACGACGAGGCCACGCGGACCGAGGAGCGACTCCATCCACTGCCCGAACGCGTCGGCCATCCCTGCGCCGGAGTGATACGCTGCGCGGAGCGTGTCGAACAATGACGGGCTGAACTCGGTTGTCGGCAGCAGCCTGCCGAGTTCCGCGAGCGCGCTGTCAATCGAGTCATCCAGGCACACGCGGGCAACCGGCTCTCCATGCGCGCCTGGCGGGTCGCCGACTGCCACAGTCCGATGCGCCAGCGCTGCGTCGAGCACCCCGCACGATTTCACTTCATCCCAGTCGTGATCCTCGGCGTCTATCCAGAAGACGGCGACAGCCGGCACCTTGTGCTGCTCCGTGACTTGTTCGGCGAGCTGGACGGCGGTGATCGCCTTCAGCAGCGTGAAGAGTGGACCGCCGAAGAGACCCGCCTGCTGGCCGGTGACGACAGCGACCGTGTTCGTGTCGCGCAGCCGAGCAGCCGCGGCGATCGCTTCAGGCGGCGCGCCGCGCCGGCGCTGTTGCGCCTGAAGAATGTCTGCAATGGCGGCGCGGTTACGCGGATGCTGCTGGCTGCGAACAATCGCCTCGCGCCAGACACGCTGGTCGCGCGGATCGCCCGCGAAGAAGTCGCCGACCTTCTCGTAATCGAACGCGTAGTCGGCAACCAACGGCCTGATCCACGGGAACCGGCGTATGTCGATGGGGATGCGTGAGGTCGTCGCCACGCCTGGCTGGGGGAACACCGGTCGGTACTGTCGCAGAGCGCCGCTTACACTGTCAAGGCGGCGCCATCGACGTGTTGCGCGTCGTCCCCACCATTCGCACTATTCGCACTCTTCGCACCTCTCGCTCCCCTCCAACCCTGTGTTATGTATAATCATGCAGCCCGCGACATAATCATACATACCCGCAGGCTCACCTCATCAAACATGAACGCAATTCTGGCGCTGGAAGACGGGACCTGGTATCGCGGCGTCGGTGCCGGCGCGTCCGGCGAGACGAGCGGCGAGGTGGTCTTCAACACAAGCATGACCGGATACCAGGAGGTCCTGACCGACCCCTCGTACGCCGGGCAGATCGTGGCGATGACGGCGCCGCTGATTGGCAATTACGGCGTCGCGCCCGGTGACGCCGAGTCACAGGCGCCGCGCGTCGCGGGGTTCATCATGCGCGAGGCCTCGCCGGTCGCCAGTAACTGGCGGTCGGATGAGTCGCTCCGCGATTACCTCGTCCGCTACAACATCGTCGCTATCGCCGACATCGATACGCGGGCGCTGACGCGTGTCCTGCGATCGGCAGGCGTTATGCGCGGTGTCGTGGCGACGGGCCATGTCGACCCTGAAAAGCTCGTCGAAAAGGCGCGAGCCATTCCGAAGATGGAAGGGTCGGACCTGGTGCGGGGTGTCACGTGCGAACAGCCGTTCGAGTGGCGCGATCGTGCAACGTCGGCGGGCGACGCGGATCACCTCGAGTTCGGCATTGCACCCGAGCGCCGTCCGTCCAGGCGGTTGCGCGTGGCCGCGTATGACTTCGGGATCAAATGGAACATCCTGCGTCGGCTGGACGCGTACGGCTGCGACGTCCGGGTGTTCCCGGCGGATGCGCCCGCCAGCGATCTCCTCGCGATCGAGCCGGACGGCATCTTTTTGAGCAACGGCCCCGGCGATCCAGCGGCCTTGCCGTACGCCGTCGAAAATGTGCGCGAGCTCGTGAAGTCCGACGTCCCTACGTTCGGCATCTGTCTCGGCCACCAGATTCTCGGCCTTGCGGTCGGCGGCCAGACATTCAAACTGAAGTTCGGTCATCGTGGCGCCAATCACCCGGTGAAGGAGCTCAGCTCCGGAAAAGTGGAAATCACGTCGCAGAATCATGGCTTTGCCGTCGACCCGGGTTCGCTGCCGCCGGACGTCACGGTGACCCACTTGAATCTCTACGACGGCACAGTCGAAGGCTTCGCGCACACGAGCAAGCCCATCTTTTCGGTGCAGTACCATCCCGAAGCGTCACCGGGCCCGCACGACGCGGATTACCTGTTCCGCCAGTTCCTGGAATCGATGGAGAAAAGGTGACTGCCGAGACAAGCCACGGAGACACGGAGACACGGAGGTATTGTTTGGTTGTCTTCTCCGTGACTCCGTGCCTCCGTGGCCCGTTTCGGTGGAAGTTGCTGAATGCCCAAGCGTACTGACATCAAGCGCGTCCTCGTCATCGGCTCGGGGCCGATTGTCATCGGCCAGGCGTGCGAATTCGACTACTCCGGTACGCAGGCGTGCAAGGCGTTGCGCGCCGAAGGACTCGAGGTCATCCTCGTCAACAGCAATCCGGCGACGATCATGACGGACCCCGAGATGGCCGACCGCACCTACGTCGAGCCGCTGACGGTGGATATGGTCGAAGCGATCATCGAGAAGGAGCGCCCCGACGCGGTGCTGCCGACCGTCGGCGGTCAGACGGCGCTCAACCTGGCGGTAGCGCTCGCCGACCGCGGTGTGCTGGAAAAGTACAACGTCAAGCTGATTGGCGCGCAGATCGACGCCATCAAAGTGGCTGAAGATCGACTGCTGTTCCGCAACGCGATGGAGGAGATCGGCGTCGAGGTCCCGCAGAGCGGCGTCGCGAAATCACTCGATGACGCGCTGGCGTGCGTCGAGGAGACGGGCTTCCCGTCGATCATCCGCCCGTCGTTCACGATGGGGGGCGTCGGCGGTGGCATCGCCTACAACATCGAGGAGTTTCGCGAGGTCGCCGGCCGCGGCCTCGACCTCAGCCCCGTGCACGAGATCCTCGTCGAGGAATCCGTCATTGGCTGGAAGGAATTCGAGCTCGAGGTGATGCGCGACGTCGCGGACAATTTTGTCGTCGTCTGCTCGATCGAGAACATCGACCCGATGGGCGTGCACACCGGCGACAGCGTCACCGTGGCGCCCGCGCTCACGCTCACCGATAAGGAATACCAGCGGATGCGCGACATGGCGCGGCGGATCATCCGGCGCGTCGGTGTCGAGACCGGGGGGTCGAACATCCAGTTTGCGGTCAATCCCGACGACGGTCGCATCGTCGCCATCGAGATGAACCCGCGCGTCTCGCGATCGTCTGCGCTCGCGTCGAAGGCAACCGGCTTTCCGATCGCCAAGATCGCCGCAAAGCTCGCTCTGGGGTATCACCTGGACGAGATACCCAACGACATCACGCGGCTCACACCGGCGTCCTTCGAACCGACGATCGACTACATCGTCGTCAAGTTCCCTCGGTGGAACTTCGAGAAGTTCCCGCAGGCGGATCGCACGTTGACGACGCAGATGAAGTCGGTGGGCGAGGCGATGGCCATCGGCCGCACGTTCAAGGAGGCCTTCCTCAAGGCCGTGCGTTCGCTGGAGCTGGGACGATTCGGGCGCCTGTTCCCGGATATTCCGGACGAAGCGAGCGACCAGGATGAAGATGACACCGCGCTGCGGAAGCGGCTGGTCGTCCCGAGCGATCGCCGCATGTGGGCGGTGTTTCGCGCGTTGCGCCGTGGCTGGACGATTGAAACGATCCACGAACTGACGAAGATGGATCGCTGGTTCCTGCAGCAATTTGCCGAGATCGTGGCGTTGCGCGAGATGGCCGCGCTCGGCGAGTTCCGCGAGATTTCCGTCGACTTGCTGCGCACGCTGAAACGGAACGGTTTCAGCGACGAAGACATCGGCGCCGTCTACGGTGTGGACGAGGAGGTCGTGCGCCAGCGGCGGCTGGATGAAGGGCTTGTGCCTGCCTACAAACGCATCGACACGTGCGCCGCGGAGTTCGAGTCCTTCACGCCGTATATGTATGGTACGTACGAAGAGGCGTGCGAGGCCGACCCGACGCCACAGAAGAAGGTGATCATCCTCGGCAGCGGACCCAACCGCATCGGGCAGGGCATCGAGTTCGACTACTGCTGCTGCCACGCGGTGTTCGGCTTCCGCGAGGAAGGTTTCGAGACGGTGATGGTGAATTGCAACCCGGAAACGGTGTCGACCGACTACGACACCGCCGACCGGCTGTACTTCGAGCCGCTGACGTTCGAGGATGTCATGGGCGTCATCGACCGCGAACGAAGCGCGGGTGCGGATGTCTCGTGTGTCGTGCAGTTCGGCGGCCAGACACCGCTGAAGCTCGCGCTGGCGTTGCTGGACGCGGGTGTCAAGATTCTTGGGACCACGCCCGATTCGATCGATCTGGCCGAGGATCGGCAGCGGTTCTCGCAACTGCTGTGGGACCTCGGCGTGCCGCAGCCTGCGAGCGGCACCGCGGTCTCGCGCGAAGAGGCGCGCGAGGTGGCGGAACGCATCGGCTATCCCGTGGTCGTGCGCCCGTCATACGTGCTGGGCGGACGCGGTATGGCGATCGTGTTCGATTCGGGCGCGCTCGATCGGTACATGATCGGGGCGGTTGATGTATCGCACGATCGTCCGGTGCTTATCGATCGCTTCCTCGAAGATGCCTTCGAGTTCGACGTCGACGCGGTCGCGGACGCCACAGGGGCGGTCGTCATCGGCGGCATCATGGAGCACATCGAGGAGGCCGGTATTCACTCCGGCGACAGCTCCTGCGTGGTTCCGCCGTTCATGGTGGCCGAGCGCCACCTCGGCACGATTCGCGAGTACACGCGGCGCATCGCGCGCGCGCTCAAGGTCGTGGGACTGATGAACATCCAGTACGCGCTCAAGGACGACATGGTGTACGTCCTGGAAGTGAATCCGCGGTCGTCGCGGACGGTGCCGTACATCTCGAAGGCGACCGGGGTCCCGATGGCCAAGGTGGCCGCGCGCGTCGCCGCGGGTCGCACGCTCGCGGAACTCGGCGTCGTCAATGATCTTGAAGCCGCTGGCGTGTTCGTGAAGAGCCCCGTGTTCCCGTTCGTGCGTTTCCCGGGTGTGGATACGATCCTTGGCCCGGAAATGAAATCGACCGGCGAAGTGATGGGGTGCGCCGACAACTTTGGCGCTGCATTCAGCAAGGCCATGATGGGTGCCGGCCAGCGGCTGCCGGAAAACGGGTGCGTCTTCATCAGCGTGAACAACAGCGACAAGCCGACGGTCGTGCCGGTGGCGCGCGACCTTGCCGCGCTCGGGTTCACGATTGCCGCCAGCCGCGGGACGGCCGCGTTCCTGCGGGCCCATGGCATCGACGTCGAAGTGATTTACAAGGTCAACGAAGGGCGCCCGAATATTGCGGATCAAATCGTCAACCGCAAGATCGACCTGGTGATCAACACACCGCTGGGACGCGAGTCGTTTTTCGATGATCGGGCCGTGCGACGGGCCGCGACGATGGCGCAGGTGCCGTGTATTACGACGTTGACCGGGGCGACGGCGGCGGTGAGCGCCATCAAAGCGCTCAGATCCCAGACCCTGACGGTGCGGTCGCTTCAGGATTACTATGCGGGGGTAGAAGCAGGCGCCTGAGATGAACCACGAAGTCTTTTCAACCACGAAGGCCACGAAGGACACGAAGAAAAATGAATCCGTCGTGCTCCTCGTGACCTTCGTGGTTTCAACGATCTTCGTGGCCTTCGTGGTTAGTCTTTCGGCACAGACCTTTCGCGGCGGCGTCACCACCGTCGAGATTCCGGTCACCGTCACCGACAGCTCCGGCCGCCTCATCATGGGCCTCACGAAAGAGGACTTCGAAGTCTTCGAAGACGGCGATCCGCAGCCGGTCACGCAGTTTTCCGACAAGCGTACGCCTGTCAGCGTCGGCGTGCTCCTCGACATCAGCGACAGCATGCGGGGTCAGCCGATCGTCGACGCGCGGACCGCGCTCGATCGCTTCATGGCGGATCTGCTGGACCAAAGCGATGAGGGTTTCGTCGCGGCCTTTAGTCACCTCCCCCGCATTCTTACGACATGGACCGCCCCGCCATCGCGGCTGGCCGGACGGCTCGGGAACGAGCGGCCTGCCGGCGGCACGGCGATTTACGACGCGCTCTTCGCGGCCACGCCGATGTTTCAGCGGCGTCACCAGACGCGCGCGGCCCTGATCGTCATCTCGGACGGCGCCGACACGGCAAGCGACCACTCGCTCGCGCAGGCACGCGAGACGCTGCGGCGAAGTGACGCGTTCGTGTATGCGATCGCGATCGACTCCGCGGCGGATAAGCGGGTCAGCACCAAGGTGAATCCCGAGGCGCTGCGCGAGATCACCGGTCCGAGCGGAGGCTATACCGAAGTGGTCCGGACCTACGAAGACCTGGGCCCCGCCACACAGCGGATCGCGGAGGAGCTCAACTCGCAATACACGCTCGGCTACGCGGCCGTTCGCCCGCAGGACGGGCGCTGGCG
>Ga0208185_1000455_pt1 | contig 18701 bp, 21 predicted proteins | sample EasRivMeERMLT700_FD_187532 | JGI IMG/M metagenome (GOLD analysis project Ga0208185, IMG submission 187532) | Soil microbial communities from meander-bound floodplain in the East River, Colorado, USA - East River MetaG ERMLT700 (SPAdes) (version 2) | ecosystem: Environmental > Terrestrial > Soil... | reverse complement strand
CTACCGGGGGCGCCGCACGAGGTGCTGCTGGTGCTCGACGCCAACACCGGGCAGAACGCGATCGCGCAGCTGCAGGCATTCGATGCCGCGCTCGGGGTCACCGGGCTGATCCTGACCAAGCTCGATGGCACCGCCAAGGGTGGCGCGATTGCGGCCATTGCCCACTTGCGGTCCGCGTCGGCCCGCGGCGTCCAGCCGATACCGGTGCGCTTCATTGGCGTCGGCGAAGGGCTGGATGACCTTCGACCGTTTGACGCGGGAGAATTCGTTGCCGCCCTCTTCGGCTAATGAGAGCCGAAAGGTGAAAGGAGAGAGGCGTCAATTCGTGGCCGCTGCGCTGCTTCGGGCGAAAACGACGGGAGTGAGCACTAACTTATTGCGCCTCTCCCCTCTCGCCTCTCTTCTCTCTCCTCTCGCCTCTTTTCTCTAGCCTCTCGTCAAAATGATTTCATTCAGTCAAGTCACCAAGCGCTATCCCGGCGGACTGGAGGCGCTGCGCCAGGTGTCGCTGACCATCGGGGCCGGCGAGATGGTGTTCGTCACCGGCCCATCGGGCGCCGGCAAGAGCACGCTGCTCAAGCTGATGGCTGCGCTCGAGCGGCCGTCAAGCGGCAGTGTCATTGTCAACGGCCAGAACGTGGCGGCGTTGCGCCCGCGCGCGGTGCCGTTCCTGCGCCGCAAGTTCGGCCTCATCTTCCAGGACCAGAAGCTGTTGTTCGACCGCACCGCTTTCGACAACGTCATGCTGCCGCTCGCCATCACCGGCTTCGAGCGGCGGGAGGCGGCGCGGCGGGTGCGCGCCGCGCTCGACAAAGTGGGCCTGCTCGCCAAGGAGAAATCGTACCCGGTCCGGCTCTCCGGCGGCGAGCAGCAGCGGCTCGCCATCGCGCGCGCCATCGTGCACCGGCCCGCAATCCTGCTCGCCGACGAGCCGACCGGCAACCTCGATACCGCCTATGCCGCCGAGATCGGCGAGCTGTTCCGCTCGTTCAATCAGGTCGGCGTGACGGTGGTGATCGCGACCCACGACGAGGCGCTCGCGGCGCGCCTCAAGCCGCGCCTGATCGCATTGAAGTCAGGCAGGGTGGCGGCATGAGACGCGGAGCAGCGGCTTCAACCAATGCACGCGCGGAGGTGGCGGCATGAGGGCCTGGCTGTGGCACCAACTCGATTCCCTGGTGACGACGCTCGCGCGCTTCGGCCGCGCCCCGATCGTGATGCTGCTCAATATCGGCGTGATCGGTATCGCGCTGGCGCTGCCAGTCGGCCTCTACGTCGCGCTCGACAACCTGCAGGGCGTCGTCCGCACGCTCGCATCCGACCCGCAATTGTCGGTGTTCCTCGCGCCGGATGCCGGGCCCGCCGACGCTGCGAAAATCGAAGCGCGCCTGAAGCAGCATGCCGCGGTGCGCGACGTGCGCTACGTGCCGCGCGACCAGGCCCTCAAGGAACTCAAGGCGAGCACCGGCCTCGCGGACGTGGTAGACAGCCTGCCGAGCAACCCGCTGCCGGATGCGTTCGTGGTGCAGCCGCGGGGCGCGGCGCCGGAGGCGCTGGAGCGATTGCGCGACGAGGTCAGCGGCTGGCCCAAAGTCACTCACGTGCAGCTCGATGCGGCGTGGGCGCGGCGGCTGGAAGCCGGGCTCAAGGTCGCGCGCCTGGTGGTGTGGCTGCTGGCGACCCTGTTCGCGTTCGCGCTGGTGGCGGTGACTTTCAACACCATACGGCTGCAGATTCTCACCCGCCGCGAGGAAATCGAGGTCTCCAAGCTGATTGGCGCCACCGACTCCTTCATCCGCCGGCCTTTCCTCTACTTCGGCGCGCTGCAGGGGCTGGCGGGCGGGGTCGCGGCTTGGGCCATCATCTGGGCCGGCCTGCAGTTGCTGAACCACGGGCTCGCCGACCTGTCCCGGCTCTATGCCACCCAGATCGAACTGCGGCACCTGAGCCTGGAAGACAGCGCGAGCTTGCTGCTGTTCTCCGCCGGGCTCGGCTGGTTCGGCGCCTGGCTCTCGGTGGACCAGCACCTGGCGCGCATCGAGCCGCGCTAGAGAGGCTCGGAACAAGGGGGCTATGCCCCCTCGTAACTCCCCCCTTCAGAACGACGCCAGGTTAACGGCACGCTGGGGACCTGCCGCAATCCCAATCCAACCCTCTGATTTAAGCGGGTTTTTAACTACGGTTTCAGGCCTCAACTCCATGAATTGAAGGAACTTTACCGACTTCTAGCACTCCTAAGTCGAGAGTGCTAGACTATGCTCATAGAGGAGTCCATATGGCCAGCTTTGCATTACCAGTGCTAGCCGCCGCCGGCAGCCTGGACACCTACATTCAGACCGTCAACCGCTACCCGCTCCTGACCCAGGAGCAGGAGACGGAGTTCGCCCGGCGCTTCCGCCGCGAGGGCGATCTCGAGGCGGCCGGTCAGCTCGTGCTGTCGCACTTGCGGGTGGTGGTCTCCGTCGCACGCGGCTACCTGGGCTATGGCCTGCCGCAGTCCGACCTCATCCAGGAAGGCAACATCGGCCTGATGAAGGCGGTGAAGCGCTTCGACCCCGAGCGCGGCGTGCGACTGGTGTCGTTCGCCCTGCACTGGATCCGTGCCGAGATGCATGAATACATCCTCCGCAACTGGCGCATCGTGAAGGTCGCGACCACCAAGGCGCAGCGCAAGTTGTTCTTCAACCTGCGCAGCCTCAAGCAGAACCTGAACAGCCTCGGCGCCGAGGATACGAAGGCCATCGCCAGGCAGCTCGGCGTGACGCCCGACGAAGTGGTCGAGATGGAAACGCGGCTCACCGGCAGGGATATCGCGCTCGAGCCCGTCGGCGACGACGAGGAAGATACGTACTCGCCGATCGCCTATCTCACTGCAGAAGACGCGGAACCCGGCCGCATCCTCGAGCACGAGGAGTCCGTGCGCCTGCGCGGCAGCGGCCTGGAAAAGGCGCTTGCCAGCCTCGATGCGCGCAGCCGCCGCATCGTCGAGGCGCGCTGGCTGAACGACAGTGAGTCCGCGACGCTGCACGACCTGGCTGCCGAGTTTGGCGTTTCCGCGGAACGCATCCGCCAGATCGAAGCAAAAGCGCTGACCAGAATGAAAGGCGTGATCGGCCCGCAGACGATGTAACCCCTTGCACTGCCGATGGAAAAAGCCCCGGCGCGGCCGGGGCTTTTTTATGCGCCGGCCAGCAGCAGGCGGATATCGTGCAGCAGGGCTGCCGGGCCTTGTCCGTACTGGGCGAACAACCGCAGCCGCCCCTCGCGGTCGAGGACGAAAGTGCCGGCGGAGTGGTCCACGCTGTAGCTGCCGCCCTTGGCCGGCTGCTTGCTGTAATAGACCTTGAATTCCTTCGCCGCGCGTGCCGTCGCATCCCGGTCGCCGTAGAGCCCGATGAAATCCGGGTGGAACGACGGCACGTACTGCGCGAGCAGTTGCTGCGTGTCGCGCTCGGGATCCACCGTCACGAACAATACCTGGAGCCGATTGGCGTCTGCTCCCAGCTCCTTCATCACCTGCGCCAGCTCCACCAGCGTCGTCGGGCAGACGTCGGGGCAGTGAATGAAGCCGAAGAACACCGTGACCACCTTGCCGCGGAAATCGGCGAGCGTGCGCGGCTTGCCGCTGTGGTCGGTTAGATTGAGCTCTTTCCCGAACCCGGCGCTGGTCACATCCGTGAGCTTGAACCGGGGAGCCTCCGCCTTGTCGCCGCAACCGCCGGCCAGTGCCGTGGCCAGTAGCCAGAGCGCCGTAGCGAGAAGGTTCTTCAAGTGCGTCGCGCTCCGCCCGACCTAGAGCGGGATGCGGAAATAGTGGTCGACGAGCAGCGCCGCGAACAGCAGCGTGAGATAGAGGATGGAATAGCGGAAAGTGCGCTGCGCAAGCGGATCGCTATAGGCAACGTAGATGCGCACCGCGTACCACAGGAACACCGCGTCCAACAGCAGCACCGCGGCAAGGTAGATCACGCCGCTCATGCGGGTAACGAATGGCATCAGCGTCACCGCCGTAAGTATCACGGTATAGAGCAGCACGTGCAGGCGCGTGAACTTGTCGCCGTGCGTCACCGGCAGCATCGGCACGCCGGCCTTGGCGTACTCGTGCTTGCGGTAGAGGGCGAGCGCCCAGAAATGCGGCGGCGTCCAGGCGAAGATGATGAGGAACAGCAGCAAAGCGTCGGCCGCGATCTCGCCGGTGACCGCGGTCCAGCCCAGCACCGGCGGCATCGCTCCGGAGGCGCCGCCGATTACGATGTTCTGCGGCGTCATCGGCTTCAGCACCACCGTATAGATGACGGCGTAACCGACGAAGGTGGCGAGCGTCAGCCACATGGTGAGCGCGTTGACCCACTGGTACAGGATGAACAGCCCCGCGCCACCCACGATCCCGGCGAAAACGAGCGTTTGCAGCGAGGTCACCTGGCCGCGCGGCAGCGGCCGCCCGCGGGTCCGCGTCATGATCGCGTCGATACCCTGCTCGACCAGACAGTTGACCGCCGCCGCCGCGCCCGCAGTGAGCGCGATTCCGAGGGTGCCCGCGACGAGCGCCTGCAGCGGCACCATGCCCGGCGTGGCGAGGAACATGCCGATCACCGCGGTGAACACGATGAGCGACACCACGCGCGGCTTGGTGAGCCGGTAGAACTGGCTCGCCCGTGTAGCAAGCGGCTGGCTGGCAAGGCTGGACGACATCAGCTAATCCTGTCTATTGGCCCTTCGGAATACGGTGAAGTTTAGCACCACCAACGCGGCCAGCAAAAGCGCAGCGCCGGCGTTGTGCGCGGCCGCGAGCGCGAGCGGTACCCGCAGCAGCACGTTCGCAATGCCCAGCCCCACCTGCGCCACCAGCAGCACGAGCAATACCGCGCCCGCGGCTCGCAGCGACGGAGTCCGCAGCGCACACAGCGCCAGGGCGCCGAGAAAAGCGAGCGTCACCAGCGCGCCGGCGCGATGGCTCCACTGAATCGCATTCAACGCCTCCTGCGAGAGCGGCGCGCCGGCCGCGGTCACGCCGAGCTCGCGCACCGCATGAAACGCGTTCGCGAAATCCATTCCCGGCAGCCACTGTCCGTGGCACGACGGGAAGTCGGTGCAGGCAAGTGCCGCGTAATTGGCGCTGACCCAGCCGCCAAGCGCAATTTGCACGGCGAGCACCGCCAGTCCCGCAGCCGCCCATGGCCTGAACGCGCGCGCGATCGCGGCCGGCGCCGGCTGCGGGTTGATTTCCCGCAGCGCAAGCCACATCAGAACCGCGAGCGTCGCCATGCCGCCCAAAAGGTGCAGCGTGACGATGGCGGGCTTCAACAGCATCGTGACCGTCCACATCCCGAGCGTCGCCTGGAACGCGACCACCGCAACGAGCAGGGTGGCGAGCCAGGGCGTCCGGCCGGTCTCGCCGCGCATCCGCCACGCGATCGCCGCGATCGCGAGCACGAGCAAACCCAGCGTGCCGGCGAGGTAGCGGTGGAACATCTCTTTCCATGCCCGCCCCGCATCGACCGTCTTGCCCGGGAAGGCCTGCTCGGCCTTCGCCAATTCGTGCGCTTCGTCCGGCACGCCGATCAACTGCCCATAACAACCCGGCCAGTCGGGGCAGCCCAGGCCCGCGTCCTCCAGCCGCACGTAGGCGCCGACCACGATCACCAGGAAGGTGAGGGCGACGCTGCACAGCACCAGGGGCCGGTAGAGGCTCATCCGATTTGCGACGCCTTGAGTTGGATTGGCATTGACGCGGCTTTGCGGTTCTGCCCAGTATAGCCAAGGACCCGTGCCGCGGCACGGGTTGCGCGCGGAGCCGGTAAGCCGGAAAATTACATGCCGTTGCGCCCATGCGGCAGATTTGTTGTTTATGATGGCGCTGCAGCAATTTTATTTTTAACCGTGTGGAGACCAGTCAAATGAAGCAAAACCGTATCAATGCCGGCCGCCGTTCTTTCCTCAAGGCGGGTTCGCTGGCGGCGGTGTCGGCCGCGATCGCAGGCAGCGTCGGCAACGCCGCCGCGCAGGGCGCCAGGGTGGACGAGAAGGACGCCCAGGCACAGAGCCTGGGATACAAGCATGACGCGACGAAGGTGGACAAGGCCAAATTCGCGAAATACCAGGCCGCACAGACCTGCGCGAACTGTACGTTGTATCAGGGCAAACCCACCGACGCCTGGGGCGGCTGTCCGATCTTCCCGGGCAAGCAGGTGGCCGGGAAGGGCTGGTGTTCGGCGTATGTGAAGAAGGCTTAACTGTCAGTTCGATCCGCCGGTGCAAAGGCGGAGGATTCCTCGCTGTCGTGCTGCCCGGCTGTTGCGCGTGGCAGGGTGGACTGATTGGAAACCAACTACCCAATCACAGTCATGCAGCAAATAGCTCTCAAATACAGCATCATGATGACAGCCGTCGCACTGGCCGCGATGCTGGCCGGAGTGTGGCTCGCTGATATATATCGGGAACGCGATTCGCGGGCCGTGTTGCTCCCGAATCAGGTGATCACATTGTTTCCTGATCCGAAGCCACTGACGGCCTTTGCGCTTACCGATCATAAGAATCGGGTATTTGATCTTGCAAGCTTGAAGGGTAAATGGTCTTTTCTCTTTTTCGGCTTCACCCATTGCCCGGACGTCTGTCCCATGACCCTGGCGGTACTGGCCCGCGCGCGCGACAGTATCGCCAAGCATACGGCCGGCGCCGAAGACATTCAATTCGTCTTTATCTCAGTAGATCCAAATCGCGATACCGTCAGCAAGCTCGGGCAATACGTGGACTATTTTGATACGACCTTTCTCGGCGTGACGGGGGACAACGCGCAGATCGGCAGCCTGGCTGGTCAATTGGGCGCCGCGTATCAGGTTGAGATCAAACCGGGTCTGGAAAACTATCCCGTTTATCATTCTGCGGCGGTATTTCTGTTGGATCCGCGAGCCCGCTACCATGCCGTGTTCACGCCGCCCCATGATGCGGAGGCTATCAGCAGGCGTTTCAAAGTGGTGCGGGAGCTTGAAGCAGGCAATGCGACATGAGATGGCGATATCCGGTTTTCGTCTGCCTGATACTGGCATCGACCCTCGTCACCGCTGCGAGTGAGGAGGCGGGCGTTTCCGTACGCGATGCCTGGATCCGGGAAACGCCGCCCGGCATGACCATGATGGCGGGATACATGGAGTTGCGAAACAACACATCACGGCCACAAGTACTATTGGCCGCAAGCAGTTCCGCGTTCCAGGGCGTGATGATTCACCGCACTATCGTCAAGGACGGCATGGCGGGTATGGCGCACGCGTCGCAGATCGAGCTTGCACCCAGCGCGAGCTTGGTCTTTGCGCCGGGCGGTTATCACCTGATGCTGATGACCCCGAAGCGGACCCTGCGCGCCGGCGACCCGGTTGTCATCAACCTGGAATTCCGCGGCGGCCTTGTGTTACCCGTCGCCTTCGAGGTCCGCAAATGAGATCAGGTCGCGTTCATGAATACACATGTTGTCCGCCGCTAGCCTTCCATTGCTGCTCGATATACCGAGCGTCCTCATCGGAGCGCGGTTTTACTCCCATCAGAATGCCGCCGTCATTGATACCAGCTTGGTATTGCTGGACGCGGTCTTCCGGGATACCCCAGTCGCTAAGCGCTCCAATAAGGCCAACCGCCAGGCCAGCGGCGCCGGCGCCGGCCAGTGCTGCGGCTATGGGCCCGGCGAGAATCAAACTCAAGCCGGGTAACGCCAAAACAGCGCCGGCGGCGAGGACCGGGATGAGGATGCCAATTCCTCCCCCGGTCAGGCCGCCAAGTCCGCCACCCTCCGCCGCTTTGCTGCCCTGTTCATTTTTGACGTGACGATCATCAGAGAAGTATTTCTTACGGGTGTCGTCGGACATGACCACGTTGATGTCCCCTATGGCATAGCCGCGCTGGGCAACGGATTGGTATGCGCGCTCGACACTCTTGCTGTCTTTGAACAAGCCGGTGACCATTCTTGCATCGCCAATGGATGGTGCTGCATTTGCCATCGCCTTCTCCAATCCTTGTCTGCGCGCAAACGTCCGGAGTTTTACCGGTTCCGCCGCTTATTTCGACCGCGCCACCATGTAGTCGACGGCGGCCTTGACCTCGGCGTTGCTCAGCGCCAGGTTCCCGCCTTTGGGCGGCATCACTCCCCCGCTTCCCTGTGACCCATTGACGGCGCTGGCGTAGAGAGTATCGACACCCTTGGCGATGCGCTTGGCCCACTGACCCTTATCACCCAGTTTCGGCGCGCCGGCGATACCGGCATCGTGGCAGGCGACGCAAGCGGTCTGGTAGATTTGTTGTCCGTCCCGGGCGGGCGACGATGCGGCCGCCACGGTTTTCATCGGCTCCTTCTGCGTTTCCGCCGAAGCGACCTCGACCCGGCCGACGGGCTTGATCCGCTCAGCCACACTGGTAGCAGTACTCAAAAGCGTGCCGCGTTGCTGCTTGATTCGGTCAGGCATGCTGTGGTGATGGGACACAAGAACGTAAAAAAACAGCATCATCACGACACTGACCCCGAGAATGATCCAAACTTTCATTGCGTGGTTGTTTTTGGTCATCGGCAATTCTTGTAGTAAGGAACGATATCCGAAAAAAGATGGGCTCGCCGCAATGCAATCGGGTTGCGCTACAACAATCCCTTCACGAAAAAGACGCCCCGGCTAAAGAAGGTGTAGTCCGCTTCAAGCGCCCCGATGCCCATCAGCACCATCAACAATAGCGTAGGGACCACGATGGCATACATCAGGGCCAGCCGCTCCCACATCATGTGCATGAAGACGGCAACGATCAGTCCTGCCTTCAGCAACATGAACACGATGATCAGAAACCACCTGAGGTAGCCCTGAAAGTGGAAGTAGTCGACCATATAAGACGCGGCGCTGAGAACAAACAGCAGTCCCCAGATCTTGAGATAAATGCCGATTGGATGCTGCTGCCCTTGAGCGTGTGCATGCTGTTGCTCTTGCGCGTGCGCGTGCGCGTGCTGCTGCCCTTCCGCGTGTGCCATGATTTCCCTTACCAAAGATAGAATAGGGCGAAGATGAATACCCACACCAGATCGACGAAGTGCCAGTACAGGCCCATGGTTTCGACGATCTCGTAGTTTCCCTTCCTGCCGGTCAAAAAGCCCGGTCTCTGGTGATCCAGATCACCCCGCAACACCTTCACCGCAACGATGATCAGGAATATCACGCCGATCGACACGTGCGTGCCATGGAATCCCGTGATCATGAAAAAGGCCGAGCCAAACTGGGCCGCACCCATGGGATTGCCCCAGGGGCGTACCCCCTCCTCGATCAGCTTGCTCCACTCAAAGGCCTGCATCCCGACGAAGGTGGCGCCCAATGCCGCGGTGATCAGCAACAGGATAAAGGTCATCTTCTTGTTTTTTTCATAACCGAATTTGACCGCCATCGCCATCGTCCCGCTGCTGCTGATCAGGACGAAGGTCATGATGGCGATCAGGATCAGCGGGATATGCTTGCCAAAGAGCGTCAACGCGAAGACCTCGCTGGGGTTGGGCCAGGGCTCCGTGGTGGACATTCGCACCGTCATGTACGAGATCAAAAAAGAACTGAAGATGAAGGTGTCGCTGAGGAGGAAGATCCACATCATGGCCTTGCCCCAGGGGACATTCTTGAACGCCCGCTGGTCGGAGGACCAGTCGGAGACGATGCCTTGCACGCCTTCAGCCAGCGGCAGGGGCTCTCCGGTATTTGCCTGAATTGCTTGTTGTGTCATGTGCTTTGGGCCTGTCTACCTGATCCCACACAGTTTCAATAAAAGGTCCAAATTATTCCCGGTAAACAGCAGACCAAAGAGGACCAACCAAACCAATAGCAGGAAGTGCCAGTAAACGGCACACAACTCCACGCTCTGCCTGACCTTCGCCACTTCGAAATCGCCCCAAACCCTGGTCACGGTCCTGCCCCAAGCCACCAGACCGCCCAACAGATGCAGCGCGTGCAATCCGGTGATCAGATAAAAAAACGCGATTGCCGGATTGGTTACTTGAAAATACACCATCGCGCCCATTTGCCGCCACGCCAGGAGCTGCCCGAACAGAAAAACCACGGTGAAAGCGCCGGCAGCAAGCAAGCCGACCCGCATGGAGTCCATCTGCCCACGGCGTACTGAATACTGCGCCCATTGCAAGGCGACGCTGCTCAATATCAGCATCAGCGTATTCGCCCACAACAGGTTTACTTGAGGCGCGGGACGCCAGTCCTCATACACCATCCGGCCGCCATAGGCGGTAACCAAAAGCATGAACAGGACCGCGACCACTGCCAGAAACACCCTCAGAGCAAGTTTCTTCGCAAGCCCGGTAGAGGCGGCCCCGGCGTAAAGGTCGTCGACCTTGCCCTGGTCCGCCGCCCAGGGCTTGACCATCATTTCTTGAAAAATATTCATGTCGTTGGTTTCCGGATCGCTTACGTCTTATTGCTTCTACGGGCGACATCTTGCGCCGGGACGTTCTGCGGGATGAAGTCCTGGGCGGCGCCCGGCACGCTGTAATCGTACGCCCAGCGATAAACCACCGGCAGCGTGGGGCCGAAGTTGCCGTGTTGCGGCGGAGTATCGGGGGTCTGCCACTCCAGCGTAGTGGCGTTCCAGGGGTTGCCGCCCGATGGCTTGCCTTTGAAATAACTCCAGACCAGGTTGTACAAAAATACAACCTGGACGGCACCCACGATCAAGGCCGCGATGGTGATGCCGACGTTCAACGACTGCGCCGACGCGGGGATAAAGTCCGTGCCTCCCACATCAAAATACCGGCGCGGCACCCCCAAAAAGCCCAGGTAATGCATCGGCAGGTAGATGGCATAGGTACCGAGGAAAGTGGCCCAGAAGTGGAATTTGCCCATGCCATCGTCCAGCATGCGCCCGGTGATCTTGGGGTACCAGTGGTAGATCGCCCCGAACACCACCATGATCGGCGCCACGGCCATCACCATATGGAAGTGGGCGACCACGAACATGGTGTCCGACAGCGGCACGCTCACGGTCACGTTACCGAGGAACAGGCCCGTTAACCCGCCATGTATGAACGCGAAGATGAATCCGATGGCAAACAGCATGGGGACGGTGAGGTGGATGTTACCGTGCCACAGCGTCAGCACCCAGTTGTAGACCTTGAGGGCCGTGGGGATCGCAATGATCAGCGTGGTGGTTGCGAAAAAGAAGCCGAAGTACGGGTTCATGCCGCTGACGTACATGTGGTGGGCCCACACCACGAAACTGAGCCCGCCGATGGCCACGATCGCCCACACCATCATTCGATAGCCGAAGATGTTTTTTCTCGCATGGACACTGAGGAGATCGGAGACGATGCCGAAGGCCGGCAGGGCGACGATGTAGACCTCGGGATGACCGAAAAACCAGAACAGGTGCTGAAACAACAGCGGATTGCCACCCGTGTGTTCACCCTGTTGTCCCATCGAGACGATGGCGGGCATGAAGAAACTCGTGCCGAGAAGCAGGTCGAACAACATCATGATGGCGCTGACGAACAAGGCGGGAAAGGCCAGCAGCGCCAGAACCGTGGCCATGAAAATGCCCCAAATCGTCAAGGGCATCCGCATCAGCGTCATCCCGCGTGTGCGCGCCTGCAGCACCGTCACCACATAGTTCAAACCGCCCATGGTGAAACCGATGATGAAGAACGCCAGGGAAACGAGCATCAGTATGATTCCCCAGGTCGCCCCCGGCGTGCCCTGCAGGATGGCCTGGGGCGGGTACAGGGTCCAGCCGGCGCCCGTGGGCCCGCCCGGCACGAAGAAACTCGCGATCAGCAGCAACACGGCGAATAGATAGACCCAGTAACTCACCATGTTGACATAGGGGAAAACCATATCGCGGGCGCCGACCATCAGCGGGATGAGGTAGTTGCCAAACCCCCCCAGAAACAACGCGGTCAGCAGGTAGATGACCATGATCATGCCGTGCAGGGTGACAAACTGCAGGTAGTTGCTGGGGTCGATAAAGTAGAAGCTGTTCGGAAATCCCAGTTGCAGCCGCATCAACCACGACATCACCAGCGCCACCAACCCGATCCCGATCGCGGTGATCGCGTACTGGATAGCGATGACTTTGGCGTCCTGGCTCCAGATGTACTTGCCGATGAAAGTCTTCGGATGGTAAAGCTCCATCTCACCGACTTCTGCCGGCGGCGCGAACGTCGATGCGTCGTGCGCAATGTATTCCATCACAATCTCCTGTTCGCCAATTCGTTCATTACCGCTCCAATCGATCGAGTCTCATCGGCACCATCATAATTATGGCGCTTGACCCGGCCGCCGTCATTTGAGGGAATTGATATAGGCAACGAGGTCATTGATTGCCCGCTCGTCGGGCAGAATTTCGGCCATCAATACCATCTGGGAGCCGTACATGTCTTGCGGATGGGCGCCGCGAATACCGTGTTTGAAATTTTTCAGTTGAGTGACCAGATACCAATCGCTCATGCCCTTCAGCGCGGGGGCATTCATTGACTGTACGCCCCGCCCATTAGGTCCGTGACAGGTTCCACAGGTCGTTACATAAAGCCTTTGACCGTTGTTCGCATTGCCCTTCACCGTGGCCGGGGCAGAACGGTCCGACAGCGTCTGGATATAAGCGCTGACATTATCGATGGCGGTGTCATCACCCAGCGTCGCCGCCATCGGCGCCATCATCTTGCCAAAGACATCCTTGTCGTGTGCCCCCCGGGCGCCTAGCTTGTAATTTTTCAATTGCCGTTGCAGGTACCAGTCTCCCAGCCCGCTTAACTTTGGCGCATGCAGCGCAGGATTCCCCTCCGCCTGCACACCATGACAGGCAGCACACGTTGCATAGAGTTGCTTGCCCGCGGCAACATCGCCGGCTGGTCGCGCCGAGGTTTGCGCAAACGTCGGATGGCCAGTCAACCACGCCTGAAACGCGCGCTCTTCCTCCACCACGAGTTTGCCGCGCATGGCGTAGTGCGCGATGCCGCATAATTCGTTGCAGAGGATGTCGAATTTTCCGCTGCGGGTGGGGCTGACCCAGAAATAGGTGACCATGCCCGGCACCAGATCCATCTTGGCCCGGAATTGTGGCACGGTGAAGTTGTGCAGGACGTCTATGGAGCGGAGCAGCAGCTTGACCGGCTTGCCGATGGGGAGATGCAACTCCGAGCCTGATATCAAGACGTCATCCCGTCCGCTGGGATCGTCGGGATTCATGCCATACGGGTTTTTATCGCTGATGTACTTGGCATCGACGGTACCCAATTTGCCGTCATTCCCCGGAAAGCGATAGATGAAAGACCATTGCTTGCCCAGGACCTCGACCACCGCCGCGTCGTTCGGGACCTCGACGAAATTCGCCCATACAAACAAGCCGGGGGCCAACATGCCCGCGACGCCCACTGCGGTTACTCCGATTAGCCACCACTCCAGCTTCTTGTTCTCAGGTTCGTACGCCGCGCGTTTGTCCTTCCGATAGCGGAAGCGGACCACGCAATAAGCCACGAACAAATTGACGGCGACGAAGGCAGCCCCCGTGATCCAGAACGTGATGCTGATCGTGTCGTCGATCGCGCCCCAGTTGGAGGCGATCGGCGTGAAGTACCACGGGCTCAGGAATTGAAAAAGAACGGAGCCGACGACCAGCAGTACCAATACGATTGCGATAGCCATAGACGGATTTAACTCCCGAGCGCAACTTTGCTGGTGGAACAAGAGGCAGGCTGCGATGGCACGGATGCTTCCTGGACCGTCAAGTCAAAGGAACACACGAGTGAAGCACTACGCGCAGCTTTCACCAGCAGCAATGATATCAAATTCATGCCTTCATGAAAACCGGGTTTGACCAGAATTGGAATTCTCATCGATCTGCTTGCGCGGCGTGGCGAGGCTGCTGTAGATGCTGATGCCTTCCTGCAGATAGTCGCAGCCCCACTTGGTGCCGGTGGCCTTGATGGTCATGTCAGGGCGCGCGGTGTCCTTCATCGAAATCACGGTCCTGGTCGCCGGATACGCCATCCCGATCAGGATCAGGAACGGCACGATCGTCCACGCGATTTCGACCATCACGTTCTCGTGGAACGGTTCGGCCATGTGACCCGCGGCTGTACGGTGCTTGATGATTGAATAGATCATCGCGCCGAATACCACCACGAAGATGCCAACGATGATCCACATGATCAGCGTGTGCAGATCGTGGCTCGCGCGCGCGATGATGAATTGCGGTGTCTGCAGGATGTAGCGCTCGGCGCTGGCCAGTGCCGGCGCCATGGCCGCAGCAACCAGGATACATCCAGACCACTTACTGATCATGCCGTGCTCCGACAGTGCGTTAAATTCATCCCAGCGAAACGCCGGCAGCCAAAAGTAGCTGGGAATTTATCACAGGGCACGTGCCTGAGGCAACCAAATCCCCGAGCCAAATCATCAGGATCGCCCTGGAAACAATCTTGCGAACTTACGCCGACTTGGCAAGATTGGGTAAAGCGAGTTGAACGGCAACACGCCTCGGATCGGGCGCAGTCGCAAACTCGATGACGCCAAGCAGCGGCCCGGCCATGCGCTCCGCGAGCGCCGCCACATTGCGCTCGGCGACTTCCATCGCCGGGTCGATGCGATTCGCAATCCAGCCTGCGAGCCTGAGCCCCCGGGCCCGGATCGCGTGCGCCGTCAACAATGCGTGGTTGAGGCAACCCAGCCGCATGCCGACCACCAGGATCACCGGCAAGCCCAGATATTGCGCGAGTTCCGCGCTGTCCTCACTGTGATTGAGCGGCACGCAAAATCCGCCGACGCCTTCGACGACGACGACATCCGCCGCGGCAGCGAGCCGCTCAAACACCTGCGCGATGTGCGTGAGGTCGATGGTAACGCCGGCTTGCTCCGCCGCCAGGTGCGGCGCGATCGGCGGCTCGAAGCAATAGGGGTTGACGAGCGACAGCGGCGCCTCGACATTGCCCGCGGCGCGCAACAATGCCACATCTTCGTTGACCAGCCCCGTGGCGCTGCGCACCACGCCGCAGGCGACCGGCTTCATGCCGATTACGGATTTGCCAAGGGCCGCAAACCCGTACAGGAGTGCGCAAGAGACCAGCGTCTTGCCGACGCCGGTGTCGGTGCCGGTCACGAAGAAACCGCGAGGCGAGAGGCGTGAGGCGAGAGGCGACAAACCCGTTCCTTAGCGTGACTTGATTTCGATGACGGGGTGGCCGGTAGGACTGGTGCGCGCGGCGGGTTTCCAGGCGTGGCCGTAGATCACCTCGAAAGTGGCGGGCAGCCGGCCGTCGCGGCGGAACGCTTCGTAGTTCCGCGCCACGCGCTCCAGCAGCGATCTGCCGCCGAGGCCGGCGGGGCGGCCGCGCGTCAGATTGTGAGCGCCGATGGCCTTGAGGTCGCGCATCAGCTCCCGCACCCCGGCGTAGGTCAGTGTCACCACTTCCATGTCCATCACCGGGTCGGCGAAACCGCTGGTGACCAGCAGGTCACCCACGTCGTGCATATCGATGAAGCGGTGCACGTGGGTATGGCGGTCCTCGCTGCCGAATGCCGCGCGCAGCTCCTTCAATGTGTCGGGCCCGAAGCTGCTGAAAAGTACGAGCCCGCCGGGCGCGAGCACGCGGTGCATCTCCGCGAAGGCCCGCTGCGGCTCGTTGATCCACTGCAGAGCCAGATTGGACCACACCAAGCCGACGCCGCCGGACGCGATCGGCAGCCGCTCGATGTCGCCGCACACTGCCACGAGCCGCCGTCCTCCCAGGCCCGGCAGCTCGCGCCACCATGGCCGGCGCGCCCGCGAACGCCGCGCCATGCCGAGCGCAAGATCGAGCGCGATAACGCGCGCGCGCGGAAAGCGCGCGAGCAGCCCGGCGATGGCGTTGCCGGTACCGCTGCCCGCGTCGAGGATGGCCGCCGGCGCAAGCTTGATGTACTCGAGCCGCGCGAGCACGCGCCGGCAAACCTCGTTTTGCAGCACCGCCGCCGCGTCGTAAGTCGCGGCGGCCCGCTCGAACGAACGCCGCACCGACTGCTTGTCGAGCGCGAGCGCGTCGCTCATCGAAAGAACTCCCGCAGCAGGGTTGCGACCTGCGACGGCCGCGACAGGAACGGCGCGTGCGCGCACGATCTCAGCAGCGCAAACCGCGCATTGGGCAGCGCCTGGGCCAGGCGGCGTCCCGCCACGGGCGGCACGATGCAATCGCGCGCGCCGTGCAGTACCAGCGCCGGCTGCATCACCCGGGCGAGCTCGCTCCGCAGGTCGGTGCTGGACAGAACCGCGAGGCCCGCCGCGAGCACCGCGTCGGACGGGCCACTCCGGTACAGCTGCCGCAGCACGCCGGCGACCTGTTGCGCGCGCGCGTCGCCTCTTGCCTGCACCGCAACGAATCGTGCGAGCGTGCCGTCGCGGTCGGCGGCGAGCGCGCGGCCGAATTCGTCCAGCACCGCGGGGGCAGTGGCGCACCGCCAACCCGGGCGGCCCGCAAAGCACGGGGTCGTCGCAATCAGGGCCAGGCGCTGCACCTGCCGCGGCATGCGCCGCGCCCAGGCGAGCGCCACCTCGCCGCCCAGTGACCAGCCGATAACGCCGCAGCGGCGCGGCGCGGCACGGGCAACGTACTCGACGGCACCTTGCAGCGAGGGCGCCGCGTGTGCGGAAACAGCGTCGTATCCCGGGAGCGGCAAGGCATGGACGCGAAATCGCGGCGCGAGGCGCGGCGCGAGACCGTCCCAGATCCCGCTGCCACTGCCCCAGCCGTGCAACAGGACTACGTCGCGCACCACCGCCCGCGCGTTCATTGCAGCGCGTTGAGCGCAGCGACTAGGCGCTCCACGTCGTCCGGCACGTGAGCGGCAGACAGGGAGATCCGCAAGCGCGCTGTCCCTGCTGGCACGGTAGGCGGACGAATCGCCGGCACCAGCAGGCCGCCGCGCGCGAGCGCCTCTGCCACCGCCACCGCTTCCGCATTGGCACCAATGATGAGCGGTTGTATCGCCGTATCCGAGGGCTCGAGCCGCCAGCGCCGGACCTGCAGGCGCGCTTTCAATTGCCGCACCAGCTCGCGCAAGCGGTCGCGGCGCCACTCCTCGCGCCGGACGAGCTCGAGGCTCTCGAGGAGCGCGTGAGCCAGCAGCGGCGGGGTCGCGGTCGTGTAGACGTAGGCGCGCGCGCGCTGCACGAGCGTCTCCACCACTTCTGCCTCGCCCGCGATGAAGGCGCCGGACACGCCCGCCGCCTTGCCGAGCGTCGCCATGTAAATGACGCGGGGGGAGTTGACATTGAAGTGCGCCAGCGTGCCCCGCCCTTCCGCGCCCAGCACCCCGAAACCGTGGGCGTCGTCGAGCAGGAGCCAGGCGTCGTAGCGCTCGGCGAGCGCGACGAGTTCCGGCACCGGCGCGATGTCGCCATCCATGCTGAATACCGCATCCGTAACGATGAGCCGGCGGCGCGCTGTCGATCCGGCCAGCAACCGCTCGAGCGCCGCGAGGTCGAGATGCGGATAGCGCTTGAAGGCGGCCCGCGACAATAGCACCGCGTCGTTCAATGAAGCGTGGTTCAGCCGGTCGGCGAATACCGCGTCCTCGCGGCCGACCAGCGCCGTCACGGCGCCGATGTTGGCGAGATAGCCGGTGGAAAACAGCAGCGCGCGAGGAAAGCCGGCGAAGGCCGCAAGCCGTTTTTCGAGGTCGTGGTGCGCCATCGAGTGCCCGAGTATCAGGTGGGATGCGCCGGCGCCGACGCCGTAGCGCGCGGCGCCCTGGCGCGCCGCCTCGATCAGCCGCGGATGGGAGGCGAGCCCGAGATAGTCGTTGCTGCAGAAAGCGACGTAGTCGCGGCCGTCCACCGTGACCCGCGCGCCCTGCGGCGATTCCAGCAAACGCCGCGTGCGCCGGAGGTCCTGGGACTCGATTTCTGCAAGTTCTAGCGCAAGCGCGGAGAACGGCATTTCTGTTCGGAGTCGGGAGATCGTGAGTTCGGGAGATCGGAAGTAGAGCAGCGGGTTCCCTTCGCTCTCACGCTCTCACGCCTTCACGTCAGATCTTCCCTCGCTCGGCATCGGCCGCAGCCCGAGCCGGGCGAACAGAGCGCGGTCCTGCTCCACATCGGGGTTGCCGGTGGTAAGCAGCTTCTCGCCGTAGAAGATCGAATTGGCGCCGGCGAAGAAGCACAGCGCCTGGATCGCCTCCGGCATTTCCTGCCGGCCGGCTGACAGCCGCACCATGGCTTGCGGCATGGTGATCCGCGCGCAGGCAATAGTGCGCACGAACTCGAACAGATCGAGTTCCTGCGCGCCGTGGAGCGGCGTGCCCGGCACCTGCACGAGATTGTTGATCGGCACCGATTCCGGGTACGGGTCCATGCCGGCCAGCTGCGCGATCAGAGCGGCGCGCGTGCGGCGCGACTCACCCATGCCGACGATGCCGCCGCAACAGACGTGGATGCCGGCGCCGCGCACGCGGTCGAGCGTCTGCAGCCGGTCGTCCTGGGTGCGCGTGCCGATGATCTCGCCGTAGAACTCGGGCGCCGTGTCGATATTGTGGTTGTAGTAATCCAGGCCGGCGGCTTTGAGCTGCTCGGCCTGACCGTCCCTGAGCAAGCCCAGCGTCGCGCATGTCTCCAGGCCTTCGGCGCGCACCGCTTTCACCATCTCCGCCACCTGCTCGAGCTCGCGCTGCTTCGGGCCGCGCCAGGCCGCGCCCATGCAGAAACGCGTCGCGCCGTTCTGC
>Ga0208185_1000454_pt1 | contig 18730 bp, 15 predicted proteins | sample EasRivMeERMLT700_FD_187532 | JGI IMG/M metagenome (GOLD analysis project Ga0208185, IMG submission 187532) | Soil microbial communities from meander-bound floodplain in the East River, Colorado, USA - East River MetaG ERMLT700 (SPAdes) (version 2) | ecosystem: Environmental > Terrestrial > Soil... | reverse complement strand
ACCTGTTCGTACAGGCGACGCTCGACGGCGCCGTCGCCGAAATCCGGACCACGTACCGGGGTCGTGGCTTCACCCGAACGATGGTCATGCCCGGTGTCGCTGTGCTGCCCCCGAGGACCGGCGCCGGGCCCAATGAGGATCGCCGGGTTCAGGTCAGTATCGACATCACCGAAGGTCCCCGCACGGTCGTCGGCACGGTAGATATCACCGGCAACATGGTGCTCAGTGACAATCAGCTCCGGACAATGCTGACCGTCGTACCGGGCCGCGCGTACGCCGAAGTCGAGGTGGCGTCCGATCGCGACCGCATCGATCTCGAGTACCGCAACCTCGGATACGAGAACATCCTGGTCGAGCCGCGCGTGATGCTCGCGGACGACGACACCCGCGCGAACATTACCTTTACGATCCGCGAAGGGCCGCAGGTCATCGTCGACCACGTGATCATCGTCGGGAATCGACGCACCAGCGCCTCGACGATCGAGCGCGAGCTCACGCTGAAGCCCGGCCAGCCGCTCGGCTACGCGGCGCGCATCGAGAGCCAGCAGCGGCTCAGCGCGCTCGGCCTCTTCCGGCGCGTCAGTATCACCGAGCTGCAGCACGAATCGGAGCCGCGACGTGACGTGCTCGTTCAGGTCGAAGAGGCGCCGCCAACGACCATCGCGTACGGCGGCGGCCTCGAGGGCGGTACGCGGTTGCGGCCGACCGGGCCGGGCGGCCAGGCGGAGGAGCACTTCGAGCTCGCGCCGCGCGGCTCCTTCGAGATCGGCCGGAGCAACCTGTGGGGCAAGAACCGATCTGTTGATCTGTTCACGCGTGCGAGCTTGAAGTCGCGTGACATCGTGGTCACCGATACCGGCGTGCGTCTTGCGACGCCGGCCGCTGGAAGCGGCTATGGATTCAACGAGTACCGCGTCCTCGGCACCTATAGCGAGCCGAAGGTGTTCAACACGCGGGCGGACGTGCTGCTGACGGGGATCCTGGACCAGGCGATTCGATCGACCTTCAACTTCCGGACCCGCGAAGTTCGCGCGGAGGCGGGGTGGCGTCTGGCGCGGTGGTACAGCATGTCGGGACGCTACTCGTTCCAGCACACGAAGCTCTTCGACCAGGTGTTCACGCCCGACGACAATCCTGTGCTGATCGACCGACTCTTTCCGCAGGTACGCATCTCGAAGTTCTCGCACTCGATGATCCGCGACACACGCGACGATCTCCTCGATCCGGGCCGCGGGACGTTCTTTGCGTTGACCAACGACGTGGCCGCACGCGCGATCGGCTCGGAGGTCGGGTTCGCGAAGACGTTCGTGCAGCTGTTCGACTATTACCGGCTACCGGTCGCGCGTCGCATCGTTCTCGCGACGGCGGTGCGGATCGGCGCAGCGCGCGGGTTTTCCCGCACTGTGCCGCAGGTCGCCAACGCCGACGGCTCCGTCACGCCCGACACGGTGGAGGACCTCCCGGCGAGCGAGCGCTTCTTCGCCGGCGGCGACACGACGGTTCGAGGCTTCTCGCTCGATCGCCTCGGCACGGCGGAGACAATCAGCAAGTCAGGGTTCCCGACTGGTGGCAACGGCGAGGTCGTGCTGAACGCCGAGCTGCGGGTCGCGGCGGCGAAAGGATTCGCGGGGGTGGTGTTCCTCGATGCCGGCAACATCTTTCTGCACGCGAGCGACCTGAGCTTTACCGATCTGAGACCAGCGGCCGGCTTCGGGGTGCACTACCGATCACCCGTCGGCCCTATCCGCGTCGAGCTCGGGTTCAATCTCAGTCCACGCGAGCTCGTGCCCGGTGTCCTGGAGCGAAAGACCGTGCTGCATATTTCATTGGGCCAGGCATTCTAATGAAGACGCGTAATGCAAAATGCGAAATGCAAAATGCAAACACGGCATCTGGGCCAGGCGTCCGAATCATGCTCTATTTGCATTTTGCATTTTGCATCTTGAATTACACCGTCACCATCACATCGGCGCAGCAGTTGTTAGACCGCGTCGTCGCTCGTGTCGAGGGGTACGCGATCACGCTGACCGACGTGCAGGCGGCGCTGGGGCTTGGAGTGATCCAGGTGCCTCCCGGCGCGGATCCCATCGAGACCGGCATTCAGCAGATGATCGATCGCCAGCTGCTGCTTGCGGAGGTCCAGCGGTTTCCCCCACCCGAGCCGAGTGCGGCCGATGTCGATCGCGAAGTCATGCAGCTCAAGATGCGCGCCGGCGCCCGGCAGGAGGCCCTGATGCAGTCGACTGGACTCACCGAGGGGCGGATCCGCGACAGCGCGCGGGACGATCTGCGGATCCTCGACTATCTCGATCAGCGCTTCGGCACGACGGTGCAGGTCAGCGATGAAGAATTGGCGCGGTACTACCGTGAGCACGAGTCGGAGTTCACGCGGGGGGGAGGTCTCATACCGTTCGACGAAGCCGAGCCCCTGGCGCGGCAGCGCGCGGGAAGCGAGCGCCGCCGTGTCATCATCGATCAGTGGCTGCGTGACCTTCGTTCCCGCGCCGACATCGCGATCAACCCTTCGGTACCAACACAGTAGATCCGGTCGTCTTTCTCGACTCGAGATCGCGGTGTGCCTGCACCGCGTCCCTCAACGGGTACCGCTGGTTGATCTCGATCTTGACCTTCCCCGATTTCACGACGTCGAAGAGATCGTCCGCCGTCGTCACCAGGTGATCGCGCGGCGTCGTGTAGGGGGGCAGCGACGGGCGCGTCACGTGCAGTGTTCCCTTCAGCTTCGCGAGATCGAACGGCGGCACGGCGCCGGACGCGTTCCCGAACGACGCCATCATCCCGAAGGGCGAGAGACATTCGAGCGAGCCTTCGAACGTGTCTTTTCCGACACCGTCGTAGACGACCGGCACGCCCTTGCCGCCGGTGATCTCCTTCACGCGCGCGACGAAGTCTTCCTTCTTGTAGTTGATGCAGTGCGCGGCGCCGTGCGCCTTCGCCAACGCGCATTTCTCATCCGAGCCCGCGGTGCCGATCATCGTCACGCCCAGCGCCTTGAGCCACTGGCAGGCGATAAGACCAACGCCACCCGCGGCCGCGTGAAACAGCACGGTCTCGCCCGCGCTGACCTTGTAGGTCCGTTTGATCAGGTACTGCACCGTCATGCCCTTGAGCATCATCGCGGCGGCCTGCTCGAAGCTGATCCCCTCAGGGATCGTCACGACGCGCGCCACCGGGACGTTGCGCACCTCGGCGTAACCCCCGACCGGTTGGAGCGGCGTTCCGCTCCCGTACGCGACGCGATCGCCCACCTTGAACTCCGCGACCCCGGGCCCGACGGCTTCGACCATGCCAGCGCCCTCGCTGCCGATGCCGCTGGGCAACGGGATCTTGTAGAGGCCGGTGCGGTGATACGTGTCGATGTAGTTCAGGCCGATAATCTCCTGCCGCACTTGGATCTCTCCGGCGCCAGGCGGGGAGATCTCCACGTCTTCCCACTTCATCACTTCGGGTGGTCCCTGTTCGTAAATCCGAATCGCTTTAGACATAAATCCTCGTCGTCGACCGTCTACCGTCTACCGTCCTGTACGACGGATGCGAGTGGAATGCTTTTCGGGAACGGAAGACCGTAGACGGTAGACCGTAGACGGTAGACCGTAGACGTGCTTATTGTCCAACCACCGCAACGCGAAGTATCTCGAGTGAATTGAATCCCGCGTGACTGAACACCGGCGCGATGCTGCTGCGCCGCCGCAGGTACATGCCCGCCCAGACCGCGCCCAGCGTTCCCGTGGTGATGACCGCGTCCCACCCTTGCACGATGTGGCCGAGGCCGAATGCGACGCTGAGCACGAGCACGCCGACCGCGGCGCCGCCCAGGTACTGGTCGAAGCGGTGGAGCATGAACGCGCGCTGCAGTTCCTCGCGCACGCCGCCCGCAACAATCGCAACGAGTGTGAACATGACCGCCTGTCCCGGCGTGGCGGCCATCTGCTCGAGCGGATTAGTCCCCACGTTGTGCAGCGACGGCATGACCAGCCGCAGCGCGTTCAGCATGATCCCGACCATGACGAACACGACGGGGACGGTCAGCAGACCCACGATCACTTCGCGCGCGACCGGGCGGGTGCCGATCCACAGGCGAATGGCGCTCTCTCCGTGCGCGCGCATCAGCAGCACCATGATGACGACCAGTACCACCGTGTCCGCGAGTGACAGGGCGAAAACGAAAGGCAGAGACAGCCGGCCGGACGCGTCGGCGGGTGTCCAGCCGGCCGCCCGCAGGAGGGCACCGATGGCCAACTGCGTCGGAACGCTCGAGCACAGGAGTATTTCCAGGAGCGCGAGGACCCGGTCGCGCCCCTCGACGACCGCCGGGCGCTCCGGGCCGAACGAGGGCGCAGGGTCCTCCTTGGTGGGAGTATCCGGCGCCAGTGGGAGAGAATCCAAATCGGACAAGCGCCACATTCTATCGCTGTGCTTGACCATGTAAATTCTACAGATGTGCTAGACCGTGTAAAAACGACAGGCTAGTATCGGTGCAGCCGTCGCGGGGTTCCCCCCGGCGATGCGGCTTACGAGGTTCAGATGGTTTCAACCACGTCCGGTGAGCGTGTCCTGATTGTTGAGGATGAGCCCACGACGCGCCTGGGACTCACCGAGTTGGTGCGAACCTGGGGATTTATAACCGAGGCTGCGGCCGACGGGGAAGAGGCGCTTCAGCGCATCACCGCCTTCCGTCCGTCCATCATCATCAGCGACCTCGTCATGCCGCGCATGAACGGGCTCGAGCTGCTGCGCGCGCTGAAAGACGAAGGCAGCTCGCTCACCATCGTTATTCTCACCGCGCAGGGGACAGTCGAGACCGCGGTCGAAGCGATCAAAGAAGGCGCCTACGACTACCTGACCAAGCCGATCGAGCCGCAGCGGCTGAAGATCCTGCTCGACAAGATTGTCGAGCGGCAGGACACGCTCCGCGAAGTGAAAGTTCTGCGCAAACAGCTGCGGGAGCACGGCAGCTTTGGCCGCATGATTGGCAACAGCACGCAGATGCGCAGGGTCTACCAGACGATCGAGCAGGCGGCGCCGACCGCCGCATCAGTCCTCATATGGGGGGAGTCGGGCACCGGCAAGGAGCTGGTTGCCCAGACCATCCACCAGCTCAGTCCACGGGCGCAGATGCCGTTTGTGCCGATCAACTGTGCGGCGATCCCCGAAACGCTGCTCGAGAGTGAGATCTTCGGCCACGAGAAGGGCGCGTTTACCGGCGCGTCCGACCGGCGCGAAGGCTGTTTCGAGCTCGCGGACCGGGGCACACTTTTTCTCGACGAAATTGCGGAGATGACTCCCGCCACTCAGGTTAAGCTCCTGCGCGTGCTGCAGGAGCGGAAGTTCCGCCGCCTTGGCGGGAGGAACGAGCAGTCGGTCGACGTCCGTGTCATTGCGGCAACCAACGTCAACCCCGCGGACGCCGTCAAGAACGGGAAGCTTCGCGAGGATCTCTACTACCGCCTCAACGTCTTTGCCATCGAGCTGCCGCCGCTGCGGATACGAAAGGACGACCTCTCGCTGCTGATTCAGTCGTTCCTTGCCGAGTTCAACGAGCGCAATAACAAGGCCGTCTCCGCACTCGATCCGGCGGCCATGCGGATCCTCGAGCAGTACAACTGGCCGGGCAACGTGCGCGAGGTGCGCAACATCATCGAGCGCGCGGTGATCCTGTCCACCGGCGAGTTCATCGAGCCGAAGCAGCTTCCGCCGCTCGTCACCGAGTCGCCCGACGTCGTGAAGCCGACGCTGTCCCTCGTGCCTGGCACGACCGTGGAGGAAGCGGAGCGGCGCCTGATCCTGATGACGCTCGAACACACGCGCGACAACAAGACGCGCGCCGCCGAGATCCTCGGCATCAGCCTCAAGACTCTGCACAACAAACTCAACAAACTTCGCGGTCGGGTTCCCGGAAAACGGCCCGAAGAAGAAATAGTGTCCCAGTAGTGATGCTTTTCACCGAGACGGGCCACGGAGGCACGGAGCCACGGAGGATAAATAGGGTTTCTCCGTGTCTTCGTGTCTCCGTGGCTTGTCTTGCACGGAGAAGGGATCTGGGATCCCCGATCCCCACCCCATGCGCATAGGCATCAAGGCCAAGCAGATCGCCGCCGTCACCGCCATCGTCGGGCTGGCGGTCGTGGCGTTGAGCGCCGTGCACGTGACGCGGCTGGCGCGCGTCGTGCTCCACGAGAGCCACGCGCGCGGACAGCTCCTCGCCAATGCGATCTTCCATCGCGCCCGCGAGGTCGTCGTCATCAACAACAGTGATCCCTACGTTGCGTTGCGCAGCGATCCGGGTCTCCGCGCGATCCTCGAATCCAGCATCTACGGCGAGAACGTCACCGACGCCGCCATCCTCGACACCCACGGCATCGTCCAGGCCGCCAGCGACCCCACGCAGGAAGGGAAGCCGCTGCCCGAGCGCGCCGATATGGCCACGCTTGAAGACTCCGGCCCGCTCGACCAGCTGCGCGTGATCTATTCGGGAGAGGGCCGGACCTTCGAAGTGCGCCAGCCGATGCTGCTGGGCGATGAGGCGTTCGGATCGATCCGCATCGGCCTCTCGACTGTGCTGGTACGCCGCGAGCTGAACGCGTCGCTCCGGCCGGCGGTGAACATCGCGATCGCCTCCCTGTTCATCGCGGTGATCGTGGCGGCGTTGCTCGCGCAGTTGTTCCTCCGCCCCATCAACGTGATCCGGAGCGGACTGACGCGCCTCGGCAAAGGGGAGTTCGGGATCACGCTCGATCTGCCACAGGACGATGAGTTTGGCGAGCTCGGGACGTTTTTCAACACGGTCAGCCAGCAGCTTTCTGCGGATCGCAGCCTTCTCGCGGGGCAGAAGGCGAACCTCCAGTCAGCCGTCGAGCATTTGGAGGACGCGGTCGCGCTCTTCAACCCTCAGGGCGAGCTGCTCTTCAGTAATCCCGCGATGCAGCCGACACTTCCCGCCGATGCGATCGGCCGTGCGCTGCATGGACTGCTTCCAGACGGCGACGCGTGTCGGACCATCGTGGAAGAGACGCTCGCGACGAGGACCTCGCGCGGTCCAGTGCAGGTGGCCGATGATGTGCTCTTGATGACGCATGCGATCGAGGGAACGGATGGGCAGCTCGTCGGGGTCCTGCTCGTTTCGCGCAACCTCTCGTACTTGTCGCGCATGCAGTCGACCATCGCGTATTCGCGGAAGCTCGTGGCGCTCGGACGATTGACCGCGGGCATCGCGCACGAGGTGAAGAACCCGCTCAACGCGATGATGATTCACCTCGAGCTGCTGCGGACGAAGATTCGCCACGGCATGGCGCGCGAGGTGGCGCCGGTCGGCGCCGGAGGCGTGAGCATCGCCGAAGCGCGAACCCCGGGCCGCGCTGAGGCGGGTGCGCTCGAGCACGTCGAAGTGATCGAAAGCGAGATCCGCCGGCTGGACGAGGTGGTCCAGGGCTTCCTGAAGTTCTCGCGCCCCGAGGATCTGCGGCTGCAGCCCGTGCGTGTGACGGCGATCTTCGATGAGATTCTGCCGGTGATCAAGCCGGAGGCGGCGGCCAACCACGTGCGCGTCGAGGTGGATTGCCCCATCACGGTCCCCTCGGTCAATGGCGACGCCTCCATGTTGCGGCAGGCGTTTCTCAACCTGGCGATGAACGCCTGCCAGGCCATGCCGCACGGCGGAAACCTGCGCCTCTCTGTCGCGCCCGCTCCGCGCAACCAGGTGGAAGTGAAGTTCGAGGATACCGGCGTCGGCATCCCGGAAGACCACCTGGGAAAGATCTTTGACCTCTATTTCACAACGAAGGATCATGGGACCGGCATCGGGCTTTCGATGGTGTACCGGATCATCCAGCTGCATGATGGCCAGGTCGAAGTCCAATCGACGCCCGGCCGCGGGACGACGTTCCGCGTCCTTCTACCCAGAGCAAACGAGATATGAGATGACCGTTCACTTCCAACCGGCCAGCTCCCTCCTGCCAGGGGTCGTGCGCGTAGCGATGTTCGTTGTGGGAATAGGCGTTTTGGGGCTTGGGAGTGCCGCCTGCGCAAAAGCGCAGGCGGCGAGCGTGCCCGAAAGCCCTCCGCTCGACGTACCTGCTCCCCCTGCGCGCGTGCTGGCGCCGGTCGAGGAACTGGTGGTCCCTGTTGCGCCTCCACCTGAGTTACCGGCCGCCGCCGCGCCCCCCCGTACACCCCCGCGGCCGCCCGTGCGTCGGGCTGAACCGCAGCCGCCCGTTGACCCGGCGCCTGCCGCAGCAACGCCGCCCGTCGAAGTGCCGGCCGAGCCGCCGCGCGAGCTGCGTCCTGCTTCGCCCGCGCGCGATGCGGCAGCGGAGAAGCAAGTGCGCGACACCCTCGCGCTCGCTGCCCGCGATCTCGGTGGGGTCAACTACGGCAGGCTGAGCGCCGAAGCGAAGGCCCAATACGATCAGTCCAAACGCTTCACGCAGCAAGCTGAGCAGGCACTCAAGGATCGGAACTTCGTCTTTGCCGCGACACTTGCCGACAAGGCGGCGACCCTCGCGGCCGGGCTGACGGGGCGGTAGACGACTTTAAATCCCAAATCCCAAATCCCAAACCCTAAGCCCGTTCCCTGCCTAAGCCCAACCCCTAACCCCTAACCCCTAACCCCTAACCCCTTCTCTAACCCCCATCCCCTTCCCCCTTCCCCTATTTTCATTTCCACTTGCGTTCGGCCGGGCGCCTGATTTATCGTCCGATTTAACTAAATGATTAAATCGCGTAGTCAACGCGATGAGTCGACCGAGCAACGGATCCTCGACGCTGCGCACGCGGTATTCATCCGCTCCGGGACGGCGGGTGCCCGCACGCAGGAGATTGCGAAGGAAGCCGGGGTGAACTCGGCTCTGCTGCACTACTACTTCCGCAGCAAGGAGCGCCTCGCGGAAGCGGTGTTCACACGTGCAGCCGGCCAGCTCCTCCCCGCCGTCATCCGAATCCTTGCGTCGGACGCGGCGCTCGAAGACAAGGTCGATCAGGTCGTGCAGACGGAGCTGCTGCACCTTGCCAAGGCGCCGTACCTGCCGGGCTACATCCTCAGCGAGCTTGCGCATCACCCGGAGCGAGCGGGTCAACTCGTCTCGGCGGTCACCGGAATGGTGCCAGCCGAGATCGGCATGCGCGTCAGCGCGGTCCTGGGCAGGCAGATAGACGAGCGAGTCCGCGCCGGCCGCATGCACCAGATCGCCCCCGATCAGTTCATCGTCAACCTTCTGTCGATGTGCGTGTTTCCCTTCGCCGCGCGGCCGATGCTCATGGCGCTGCTGGGGTTCGATCAGACGGGCTTCGACCGGTTCATCGATCGACGGCGCAAGGAGCTGGCGCCATTTTTCCTGAGAGCCTTACGCCCATGAAGATTCGTTCGCGTTCCTTCATAGCCGCCTGGCTGCTCACCGCGCACGCTGCGATATGCACGGCCGGGCAGCTGACTCCAGGCGGACGTTCCTTCGATCTTGCCTCGCTGCAGCAGGCGGCGGTGGACACCGATCCGCGGCTGCAGCAGCTTCAGCTGCTGACCACGCAGACCGAGCTGCGGCTCCGTAACATTGCGGCCGGGCGTCTGCCGTCGGTCACCGTCGATGGCCAGGCGCAGTACCAATCCGACGTGCCAAGGCCTGCGTTCACCTTGCCCGGTGGCAGCCTGCTTTTCACGGCGCCGAAGGCCACCTACGACAGCGGCCTCCGTATCGATCAACGCATTTTCGACGCCAGCATCAACGCACAGGACGCGCTCGAACGAGCCCAGCTCGCCGAACAGCAGGCACGAGTGCGGACGACGCTCTTCAGTCTGCGGCAGCAGGTGAACGAGGCGTTCTTTACGGCGGCAGCACTGCAGGCGCGGCAAGGCGCTCTCGCCGCCGCCATCAGCGATCTCAGCGCGCGGCTGGATGAGACCAACGAACGGGTGGCTGCAGGCACCGCGTTACCGGCAGAGGCGGCGTCGATCGAGGCCACCCTGCTGCAGCGCCGGCAGGACGAAGAGGAGTTGCGCGCCACGCGCCGCACTGCGCTGGCGCGTCTGGCGATTCTGACCGGGCAGACGATCTCGGAGAACGACGCGCTCGCGATGCCCGATCTCGCGGCTGCGGTTTCGCGGGCGCGCCAGGCCTCAGGCGAGTTGCGTGCGCGGCCCGAGTACGACCTGTTTGCCAGAACACGCGAGCGTGTTGCGAAACAGCAGGATGTGGCCGCGGCGCAGGAGCGGCCGCGCGTATCAACGTTCGCGAGAATCGGCTTCGGCCGTCCGGGGCTGAACTTCATCACCGATCAGTTCGAATCGTACGGACTTGGAGGCGTGCGGGTGCAATGGAATGGGTGGACGTGGGGAAGCGGCAGCCGGGAGCGTGAAGCGCTCGCGATCCAGCAGCAGATCGTCGCAGCCGACCAGGCCGCGTTTGCGAAGGGGCTCAGCGAATCCATCGAAGGAGACGCAGCGACGGTCGATCGCCTGCAGGCCACGCTCGCGCTCGATGATCGGATCCTAGTGCTGCGGGAGCAGATCGAACGTTCGACGCAGGCTCGTTTTCAGGAGGGAGTCGTGACCGCATCTGAATTTCTCGATCGGAGCAGCGAGCTCCTGCAGGCGCGCTTCGCCCGCGCGACCCACCAGGTGGAGCTCGCGCAGGCGGGCGCGCGGCTCCTTACCACTCTGGGACTGGAGGTGCGGTAATGGAAAATCCCAAATCCCAAATCCCAAGATCCAAATCCCAAGGTCGCTCTAAACCCCAAGTTCGAAGGCGCAACGTTTTCACTTGGGGTTTGGGCTTTGGGATTTGGGTTTTGGGATTTACTGCTGGATGTGCCAGCGAAGTCGCTCCAGACGCCTATGGCAACGTCGAAGCCACGGAGGTGGTGATCTCGCCGGAAGCGGCCGGCCAGCTCACGAAGTTTTCCGTCGAGGAGGGACAGGTACTTGCCGCCGGCGCCGTGGTGGGCGAGGTTGATTCGACACCGCTCGTGCTGCAGCGCAACCAGTTCACGGCGCAGCACGCCGGCACTGTGTCTCGTGTTGGCGAAGTAGACAAGCAGGTGCAGGCGCTCGTGGCCCAACGCGACGCTGCGCAGTCGTTGCGGGAGGCGGCGATCGCCCAGCGTGGCGTGCTGCAGTCGCAGTTCGAGATCGCGCGGCGCGCGCGCGAGCGCACCGAGCGGCTGTTTGCGAAGCAGGCGGCAACCGCGCAGCAGCTCGATCAGGTGGAGCGTGACGATCGCGTGCTCCAGGATCAGATCAAAGCGCAGGAGCAGCAGATCGAAGCGCAGGGCCGGCAGGTCGCCGCCCAGGCCGCCCAGATTGCCGCGGCGCAGGCGCAGCGTCAGACCGCCCTGACGCAGGTCTCGGCCGCCAACGCACAGGTGGCGCAGGTCGAGGATCGCATTCGCCGGAGCATGGTGACGAACCCGAGCGCGGGTACCGTGCTCGTCACCTACGCGCGCGTGGGTGAGATGGTGCAGCCGGGCCAGCCCCTCTACACGATCGCCAACCTCGATGCGGTGGAGGTCCGCGCATACATCACCGAGCCGCAGCTCGCATCGGTGCGAGTCGGCCAGCAGGCGCGTGTTGCGGTCGATGCCGGTGACGAGCAAAAAACACTCACCGGAACGGTTTCATGGGTCGCGGCGCAGGCGGAGTTCACGCCGACCCCCATCCAGACGCGCGACGAGCGCGCCGACCTGGTCTATGCGATCAAGATCCGCGTGCCCAATCAGGAGGGAGTGCTCAAGATCGGCATGCCCGTGGACGTGGAGTTCGCACCGTGAGCGCCGAAGGATCCGGATCCCGGATCCCGGATCCCGGATCCCGATCAGTAGTGGTGCAAGAGCTCGTGAAACGCTTCGGTTCGACGACCGCGCTGGACGGCGTGACGTTTGGCGTCGAGAAGGGCGAGCTCTTCGGCTTCATCGGACCTGACGGCGCCGGCAAGACCACGCTGTTTCGAATTCTCGTGACGCTCCTCGTTCCCGGCTCGGGGCGCGCGTCCGTTCTCGGTCTCGACGTTGTCCGTGAGTACCGCGCGTTGAGGCAGCGCGTCGGATACATGGCGGGGCGGTTCGCCCTCTATCCCGACCTCAGCGTCGAAGAGAACCTCCGCTTCTTTGCCTCCGTCTTCGGCACGACCATCGAGCGCGAGTACGCGCAGATAGCGCCCATCTACACCCAGCTCGAGCCCTTCAAGGATCGCCGCGCCGCCGCGCTCTCCGGCGGCATGAAGCAGAAGCTCGCACTCTGCTGCGCGCTGGTCCATCGACCGGACATCCTGTTTCTCGACGAGCCGACGACGGGCGTCGATGCCGTGTCGCGACGCGAGTTCTGGGATCTGCTCGGCAACCTGAAACAGAGCGGCCTGACCATCATCGTCTCGACGCCGTACATGGATGAAGCCGACCGCTGCGATCGCGTTGCGCTGATACACCGCGGCCGGCTGCTCGCTGTCGATGCGCCGTCGGCGATCACCGGCGCGTTCGATCGGCCGCTCCTCGGAGTGCGAGCGAAGGAGCGATACAAGGCGCTGCTGGCGATGCGGCGGTACGAGCATGCCCACAGCGTGTATCCCTTCGGCGAGGTCATCCACTACACCGACATACGTACAGACGCGCCCGTGAACCAGCTTGATCAGGAGCTGCGCGCCTTCCTCGCGGCAAGTGGCTTTGCGGACGCCTCCGTCGAGCCGCTGACTCCGACGGTCGAAGACACATTCATCGCGCGCACAGCCGCGTCCGACGAATCCCGAATCCCGAATCCCGAATCCCGAGGTGCCGCGTGAGCGATGTGGCGATCGCGGCAAAAGATCTGACGCGGACCTTTGGTTCGTTTACCGCCGTCGATCACATTTCCTTCGAGGTGCGCACGGGCGAAGTGTTTGGCTTCCTGGGCGCCAATGGAGCCGGCAAGACGACCGCGATGCGTATGTTGATCGGGCTTCTTGCACCGAGCGGCGGAACCGCGCGCGTCGCCGGGCACGACGTCTACACCGAGAGCGAGGCGATCAAGCGCAGCATCGGCTACATGAGCCAGCGCTTCTCTCTCTATGAGGACCTGACGCCGCGGGAGAACATCCGTCTCTACGGAGGCATCTACGGGTTGACGCGGCAGCAGATTCGCGAGCGCACCGAGCGGATGCTCGCGCGTCTCGGCCTGGCGGGTGTGGCAGATGAGCAGGTCCACAGCCTGCCGCTCGGTTGGCGGCAGAAGCTTGCGTTCTCGGTCGCTCTCGTCCACGAGCCCCGCATTGTCTTTCTCGACGAACCGACGAGCGGCGTCGATCCGATCACGCGCCGCCAGTTCTGGGAGCTGATTTACGAAGCCGCGTCGGCGGGCACGACCGTGCTCGTCACGACTCACTACATGGATGAAGCCGAATACTGCGATCGCATTTCGATCATGGTGGCGGGGCGCATTGGCGCGATCGGCACGCCCGCGGATCTGAAGAAGCAGTTCGGCGTCGATTCGATCGACGAGCTGTTCGTGCGCCTTGCGCGCCCCACGGCGGATCGAATCCCGAACCCCGAATCCCGAATCCCGGACCCCGGGGCGGCCCCGTCGGAGAGGCGACAGTGAAAGCGCTCAAGGGCCTGCTGCGCAAGGAGGGCTACCACATCCTGCGGGATCGCCGGACGCTCGTGGTGCTCCTCGCGCTGCCCGTCGTGCAGGTCGTCCTCTTCGGCTTCGCGATCCGCACCGACGTCAACGACGTACGCCTTGCGATCGTCGATCCCGCGCCGGACCGGGCCACGATCGAGCTGCGCAACCGCTTTGCCTCCAGCGGCGTGTTCCGAACCGTGGCCGTCGTCTCTCGCACCGCCGATCTCGACCCGCTGTTCGAGACCGGCGCCGCGCAGCAAGCCGTCGTCTTCGAGGCCGGTTTCGCGAACGACCTTGGCAGCGGAGAGCCCGCGCACATTCTCATCATCAGCGACACTACCGAGCCGAATACCGGCAGCCTCGTGCAGGCGTACGCCCTGGCGGTGATCGACGGCTATCAGCGCGGCCTGCCTCGCCGTAGCGCCCCGGCAATGCGCAGCGCGGAGGCGGGCGCGAACGCGGGGGTCGCCATCGTGCCCGACGTGCGGATGCGGTTCAACCCGACCCGCGAGAGCTCCAATCTGTTCGTGCCCGGGCTGATGGCGTTCGTGCTGACGATCATCTCGTCGCTGATGACGGCCATCTCGCTGACGCGCGAGAAGGAGACGGGGACGATGGAGGCGCTGCTGGTGTCGCCGCTGCGCCCATGGGAAATCATCGTCGGCAAGGTGGCGCCGTACCTTGTGATCGGGTTCATCAGTGTGATCGCAGTGCTTGTCGAAGCCCGCCTGGTATTCCGCGTTCCGCTGCGCGGCAGCGTGGCGCTGCTCCTGTTCGAAGGCGGCCTTTATATCCTCGTGTCGCTGTCGCTCGGCATCCTCATATCGGCACGCACCTCGTCGCAGCGCGTGGCAATGATGGGGGCGTTGCTTGGGACGATGCTGCCGAATGTCCTCCTGTCCGGTTTCATCTTTCCCGTCGAGAGCATGCCGGCGGCGCTCCGCATCGTGTCGTACGCCGTGCCCGGGCGGTGGTTCGTGCTGATCGCGCGCGGCATCATGCTGAAAGGTGTCGGACTCGAATACCTCTGGCTCGAAACACTGATCCTCGCGGGGATGGCTGGCGTGCTGCTTGCGGCGAGTACCCGATCCTTCAAGGAGCGTCTGGAATAGCCATGCGCCGAATCTTCTTCCTGGCGGAGGCGGAAGTCCTGCACATCCTGCGCGACCGGGTGCTGCTGGCGCAGGTGCTGATCGTCCCTGTCGTCCAGCTGCTCATCCTGTCGAACGCCGCCACGTTCGAGATTCGCAACACGCCCATCTACACGGTGGACCTGGATCGGACGAGCATGTCGCGCGGCCTGATCAATCACCTGGCAGCGTCCGGCCATTTCCAGATCGTTGGCACCGCACCATCGCTCGACCGCGCCAACGAGGCGCTCCTCGCCGGGACGGTGACGATGGTCGTGGTCATCCCGCACGACTTCGAGGTGTCGCTCCGGAGGACTGGCGTTGCGCCCGTGGAGCTGTCGCTCAACGCCGAGAAAGGGTCGGCTGCCGGTATCGTTCAGTCGTACGCGTCTCACGTGCTTGCCGAATACGCGGCGGAGCTGTCGCCGATGCGCGCTTCGCCGAGCATCGACGTGCGCGTGCGAGGCCGTTACAACCCGACGCTGAACTACAAGCACTACATGGTGCCCGGGATTCTCGTAGCACTGGTGACGATGATCGGCACCCTGCTTACCGCCCAGAACATCGCGCGTGAGAAAGAGCTGGGAACGCTCGAGCAGCTGAACGTGACGCCGATCACGCGCGGACAGTTCATCGTGGCGAAGTTGCTTCCGTTCTGGGTGCTCGGGTTGCTGGAATTGTCGCTCGGGCTGATCGTCGGCAAGCTCGTGTTCGACATACCGATGAGGGGCAGCGTGCCGCTGCTGTTCGGCGTCGCGAGCGTCTACCTGGCGGTTGCGCTTGGCATCGGGCTCTGGATCTCGGCCAAGGTCGAGACGCAGCAGCAGGCGATGTTCGTGACCTTCTTCATCATCAATATCTACTTGTTGATGAGCGGCCTGTTCACGCCGATCGACAGCATGGCGCCGTGGGTGCGTGTGGCGTCAGAGGTCAATCCGGTGCGGCATTTCGTGACGATTGCGCGCGCGATCCTGATAAAAGGAGCCGGACCCGCGGAGATTGCCCGGCCGTTCTTGTTCCTCGCCATCTCGGCTGTAGGGGTCCTCACCATCGCGGTCCGGCAGTACCACAAGCGAGCGGTGTAGTCAGCAATGGCGTATGGGTAACCACCTTCCCACTCGAATCCCTTCCGCTACCCACTGATCAGTTAGTGGGGTCATTGCCCCTACCGGACGATTCCCGCGTCGCGTCGCCGCACTCTGCGGGAAACCCTTCGCAATTACGCGTATGTGTATGGCGCGGCTTTGAATTGGCATGCCGCCTGCTCTAAGTAGCGACAGAGATTGAAAGTCACCTCACCCCGCAGCGAAAGTGGCGGGGTTATCCGCTAAACACCCTGCCTGTGCACCCGGGGGAGGCCAAAAGCCTCCCTCCTGCCTTGTACGCTGGCAAGACGTAGGGATCGGGGATCCGGGATCCGATTACGTCCGTGCCTCCGTGGCCCGTCGAAGAAAAATGGTCTAGAACGTGAGGCCGAGCCCGAAGTGCCATCGCGCGTGACCATGTCTGGGCCACGCCACATCGAGGCCGGCCGTGAGGGCCGCCGCGCCGAAATAGATTCCTCCGCCGGCGCCGTGATCGAATTGCTGCTTCGAGAGCGGCATCCCCGTCGGCCAGGTAGTGCCTGTATCGACGAACACCTTCCCGCCGAATCGGCCGACGCTCAAAGGTGAGGTGAGCGGCACTCTTATTTCTGCGGACGTCGCCGCGATGCCATCTCCCGCGCGATACCCGGCCCGATAGCCTCGAAGCGAATCGCTTCCACCGAGCAGCACCTGCTCGGATGGCGGCAGCGCCGCGCCGGCACGAACTGTTTGCGCCCTCAGTGCGAGCACCGAGCCGCGGACGAGGCCCACGTATCCGCGAAGATCGGTGGACCACCGTCCGGAACTGCCGCCCTCGAATCCGATACGTTCCCACGCCACCCTGGCGAGCGCGCCATTGCGCGGAAATGAAGGATCGGGCCGTGTGTCGAGGACGACATGTCCGCCTGCTGCCTGGTGACGCGCATCATTAGGCCCGAAGTCGATCTGCGTCACGCGCGCATCGCCGCCGACGCGCAGCCATGATGTGAGCGCGCGATCGGCTTCGAACCTCGCCTCGCGCCGCGTATCGGGCAGGTGGAAATGCGGGTTGACGTTCCGATGCACGGCAACAGTCCCGCGCATCACGGTCAGCGGGCCGTTGTCGAACGCTCGTTCCACTTCCAGGGCGGCGCGGCGCTCACCGCCCCATGTGAGCGGCGCGGAGACGCGGCTTCGCGATCCCAGCTTGTTGACGACGCTTACGCGGGCGCCGTAGGTAAAGCCGTAGCCGTCGGCGAAGCTCAGGATTGGAAGCCACATGGCGGCCTGACCCAGGCGTCCGAGGGGGCCGGGTATCAGGTTATCCCTGCTGACGCCGGGCAGCTCATCGACGAGAAGGATGACGAGGATCTGCGAGGGATCGGCGATCGACTGGTATCGGCGGCGGACCTCGATCGTGGTAAACCGCCGGCTCGCGAGAAGCCGTGATTCCGCCTCAGTGAGGCGATCTGGCGTCGCCGCCTCGCCCAGCGCCAGCCCGGCGATGGCGAGGATATCGGCATCAGGCGTCGTGTGGTTGCCGTGGACCCGGATCTCGGTAATGCGTCCCTCGTCTTGCGCGGTCGCCGTCGAGGGAACGGCGAAGGCGTGCGCCATCGCGAGCATCGCGAATGCGCAGATCTTCATTGGACTCTGATGGTTACATCCGCAAGGCGGTAGTCGTGGTAATCGACGCTGTAGCGCGCATCGATGGTGCCGATCGCGAGCGTTGCCTGGAACGTGACCGCAATGGATTGCGGCAGCCAGACGTCCGGGAACGGCTGCGTCATCCTCATCGTCGCATCCATGCCGTCGATCTGCAGGATGGATCGCGCTGGGAGGAAATCCATGTCGATGTTGTGGAAGTCGTACTGGAGGATCTGGCGCGCCGCCGGATCGACCCAGAGGGTGACGAGCGATGACTTGTTCATCTTCTCGTCGATCTGGTCGTCTCGCTTCCGCAGGCTTCGGTTGGGGCGCAGGCGCCCTTCGCCGAAGAGCTTCGTCGGGTAGTACTCGATCTTGAGCACGCGGCGGCCGCCGAGTTGCTCGGGTCCCACCAGCGCGTACTGGCCCGGATCGAATTTGAAGCGGAGGAAGTACGCCGCCTGGATGAACTGCGGTTCGATCGACTGCTTGAGAACGTCTTCGATCGATCCTGCCGGCGCGGCTGGATCGGTCAGCTCTGACGTCGTACCGTCCCGCGCAGCGCGACGGGTCTCTCGCCGCCGCTGACGGGTCAGCCACTCGTCCTCGGCGCGGCGGCGCTCGCCCTCACCGATCGTCACGCCATCAGCCCGGATCGGACTGCGGATGAAGAACCCCTCCCGAACGAACCAGGAGTAATCCCGTTCGAAGCCATAGAGGCGGGCACCCCCGGTGGCCGCAAGCTGGAACGCCTCGCGCTCTTCGAGGACGTACTGCTGCAGCTTCTTCCAGTTCTCGTCGCGCCGCGAGAGGACCTGCGACATCAGCTCGTCGAGGTCGGATTGCGCGGAGACGCCGCACAAGCCGAACAGGACGAAGAGGGACGCCACGATAATTCTCACGGCTCTCCTCCTTACGGATGAAACCAGAACCCCGTTTCACCCGTGCGCGAATGTTCTTTATACCGCGGCGGCGATTGCCTTGCCCATCTCCTGAGTTGAGGCCTTACCACCGAGATCCGCCGTGCGAGGGCCGCTCTCGCACACCTTTTCGATGGCATTTTCCACTGCGCGCGCGGCCTCGGGCGAACCGAAGTGGTCGAGCATCAGCGCTACTGACCAGATGGTGCCGATCGGGTTCGCGATGTTCCGTCCGGCGATGTCTGGCGCCGAGCCATGGACCGGCTCGAACATCGACGGGAACTTCCGCTCCGGATTGAGGTTCGCCGACGGGGCGATGCCGATCCCGCCCGCGACCGCGGGACCCAGGTCCGACAGGATGTCGCCAAAGAGGTT
>Ga0208185_1000452_pt1 | contig 18743 bp, 26 predicted proteins | sample EasRivMeERMLT700_FD_187532 | JGI IMG/M metagenome (GOLD analysis project Ga0208185, IMG submission 187532) | Soil microbial communities from meander-bound floodplain in the East River, Colorado, USA - East River MetaG ERMLT700 (SPAdes) (version 2) | ecosystem: Environmental > Terrestrial > Soil... | reverse complement strand
TCGCCATGCTGCCCAGCGCCGGGAGTCTCGAAGGCAAACGCGTACCCAACGTCACCTTCAAAACCCGCCGCGACGATCAATGGAAGGACGTGACCACCGACGACGTGTTCCAAGGCAGGACCGTCGTGGTGTTCTCCCTTCCCGGCGCCTACACGCCGACTTGCTCGAGCAGCCATCTGCCGCGCTACAACGAGCTCGCCGACGTGCTGAAGGCGAACGGCGTGAGCGCCATCGTCTGCCTGTCGGTCAACGACGCCTTTGTCATGAACGAATGGAAGCGGGATCAGGAGGCCGCCAACATCACCCTGCTTCCCGACGGCAATGGCGAATTCACCGCCGGCATGGGGATGCTGGTCGACAAATCGAGCCTGGGCTTCGGCAAGCGCTCCTGGCGCTATTCGATGCTGGTCAAGAACGGCGTGATCCAGAAGATGTTCATCGAGCCCGAGAAGGAAGGCGATCCGCTCGAAGTGTCCGATGCCGATACCATGCTGAGCTACCTCAACCCGAACGCCGTCGCGCCCCCGGCGGTGGTGATTTTCGCCAAGCCGGGCTGTCCGCACTGCGCGCGCGCCAAGGCACTGCTCTCTGCCAATCGCTCTCGCTACGAGGAAATCACCTTCGGCAAGCACATCACCTCGAGCACGCTGCGCGCGGTTTCCGGCAGCGGCAGCTGGCCGCAGATCTTCATCGACGGCGAGCTGATCGGCGGCGCGGACGAGCTCGAAACGTATTTCGGCGCGCGCAAGGCCGCCTGAACACCGTGCAAGTCGACGTTGCAGTCGTCGGGGCCGGCACCGCAGGGCTCGCCGCTTACCGCGCAGCCAAGGCTGCCGGCGCCACTGCGGCGATCATCGAAGGCGGCGCCCACGGCACCACCTGCGCGCGCGTCGGCTGCATGCCGAGCAAGCTTCTGATCGCTGCCGCCGAGGCAGCGCATGCCCTGCGCAAGGCACCTCTCTTCGGCGTGCACTTCGAGGGCCGCGTCGGAGTCAATGGACGCGAGGTCATGGACCGCGTAAGGCGCGAGCGCGACCGCTTTGTCGGTTTCGTGCTGCGCGAGGTCGAGCGCATTCCGCAAGCCGATCGCATCCAGGGTTACGCGCGCTTCGTCGACAACCACACCCTCGAGGTTGATGACGGGCCCCGGGTCACGGCCAGGAGCGTCGTCATCGCCACCGGCTCGCAGGCGACCCGCTCGGATTCGCTCGAGGCCCTCGGCGAGCGCCTGGTCATCAGCGACGATGTCTTCGAATGGCACGATCTGCCGAAGGCCGTGGCCGTGATCGGTCCGGGCATCATCGGCCTGGAGCTGGGTCAGGCGCTGCACCGCCTGGGGGTTCATGTCGTCGTGCTCGGACGCGGCGGCCGCGTCGGCCCCCTCAGCGACCCGGAGATCCGTAGCTACGCCATTGCGGCATTCAACGAGGAATTCACGCTGGAGCCCGACGCGCAGATTGCGCACCTGCGGCGTCACGGCGAGCGCGTCGCCATTGGACGCACAGCGCCCGATGGCTCTCAGGAAATCGAGCACTTCGACTATGTCCTCGCCGCGACCGGCCGCACGCCCAACGTGAAGGGCATCGGCCTGGAGAACACCACGCTCAAGCTCGACGCCAAGGGCGTGCCCACGTTCGATCCGCTGACAACCCAGGCCGTCAGCGCGGACGGAGCAAGCCCGGTCTTCATCGCCGGCGACAGCAGCAACTTCATCCCGCTCCTCCACGAGGCGCAAGACGAGGGACGCATTGCGGGCGGCAATGCCGCGCGGCTCGCGCTCGGCAAGCGGCTGAGCCCCGGCCTGCGCCGCGCGCCGATTGGCGTGGTCTTCACTGATCCGCAGATCGCCATCGTGGGCGGAGGATTTCATTCCCTGAAGTCCGGGTCCTTCGCCACCGGGGGGATGCGCTTCGAAGACCAGGGCCGTGCGCGCATCCTGATCCGGAACAAGGGGCTGATGAACCTCTACGCCGATCGCGCCAGCGGCCGTTTTCTGGGCGCCGAAATGCTGGCCCCCGGCGCCGAGCATCTGGCGCACCTGCTGGCCTGGGCGCTGCAGGCCCGAATGACCGTCGCGCAAATGCTCGAGATGCCGTTCTACCACCCGGTCATCGAAGAAGGGTTGCGCACGGCATTGCGGGCCCTCAAGCGCAAGCTGAGCGCCGGGCTGCCAGAGCACCTCGAAGAACAGACGATATGAATCCCGGAATGCCGGCCGACGACGTCATCGACCTCCTCGCCGTCATCGAAATGCATCGCCAGGAAGTGGCCAAGGAATCGGGTCTCGCTGCGGCGTGCGACGAGGCGCTGCGCAAGCTGCACGAGCTCCTCGAGCGCGAGCGGGAAGCGCTACAGTCGCACGGACCCGGTGCCCGGCACTCGGCGAATATCGCGACCGTGATGTCGGAGATCGCGAAGGTGAAGAAGCTGGGAGGCGATGCGAGCCGGCGCGCAGGCGCCGGGAATCCGCGCTCCGCTCGCCGTCAGGTCTCGTTGCAGAGCGCGGCGCGAAATTTCCCCCGCAACAAGGGTCGCCGGACGATGGGGCGAGGCGAGCGTTAATCTGTCTCCGAGCATGGCTTGTGTGCGGGAGCGCACAGAGCCCGCCGCGGGAAAGATGAATGATGGCGGTGGGGTGCGTGTCTCCCTCCCACCCTGAGCACCCCGGCCCGGCAACGGCTCCCCCCGTTCCGGGCTTTTTTCCGGACATGACCATGGGCATCGCAAAGATCATCGGCATTCTCCTGATCGCGGCAGGCGCGCTTGGCCTGATCTACGGCGGCTTCACGTACACGAAGGAGACTCACAGCGCGAAGCTCGGCCCGATCGTGCTCCAGGTGCAGGAGAAGGAAACCGTCTACGTACCGATCATCCTGAGCGCGGCAGCCATTGGATTGGGCGTGCTGCTGCTGGTCGCGTTCAGGAACAAATGACACGGTGAGGCTTCTGGTCAAAGAGGCGCGACGCCGCGAGCGGTCAGAAGCGGCGACGGATGCCGATGTAGATCCTTCCGCCGAGCCCCGGGCCGGTGCGGCGCAAGCTCAACTGCGTGCCGCTGCTATCCGGCGCGAGCTGGTTCTGGAAATTCAGCAATCCGAGCCGGCCGTATAGCACCCACGGTTCCGGCCGCTCCAGGGGGCGTAAGCCCTCGGCGCGCCGCTTCCCGCTGAACGCATCGAGCGCTTGCAGATCCATGGCGTGCTCCTGGTCCAGGGTACGAAAGACTGGTGGCGAAAAACCGAGCACGTGGGGAGGAGCCTGCGCGGCTGCGTCCAGGGCAGCGACGAGCAGCATCGCCATGACAGCGACGAGCCGCAGGGCCTCGACGCCCGGCTTGGCGCTGCGCATTGCGATTCCCGCTAATGACATCGGCACTCCGCAAATGCCGACATGCTGCGGAGAACGCTCTAAGGGGCAATGTGCAGCACGCCAGCGACGGTAAAGAGCACGCTTGCATCATCCCACTGGCCGCAGGAATGATCTGTGCGCCGACGTACCCAGGTATCCGACTCCTCAGAGACCGTGAAAGCCCGGCGCATTTGTTCGCGAGCGAACATACGCCCGCGCGCCGAGGCGCGCACTATCCTGAGACGCGGTAGACATGAAAACGCAAGCGCATCGGATCGAGGACCTGCAACGCAGCCGCTTCGAGGCGGATCTCGAGGCCGGCATCAACGCGCTCTTCTGCCGCTGCCCCGCGCTGTGCGGCTTCACGGTGCGAGACGCGGCGAACCTGTCCCGGGACGGGCTCGCCCTTCAGCACGTGAGCGAGCTCTTCGTCACCGAGGTCAGCCTCTATCCCCTGAGCGGCCCGGCGGCGCCCGGCGAGCTCTGCGGCGAGATCGTGGCGGCGCTCGTCCAGTTGCTCGACGAATGCCCAGAGGCCCGCGAGCTGCTGCGCGAGCGTACGTTCGCGCGGGTTTTCCACTAGGGAGTTCCCCTACAGGTCGACCAGCTCCAGCTGCGTTCCGTTGTGCATGAGCTTCTTGCCCTCGGGCAGCCGCAGATAGGGCCGCGCTTCTTCAGCGGTGAGCCCGTACGTAAAGCTCATCGAGCCCCCGCCGAAGCTGCCGGTGCCGTAGCCGCGCCGCAGGCTCAAACGCTGAAAGCGAAATGTCGCGGTGGTGGCGTCGCTGCAGCGCATCTGCCCCGAGCCACCCAGCTCGGCGCTGGAAGTGAACTGTCCAACGCAGGTGAGACCAGGGTTCTTCTGTGAATGAATGGCGAGGGTTCCCGCCCCGCTGAGATGGCCTTCGGCCTCGCCCACGAACAGCTCACTCGCCAGTATCGCAATGACCCTGCCCTTCGCTGACAGCAGCCCTGCGCCCGCCAAAGTTGCCGAGCCGGCCAGTCCGATACAGGCGATACCCGCGGTCAGTATTTTGCGCATCGCGCGCGATCCGCTGCGGCGACCAGATGCTGCACGCCAAGGCGGATGAGCGCTGTCGCGAGCGGCCGCGCCACCGCGCCGGCCCGGGTGCGCCGGGTCAGCGAGAAGCCGAGGAACGCTCCCACCGCTGCAGCAGCGACCAGGGAGGACGGTTGCGAGAGCCTGCGCCGCACGCGGCGCCAGCCGTCGTTCAGGTCGCGGCGTGACTGCGCCACGCGCATCTCGGCAGCGATAATCGCCGACGCGCGCCGCGCCATTTCAGACCAGCTCGAGCCGCTTCGCCCGCAACTGGCGCCGGGTTCCTGAAAAGAGCAGGTCACGGCTCAGCACGGCGCACAGCCAGAACAGCGCCGCGGCAGCCGCCAGGTTGGCACAGGCCACTGCAGCGACCGCGGCTTCCCAGCCGATTCCATGAGCGACCGCCCACAGCGCGAGCGCAACCATCAGGCCGAGCCACGCGGCGACGACGAGGATCGCGCCGAGCGCGCCGCAGGCAAGCATCAGCGCGAGCGTCACGCCGGCGCGCCGGGCCTCGAGGGTGAAGAGATCCAGGACATTCGACAGCAGGCCCCTGGCGCCGGCAAACGCGCCGGACAGGTCCTCGACGATGCCCGTGGCCCCGGTTTGCGGCCTCGTTTGCGTCCTCATTTGCGTCCTACCGCGTGACGCGGCTGATCAGGTAACCGGCAGCCAGCGCCAGCCCGAGTGATTGCAGCGGATGCGCAGCAACGTATTTGCTCGTGCGGTCGATCAGCTTTTCGCCCGTGGTGCTCAGAGTTTCGCTTTGCTCCTCCAGCCATTGCGCGGCGGGCGCCGCGGCATCGGCAACCTGGTCTACCGCGCCGTGCAAGCGCGCCGTGGCTTTGTTCAGGACTGACATGGGTGCTCTCCGGTTGAACGTCAAAAGACCAAGACTACGGCGCGAATCAAACGACGTATGTGCGTTGACGCACCGATTGCGCGTCGCGTCGCGGTGACAATCGCTAATGACCTCGCCGCCCGCCATGAAACGGCAGCCCGACCGCCCGGCCTGGCGTGCACTATGCGCCGCAGCCGCGGTCGTGGTGCTCTTCGGCGCGGCCGGCCTCGCGCTCGACGTGACCTGGATTCCCCGCTGGACCGGCGTCGGCGCGCGGGCAGATGCGCCGCTCGCGCAGCCTGAGCCCGCAGTCCATGCGGTGAAGAAGCGCTGCCCGCACTGCGGCTGGATCGAGTCGAAGCGCCAGATCGCATCGAGCGTCGCCGACCCTCATTCCCTCGGGATCTACGAATACACGCTGCGCATGACCGATGGCTCGAGCAGGGTATTCCGGGAGACGCTTCCCGCGAGCTGGCGCGTGGGAGAGCGGCTGACGCTCATCGACCGCCAGGACCGCACGCTCGACTGATGAACGGCGCGCTGCCGGACGCAGAAGCCGGCACGCCCTACCCGCGCACCAGCCTGGCCGCGGCGCTGCTTGCGCTCGTCGCACTCGTCGCCGCGCTTTATCTGGCGCGCGCCTTTTTCATTCCATTGCTGATCGGAATCCTCGCGAGCTACGCGCTGCGCCCGGCGGTGGACTGGCTCGGCAAGTGCCGCGTGCCCCGTGCCGCAGCGGCGGCATTGGTGCTCGCCGCCGTCGTCGCCGGCCTCTCCTGGGTCGCATTCTCGTTGAGCGACGACGCCGCCGCGATGGTCGGAAAACTGCCCGAGGCCGCGCGCAAGCTGCGGCAAGGCCTCAGCGAGTCGCGCGCTGAGGGCCCGACCGCGATGCAAAACATGCAAGCAGCCGCCAAGGAGCTGGAGGGCGCCGCCTCGGACGCCGCGGGCGGAGGCAAGCCGGTGCTGCGTACGAGCGCAGCCCGCGATACCGCCCCGACCGCCTGGCTGCACGACTACATGCTCGCGCAGTCAGGCCTGGCGATGACGGTAGCGGCGCAAGCGCCGATCGTGCTGCTGCTCGCTTTTTTCCTGCTGGCCGCGGGCGAGCACTTCCGGCGCAAGCTGGTGCAACTCGTCGGGCCGTCGCTCGCGGCCAAGAAGGACGCCGTGCGGATCCTCGAGGAGATCGACACGCAGATCCAGCGCTACCTGTTCACCACGCTGCTGTCCAACGTCCTGGTCGGGACCGGGACCTGGCTTGCGTTCGAGGCGCTCGGCGTTGACGGGGCGCCCGTCTGGGGCGTTGCGGCCGGCGTGCTGCACTTTGTCCCCTATCTCGGCCCGGTAGCGATCGCGCTGGCCAGCGGCCTGGTCGCCTATCTGCAATTCGGTTCGCTGCTGTCCGCCGCTGCGGTGGCTGGCGCGTCGATCGCGGTGGCGGTCGCGGCCGGTTTCGTTCTTACCACCTGGCTGCAAAGCCGGTTCGCGCGCGTGAACGCCGCGGTGCTGTTCATTGCGCTGCTGTTCTTCGGCTGGTTGTGGGGCATCTGGGGTCTGCTGCTCGGCGCGCCGTTGATCGCCATCGCAAAGGTCGTCTGCGACCGGATCGAATCGCTCCATCCGGCGGGAGCGCTGCTCGGCCGCTAGGCTTGCGTCGATCACGCTGCTCGCATCGAATGTTGCCTGGCGCACAGAAGCCACCCTCGGCACGAACGACAATGGCCCTTCTTTGGCTGGAGGCCATTCGATGAAAACGGAAACCGAAGTGAAGATGAAGTATGGAATTTGGGGCCTGATTCTCGGCGCAGGCGTCGCGATGATCGTCGGCTTCAATTGGGGAGGCTGGACGACGCGCGGAACCTCCGTGGCGACGACCGACGCGGCAGTCTTGACGACCCGGGTGGCAATCTGCGTCGCCCAGTTCGCCAAAGCCCCGAACGATCAGCAGAGGCTCAAGGAATTGAAGGCAATCAATACCTGGGAAAGAGCCGCCTACATCGAAAAAGGCGGCTGGGACAGGATGCCCGGCGAAGTGAAGGCCAGCGACACCGTATCCCGGCCATGCGCTGACGGGCTCGGCGTATTGATGGAGAAATAGGCGTAGTTCTGGATCAGGGCCTGGCTCCCAGCCGGGCAGCCTGCGGCGATGTCTTCGTGAAAACTTATGACGTCCCCTCTTTGAAAGGACGCCACAGGGGCTTGCGATAGCGTTGCGCTGCGCCTTCGCTCGCGGGACACGCGACGCGCAGCGCAGGCATGCGCGCAAGCTTCGCTCCCCGGCTGCCGGGCGGTCTATGCGCCAGCCAACACAAGCGTTTGTGCAGTGCGAAAGGCGCCTTGTGTTCGCTAGCGAACGGAAGGTCCCCTGGCCGACGCCCACGATGGTGCCGACACGAATCCGTCAAGGGCACCGTGCGCAACCATCCTGCGCGTGCAATGTACGACCAGATCGAAGACGCGCTGACATCGATCACGATGCAGCTGCGCTCGGCGATCGAAGCGGACGCCCATAGGCCGCCCCGGGTGAACGGGAAAGCGAACGGCGCCAGCGGCCCCCTCCAGCGCGCCAACGGCTGGGCCCGGCAGGTCTCGGCCGAGCTCGGATCGATCCTGCTCGACACGCTCGGCCTGGCGGCGACCATCGAGTGGCACGCGCGCCAGTTCCAGAAGTGCACCGGTGTCTTGTACGAGCTGAAGGTGAGCCATGCGGCCGCGTTCGACCTGCCCGAGGAATACGCCGCCGCGATCTTCGACGTCTATAACGAAGCGCTGAGCAACGTCGCGCGCCACGCGGGGGCGAGCCGGGTCGCGATCGCGCTCACCATCACGCCGCATGAAGTCACCATGGTGGTGAGCGACGACGGCGTCGGGCTCGGAGCCGAGGACCCCGCTGCGGGCGCGGGCGGTCTTGCCGCCATCCGCGCACGCTCTCGTTCGTACAAGGGGTCTTGCGAGGTCGCCGGCGTACGCAACGCCGGAACCACCGTCACGGTCAGCCTCCCCCTTCCATGAGCGCCGTGCTCGCCGCCGCGGACCGATTGAAGCCGCTTGCCGGCTGCTGCGACGTGGGCAGCCTCGAATCCGAAGCGCAGGAAACGCGGCTGATGGCGAGCCTCGGCGTCAGCCGCTTCGGCAACGACGGGCCGAAGAAGGCTTAGACCGTTTCGAGCGTCGTCCCGGGTCTGGGACGATAATCCGTCGCGAATGGCCGCCGCCAAAGCCAGCCTGCCGCTTCTCGCGCTGCTTGCGGTCCTCGCCGTCTGGCAGCTCGCCGCGCTGCGCGGGCTGCCCGAATATGTTTTGTCCCCAGTTCAAATAACCCGGCACTTTCTCCAAGCCTTAGGCACCGCCGAACTCTACGAGAACATCTGGGCGAGCCTGGCGCGCTCGCTCCCCGGCTTCGCCATCGGCAGCTTCCTCGGCGCCGCGCTCGGGCTCGCCGCCGGCACCGCGCGCTGGTTCGAGCGCATGCTGAGCCCGGCGGTGTTCCTCACCTACCCGGTGCCGAAGATCGTGATGCTGCCGATCTTCATGATCTGGTTCGGCATCGGCGACCTGTCGAAAGTGCTCATCATCGCCCTGGCCTGCTTCTACCCGGTCTTCATCAACGCCTACTACGGGGTGCGCCAGACGCGCACCATCCTGGTGTGGTCGGCGCTCAACATGGGCGCGACCCCGGCGCAGATCTTCCGCCGCGTGGTGCTGCCGAGCGCCGCGCCGATGATCATGGCGAGCCTGCGCGTGTCGCTCGCGCTCTCCTTTATCGTCATGTTCGCCGCCGAGATGATCAACGCGCGCTCGGGCCTCGGCCAGCTGATCCGCATCGCCGAGAACTCGCTGCGCTTCGACCTGATGTACGTCTCGCTCGTGACCATCGCGATCCTCGGCTACGCCGGCGACCGCTTGGTGCGCCTCGCGCATTCGCGCCTGCTCGCGTGGCAGCAGCCCGCCGTCGCATGAGGTTTTTCGACAGAATTCTTCCGCTCGTTTTTGTGGGTACGGCACTCGTCATCTGGGAAGCCGCCGCCCGCAGCGGCCTGTGGAGCCCGCTCCTCTTCCCCTCGCTCGAGAAGATCTTCCGTGAACTGGGACTGTTCTTCACCAAGACCGAAATGCTGCTCGAGATCCAGGTCTCGCTCGAGCGCGCGCTCGGCGGCTTCGCCCTCGCCGCCGCCGTCGGCATCCTGCTCGGCATCGTGATGGGCCGCTCGCGGTTCGTGGCCGCGCTGCTCGACCCGCTGTTCTCCGGCACCTACGCGGTGCCGAAGCTCGCCCTGTTCCCGATCTTCATCTTCGTCTTCGGCATCGGCAGCCTGTCCAAGGTGGCGCTGGTGTTCCTCGAGTGCCTCTACCCGATCGTCATCATGACCTGCGCCGGCGCGCGCGAGGTCAACCGCGCGCTTCTCTGGTCGGCGCAGAACATGGGCGCCTCGCGCACCGCGATCCTGCGCCGCGTCGTGATCCCGGCCACGACGCCGTTCATCTTCGCCGGATTCAGGGTCGCGGTGCCGGTCGCGATGATCGTGGTGGTGATCACCGAGATGGTCGCCTCGGCCGACGGCCTCGGCTACCAGGTGATTTACGCGATGTCCTCGCTCAGGACCGACCGCATGCTCGCGGTCGTGATCGTGATCGCGGCGCTCGGCTACGCGCTCGACAAGGCGGTCGTCCTGCTGCGAGACCGGTTGATATACTGGGAAAAGCTCGACACCTATTACGTCTGAGGGGGATACCGTGAAAGCTTTTCTTTCCATTGTTCTGTTTCTCTTCACTGTCAGTGCGATTGCGCAAACCGCCCCCCTGATCCGCCTCGGCCGCGGCTTCGCCGCCGAGGAGCAGCTCTGGCTGATGAGCGCGCGCCCCGACCTCACGCCCAACCAGGGCAAGCGCTACCAGCTCAAGCAGATCCTCTTCCAGGCCAACCCCGAGCGCTTCCAGGCCTACCTCGCCGGCGAGCTCGACGCCGGCACCGCGCCGGGCATGGCGATCATCCCGGCGCGCGCGCAGGGCATGGACATCAAGATCGTCGCCAGCGTCTGCCTCGAGGCCGCCGGCGGCCAGTACTTCACCACCGTCTACATGGTGAAGGACGACGGGCCGATCAAGAGCATCAAAGACCTGAAGGGCGGCACCATCGGCGTCGTCGGGATCCGCACCGCGACCGACCTCTGGGCGCGCGCCGGCCTCATCAATGCCGGCCTCGTGCCCGACAAGGACACCAAGGTCGTGCCGATGGCATTTCCCGTGATCGGAGACGCCGTGCGCACCGGCAAGGTGAGCGCCGGCACCTTCGTCGAGCCCTTCTATTCAGCCGAGATGGCGAAGGGCGGCCTGCGCAAGCTCTTCACCGCCACCGAAGCCGTGGGCTACGACCACGAGCTCCTCGACATTTTCTTCAGCGAGAAATTCCTGAAGGCGAATCCGGACGCGGTGCGCGCGTTCCTTGCCGACTACGTCGCGGTCACCAAGTACTACCTTGCGAACATGGAGCAGGCGAAGACCGACCTCCACAAGGCCGGCTTCGTGCGCACGCCCCTGCCCGCCTACCTGAAGACCTCCGACTGGAAGCGCGACCCCAACGCGCGCGTCGACGTCGAGAGCCTGAAAAAGCTCTCCGCGTTCATGCTCGACAAGCTGCAGTGGCTCGAGAAGCCGGTGAACGTCGACTCGATGGTGGACCAGAGCTACCTGCCGCGCTGATGCGCGGCAAAGAAGGCCCAGATCTGCTCGTTGATGTTCGCGTCCGTGGCCCAGGCATGCGTGAGCCCGGGAACCTCGACGTATTTCGCCTCGTGCCCTTCGCGGCGGTACTTGTCCGCGTTCTCGCGCGCGAATGCAAACGGGAAAATCCCGTCGAGCGTGCCGTGCACGATGAGCACCGGGAACTTGCGCGGGGCGTTCACGCCGCCTAGCGTTTGAAGGCCCAGCGGCCCGGAGTGCGACGCGGCGGCGGCGATCGCCGTCGAGCGCTCCCGGGCGAGCAGGTGCGCGAAGTAGCCGCCGTTCGACATGCCGAGCACATACACGCGGTCCGGATCGATGCGGTACACCGCCGACAGGTGCTTGAGCAACGCGTCGAAGAAAGCGATGTCGGCGTTGACCTTGTCGGGCCATATGCCCCAGCTCCCGCCGACCGCGTTCGGGTAGGCAATGATGAAACCGTGGCGCTGCGCGGTTTCGTTCAGCTTGGTGTACGTCGGCATCACGTCCTTGCTGTCGATGAGCATGCCGTGAAACGCCACCACGAGCGCCGCCGGCCGGCCGAGATCGACGCTGGCGGGCACGAAGAGGCGGTACTCGCGCTTCGCGCGGCCCACGGCCAGCACCTCGTTTGCGAACTCCCCGTGCTTCGCCGCCACGGCCGCGGCTTCTGGGCTTCGGCGTCGGGTCGGCCGGCGCAACCAGGCACGCCCAACGCAACCAGCGCAAGCGCCAGCAACCGCGCGCTAACCCTGCCCAAGGAAGCGGCAAACGACGTCATTGACAGTCTCGGGGTGAGTAACCGGGCCCATGTGTCCCAGTCCGGGAAGCTCCACCACTTCCACCCGCGGCAGCACTCGCGTCAGCCGCTGCGCCACAGCGCGCGAGGAGAGCGGCGACTTCGAGCCGACCATCAGAAGCACCGGGACATCGAGCCCGGCGAACGCCTCGAGCGACGTCGGCTCGTCGAACAGCACGTCCTTCCAGCCCTGGATGTTCCTCACCGACTCGGCCGTCGCCGCCTGGACGCGCTCGGGCATGCGGTCGAACGACCCCGCACCCATCCAGAAGTCGATGAAGCAGCGCGCCGCGCCGGTTGCGTCGCCGGCCCCGAGCGCCGCGACCGATGTAGCGACGCAGTTGCGAATGCCGTCGACGTCGTTTGGCGACCGGGACTCCTGCTCGACGACCGCAAACAGGGTCGGCTCGTACAGCGCCATCGCGCGCAGGCGATGCCGATGGACGAGCGCGCCGATGAGGGCAATGCCGCCGCCATAGGAATGTCCCACGAGTGAAAAGGAGTCTCCCGCGCGGGCAAACACCGGCTCGAGCAAAGCGACCTCGTCGCGCAGCGAGACCTTGCGGTCCCGCGGCCACGGCGGGCTCTTGCCGGCGCCATAGGTATCCGCGGCCAGGATGTGGAAGCGCGGCGCGAGCAGGTCCATGAGGCCGCGCCACTGCCCCGACGAGCTGGCGTTGGAGTGCAGGCAGACGACGCCCGGGCCGGCGCCGGATTCGCGGAAGAACGCGGCAGCGGGCTGCATTACTTTGCCCTCGGAGGCTCCGTCGCAGCGAACGACGGGCGTGCGGCGATCGGGCGGTACCAATCGCACAGTCGAGCGTGCCCCGAGCGCCAATCCAGGTCGGGATTGCGTGTCTCGAGCCCGAGGGCGCAGGCGAGCGTGATGTGCGCCATGCTCAACGCGCCCCGCATGAACGGATGGCCGATCTCCCGCTCCCAGAGGTCGACCATGCGTGCGGCACGCTCGGTTTCGTGCCGGATCAGCCCCGGCGAGCGCTCCTCCACAGGCCGGTACAGCTCGCGCAGCCACACGGCGAGACCGTCCATCAAGCTTCGCGCCAAGGCTTCGAGGCGGCGCGCCTCCCACGCCTGCTCGCCCGAGGGCAGGTCGAACGCCGGCTTGCCATCGAGCCGGTCGAGGTACGCGCAGATGACGGCGGATTCTTCCAGCCCGACGCCGTCGTCGCGCACCAGGTAGGGAACGCGGCCCGACGGATTGATCTGGTAGTACGGGCTGTTCGCAGTTCGCGTCTGCGCGGCGACGATCTCGACCCGGTCCGCCAGCTTCTTCTCGAGCACCACGATGCGCGCCATGCGCGCGTAGGGAGAGCCTGGCGTGACGTATAGCTTCATGGGCGCTGCGCGGACTCGCTGCGGATCAGGTCCCAGATGGTGTTGCGGTACTCGTGGCACTCTAATGACTTCTTGATTTCCAGCGTGCGAGGACGAGGGAGATCGATGCGCACTTCCTCGCGGATACGTCCGGGGCGGGCGCTCAAGACCACCACGCGGTCCCCGAGGTAGACGGCTTCCTCGATGTCGTGGGTGACGAAGACGATGGTCTTGCGCGTGCGCTCCCAGATGCGGGTGACCTCTTCCTGCATGGTCTCGCGCGTCTGCGCGTCGAGGGCGCCGAAGGGCTCGTCCATCAGGAGGACTTTGGGATCGAAGGCAAGGACGCGAGCGAGGGCCGCGCGCTGCTTCATGCCGCCGGAGATTTCGGCGGGATAGTGGTTGCGGAATTCGGCGAGGCCCATGATGTCGAGATACTTGCGTACCGTTTCATCGATTACTTGTTTTTCAAAACCCTGAGCCTCAAGTCCCCAAGCCACGTTGCCGGCAACCGTCTTCCACGGGAAGAGCGCGAACTCCTGGAACATCATGCCGCGGTCCGGGCCGGGGCCGTTGACCGTATTGCCGTAGACGCGGATGGTGCCGGAGTCGGCGGGGATGAAGCCGCCCATGATGTGCAGGAAGGTGCTCTTGCCGCAGCCGCTCGGCCCGATGATGGTGATGAACTCGCCCTCCCGCGCGGCGAAGCGCTCGACGTCGAGCACCGGCATCTCGCGCCCGTCCTTGCGGTAGATCTTGCGGACGCCGGTGGCTTCGAGCGCTACTTTTCCTTCGTTACCGACCATCCATGCCCTGAGAGGTCGAACTTCACGCCGGCGAGCTCGAGCTTCTTTTCGAAATAGAGAGTGTTCCCGCTCAGCTTGGAGAGATCGACGGGAGGCGGCGGCTGGGACACGGCGCCTGCCTTGCGCGCCCGCTCTTCTGCCTTCTCGAGGTTGTCGACGTGCACGCCGAAGTGGTCGAGGCCGTAGCCGTCCGGGTAAGGGTTGGGCGTCTCCCTGGTGCGCTTCCAGCAGACGATCGCCAGGTTGATGTAACCGTCGGTGAGGTACACCTCGCGCGCGAGGTCGCTGTCGCCGCGCGAGATCTCCTCGAGCCCGAGCGCCTTCTTGAAGGCTTCTGCGGTGACGAAGGGATCTTCCGCCGTAATTGCGATATGTCGAATCTTTCCCATGGTTCTCATCCCGTAAATGCGAGCAGGCGCTCAAGCTCAGCTTGTGCCTTGCCCGCGTCGCGCGCCTCGCGCATGACGCGGCGGTTGCGCAGCCAGCACGCGAGCGCGCCGGAGCGCTGCCCGTCGTGGCCCACCTCGCGCGAGATCCGCATCACCGTTTCCACCCGGGGCCTGCGCCGCCTGACGTAGTTGGCGAGAGCATCCGCGATTTTGGCACTGCTGGCCAGTTCCTCGGCGAGCACTGCGGCGTCCTCCATCGCCATGCCCGCGCCCTGGCCGATGTTGGGCGTCATGGCGTGCACGGCGTCGCCCACGAGGACGCTGTTCTCATGCACCCAGTCCTCCAGCCACAGCTCCTCGATCTCGGTGGTGATGATGCTCGCCGGCGGCGGCAGCGCGGCGAACAGGCGCTGCAGTCCGGCGTCGGTGAACTGGCGGAAGAAACTCCTGAAATCAAGGGGCGAAGGCGTATCGCGCGGCGAGTTGAAAGTCGTCCAGACGTACAGCCGCTTCTCGCCGATCGGCACCAGGCCGATGCGCTGGCCGCGCCCCAGGTACTCGGTGAAGCAGCGCACGCCGGCGACGTTTTCCATGATCAGGCGGTGGGAGCGGTACCCCATGTATTTGGGATTGAAAGAACCAAAGACCTCTCGGCGGATCTGCGAGTGGATGCCATCGGCGCCGATGACGAGATCAGCTTCCACAGATTGAAGATTCTTGAGGGAAACACCAAAGCGTACGGTTCCCGGCGGCAGGCTGCGGTAGAGCACGTCGAGCAGGTGCGCGCGATGGACGAGCGCGCCCTGCGCGAGCTTGCCGGCATCGTAGAGCGGGCGATAGTCGCGCATGGCGAGCAGGCGCCCATGCCGGTCGTGCGTCTCGCGCGTCAGGTACGGCCAGGAATCGCGCCGCACCTGGTCGGCGAGCCCGTTGCGCTCGAGTACCGCCATGGCGTTCGGGTTCATGATGATGCCGGCGCCGACCGGGTTGAGCTGCGGCGCCCGCTCGAGCACCGTCGCCCGGATGCCGCGCAGCGCGAGCTCGCGCGCAGCCGACAGGCCGCCGATTCCGCCCCCGACGATCAGGACCTTCAGAGAGCGCTTTCGACCCAGCGCGCGGCGGCGAGCGTCCGGGCATCGCCCCTGGGCAGGCCGACAAGCTGGATACCGAGCGGCAGGCCTGCAGGGCCCACTCCCGCAGGAACGGTCACGCAGGGTCCGTGCAACAGCGTCCACAGGCGATTCATCGCGGTGTTGCCCGTGCTGTCGAGACCGAGCGGCGCCTCTCCCGTGGCGCTCGGGGTCAGGATGGCATCGATATCGGCGCAGGCGTCCTTGACGCGCCACCGGCAACTCACCGCATAGGCAAGCGCCTTCGCATACTGCCTGTAGTCCATGGCCGCGCCGGCCTCGACGCGCTCGAGAAGCATCGGGCTGATGCGCGAGCGGTGATTTGCGACCTCGTGCGCCAGGCCGCGCGCCATCTCGTAGACGAGGATGATCGATGCCGCCGCGTCCAGCTCGTCGAGCGGCATTTCCTTTTCGACGATGCGCGCGCCCTTCGCGCCGAGGCGCTCGACCGCGCTTTCAAACGACTCGATGCCTTCGGCGGACATGTGATGCCAGTTGGGCGAGCGGCAGACGCCTAGGCGCGGCTTCTCCACTCGCTCGATTTCGAGCAGATCGGCGCGCATGGAGCTTCCCGCCGCCAGCAGCGCGGCGTCGGCGACGTTGCGCGCGATGACGCCGGCGGTGTCGAGCGTCTCGGCGCCCATCTTCATGCCCGAGCGGCTGAGCATGCCGTAGCTCGGCTTGTAGCCGACCACGCCGCAATACGCCGACGGCCGGATGATCGAGCCGACGGTCTGCGTGCCGTAGGCGAAGCGCACCATGCCCGCCGCCACCGCGGCGGCGCTGCCGCTCGAGGAACCGCCGGGCGTGCGGCGCGGATCGCGCGGATGCACCGTGGCGGCCGGCACCATGGTGGCGAACTCGGTGGTGACGGTCTTGCCGAGGATCACCGCGCCCGCCGCGCGCGCGGCGGCGACACAGGCCGCGTCCGCGGCGGGGCGATGCCCCTTGTAGATCGGGCTGCCGTACTCGGTCGGAAGGTCCGCGGTGTCGAAGATGTCCTTCACCCCGACCGGGATGCCCTGGAGCGGGCCGCGGACCGGGCTGGCGTCGAGCGCGCGCGCCTGTCGGCGAGCGAACTCGGGATCGACCGCAGTCCAGGCGTGGAGCTCGCCCTCGCGCGCTTCGATCGCCGCGAGGCAGGCCTCTACCGCCGCTTCTGCCTTCCTCGTCGCGCTCGGCTTGTCCTGTTTCATTAGAATCAATGATAGCCATGGCGCCTCATGAACTGGAACGCCTAGCGACACTGGTGCGGCCCGACCGCGTGCACCGCTCGGTCTACGCCGACCCGGCGATCTTCGACCTGGAGATGGAGCGCATCTTCGGCCGCGCCTGGCTGGTGCTCGGCCACGAAAGCCAGGTGAAGGCCGAGGGCGACTACTTCACGACCCGGATGGGCCGGGAACCGATCATCGTGGTCAGGCAAGACAGCGGCGAGATCGGCGTCCTGGTGAACCGCTGCGCGCACCGCGGCTCGATGGTCTGCGCCGAGGGGCGCGGCAACGTCGAGCGCTTCGTCTGTCCCTATCATGGCTGGAGCTACGACCGCGCCGGCGTGCTGCAGGCGGTGCCGTTCTCGTCGGGGTATGAAAAGGGCAAGCTGCCATTCGGCCTGAAAGCGGTCCCGCGAGTCGCCCTCTACCGGGGGTTCATCTTCGCCTCGCTCGCGACAGACGGTCCAGGGCTGGAGGAATTTCTCGGGCCGGCGAAGGCGTCGTTCGACGACTTCGTCGACCGCGCGCCCGGCGGCGAGCTCGAGGTGGCGGGCGGCGTGTTCAAGCACGCCTACAACGGCAACTGGAAGCTGATGCTCGAGAACCACCTCGACGGGGCGCATCCGGCCTGGGTGCACGCGTCGTCGGTGGCGGTCGCGCGCGCCGCGCCCGAGCCCGGAAAGCCCGGCGAGGAGCACTACTACGACATCGCGGTGCGGCAGATGCGCCAGAACGGCGCGCCGGATGCGGTTTGGGAAGCGATCGGCATGTGGACCACGCCGCACGGCCACGGCTACATGGGGGACTACCACTCCGACGACCGGCTGGTGGCCGGCATGGGCAACCCGGTATTCGATGAGTACCGGAAGCGACTCATCAAGCACGTGGGAGAAAAGGAAGCGGACCGCATCCTGCGCGTCACGCTGTGGAACACGATCATCTACCCGAACTGCTCGTTCATGAGCCAGTTCCGGCAGCTGCGCATCATCCATCCGCTGGCGGTCGATAGAAGTGTGGTCACCACCTACTCGTTCCGCATGAAGCAGGCGCCGGCGCAGATGTTCCGCGACACCGTGGCGTTCGCCAACGTGGTGAACGGCACCGGCTCGTGGGTCCTGACCGACGACCTGGAGGTGTACGAGCGCCTGCAGCACGGCCTTTCCTCGGGCGCGGTCGACTGGGTCTATGTCGGACGCGGCCACGGCCGCGACGTGAAGGAAGACGACGGCAGCGCGCGCGGCGCGACCGGCACGAGCGAGATCTTCATGCGCGCCCAGTTCGCCGCCTGGCTGCGCTACTTGTCTCAATGAAGGTCGACGAGTTTCTGTATCACGAAGCACGGCTCCTCGACACCGGGCAGCTCGAGGCCTGGCTGGAGCTCTTCACCGAGGATGCGACGTACTGGGTGCCTCTGGAAAAGGATCAACGCGATCCGCTCGAGACGTCCTCGATCATCCACGACGACCGCACGCTCCTCGGGCTGCGCGTCAAGCAGGCGCGCCATCCGCGCGCGCACGCGCGGCTGCCGCTGGCGAGGACGGTGCACCAAGTAGGAAACATCATGGTCGAGGACGGAAAGGACGAGGTCAGGGTAAGCTCGACGCTCCAGGTCGTCGAGTTCCGCAACGAGAAGCAGCGCCTCTATGGCGCGCTGGTCGAGCACCGGCTGCGGCGGATGAACGGCAGCTTCAAGATCGCGCACAAGCGCGTGGACCTGGTGAACTCCGAAGGCGAGCTCGACGGCATCGCCATCCTCTTCTAGGACGGCAGCAATCAGCGGCAGCAATCAGGGACAGACCACGTTTTTGGCTGGCTTGTACGGCTCTGAGATGACGAAAAACGTGGTCTGTCCCTGTTTTTGGGGGTGCTGTTTTTGGGGGTGATTTGAAGAAGGTCTTTCGCGACTACGACCAGAAGGCGCTCGACGACCAGTACGAGCAGCGCGTCTGGGTGCCGCACGCCGACGAGATCATCAAGCGCTATGCCGCGGCGAGCGATCGCGTACGGGAAAGGCTCGGCGAACCCAGGGTTGAACGTTACGGCCCAAGCTCGCCCGAAACCCTGGATATCTACGGCGCCGGAAGCAAGGCCTTCGTGTTCGTACACGGCGGTGCCTGG
>Ga0208185_1000451_pt1 | contig 18818 bp, 9 predicted proteins | sample EasRivMeERMLT700_FD_187532 | JGI IMG/M metagenome (GOLD analysis project Ga0208185, IMG submission 187532) | Soil microbial communities from meander-bound floodplain in the East River, Colorado, USA - East River MetaG ERMLT700 (SPAdes) (version 2) | ecosystem: Environmental > Terrestrial > Soil >... | reverse complement strand
CCGGTGGTTGTGAATTTCGTCGGCGCCGCCGAGGCGACGAGCGGCGCGAACCTCTACCCGGTCAAAACGCTCGAGGAAGCCGCGCTGGCGGCCGTGGCGCTCGCCGCCGGCAAGCGCCCGGCGCGCCCCTCGGCCTCGCGCATCGCCGTGCCAAAAACGAAATTCAGGAAAGAGCAGCGCTACATCCGCGGTCTCTACAGCGGCGGCACCTTCTGCTACGAGGCCTCCTACCTGCTGGGCGACGCGTGGTCGAACGCGCCGGTCGACCCCGCGCGCAAGATGAAGGACGCCTGGAAGTCCGTCGGCAACACCGTGGTCGACCTCGGCGACGACGTGTTCACGCGCGGCCGGCCGCACCCGATGATCGACCACCGCCTGCGCAACGAGCGCCTGCTGGCGGAGGCCGCCGACCCGCAAGTCGCGGTGATCCTGTTCGATGTGGTGCTCGGCTACGGCTCGCATCCCGATCCCGCGGCCGAGATGGTTCCCACGCTGCTCAAGGCGCGGAAGAACCGCTCGATCGCCCTGGTCGGCTCGGTATGCGGCACCGACGAGGATCCGCAGGGGCTCGAGCGCCAGGAGGCGGCGCTGCGCAAAGCCGGCGTGGTGCTCGCCGAAAGCAATGCGCGCGCGGTAAGGCTTGCTTCAGCTTTAATCAAAAATCGATGAATTCCCTGTTCGGGCAACCGCTCTCGGTGCTGAACGTCGGCCTCGCCTCGTTCGCCGACGCCATCGTGCAGCGCGGCGGCGCCGCCACCCGCATCGAATGGGCGCCGCCGGCGAACGGCGATGCCGCCGTCGGCACCGCGCTCGCGCGCCTGGTCAACGACGCGAAAGTGGAGGCCGCCAACGCGCAGGCCGCGGAGCGCTACCTCGCCGCGCAGCCGCGCCTGGAGGGCATCGGCATCGCGCGCGAGGTCGTGCCGGGCATGGGCAGCCGCATGATCCTGCACGCCGGCCCGCCGATCGCGTGGCCGCGCATGTGCGGGCCGATGCAAGGCGCGATCGTTGGCGCGATCCTGTACGAGGGCTGGGCGGACGATGCGGCGAAAGCGCGCGCCATGGCCGAGAGCGGCGACATCGCCTTCGAGCCCTGCCACCACCATGCCGCGGTGGGCCCGATGGCGGGCATCGTCAGCCCGTCGATGCCGGTGTGGATGGTGCGTAATCCGACGCACGGCAACCGCAGCTTCAGCAATCTCAACGAGGGGCTGGGCAAGGTGCTGCGCTTCGGCGCCAACGGGCCGGAAGTCATCGCACGCCTGAAGTGGATGGAGAAAACGCTCGCGCCGACGCTCCAGGCCGGGCTCGAGGTCCTGAAAGACCTGGAAATCAAGCCGCTGATGGCGCAGGCGCTGCACATGGGCGACGAGGTGCACAACCGCAACGGCGCCGCGTCCGCGCTCCTGATCAAGCGCCTGGTGCCCGCGCTCCTCAAGTCCAGCGCCGCGCCGGCGGACGCTGCGGCGGTGATCGAGTTCATCGCCGGCAACGACCATTTTTTCTTGAACATTTCGATGGCGGCCTGCAAGGCGATGCTCGACGCCGCGCACGGCGTCGCGGGCAGCAGCATGGTGACCGCCATGGCGCGCAACGGCGTCGAGTTCGGCATCCGGGTCTCCGGCACGGGCGAGCGCTGGTTCACCGCGCCGGCGCCGCTGGTGAACGGGCTGTACTTCCCCAACCACTCGATCAAGGACGCGGCGCCCGACCTCGGCGACAGCGCGATCACCGAGACCGCGGGCGTCGGCGGCTTCGCCATGGCGGCGGCGCCGGCGATCGTAAAGTTCGTCGGCGGCTCGGCGCAGGACGCGCTCGCCAACACGCTCGCGATGACGCACATCACCCTGCGGCGCAACCCCGCCTTCACCCTGCCCGCGCTCGACTTCGCCGGCACGCCGGCCTGCATCGATGCGCGCCGCGTGGTCGACACCGGCATCCTCCCCGTGATCAACACCGGAATCGCGCACAAGGAGCCCGGCGTCGGCCAGATCGGCGCCGGCGTCACGCGCGCGCCGCTCGCATGCTTCACGCAGGCGGTCGTGGCGTTGGCTTCATGACCGCGCGGGGACTCGCGGTGCTCGCAATCGGCGGCAACGCGCTGATCCGCGATCGCAAGCACGAGTCGATCCCGAACCAGTACGACATGGTGTGCGCGCTGGCCGAGGACCTCGCCGGCATGCTGGAGGGCGGCTGGAACATCGTCGTCACCCACGGCAACGGGCCTCAGGTCGGCTTCATCCTGCGGCGCTCCGAGCTGTCGATCGCCGAGGTGCCGCCGGTGCCGATGGATTACGCCGGCGCCGACATCCAGGGCGCGGTCGGCTACATGTTCGTCAAGGCGCTGCGCAACGTGTTCAAGCGCCGGCGCATCAAGCGCGAGGCGGTGGCGGTGGTTACGCAGACCGTGGTCGATCGCAACGACCCGGCGTTCGCGAACCCGCTCAAGCCGATCGGCTCGCACATGGACGAGGCGCGGGCGAAGCAGCTCGCGGCGAAATACCGCTGGACCGTGCGCGAGGACGCGGGCCGCGGCTGGCGGCGCGTGGTGCCCTCGCCGCAGCCGAAGGCGATCATCGAGACCGGCGTCATCCGCGCGCTCGCGAGCCAGGGCTACGTGGTCGTCGCCTGCGGCGGCGGCGGCATCCCGGTGATCGAGGACGAGAACGGCGACCTTCAAGGCGTGGAGGCGGTGATCGACAAGGACCTCGCCTCGAGCCTGCTCGCGCGCAGCCTGGAAGCCGATGCGCTGGTGCTGCCCACCGGCGTGGAAAAAGTCGCGCTCGACTTCAACAAGCCGACGCAGCGCTGGCTCGACCGCATGACGCTCGCCGAGGCGCGCCAGCACCAGGCCGACGACCAGTTCGACAAGGGCAGCATGGGCCCCAAGGTCGCGGCGCTGATCGACTTCGTCGGCAACGGCGGCCGCTTCGGCCTGATCACCAATCCGCCCAACGTGACCCGCGCGCTGCGCGGCGAGACCGGAACGCGCGTCGTCGCCTAGTTAGTTGTCGTCGAGGACGTAGTCTGCGCGCTGCAGCAGCGACTGCGGAATCGCGTGGCCGAGCTCGCGCGCGGCTTTGAGGTTGATGGTGAAATAGACGCGCATTGCCTGCTCGATCGGCAGCTCGTGCGGCTTCGCGCCGCGCAGGATCCTCGCCGTCAGCTCGCCGGCGCGATCGCCCAGCTCCTGCAGCGTGGACCCGTAGGAAATCAGCCCGCCGGCGTCGGCGAACTCCTTGTAGGCGTACACGGCCGGCAGACGCTGCGCCAGCGCGAACGCCGCGATCTCCTTCCGATGCATCATCGTGAGCGCGTCGGGATAGACCAGCAGTACGTCGGACCGCTCCGCGGCGATCGAGGCGAGCGCGCTCTCGAGCTCCTTCGGCGAGCGCATCTCCACCGCGCGCACCTTCAGGCCGAGCGACGCCGCGGCCTTCTGCGTCAGCGCGAGGCCGGTTTCGCCCTGGTTGGGATTGTGCAGGTACACCACACGCGAGGCGCCAGGGACCAGCTGCTTTGCCAGCTCGAGCCGCTTCGGACTTAGCTCGGTCGACATGCAGGTGACGCCCGTAAAGTTTCCGTTCGGCCTGGCGTAGCTCGACACGCTCGCGAACGAGTCACACGATAGCGAGACCATCGGCACCCGCGGATTCGCTTCGGTCACCAGCTGCGCAATCCGGTTTCCGATCGTGACGATCACTTCGACCCTGGCCTGGGCGAGCTCGGCGGTGAGCGGCGCTACGCGCTCGAACTTTCCGTCCGCCCAGCGTCTTTCGACGACGAGATTCGCGCCTTCGCGGAAGCCCAGCTCGCGCAGGCGGGCGACGATGCGCTCGTTGATCGGCGACGCGACGATGTTGGGAGCGGCGCTGCCGAAGTTGAGAATCCCGATGCGATGGACGCGTTGCGTCTGCTGAGCAGCGGCATCGGGCGCCACCACGAGCACCAGCATCAAGGCGAAAACCCATCCGCGAGCACCCATGTGCACCCCCCAATGCCGCCCAGTCTAACCCCGAATTCGTTAAGCTACGCGCAGCGCATGAAGCTGCCCGCCACCCTCGCCGCCTGCCTGCTCGCCGCCAGCGCGAGCGCGTCGGAGTACAACTGCCTGATCGAGGCCTACGAGAGCGTCGACGTGCGCAGCCCGGTCGAAGCGCTGATCGAATCCATCCTGGTGCGCCGCGGCGACGTGGTGAAAAAGGGCCAGGTGCTGGTGCGCCTGGAGTCGGCGGCCGAGCGTGCGGGGCTCGACCTGGCGAAGGCGCGCGCGACGATGCAGGGCGAGATCAAGGCCGCCGAGGCGCGCGTGGACCTCGCGCGCCGCAAACACGCCCGCGCCGAGGAGCTGTTCAAGCAGAACTTCGTCTCGTCGACGGCGCGCGACGAGGCCGAGGCCGAGTTCAAGCTCGCGAGCGAGCAGCTGCGCCAGGCGCAGGAAGCGCGCCAGCTCGCCGAGCTCGAGGCACGGCGCAGCGCGGAGCTGGTCGCGATGCGCACCCTGCGCAGCCCGTTCGCCGGCGTGGTGGTGGAAAAGCTGCAGTCGCCGGGCGAGATGGCGACCACCAACATCAACCAGCCGATCCTCAAGCTCGCGCGCATCGACCCGCTGCACGTGGAGGTCGTGCTGCCGGTCAGCGAGTACGGCAAGATCCGGAACGGCATGACGGGGGTGGTGGTGCCGGAAAAGCCGATCGAGGGGCGCTATGAGGCGATCGTCAAGGTCGTCGACCGCACGGTGGACGCGGCGAGCGGCACGTTCGGCGCGCGGCTCGAGCTGCCCAACCCGAAAGCCGCCATTCCTGCCGGGGTCAAGTGCAGGGTCCGGTTCGGCTGAAGGTTTTCGTCGCGTTCCTGCTGTCGCTTGCGGCGGCAGCCTTCGCCGCCGAGGCCGAGCTCAGCGCCGAGGTGCCGGCCGAGAAATGGCGTGCGCTGCGCCTGAAAGGCCTGACGCAGGGAGCATCGCTGCGCGTGCGGGTGGAAACCTCGGGACCGATCCGTGTGATCCTCGCGCGCGAGGACGAGGTGCAGCGCTTTCCGAAGGGCCTGAAGGCCACCTTCAGCGGCAGCGCCGAACGCCGCCTGAGCTTCAGCGTCAGCATTCCCGCCGCGGGGACCTACTACGTGATCCTCGACAACCGCAAAGGCGATGCGCTGCGCGAGGTGCGCGTCTTCGTCGAGGCGCTGCCGGCGCGCCGGCCGAAGCCGAAGCCGGCGCCGAAGCCGGCCACGCCCGGCATGAGCGAGACCTGAGCTACTCGCCCCGCCCCGAGAAGGCGAGGATGTCTCCCAGGTAGTCGTCGAGGTCGAGCAGGTCACGCCGCGCGCGCGAGTGGGAGCGCTCGGCGCGCCACTGCGCGACGCTGAACACCGCCGCGCCGAGGCCTGCGGGAATGCGGCCGCCGCGCGCGAAGGGCTTGTGGACGAGCGCAGCGAACGATTTCACGAGGTCGTCCTCCAAGGCGACGATGACCTCGTAGCTGCCCGGGTCGCCCTGCCGCCCGCAGCGGCCGAAGAGCTGCCGGTCGATGCGCGCGGCGTCGTGCAGCTCGGTGGCGACGACGTGCAGGCCGCCGAGCTCGGCCACGCCCGGCGCGAGCTTGATATCGGTTCCGCGCCCCGCCATGTTGGTGGCCACGGTGACGCAGCCGCGCTCGCCGGCGCGCGCCACGATCTCGGCCTCGTCGCGGTCCTGCCTCGCATTCAAGAGGCGATACTCGATACCAGCAACCTTAAGTAATCCCGCCAAATGCTCTGAAGCGCCTACCGAGCGCGTGCCGACCAGGACGGGCTGCCCGCGCGCGCTGCAGGCGGCGATGGTGTCGACCGCCGCCTGCCACTTGGCATCGGCGGACCCGAAGTAGCGCGCGGGATGGCGCGCGCGGCGGCTCGGGCGGTTGGTCGGGATGCGTGCGACGCGCAGCCGGTAGACCGCGCGCAGCTCGCCGGCGATCTCGGCCGCGGTCCCGGTCATGCCGCAAAGGTGGATATAGCGCCGGAAGAAGCGCTGGTAGCTGATGCGCGCCAGCGTCTCGCGCTCCGCGGTCACCTCGACGCCCTCCTTGATCTCGATGAGCTGGTGCAGGCCGCGCTCCCAGGAGCGGTCGGGCATCAGGCGCCCGGTGTACTCGTCGATGATCTGCACCTTGCCGTCGCGCACGAGGTAGTGCTTGTCGCGCTGGAACACGTGCAGAGCGGTGAGCGCCTGGCGCACGAGCTGCTCGCGCCGGCGCGGCCCCTTCCAGATGCCGCCGAGGCCCCCGGCGAGGCGCTCGAGGGCGTCCTGGCCGGCGGCGGTGATCTCGATACCCTCCTCGCCGACGCGGTAGTCGGACTCGCCCAGCGTGCCGGCGATCTCGAGCGCGTCGCGGTGCATCTGCTCGCCCGCGGTGCGGTCCGATCCGGCGGACAGGATGAGGGGGGTGCGCGCCTCGTCCACCAACACGCTGTCGGCCTCGTCGACGATGGCGAACTGCAGCCCGCGCAGCAGCAGCCGGCCGGCGGCGCCGTCGCCGGCGAGCGCGCCCAGGCGCAGCGCGATCGGGTGCGGCTTGCCGCCCAGCACCAGCCGGTCGCGCAGGTAGTCGAAGGCGATCTCCTTGTTGCTGCAGTAGGTGACGTCGCAGGCATAGGCGGCGCGCCGCTCCGGCGGCTGCTGCCCCTGCTTCACGCAGCCCACGCTCAGGCCGAGAAGCTTGTACACCGGCGTCATCTCGGCGGAGTCACGCTCGGCGAGGTAGTCGTTCACCGTGACCACGTGCACCGCGCGCCCGGCGAGCGCCGCGGTCGCCGCGGTCAGCGTCGCGGTCAGGGTCTTGCCCTCGCCGGTGTCCATCTCGGCGATCATGCCGCGCAGCATCGCCCAGCCGCCGATCAGCTGGACGTCGAAGTGGCGCATCTTGGTGGCGCGCACCGACGCCTCGCGCACCAGCGCGAACGCCTGCGCCACGAGCTCGAGGTCCTCGAACCCGCGGCGCCGCAGCTGCGGCCGCAGCGCCGCGGCGCGCGCGCGCAGATCCGCGTCCGGGATTGCCTGGATCGCCTCGGTTTGGGCGGCGACGGCGTCGACAATGCGGCCAAGGCTCCGCTTGCCCGACTCGACGCGCCCGGTGAGGTAGCGCAGCTCGGTGAGCAGGCGCTCGAGCTTGCCGGGGGGCGCATCGTCGCGCTCGGGATAGCCGCGCGCGTCGAAGGCCGCGGCGGTCACACCGTGAACTGCCGCATGAACAGCTGCCGCACGCTGCGGTAGAGGCGAGCGGCGAGCGGCTCGGCGCCGTGCTCGAAGCGCACGTACACGTGCTCGCCCAGCGTGAGCGTCGGCGTCTGCGGCAGCTCGAGCTCGAAGGCGAACCAGGGATCGAGCGTTTTCGGCTCCTTGGTCTGGCGCGGGTCGAGCGCGGCGCCGCCGCCCCCGGCGCTGGAGAGCGCGAGGTTCGACACGCGGTTGCTCGCCGCCGGCACCTCGCGCGCGAGCCTCGCCTCGTAGGTTTCGTAGAGCCGGCCGGCGACCTTCGCCTCGATGCGCACGGTGCGCATGCGCACGAGGTCGACGTCGTCCTGGGAGACGAGCACGCGAGCGGTGGCGACTTTCGCCGGCAGCACGTAACCCACCTGGTCGCCGCGGCGCAGGAAGCGGTCGGGGAAGTCGCCGGCGGCGTGCGCCAGCACGAAGGTGCCGGCGACCGGGCTGACGATGGTGAGCTCGGCGAGGCGGCTGCGCACCTGCTCGAGCTCGCGTCGAGTGGCTTCGAGCTCGTCGAGGGTCATCGCCCAGCGCACGCGGTTCTCCAGGCGCAGCGCGGTGGCGCGCGCCTCGAGCAGGCGGACCTGCGCGTCGAGCACGCGGCCGCGCAGCTCGAGGATCGGGTCCTCGCTGACCACCAGCGTGGCGCCCGCGCCCACCAGCGCGCCGGGTTCGGCCACGATCTTGCGCACGAAGCCCTCGGCGCCGGCGCGCAGATGGCTCTCCTCGGGCACCGCGACCACGCCCTCGGCGCGGGTCCACAGGGGCACTGGCAGGACGAACAAGCCAACGTAGATCAATGCAATTGAAACCCCGGTCACGGCGAGCGCGCGCGGCCGGCGGCGGCGCAGCCGCGGATGCATCAGCAGGTAGCCGATTCCCTTGAAGAGCGGCAGCACCACGGCGGTCACCGCGGCCCAGAGCGCGAGCACCACGCCCACCACGAGGTACTGGGTCGCGATGAAGAGCGCGATCGCGCACATCACGAACGTGCGGTACAGGAACGAGAACACGGCGTAGAAGCCGAGCCAGGCGCGCTCGCCCACCGGCGTCGCCTCGTCGTCCTCGTTCACGCCGAAGAGGCGCGTTTCCACCAGGCGGCCGAGGTACTTGTTCGCCCGCATGCGCAGGTTGGGGATCTGCACCAGGTCCGCGAGCATGTAGTAGCCGTCGTAGCGCAGCAGCGGGTTGGCGTTGAACACGACGGTCGAGACGCCGGCGATCAGCATCACGTCGTACAGCACGGCGCGCGCGAGGCCGGGCTCGGCCTCGGCCCACAGCCACATGGCGATCGAGGCGAGGAACACCTCCACGATCATGCCGGCTGCGCCGACCACCACCCGACGCCGCACCTGCGGGAACGCCGATGCCGCAGAGGCATCGACGTACGGGATCGGCATCAGCACGAGCAGCATGACGCCCATCTCGTGCACCTCGCCGCCCCAGGCCTTCACCGCGCAGGCGTGGCCGAGCTCGTGCGCGAGCTTCACCACCGGAAAGGTGAGCCAGAGGATGAGCAGGTTCTGCGGCGCGAGCACCTGCGAGGTCACGTCGGCGGTGAGCTGGTCCCAGTGACGCGCGGCGGCCGCGATGCCGGCGGCCACGACCGCGACCCAGACGAGCGCACCGATCCAGCCGAACCACGGGCGGTACCACGGCGCCCAGCGCTCGAGCGCCCGGTCGGGATCGACGAGCGGGATGCGGATGGCGAGCGGCGACAGCAGGTTCTGCAGCCAGGTCTTCTTCTTGCCCTTGCGCGCGCGCCGGGCGAGCTCCGTGAGGTCGGGCATCGCCTCGCTCTGTAGCACCTCGGCCGTGTGCAGCTGCCCGAGCAGGCGGATGACCTCGTCCTGGGTCGGGGCGTCGTCGCCGAAGCGCTCGGTGGCGGCTTCCCAGATCTCGTGCACCGTGCGCCGGCCGTCGAGCAGCCCGACGATGTAATAGGCCGCCGGGTTGAAGCGGTGCATCTTGCGCGAGACGCGGTCCTCGAGCACGTACCACAGCTCGCCGCGGTAGTGATGGCGGTGGATGCGCGCATGGCTGCGCAGGCGCGGCCGGAGCTGCGCTACGCGATACCAGGAAGGGCTGTGCAGGTCGGACATGCGCAGTTCATCCTTCTCAAGGCAGCCATGACCAGAGCTTCAGGCGCATCCAGTCGGTGAAGCTGCGCGTCCAGATCCATACCAGGCGCCGTTCCTCGACGTGGATCTTGCCCACGCCGGTCATCCCGGGGCGCAGCCTGGGTTGTCCACTGAGGCCTTCGTCTTCCAGCCGCGCCTCGACGCGGAATACGTTGCGCCCATCCTGCGCCAGGTTCACCGGCACGATCGAGGTGACGGTGAACGGCAGGCCCTCGCCCGGCATCGCGGTCAGGGCGAGCTCGCCGCGCTGGCCGACCGCCACGTGCGCCATGTCGCGCTCGTCGACGCGCAGCACGATGCGGTAGCCGTCGAGCGGCGCCACCTCGAACAGCACCTGGCCGCGCTCCACCGGCGAGCCCAGGTTCTGCGACAGGTCGCCGCTCACGATGACGCCGTCGACCGGCGCGGTCATCACCGCGCGGGCGAGCTGCTCCTCGACCAGGGCGAGCTGCGCTTCGTTCTGGTCGAGCTGGGCGCCGAGGATCGCGGTCTGCGCGCGCTCGTGCTTGGCCATGGCCTCGCGGTGCTGGCGCCCGACCTGGTCGCGCTGGGCGACGAGCTTGATTCTCTCGAGCTGCAGCTCGCGGTCCTCGAAGCGCCCCATCGGCTGGCCGGCCTTCACCAGGTCGCCGGCGCGCAACGGCGCCTCCTTGATGTAGCCGTGGAACGGCGCGGTGATCGCGCGCTGCACCCGTCCTTCCACCGTGACGTCGGCGGACACGCGGAAGGTGCCGGTGGCGAAGGCCAGGAACGCGGCGGCGGCGGCGGTCAGCACCGCCGCCAGCTTGAGCCCGGGATGGCGCGGGCCGGTGAGCTTCTTCCACAGCCCGGTCGCGCTGCGCCCGGCATGGACCGCAAGGTTCGCCTCGGCGCGGCGCTTGAGCTCGACGATCGGCCCGGCGACCGCGGCGAGCGCTTCGGCGAGCTCCAGGCTCTCGGGGTCGAACCGGTAGGGAGCCGAGCGCTCGAGGCTGAGCGCGCCCACCACTTCGCCGTCGGCCATGAGCGGGAAGGTGGCCGCGGCGCCGGCGCCGGATTCGCGCAGCAGCACGTCATGCGCGTGCGTCACCAGCGGCAGGTCGTCGCGCGGCGGCGGGCTCACCACGACCTCGCCCTGGTCGACCGCCTCGCCCATCGCGCTCTCGACCGCGCGCAGCAGGTTGGCGCGCTCGTCGAACTGCGCCGAGTGCGAGACGCCGACCAGCTTGATCGAGCGCCCCTTCAGCACGCCCACGGCCACCCGCTCGCAGCCCAGGCGCGTCGCGACTTCGGTGGAAAAGGCCGCCGCCGATTCGCGCAGCGAGCCCTGCTCGAGCAGCGTGGCCACCAGGTCGAGCGCGAGCTTCAGCCTGAGCTGCGCGGCGGCGGCCGGGTCGGCGTGCCGGCGCAGCAGCACTTCCAGCCAGCCCGAGCCCCATTGCAGCGCACGCATCGCCGACTGCAGCTGCACGTCGGGGCGAGCGTCCATCTCCAGGCCGACGGCCCCGCGAATGTCGCCATCCACGCGTATCGGATAGCCCAACTGGTAGCGAGGCTCGTTTGCAGGGACTTCCAGCGGCAGAACGACGCCGCGGCCTTCCTTCAGCGTCCGCTCGGCGACCTCGGCAAGATGCGTGCGGTCGCGCGTCGCTTCGGGATAGAAGGCGACCGGGACGTACTCGCGCGATCCCGGCGTCTGCAGCAGCACCACGCCGTCGGAGACGCCGCCGATGCTGTCGCACTGGATGGCGAGCCAGCTCGAGCAGAACTCCTCGTGCGACTGGGCCTGCGCAAAGCGGCTCCAGGCCTGCTCGGAGCCGCGCCGGCTGGCGAGCTCGGCGACGCTGGCGAGGCGGCGGGTCTCGTGGATCTCTGGCTGCACCGGGCTCATCGGATGCCTCCCGGCCTGGCGGACGCGGCCTTACTTCTTCGCGTCGCCGCCCGCAAGGTCGATGTTGAGCGTGCCGAAGCGCTTCTCGTATTCGGTCACGACGCCTTGCAGGAGCATGCTGAGCCGCTTCGCGGCATACGGGCTGACCACGATGCGGTCGGTGAGATGGATGGTGACTTCCTTCTGCCCGCGGTTCCACGCCTGGTTCATGCCGAACAGCAGGACGACCTCCTCGCGCGTGCTGGTGACGTTGCACACGTTGGCGTACGAGCTCTTCATCCCGGTGTCGTCCCACTTGATCCGGGTCCCCTCAAGGGCGGCCCGCGTGTCCGCCCTCGCGTCTGTCCTGGTATCCGCCCCCGCGTCTGCGCCTTTTGTAGCCATGGTCTTGCCGCTCCCTTCCTTGCCTTGGTTTATGTTGGATGCCACGCCGTCGGCCGGTTCTTTTGCTTCCGGGGCCTGGCGCCGCGGAGCCATCTTACCCCGGCGCGGGCCGGGCTTGTGCTTCAGCGCTCGCCCTTGCCCGGCGCGCGCGCCTTGAACTCGGCGATATTGGGCTGCGCGGGCTTGGCGGCAGCCCCGCGCGAGAAGAGCGGCGCGCCAAGGCTCGCCAGGACGCCCTTCCAGTCAACTTTGACCTCTCCCTTGCGATCTTTGTCAGACGCGTCCTTGACTTTCGCGTCCGACTTGGCGAGCACCAGCCAGTCGCCGTCCTTCGACCCGGCGTGCCTGCCGTCCTGCTGCGCGTCGCCGCGCTCGGCGGCCGCCGCATGCGACTGCAGCTTCTGCTTGATGAGCTCGATGCCCTGCTTCAGCGCGCTCGCCCAGCCGCCCGAGTCCGCGCGCGGCGCCGACGGCGCGGACGGCGCGCTGCCATCGAACGTGCCGGCGTCGACGCGGCCGTTCAGGCCGAAGAAGGTCGCGACGTTGGTAAGCGCGCTGGCGGTGAACACCGTGCCCTGCAGCGTGCTCGCGCTCGACGTGCCGGCGTGCGGCGCGTCGGAGAAGACGAATTTCTCGATCGAGACGAAGCTGTCGTGCGCGTCGGACGGCGCGGTCACCGCCATCGCCCCGAGGCTGCGCGTCTGCGCGATCTCGGCCGCGCTGAGCGCGGTGCCGTAGAACGCCACCTCGTCGATCCAGCCGTCGAACGGATCGGTGATCTTGAGCTTCGACAGGTTGTCGCTGGTATTGGTCTGGTTGCTGCCGCCGATGACGATCGGCTGCTTGTTGCCGACCAGGCCGCCGGTGTAGGCGTTGGAACCGACCAGGTTGCCGTTGAGATAGAGCTTCATCCCGGCCGGGCCGAAGGTGAAGCTCATCTGGTACCAGGTGTTCGAAGAGACGACGTTGTTCGCGGTGATGGTCTGGCTCTGCGACCCGTTCTCGAGCTTCACCTTCAAGTCGTGGTCGTCGAGCCAGATCGTGAGCTGGCCGGCGCCGGTGCCGCTGCGGTCCTTGCCGAACAGCGCCTGGCGCTCGTCGGCGTCGCGCGTCTTGAACCAGAGCTGGATCGTGCCCTGCGCGACTTCGAACGCGGCGTCGTGCGCCACGCCGATATACTCGTCGTCGTTGTCGTGGAAGTCGGCGCCGGTCTGGGCGCCGAACGGCGCCTGCGACAGCGGCGGTCCGGCGTCGTCGTGGTCCGGGTTCGGGCCGAAGAACTTGCCGTTCTGCGGCGTGCCGGCGCTGTCGGCAGCGCCCGAGCCGCTGGTCTCGTTCAGGCTCCAGTAGGCGATCGGCGTGGTCCGCTGCACGACCCAGGTGTCGGTGCCGGTGCCGCCGTCGATGGCGTCCTCGCCGCCGCGGCCGGCCAGCACGTCGTCGCCGGCCCCGCCGCTCAGCACGTCGTTGCCCGAGCCGCCGGTCAGGCGGTCGTTGCCCGCGCCGCCGGACAGCACGACCTGCGTCGCGTGGACCGCCGAGGCGTCGATCACGTCGTTGCCCGCGCCGCCCTCGACGAGCGCCGGCACGGTCAGGTCGTGCAGCGTGATGATGTCGTCGCCGCCGCGGGCGTCGACCTCGATCGAGTCGGCGCCGGAGAGCGTGCTCGCCGTGCCGTTCACCGTGATGATGACGGTGGCGCCGGTCTGCCCGATGTCGATGGTGTCGTTGCCGTCGGTGCCGCCGATGACCGTCTGCACCGGGACGCCGCCGGCGTCGAGCGTGTTGGTGCCGGCGCCCGGATCGACGGTCACGTCGAAGGCCGGATCGCCCGCTGCGTTGTTCACCACCGTGATGCTGTCGTTCCCGGCGCCGGCCTGGATGGTCACGCCGCCGGTCGGGTTGTTGAAGGTCACCGACTCGCTGCTCGGGCTGGACAGCGTCGAGGTGCTCGCGCCGATGGTGAGCGTGATCGCGTCGTTGCCGGTGCCGAAGATGAAGCTGCGCTGCGCGACGTTCAGCGTGTCGGTAATCGGCTCGAGGCCCTGGTAGCTGATCACCGAGCCATCGATCGTCACCGTGCCGGAGTGCGCGTCGAAGGCGTGGTACACGACGGAAGTCGGCGAGCCGCCGGTCAGGATGAGGTCGTCGTCGTCGCCCGGCCCGTTGCCGTTGTAGCTCAGGCCGAGCGCCGGGATCGGATCGCCGCCGGAGAAGTCGACCGTCAGGGTGTCGTCGTCGCTCGAGCCGGTGATGCTCAGCGGGAACCCGGCGAGCGAGGCAAGCGAGCGCTGGAACACCAGCACCTGGTTCAGGTACCCCTCGACGCTGGCGCCATTGCGCACCAGGCGGAAGCTGTCGTCGCTGCCGTCGTTCGCGGACGGACCGGCATCGAGGCTCGCGTCCTCGCTGACCGCGATGGTGATGCTCTCGCTGTCCTCCACCAGGCCGTCGCTGACGGTGAAGGTCACGTCGTAGCTCGACGGGCCCTGCGCTTCGCTCGGCGTCCAGCTGAAGGTGCGGGTGGCGGCGTCGAATTGCGCGCCGGCCGGCAGCCCGGCGGCGCCGAACACCAGCGTGTTCGCCGGCAGGTCCGGATCGGTCGCGCCGATGGTGAAGGTCAGCACCTCGCCTTCGCTGACCGCCTTGTTGCCGATCGCGCCGAGCACCGGCGCGCGGTTCACTTCGTTCACGGTGACCGCGAAGTCCTCGGTGTCGAAGAGCGCCGGCGTGCCATTGTCGGTCACGCGCACCACGAAGCCGTAGCTGCCCGGGCCCTGCGCTTCCGTCGGCGTCCAGGTGATGACGCCTGTAGTCGAGTTGATCGTCGCGCCCACGGGCGCGGTATCGAAGCTGTAGGTGTGCACGTCGCCCAGCTCGATATCGGTCGCGATTGCGGTCAGCGTGAGCGCCGTCTCCTCGTCCTGGCTGCGATCGTCGATCGCGGCGAGCGAAGGCGCATCGTTCACCGGGTTCACCGTGAGGACGACCGTGGCGAGCCCGGAGAGCGCTGCACCGTCGGAAGCGCGGTAGGTGAACGAGTCGGGCCCGAAGTAGTTGGCGTCCGGCGTGTAGCGCAGGATGCCGCCCACCTCCACGGCGAGCGCGCCGTGCGCCGGCAGGCTCTCCACCGAGATGGACAGGCGGTCGTGCTCGACGTCGGTGTCGTTGGCGACGAGCTCCGCGACCGTAATCACGCGGGACGTGTCCTCGTCCAGGCTCAGCGCGTCGTCCGCCGCCACCGGCGCGTCGTTCACCGGGTTCACCGTGATGGCGACCGTGGCGAGCCCGGAGAGCGCGGCGCCGTCGAAGGCGTGGTAGGTGAACGAGTCGGCTCCGAAGTAGTTCAGGTTCGGCGTGTAGGTGAACGAGCCGTCGGCGTTCAAGGTCAGCGTGCCGTTCACCGTGCTGCTCACCAGCGTCGCCGTGAGCGTCGCGCTGTCCACGTCGGCGTCGTTGCTCAGCACGCCGGTGGCCGGCACTGTCAGCGTGTTGTCCTCATCGACGCTGAAGCTGTCCGGGTTGGCTACCGGCGCATCGTTCACCGGGTTCACCGTGATCGACACCGTCGCTACCCCGGAGTCGAGGCTGCCGTCGTTCGCCTTGTAGCTGAAGCTGTCCGTGCCGTTGAAGTTGCTGTTCGGCGTGTAGGTGAACGAGCCGTCGGTGTTCAAGGTCAGCGTGCCGTTCGCCGTGCTGCTCACCAGGGTCGCCGTGAGCGCCGCGCTGTCCACATCGGCGTCGTTGCCCAGCACCCCGGCTGCCGGCACCGTCAGCACGTTGTCCTCGTCGATGCTGAAGCTGTCCGGATTGGCCACCGGGGCATCGTTCACCGGGTTCACCGTGATGGCGACCGTCGCGAGCTCGGAGAGCGCGGCGCCGTCGGAGGCACGGTAGGTGAACGAGTCACTGCCGAAGTAGTTCGCGTTCGGCGTATAGCTGAACGAGCCATCCGCATTCAGGGTCAGCGTGCCGTTCACCGTGCCGCTCACCAGCGTCGCCGTGAGCGTCGCGCTGTCCACATCGGCGTCGTTGCCCAGCACCCCGGCTGCCGGCACCGTCAGCACGTTGTCCTCGTCGATGCTGAAGATGTCCGGGTTGGCCACCGGCGCGTCGTTCACCGGGTTCACCGTGAGGAGGACCGTGGCGAGCCCGGAGAGCGCGGCGCCGTCGGAGGCGCGGTAGGTGAACGAGTCGGGTCCGAAGTAGTTCGCGTTCGGCGTGTAGCGGATGATGCCGCCCACCTCCACCGCAAGCACGCCGTGCGCCGTCAGGCTTTCGATTGAGATCGACAGGCGGTCGTTCTCGACGTCGGTGTCGTTGGCGACGAGCTCCGCAATGCTGATCACGCGGGAGGTGTCCTCGTCCAGGCTCACTGCGTCGTCCGCCGCCACCGGCGCGTCGTTCACCGGCGCGATGTTGATCGTGATCGTGCCGATGTTGGAGTCGGCCTCGCCGTCGTTGGCGCGGTACCTGAAGGTATCGCGGCCATTGAAGTTGAGATCCGGCGTGTACTCGAAGTTGCCGAACTGGTCGCGCTCGAGCGTGCCGTGGGCCGGGCCGTCGATCAGCGTGACGGTGAAGGTGTCGCCTGCGTCGGCGTCGGTGATCGGCAGCACGCCGCTCAGGATCACGTCCTCGTTGGTGCCGAAGGTCTTGTTGCCGGCGACCGGCGCGTCGTTCACGTCCTCGATCGTGAACGTCACGGTCGCGACGTTGGAGACCTCGCCGGCGGCGTCGCGCGCGCGGTAGGTGAAGCTGTCCAGGCCGGCGAAGTCGGCGTTCGGCGCGTAGTAGAACGAGCCATCGGCGAGCAGCTGGAGCGTGCCGTGCTGCGGCCCGCTCACGACCGCGTGCAGCAGAACGGGCTCGTTGTCGACGTCGACGTCGTTCGCCAGGATGCCGAGCAGCGGGAGGCCGCGCAGGTCGAGCGGCTGGTCCTCGATGATCTGGTAGAAGTCGTTGACCGCGATCGGCGCGTCGTTCACCCCGGTCACGGTGATCGTGGCGACGAACACTGCGCTGTTGACCGTGCCGTCGCTCACGCGGAAGCCGAAGGCGTCGGGGCCGAAGAAGTTCAGCTGCGGCGTGTACGTGAACGAGCCGTTGCTGTTGAGGAGCAGCGTGCCGTGGCTCGGACTGGTGACGCGGGTAAAGGTGAGCGTGTCGCCGTCCACGTCGGTGGCCACGAGCTGGCCGTGCAGCGCGTTGTCTTCCAGCGTGCTGCCGGAGAAGTGCTGCGGCACGGGGGCGTCGTTGACGCCGGTGACCGTGATGGTGAAGGTCTGCGGGTCGGAGGTGTTGTCGCCGCTGTTCGCGGTGCCGCCGTTGTCCATCGCGCGCACCGTCACCGTCGCGGTGCCGAAGGCGTTCGGCGCCGAGCGGAAGGTGAGCGTGCCGTTCGGCGCAATCGACGGCCCAACGTCGAAGGCTAGCAACCCCTGGACCTCGACGTTGACCAGGAACTCGACAGACTGCCCCGCTTCGTCGGCCGGACCGGCGGAGATGTTGGAGACGAAGCCGGTGATCGTCTGCAGGCCCGAATCCTCGGTGGCGACGACCGGGCCAGCGCCCAGGGTGAACGTCGGCGCGTCGTTCACCGCCACGATGGTGAGGGACACGGTCGCCAGGTTCGACTCGCCGCCGTCGTCATCGCGCGTGAAGTAGGTGAAGCTGTCGGCGCCGCTGTAGTTGGCGTCGGCCACGTAGGTGAACGAGCCATCGAGGTTCAGTACCAGCGTGCCGTTCACGACGTCGTCGACCAGGTGCGCGGTCAACGTGTCGGCAGCTCCGGCGTCGGTGTCGTTCGCGAGCACGCCGCCGGCCGCGGGCACGGCGAGGAGCTGGTCCTCGAAAGCCGAGTACGCCTCGTTGCCCGCCACCGGCGCAACGTTGTTTACGGTGACGACGAACGTCCTGGTGCCGACCGCGCCGTCGTCGTCTGTTACGCTGACCAGCACCTCGAACGTGCCGTTGTCGGCGTACACATGGCTGCCGATGATCCCGCCGGTCATGCCCTCGGTCGATCCCGGCGGGCCGAACGGGGTCTCTCTGTCCGTCACGACCTGCGCTCCGCTGCCGTCGCCCCAGTCGATCGTCGCGACGTGCGAGTCGGCGGTTCCCTTGTCGTTGAACTGCACCACCGGGATCTGGACGGGGAAGGGGATAAAGATCGTGAGGAACGTATCGACGCGGCTGCCTTCGGCGACGGTGGGGGGCAGCAGTACACCGGTGACAGTGGGCGCGACGTTGTTGACCAGGACCGTGAACTGCTCGGTGTCGAGGCCGCCGTCGTCGTCGCGCACCGTGACGGTCACGAAGTATTCGCCGTTGTCCGCGTAGACGTGCGAGCCGTCGAACGAGCCCTCGGTGAGCACGCCGACGCCGCCCGCGACGTCGAGCGTCGCCGCGCCGACGTCGGACGTGGAGCTGTCGCCCCAGTTGATGGTGTAGGTGAAGCTGTCGGTGCCTGGGTCAGTGAAGGCGCCGATGTCGGTGATGCTGAGCAGCGTGCCCTCGTCGACCGTCTGCTGTCCGGCCACCGTTAGCGCCGGCGCGACGTTCTTCACAGTCACGTCGAACAGCTCGGTGTCAGCGCCACCGTCGTCGTCCGTGATGGTCACGGTCACCGTGTAGACGCCGTTATCGAGGTAGGTGTGCGAGCCGTCGAACGAGCCCTCGGTGAGCACGCCGACGCCGCCCGCGACGTCGAGCGTCGCCGCGCCGACGTCGCCCGGGCGGCCGTCACCCCAGTCGATCGTGTAGGTGAAGGTCTCGAACGAGGCGCCACCGGGGCGCCGCGCGTTGTCGAAGCCCGGATCGGTGAAGGTGCCGATGTCGACCAGGCTGAGGAGCGCGCCCTCGTTGACGGTTTGTTCTCCGGCCACGGTCAGCGTCGGCGCGACGTTGTCGGTGGTGACGATCATCGTGAGGTCGCCGACCGCGAACGCGCGGTCGTCGTCGCTCAGCGTGATGGTGACCGTGTAGATGCCGTCGTCGGCGTAGACGTGGCTCGCGTCGATCGTGCCCGACATGCCGGAGAACGATCCCGGCGGGCCGAACGGCGACTCGGTGACCGTGGCGACCTCGGTCGCGCTGCCGTCGCCCCAGTTGATCGTCGCGGTGTGGAAGTCCAGCGTGCCCTTGTCGGTGAAGGTGGCCGGCGCGAGCTTCACCAGCT
>Ga0208185_1000448_pt1 | contig 18997 bp, 15 predicted proteins | sample EasRivMeERMLT700_FD_187532 | JGI IMG/M metagenome (GOLD analysis project Ga0208185, IMG submission 187532) | Soil microbial communities from meander-bound floodplain in the East River, Colorado, USA - East River MetaG ERMLT700 (SPAdes) (version 2) | ecosystem: Environmental > Terrestrial > Soil... | reverse complement strand
CGGTCGAGTCTGTCGGAATCCAACGTCCGGGCCAATATCGGGATGACCCCGCGGCTTCCACCATGTGAACCAGGTGTGTCCGTGCGCCTTACCCCGCCGTATTTCCCACACGAGGTACGGCACGAGAAGTAACAGCAACAACCCGGCTGTTATCCAGAGTCCGCTGACGAGGTCCATAGTCAGTCCTCCTCCGTCGGATCGGAGCAAGGGTAGAGCCAAACAGGCCGCGCCGTTGGGATAGAAGACCTACCCGAAGATCTTAGGGGTGGGCATCCGCGCGCGGATCCGCTCCAGCTCCTCGGCCGTGACGCGGCTGATGCCGCTCTTGCGGCAGGACTCCTCGACCGCCCTGACAACCATGCCGCGGACGAACGCGGGGATCTTCTTCATGCGTGCGGCGGCCGCATCGTCCCAGGCGATGGTCCGCGGCGATTCGGGGCCGTACTCGATCGCGGGAATCCTCTCCTCCGCGACGGACGCAGGCCCGCGGATGGCGAGAAGAGGGGATCCGGCGAACGTGCCCGGGATGTGGGTGCAGAGGGGGTCTTCGGCCATCAGATCGCCGCTCATCCCGTAAGCCCGGGCGCGGCAGCCCCCACAGTGGCCGTTCATCTCGCACTCCCCGCATCGCCCGCCGAGCGAGGTGCGCCGGCGAATGTCGGCGAACAGCGCCGAGGACGTCCAGAGGTCCGCGAGACTCGAGCTGCGAAGTGTTCCCGCGAAGACCGGGAGGTAAGGGCACGGGGTGACATCTCCGTTCGGCCGTATCCCCATGTAGTGCGTCCCCGCCGGGCACCCGCCGGCCCCTCCGGAGTAGGTCCTGATCTGGGACGGGATCGGATCGGTCTCTGCGCCGACCTTTTCCAGAACGGTCTTGATGTAGTGCGGCGCGCACTTCGCATTCACGAGCATCCGGCGGTCGTACTTCCGCTGGATCCGGTAGAGCGAGGCGAGAACCTCGTCGTACTGCGCGGGGGTGATGTCCGACACGAACTGCCCGCGCCCCGTCGGCACCAGGAAGTAGAGGTTCCAGACCTTGGCGGCGAGGCGATCGTGTGCGAAGTCGGCGATCGCCTCGAGCTCGCCGAGATTGTGCGAGCCCACGGTCGTCTGCACGATGAAGGGCAGCCCGGTCCTGTTCAGGATCTCCGCGCCCTCCACCGTGTTCCGCCAGGCGCCCCGCACGTTCCTGAAGCGGTCGTGACGATCGGGATCGAGAGCATCGAGCGAGAGCGAGAGCCCCCGCGCTCCGGCCTCCGCCAGGCGCCTCGCCACGTTCTCCGTGATGCTCACGCCGTTGGTACCGACGACGACCCAAAGCCCGCGCTCCGCTGCGCGCCGGACGATCTCGAGGATGTCGCGCCGTAAGAGCGGCTCGCCGCCCGTCAGGATCGTCACGCATTCAGGCGCGAAGGCGGCGATTTCGTCGATGACCCTGAAGCACTCGTCGGTGCCGAGCTCGCTCCGATCCGCGAAGTTCTGCGTGCCCACCAGAGGCGTGCCGCCGGCGTCGAGATAGCAGTGCTCGCAGGCGAGGTTGCAGCGGTAGGTGAGGTTCCACGATACGACGTAGGGCCGGGCGAACGGGCTCGTGTTCGACTGCGGCATGTTCATCCCGATGGCGCTCGTTTCGGACACGATGCCTCACATGCCGAAGAAGTCGCGGGCCGCGTCGAGGATCTTCTCGTCTACTTCGAGGGTCCCTCTTTCCCGGGCGAATCTCTCGATGCCGGTCCGCGCCATCGGGCGGACGAACTCGGGAATGTTCGCGAGCCGCGCTTCGGCGCCGGACGTCCACCGGACCGGGATCGGCTCTCCCGCCTGGTCGGGTAGTGCGACTTCCGTCGCCGGCATCATGGCAGCGAATGGGCAGCTGGTGCCGGCCGCGCGCGTACCCTCGGTGCCCGCCTCCGCTGAAGCTTCAGTGAGGCTCGCCGAAGCGCCTTCGGCGCGAAGGCGGCTCGACGCATCGGGGCCGATCCGCACGCCGAGTGACTGGACGAGCTGTGTCTCGAATGGATTGGTCAGCATCGCCATCTCGTAACCGCACTCAGGACAGGAGTAGACGACCGAGAGCGAGCCGCGCTCGGGCGGGCCGACGGTTTGCAGCTTCATCGGGCTGTCGCAGGGGACGCAGAGGAACTTCATCGCCGAGGCTCCTTGCCTGGCCGTAGCTCACGCGAACCGTGAGGGGAGGCTGGCGTTGTCAATTCGAGGGTATCCAAAAGCTGCTGAGCCACATGCTCCAGGGCCCGGCCAACGGGTGTTTCGGGCAGTTCCGCAAGAGGGATCCCTGTATCGCAGAGCCGTGCAAGCTCGGGATCGAACGGGACCGTCCCGAGGCAGGGGATCCCCAGGCCCGATGGCCTGCCCTGAACCGCGTCGAAGGGTTCCGCCTTCGCTGAAGCTTCGGCGGACCGCCGTAGCCTTGGCGGAGGCTGATCGGGTGAGACAAAGAGCGGCTTGATGGCGTTGCAGTCGCGGCAGAAGTAGCCGCTCATGTTCTCGACGTAGCCGAGGAGGCGATTGGGTCCCTTCGACAGAGCGGCCACCGAGCGCGCGACCACGCCGCGCGCCACCTCGGAAGGGATCGTCACGAGCAGGAACGAGGTCCGCGGCCCGAGAAAATCGGCGTACTGGACGGTGCGCTCGGCTCCCGGCGGCAGATCGAACATCAGCAGATCGAGCGCTCCCCACTCGACGGACCCGAGGATCTCGCCGAGGAGCGCAAACTCCCTCGTGGCGCGCCACGTGTGGGACTCTCCCTGCGCCGCGCTCTCGAACTCGAGCGACTCCGACTCCGGGATCAGCGAGCCCATCGAGAACACGCCGATCCCGTTCCGTGTCCGCGGGAGCGCAACCTTGTGGCTGCCCGGAACGAACAGCGCCCCCTGGACACCTGCCATGCGCGCCTGTGAGGGGCCGTTGAAGTCCGCGTCCAGGATCGCAATCCGAAGCCCGCGGGCGCGCAGAGCGCCCGCGAGATGTAGCGTCAACGTGCTCTTGCCGACTCCCCCCTTGCCGGAGCCCACGGCCACGAGATGACGCACCCCGGCGAGCCCGTCGGTGATGCGGCTGCGCTGATCGGCAACCTGCTCGAGGACTCTGGACCCTCCGTCGCCGACGATATCGTGGTAGCGCTTCATGCTGGTTCTAGTGAAGTAGCTTAACACCCGTCTATGCGGATCGCGCCCTCGCTGCGTAGAGTAGATGCTCGCCGGCGGCGCGGAACCCGAGGCTCCCGAGGCACTCCTTCGAGATCTCGGCCGGGTGGACCTTCGGGAAACGGAAGGTCCCCATGCCTCGCGCGCGAAGTTGAGAGAGCAGCTGCGCCAGACGGGCCCCGCCATCCTCGATGAAAGAGCGCAGCGACATGATCTCCATCCCCCCCGCCTCCGCCAAGGCTCCGGCGAGGTCTCGCCGGAGTTCGCGCTGGGAACTTGGCGCGAACGTAGGCGGATCCGCTCCGCGCTCCGCGTAAAGGAGGTAGGCCTCGATTCGCTCGTCGGAGGCGACGGCGAGTCCTGTGATGTCGTCTTTTCTTGCCGTGAGGGTCTCGACAGAGCGCTCCCAGCAAACCTGCGGATCAGCCTCTCCAAGGAGACCATTGGCCGCGAGATCGTCGACCGTGACAGGGATCACGAACCCTAGCTCGCGCGCATCGTTCTCTTCACGCTCCAAGACGTAGTCTGTCAGAAGCGCTTCCTGGACATATCCGCTTGCGCTGAATAGCCCGCAGGTAGCGGCGAAAGTCTCGGGGACTTCGGCGATCATTCGAGGGGGGCCGAGAATCGCGAGCTTCGAGCCGAGCGATTCGAGCAAGTGACGGCCATGACCCTGTCTCCGATGATCGGGATGGACGGCGATCTTGTGGACGAGGGTACCGGACGGCCGTTTGGCGCCGATCAGGACGCCGATCGGATCGGAGCCCGAGAAGGCGACCATGCAGCTGCTGCACCAGACCTGAAGGTCGCGGATCGACCGCTTGAACGCGGCCGGCGTCGCCGGCGGCTCGTCGGGAAAGTACGGCGACCAGCAGCGATTCAGCGCGTCGACGAGAAGCGCCACGTCGTCCGTGCGGCAGAAGCGGTACGCCGACAGATCAGCCCTGGCGAGGAGTCGCCGACATCGATCTCACCTCGTTGAGGTAGTCGCCACCCGACGGCACTTCCTGGGCGGGCGCGGGTGTCACGACCGCGGGGCTCGCGCCCGTAGAGGAGGAAGTGTAGGTCGAAATCATCTCGGCCATCATTTTTTTGCCGAACTCGATTCCATCCTCGACGAGTGCAAGATCGATCGCCGCCGCGGCGCGCTCCCGCGCAAGCTCCTCGACCCTCTCCTGCGTCTTGTTCCGCATGAAACCGGCCGGGACCCGGAAGATCCTCTGCACGGCGTCGTTCGTCCAGTCGAGTGTCGAGATCAACGGGTTCTTTCGCTCGTCGCGAGCAATGAGCCTGGCCTCGCTTCCTGCGCCGGCGCCGGTCTTCTCTTCGGCTGGAGTGGCTCCGGTCGCGCGTGCGCGCGTCATGTCGGCGGAGGGGGCCTTGATGTCGAGCGGCGCTCCTGTCTCCTCCTCGATCACCTGTCGGGCGAAGTCGAGCGTGATCGTGTCGAGCCTCTTCATGCGCGCGCTCTTTTCGACACGCGCCTTAACGCGGCGGCGCTGATAGGCGTTCTTCATGGTCCAGAGGCCCTTCCTGGCCTCCTCTGTCCAGCGAAGCTTGCGCCCGTCGTAGGTGGTCTCCTCCTCGAGACCTCCCTCTACCTCTGCGATCCTTTCGATCATCTCCCGGGAGATCACCTCGAAATCCGTGGCGCCGCAGACGGTGCATCTCACGGCACCGCTCTGCGTGGCCGTGACGCCGCACGCCCGGCACATCGACACGGGGCCGGACTTGGCCCGCTCAAGCGCCACCGCCTCGGCCAGCGCCTTGGTCGCATTCTGGGCGCCCTTCGGCATGAACCGATCCATCGCTTCGTCGATCACCGCGCTCGTGACCACCGAATGCCCCTTCTCGAGCGCCAGGCGAAGGACCCCGGTGCGGGCGATGCCCTTGACCTGCTCGGGCACGCGCGTCATCCGCGCCTCGGCTTCGGGTGTCCATCGGACCGTCTCCTCGGCTCGCACGTCGAGCCGCGGCACTTCGAGGCGCGTGGACAGGAGGACGTCGCAGGGCGCCGCGCGGAGAATGTTCTCCACGTTGCTCCCCAGCGCCTTCTCGTCCTTCGAACTGTGGACGCCGATCCGCCCCAGAACGAGGAGCCAGGGATTCGTCTTGCGCGCGTGGTCGATGATCTTCTGGAAGGGCTTGCCGTCGAGGAGCGTCTTCTTGATCGGGATGCCCATCTCGCTCGCCATCCGCTCGCCCACCTCGAGATGAGACTGATAGATCTGCGCCAGCCCGGTATCGATGATCTCCTCGTGGAGCTGATTCTGTTCCTCGAAGCGGAAGACCTTCGCCGCCTGCTCAGTGAGGACGCCGACGATGCCGTTGAAAACCGAGTAGTGCAGGTAGGGATCGTATACGGCGATCGTCTCGACCTTCTTGCCGAACGCGCGGGCAAGGTCGACGGCGGTCATGAACGCGCCGAACGACTGGGGACTTCCGTCGATGCCGACCAGGATAGTGTCTCGCTCGGCCTCGCCTGCCTCGGGAACGTGCTTGACCACCCAGACGTCACGGTCGCTTTGGCGGGCGACGCGTTCGCAGACCGAGCCGATCACGCTGTCCCGGGCGCGCCCGATCCCGAGGGCGCCGATCACGACCAGGTCGTGCTCTGAGCCGGCGAGATCCTTGAGGATCTCGACGTGATGCTTCCCGTCCATCATCCGCGGCTCGAATTCGAGGCCCGACTCCCCGCAGAGGCGTGACATGCCATCGAGATAGCTGTCGGAGATGAGCTTGAGCCCCATCGTGATCAAGCTGTCGTGTATCTTCCGCTGGCGCTCCAGTTCCACTTCGTCGATGTACTCCTCGGGCAGGGTGTACTCCATCTGCCGGAAGCGATAGTCGTGCAGCTTTGCCGCATAAACATGGCAGCCGACGAGCTTGGCAGAGAACGCCTTGCCGAGCGCCATGCTGCACGCGACGGCGCGGTTGGAGTAGTCCGAGTTATCGACGGGAACGTAAATGCTCTTGTACATCGAATCCTCCGCGGATGGCCCAATCAGCTCAAACGCTCGTGGCAGGCTGTCTTCCGTCGCCGTCCGCCTTCGCGCACGTTCATTGCGCGCGCTCCGGCGAGACCTCGCCGAAGCCGCTTCGCGGCGCAGGCGGGCCAACCTCGCCGCGGGCCCGAGACCTGTAACGCGATCGCACCCAACCGATGATGGCCAGCTCGATGAAGAGAATCATGAGCGCCGTTCTCATCATCGGGCCGGCAGGCGATGGAACGACTTCCGGCTCGACATAGAGAGAATGCCAGACCGTGAGACCCCGCCTGTTGCCCCGCTCGCGCGAGAACCCGTCCCAGACCGAGAATGCGATCGGCAGGAACTCTCCGGGCGTGAACGGGGCGCCCGAGCTTGCGCGAAGGGGCCGCTTGAAGATGACCGACCATTCTCCCTGGTCGTAGCTCGCGACACCGGTGACATCCCCCGTGTCGTTGGGCGCGACATCCGCGCTTCCCCGGCCGGTGAACTGAAGAGGATCGGGGCGGGCCAGATCGAAGAACCAGAGGTCCACCGAGTTCTGGCCGTCCCCGAAGATGAAGTAGGGCTTGCGGGCGCTCGTCAACGCCGCCGAAGGAATCTGGATCGAAACGGCGTCCGAGAACTCGGATGGCTGACCGGCTGCCGGCGCCGCTTCGGCAAACGGGTCCTGCGGGGCGCCTCCTGCCGGCGCCTGGACTGCCGCGTCGCCAAATGGATTACCGGCGTCCGCACCGCCGCCCGCAGGTGCGGCAGCAGCTTGCTCCTCCTCTTCCATCGGCACGGGAAGCGTTGGTCCGTTCTTTCCCGTTTTCTCCGCGCTCGTGTCATGCCATCGAACGAGTAGGGCCATGGAGTCCGCATCGTAGATCGCCTGAACAGTGACGCTGGTCACGGACGGATGGAACTGGCGTCCCGGCTCCATGATTTGCCCGACGATCGGCAAGTGGGCCACCTGAGCGGAGGCGAAGCTCGCGGCTCCATTCTTCAGATCGATCGGATCCGGAACGTACTTGGCAACGACGAGATTCGTGTATTCAGGGCCGTTGCTCCCCGAGAGGGAGACGATGTAGTCCGTGATCGCCCATCGTTGCTCGGGCGTCATCGAGTCAGCGAACGACGCCATGGGAGTGCCGTTGAGTCCCGTGGTCATCGTCCTGAAGATATCCTCGCGCGACGAGCCTCCCCGGAGGGTCCAACTCTGCGAAAGGTCCGCCGCGCGTATCGGATGGCCCAGGTCGTCCACAAGGGTTGGAGCCGAAGGTCCATCGCCCCGACCGAGGTTGCCGTGGCACTTGACGCAACCGATTTCCACGTAGAGTTTCTTCCCGAGCTCGATCGACGCGCTTGTCGAACTCGGGGCGCTCGGGAGCTCGACCGGCTGCGGAACATTTTCCTTGTTCGCGAAATCCGGGGAGAAGGTCGTGATGAAGTAGGCGAGATTCTCGACTTCCTGATCGGTGAGTGTTGGCCAGGCGGGCATCGACGTATAGGGCATGCCGCGCCTGATGATGTTGACGAGGTCCTGATGCGTCGGGAGCGCTCCGTTGGGAGTCGTCCGAACCTTGAACTTGGCCGTCGTGAAGTTGCGGGGCCGCGGGTCCAGGTGGGGGGTGGCGTAGCCTTCCCCGTCCCCCTTCTCGCCGTGGCACTGCGAACAGTTCTTGAGATAGAGCGCCTTGCCCGCCTCGCGCTGCGCCTCGGTTCCGATATCTTGAGCCGTCACGCGCACCGAGCCCGTCGTCGCGGCCCACATCGAGGCGATCAGGACTGCGAGACACGCGCGCCAACCGATCTGGTAGGAGGTCATTGCGTGGCGACCTCCTCTCGCGCGCGAGGCCTCGTGCCGGTGTGATCGTAGAGAAAGAGGATCACATCCCAGATCTCATCTTCCTTCAGGAACTTCTCCCAGGCGGGCATGGCCGTGTCCCAGGGTCCCCCTTCTTCGGGCAGCCCGGGGCCTCCCTTGGAAATCCGCCAGAAGAGAAACGTGTCGCGCAACAGCGGGATCGTTTCGGGGAGATTGGTTGGGATCGGGTCCAGCCCGTGGATGAACATGCCGGTCCCGGCAAGGTTGTCGCCGTGGCAGAAGACGCAGTTCCGATAGTAGACCTGGCGCCCGTTCTCGACGTGTGTGCGAAATTCTTGCGGATTCGACTTCTCGAGAGCCCAGAAGGGGTTCTCGCCCGCGTTGAGATCGATCTTCTTGTCGTAAGCCGTGATGTCGGGAGGCGATGCAGGATGGATCGTCCGCGAGAAAAGAGGAGGCTGGATGGGAGCGCTCATCTGGACGTAGACGTTCGCGGCCGCGAGCGCCGGGATGGCGACGACCGTTGCAGCGAGGAACGCCGTGTAGCGCTTCTCCGTCATGAACCGGACGAGGGGGCCGGAGACGTCTTCGCGGCGCTGCTCGCTCGAGGACACATACGCCAGGATCGCAATCGAGACGATTCCCATGTAGATCGAGATGACCGAGCTGGGAATCGGTGCAGTGAATCCGAATCGGAGCAGGACATAGATCCCCACCCACCAGGCGAGCGCCCATGTCAGCAGATTGGCTCGACGGAAGCGAAGGAACGCGAGCACGGCGGCCACGGCGAGGACGAACAGGATCTTCATCGTGTCCCTTTCGCGGGGGCGGCGGGGGCGGTCGGAGCCGGCGCTGCGGTAGGCGCACCACCCGGTGCGACTCCCGGGGCGGAACCGGCGGCCGGAGCCGGCGCTGCGCCCGGTGCGCCGGGGGCAGCACCCGGGGGAGTGTAGTACTGATGACTCGTCTGGAGCGTGACCGTCGGCGTGCCGCCAAGGGACTGGAGGTACGCGATCACGCAGAGGATCTCCTGATCGGTGAGGCCGATCGGAGGCTTGTTGATAACGGGCATCCCTGGATTGAATCCCGGCACGATGAATTTCTCGGGTTCGTATAACGATTGGGCGAAGTAGTCGACATCGCTCAAGCCGGGGACGCGGGTCATCGCGCGGACATCGACCCCCGAGAGGTCGGGGAATCGGAACGGCCCCTCCGTCTTACCGAGCGTGTGACAGGTGAAGCAGAGGCCTTTGCCGTTCATGACCTGCTGGCCCACCATGACCATGTCGGCTGTGGTCAGGTTGGCTGCGATCACAGTCTCCTGAGGAGGCAGCACTTCCTTCTGCGGCACCATCTGGCCGACATACGTGTAGAAAAACGTCGATGCGAGGACGAGAGCGCCGACCCGGAGGGGGTGCGGGATCGTCACGACGTCCGCCCATGTTCGCCGGGAGCTTCCAACGCGAACTTCGGTGAGAGCTCGGAACCATGGCGTCGAGCCTTGGGTTCCCGGTCGGTCTCCGCCACGAAATCGGGTTTGTCGTGCAGGCTCGTGATCCAGAACACGAAGCCGATCAGGCCGAAGAAGAGGAGAACGGTTACCGAGACAACCTGCGTCGCAAAGCCGATGGTGGGCGTGAACGCGTCGACCGAGGTGTCCCGAACGACGCCGTAGACGTGCCAATGCTGGCGGAGCCCGGAGCGAATGTAGCCCATGAGCCCCATGAGCCAGGTGAAGGTGACCGCGATGAAGATCAGCACGTACTGGGAGACCACGGGCATCCTTCCCCACCGTACTTCGCCCGTCTTCTTCGCCCCACGGAACAGGAAGACGTCAATGGCCGTGATGGCCACCATGGCGAAGAGAACCGAGCTGACTTGCGGCACGGACAGAGCGATCCGGACCGTCGCCTCGACGAAGTACCCGTAAACGCCGAGGAAGATGACGATGAACGCGGCGGCCGCGAAAATCGTGAGCTGCGCCGCATGCCCCTTCTTCGCCCACGCCACCGCAGCGACCTTTCCCGTGCGGCGATACAACAGGAAGCTCATGAACGTCGTGAGGATCAGCATGTTCACGGCGGTGTTCTTGGCGGACATGACGCCGAAGTACCCCAGGATGGGGTGAGTCCCCCCTCCCATCGCCCGGAGCTCGGAGACGGTTGCGATGATCGACCGCGGCGTCGCCCAGACCGCGAAGCAGAGCGTGATCCCCACGAGAAGGTACTTGATGAACTTCTGAAGCGGCTGCGCCCCCTCGACCCGCCCCATCCCGAGCCAGAGATAGTAGTTGGCGGCGAGGAAGAGGTTCCCGATCAATACGGCCTGGACGATGAAGAGCCACGAGAAGGCCCCGCCCATCATCGTGAGCCCGAGCGTCTGCGAGAACGCGTAGATTTCCTTCGCGAGGTAGTAACCCGCGAAAGGCAGGGGGAGGAAGGCGCTGATCGCGACGAAGTTCCCGATGTACCCCATCCAGTCGTAGTGCGCGCGCTCCTCGTCGGTCTCCGCCTGCAGGAACTTGAAGGCCGCGTAGGCGCCGGCAACCGACCCGCCGAACGCGATGTTCGCGATGAACCGGTGGATGTTGATCGGCATCCAGGTGTAGTTGTAGATCGCGTCCCGGACGGAGAGCACCGCCCCCTGGTCCGAGATGCCCGCCGGCGACGTCATGAACGTGACCCAGGCATTGGCGATCATCATGATGGCCGTGCCAACGAGGTTGAGGCCGAGCCCCAGGCCAATATGAACCAGCGGATGAAATTTCCCCCAGCCGTAGTAATAGGTGTAGAGGAAGAAGGCCTCGAAGAAGAAGAGCAGAACGTACGGGAGAAACGTTGGTGAGAACACGCTCATCAGGTAGTTCGTGAACTTCGGATACAGGATGATGAGCATGAACGTCAGGCACGCGCCGAACGTTGCCGTGAGCGAGAAGGAGGTGGAGAGCAGCTTCGTGAATTCGTACGCGAGCCGGTCGTATCTCTGATCTCCAGTCTTGTAGCCGATCACTTCGATAATGATCGCGAAAATCGGGACGGCAAGGACGAACGCCGCAAACAGCAAGTGGAGCTCAGCGACCGCCCAGATGGCCACGCGGCTTCCGACGATCGGAAAGGTGCGGTACTCGACCTCTGCGTAGGGCGTGGCTTTCGCCTTGGTCTCCGCGTCGGCCCTTTCGGCGGCCAGCCCTTCCGTGCGAGGTGTTGCGTCGACTGTCGCGGAAGGAACCCGGTAAGGGTCCCTGTACTCGCGGCTCATCAGTTGCGACGCCATCCACACGACCGCGCCGAACATCACCAGAACGGTGAGGGGGCCGAGAATGAACAGCATTTTGCGGTTGATCGCGCCGTTCATTACCCCGTTCGTCACAGTACCTCCTTCACCTATTTAGCCGCGGGCGCGCTTGTGGTACCGGCCAGTGTGGTACTTGCCAGCCGCTTGCGTTCGAGGTCTCGGATGTAGGCGATGATCGCCCACCTGTCCGAAGGGGGAATCGGCCAGCGGTACGCGGGCATCAGTCCCATCCCGTTCGTCATGATGTCGAAGAGCTGCCCGTCCGGGTACTTCAGGATCTTCTCGTCGTGGAAGGAGGCGGTGGGAACGTTACCTCGCTGGAACAGGATCCCCTTGCCGTCCCCCCGGGCGTCGTGGCAAGGCTGGCAATAGATGACGTAACGCTGGCGGCCGCGCTCGAGAACCGCCTCGTCCACGGTCACGGGGTTCATCGCGACGAACTGGCCGTCGGCTCCCTTGCCCTGGAAGAAAGCCGTGTCCTCTTTCAGCCCGTCGATTGCGACCGTTCCTGGAACGGGCTGGCGCATGGACGAGCCGTCGAAGAAGAACGTGCTGGCCGTCTGCGAGAGGACCTTCGGCTGGTCGTCCATGCTCGGATTGATATGGATGGGAGGGCGGCCCGACGTGCAGCCGCGCGCGCAGCCGGCGAGAGTGACAAGAGAGGTGAACGCGAGCGCGCGCAGCATGCGCCGTCTGCAGGCGGTCATGCAACGGGCCTCTCGTTCTTCCCCGCGTGCCAGGCTTGCGCGTCGGTTCGCGCGCCCTCGAGGTCCGGATTCGGATTGCGCACCTTCGCCAGATAGGTCGTCCGGGGCTTCGTGTTCAACTCCTCGAGGAGCGCGTAGTTGCGTGGATCGGCCTTCGCCTTCACGACCCGGCTGGATGGGTCCCGAATATCTCCGAACTCGATTGCGGAGGCCGGGCAGGCCTGCTGGCAGGCCGTTTTGACGTCGCCGTCACGAAGCTCGCGTCCGGCGAGCCTCGCATCGATCTTCACCCTGTTGATCCTCTGCGTGCAGTAGGTGCACTTCTCCATGACGCCCCTCGCGCGTACGGTGACATCCGGGTTCATCGCGAGCTTGAGGATGTCGGGCGTGTCCTTGGTGAAGTTGAAGAAATTGAAGCGGCGCACCTTGTAGGGACAGTTGTTCGAGCAGTAGCGGGTCCCGATACACCGGTTGTAGACCATCACGTTGAGGCCCTCCCCGTCGTGGACGGTGGCTGCCACGGGGCAGACCTGCTCGCAGGGAGCGTCCTCGCAGTGCATGCAGGGAATGGGCTGGAAGACGATCTCCGCGTTGCCGGAGGGCTCGCCGGAGAAGTACCGGTCAACCCGGATCCAATGCATCTCGCGCCCCTTCGAGACCTGGGCCTTGCCCACGACCGGCACGTTGTTCTCGCTCTGGCAGGCGACCATACACGCGTTGCACCCGATGCACGAGTTCAGGTCGATCGTCATCCCCCACTGGTGGCCCTGATCGTAGGTATGCGCTTTCCAGAGTGAGAAGTGCTCCGGTTCCTCCTCGAAGACCCCGAGTGCGCCGGGGACTTCTCCCCCGTTCGGGGCTCCTGGGGAATCCTCCGCCTGCGCGCTCTCGGCCGGCTCCGCCCCGGCAGCCGATTTCGATCGAAGCTCGGTCAGAGTCGACTCGCGCACGACGGGGCGCCCCTCCATGCTGCCGTGCTCCTGGGTCGCCGAGAGCGGGTACGTGCGTCCGAGCCTGGTAAGTTTGACGCCGCCGTCGAAGCCAGGTGCCTGGGAGGCTCGGACCGTGAACGTGTCGAACCCGACCCCAGACCCGATCCGTCCCGCGCGCAGACGACCGTAGCCAAGGGTGAGGGCTACTACGCCGTCCGCCATGCCTGGGAGGATCCAGACGGGAAGCTCAAGCGAGCGGCCCGCATGATCGAGACGGACCAAATCCTCGCTCGCAAGACCGAGCGTCTCGGCGGTCTTCGGGCTCACGAGCGCGGGGTTGTCCCACGTGAGCTTGGTGAGGGGATCGGGAAGCTCCTGCAGCCACCCTACGTTCGCGAAGCGGCCGTCGTGAAGCGAGGGGGAGGGGAGGAACACGATCTCCAAGGCACCCGGAGATCCCGCACCGGCCGCGCCGGCGCCGCCGATCGCGCGCGCAAGCTCCGCAAAGGGCTGTCCTGTGAGAGCGGAAACGACGACTTCGGGAAGCTCGCTGCCGGCAAGCAACCCATCATGCAACACACGGTTCCACTTCTTGTCGAACTCGCCCTCGCCCAGGATCGGTTTCCATGTCTCCCGCACGATTTCATAACCGGGACGATCCTTGCCTCCGACCATCAGCCCCAGCACTTCAACGGCGGTTCGTCCGCCGAACAGGGGGAGGATCAGCGGCTGGACGACGCTGAGCGTGCCTCCAACCGCGCGCGCGTCTCCCCACGATTCGAGGTAGTGAGCGCGCGGGATATGCCACCCCGCTTTGGAGGATGTTTCGTCGACGGTGTCCCCGAGCGCGATCGTGTCAGGGACCTTCGCCATGGCCGAGGCGAAGTCGAGATCGGCGGGGGCATCGAACACAGGATTGCCCCCAAGGACGACGAGCGTCAGGACCGAGCCCCCCTTCATCGCGGAGACGAGCGAGGTCAACGAGCTCACGCTCGGAAGCGCCGCGTCCTTCGGCTCGTAGTAGCTGACCGTCTTGCCGGTGTTGCCGAGATACGTGTTCAAGGCGCAGACCGCGGCGTGGACGGCCGCGGGCTGGCGCTCCCCAGCCACGATCAACCCCTTGCCGCGGTTCGCCAGAAGGTCCTTGGCAAGGGCGTCAATCCAACGCGGGTCGACACCCGGGACGCTGGCTCCCGCCAGGCTTGCCGCTCCGGCCGCGGGCGGAACAAGGCGTGCCGCGAGGGCCGCGAGGAAGGGGGCGATCTGACGGCTCTCGAGACGGAGCCGATGATCCGCCATGGCTCCCGTCAGCGAGTAGACCCCTTCAACAGCGTAGAGTCGGTTCATCGCGCCACCCGAGGCTCCCGCTCGTCTTCCAGCCGCGAAGCCTCGCGCGTGACGGATCATCTCGGGGTCGGTCAGGAGCGGGTCGGCGTCGAGGGCGAGGATGACGGACGCTTGATCGATCCGGAGCAGGAGGTCGATGTCGCGCCCCGTCGCGGATCGCAGGCCCGCGAGCCGGTTCTCGTCGCTGACCGCCTCGTAGGTCGCCCAGATCGCCCGCGGATAGAGGGCGCGGAACTCGGATGCCAGGCGCGCCAGGGTGGGCGAGGAGAAGGACTCGGAGAGGACGGCAAGGCCGGCACCACCATCCCCGGCATGAGCCTGGGACAGCTGCCCCCAGGCAGTCACGAAATCGCTCCAGGGCTTCCGCGTACCCTGCTGCGTGACGGACTGCGAGCGGTCAGGATCGTAGAGGCCGAGCACGGACGCCTGGACGAGGGAGCCCGAGGCCCCGAGCGTCGAGGGGTGCGCAGGGTTTCCTTCGATCTTGGTCGGTCGCCCTTCGTGGCTCTCGACGATCAGGCCGTAGGCGCTCCGGCGGAACGGCATGGTCGTCGTGTAGTAGCGGGGGATCCCGGGGACGATCTCCTCGGGAGCAGCGACATACGGGACGATTTCTTCGACAGGCCGCCGGCACCCCGCGAGCCCCGCGAGCGACAGCGACGCGCCGACAAGCGTCATCATCTCGCGCCGGGTGATCCCGTTGGGAAGTTCCGAGGCACCCTCCGGGAATTCCCGCTCAAGGAATGCGCGCGACTCGGGGCTGTCCTCGAGCTGCGCGAGACTTCGCCAATACGTCCGACTCACCGGTGGCACCCCGAACAGTCAGTCGGGGGATTGACCGGTCGTCCGCCGAGCTGCGCCGTGAGCAGCCGAACGTCCCGAGGTGGGGTCCACTTCATGTTGGTGACCTCCGAGACGGGGCGTCTGTTGGGAGTGGGGTTGCGGTGGCAGTCGAGGCACCAGCTCATGCTGAGGGGCGCCATCTGGGTGACTGTTTCCATCTCGTCGATGCGGCCGTGGCAGGTGACACAACCGATTCCTGCTGCCACGTGCCCGCGATGCGTGAAATAGGCGAAGTCGGGAAGCTTGTGGACGCGAATCCAGTGCATCGGCCGGCCGCTCTGGGCGCTATCCCGAATCGGTGCGAGCAGCTCGCTGTCCCTCTTCACGGTCTGATGGCAGTTCATGCACGTCTGCGTGGGCGGAACGTTGGCGACGTTAGAAATCTCGACCGAGGCGTGACAGTATCGGCAATCGAGACCAAGCTCGCCGACGTGGAGCCGGTGGCTGTACGGGACAGGTTGAACGGGACGGTAGCCCACGTCTGTGTACCACGGGGAAAAGTAGTACCAGACGCCCGCGATCGCGAGTATCGGACCCAGGCTGCCCGCGATGGCGGCCACGAGCGGGAGCTTGTTCCACCAGGGGGGGAAGATCAGGGCCAATGGATCCCGTCGAATGAAGGCGCGATCTTTCCACAAACTGGGAAGAGGGTCAAGCGCGCCACGCCCCTCCCGAGCGGGATTATTCGCAGGTGGATGATCGGGAATTCAGTGAATTCGCGGAGCTCTTCGATGTCGTTGCGTTCGTTCATGTGCGGGTCACTCACCGATGACACGTCGAGCAGTCGAGCGAAGGATTGATGCCGTGTGAATGAAGTGGTTGAAGTAGACGAAGTCCGGCAGATCGTGCATGCGGATCCACCGCAGCGGACGATTGTCGCGGAAGCTCGCGTGTATCGGCTCGAGAAAAGAGGCGTTGGCGGGTCAAGGCGTCAGCCACGTGATTTATGTGACTGAACTGGAGCGGCTGCTCGATGAACTCGTGCTGGCGGGTGACGTACGTCGATCGCGGGAGGACGATGGCGAGCAAGACAAGGCCACCGACCAAAGAAAGAACGCCGAAAATACTGACCTTCGAGAGGATTGTGGCGCTTTGACGGAATATCTGCGACATCGATTTTGGGCGGCGCGACCGCGAGGCGAACGCCAGATAAGAGGAGGTCGGTTTTGTGCCCCCGTGACCAGCAGGGGTTTGTACCACAGTTGTGAAAAAAGGATCAAGGAAGCAAAAGGCTTGGGCTTTCTCGCCAAACTGCCGCCGGCCAGGCCTGCGGGCGGGGTAGAATGCCATTCCACGAGATTCCTTCGATGAGCGACGACCGCAAATACCGGCAGCGCGGCTATCAGGACGACAAGAAGGAGCGCGGGCCAAAACCGGCGGTCAAAAAGCCCGTGGAGCCCGGGGCGCCGGCCGGCGCACGGCGCCTCTCGCAGGATGGGCCGAAGAACCTCAACATGCCGGGGTTCCGACAGGTCATTCGCTGCTCCCAGTGCGGCAACCCCGTCTCATCAGAAATCGCCGCCGACAGTCGCTGCCCTCGTTGCGGCACCGACATGCACGCGTGCTCGCAATGCGGATCGTTCGACCCGGGAAGCCGCTTCGAGTGCATGGAAACCACCATCACCGTGCGCGTCGCCCCAAAAAATACGCGGAACACGTGCACGCTGTTCGCGCCGCGCACGACGGTCGAGCGCGAAACGACCGCACCGCGCACCGATGACGCGCGAAAGGCGTTCGACGACCTTTTCAAGTTCTAATCGATGGCGCTTCTCTCGGAACAGGATCGACAGACACTCCGCACGCATCTCGCGGCCATCGCAGACCCGGTCACACTGCTGTTCTTCACCCAAACGATTGGCGGGCCCGAGACCGCGCTGATTACGAAGCAGATTCTCGACGAGATCGCGGGGCTGAGCGATCGCGTCAGCATCGAGGAGGTCAATTTCATCCTCGAGAAGGATCGGGCGGCCGCGCTGGGAATCACCGCTGTCCCTGCGATCGCCGTTCTGAAACGCGATGTCGACACGCGCATACGATTTCTCGGCGCCCCCGCCGGCTACGAGTTCATGTCGTTGATCGAAGCAATCATCCTGGCGGGCGGCAAGGACTCGGGCCTCTCCCACGAGAGCAAGAGACTGATCGCGGAGCACGTGGCGGAGCCGCTCGACATCAAGGTCTTCGTCACGCCGACGTGCCCGCATTGCCCCCGGGCGGTCACGCTCGCGCACCGGATGGCGTTCGAGCATCCGCTGATTCATGCGACGTGCATCGAGGCAACCGAGTTCATGGATCTCTCACGCCAGTACCGCGTGACGGGAGTGCCGAAAGCCGTGGTCAACGGCACGATCGAAATCCTCGGTGCGGTGCCCGAGGAGACGTTCGTGCGCACGGTGCTTCAGCAGCCAACAGATGTGCCCCACGCCGACCGCCAGGAAACGCCCGCAACCTGATCGGGACCGGCTCGGCGGGAGAGCCGGTTACGGTCGAGATCTCAGAGGAAATCCGTCTGCTATGCTGCCGATTGGTATGGCGGAGACGCGGCGACTCACGAAGGATCGACTTGCGGACTTCTCGCGACAGCTGAAGACCCTCATCGACAAGGCGCAGGATCTTCGCGACGAAATAAACCGGTCGCTCATTGCCGCCACGCCGCCCCCTGCCGCCGACGGCTCACGGCGACGCACGTCTCGCTCCCGCCTCAAGCGCTAGCCGGAAAGAGCTCGAACTCGAAAGAAGAGCACCCGTCGATTGTACGGGCGACGCGTCTGAACCAAGGTCGCCGGCGTGCTCAGGCCGAGCGCTCGGCCGGGATGACTTCGACGCGCCAGTAGAATCCGCAGTCCACGCAGCGGAAGTACTGGATCGGGCTGATCCGAAGCGCCGCTCTTACATGCGAAGACGCACAGGCGGGACATGCGCGATGGGATCCCATCAATGCGGCATCGCGCGAGCGCGGCTGCGACCGCGCCTGGTCCATCACCTCTCCGATCGTTTCAACGAGGTCTTCCGCAACGGTCGGACGTGCGAGCCATGCGTGGCATCCAGCGCGCGCCCCTTCATCGCAATGGCCGAAACTGATGTCGGGTGTGAGGACGATCACCGGCGTCGCTCGGAGTTCCGGACGCCGTTTCAGCTGGGCGCACAGCTCCCATCCGGACATGTCCGGAAGACGCAGATCGATCACGATGCAATCAGGGGTGTGTCCGAGGGCGGCGGTGAGGGCATCCTCACCACTTCGCGCGACATGAACGTGAACGCCATGTCTTTCCAGAGCGTTCTCGTAGGCGTCGGCATGATCCCGGATGGCGGTGGCGAGCAGAATGTGTGTCGCGTGCGGCATCCCCGCGTCCTCCCTGGTGCGGTCAACGCACCGCGGATAGACACAATCAAATATCGTTCCATTGCGGGGTGAATAGAGTGTAATTGGCGGAGGGAGAGGGATTCGAACCCCCGATACCCTTTCGGGTACAACGGTTTTCAAGACCGCCGCCATCAACCGCTCGGCCATCCCTCCGCGCCGGTTCGTTCTATTGTCGCGTGATTCTCTCGAGCCCGTCCATGTACGAGCGAAGGGCGGTGGGAATAGTGACCGAGCCGTCCTCCTCCGCCCGACCGCGAGGCCGGAACCGTTGAGCGTGTGGGCGTATTCCGCCTTGCCTGTTCCGCCCTCGCGGAACTTGATGTTCGCGCGCCTCGCCTGAAACGCCTCGGTGTTGGTGCAGGATGAAATCTCGCGATACGTCTGCTGGCTTGGCAGCCAGACCTCGATGTCGTAGGTTTTCGCCGACGCAAAGCCCATATCGCCTGAACAAAGCAGAACGGTCCTGTACGGAAGTTCCAGACGCTTCAACACTTCTTCGGCGTTCCCGGTCAGACGCTCGAGCTCGTTGTACGACTCCTCGGGCGTCGTGAA
>Ga0208185_1000446_pt1 | contig 19065 bp, 12 predicted proteins | sample EasRivMeERMLT700_FD_187532 | JGI IMG/M metagenome (GOLD analysis project Ga0208185, IMG submission 187532) | Soil microbial communities from meander-bound floodplain in the East River, Colorado, USA - East River MetaG ERMLT700 (SPAdes) (version 2) | ecosystem: Environmental > Terrestrial > Soil... | reverse complement strand
CGTTTCGGTACGGAGTCGGTGGCAAATCATCTGCCGCCGCTCCGCCACGAATTCAGCGAGCGCCAGATGATTTGCCACCGACTCCGTACCGAAACGGACGACGTCCAGACCGACCTCGCGCGCGATACCCGCGACGTCGTCTTGCCACGCCCGGACCCTCACGGCCATGTCTCTCAATGCCGCCCTCGACATCATGCGCGTCCGGCCGGTTTCGACATCCACGGTTTCTACCCATCCTGCCGACACGTGGGGCAGCTGGAAGGCGAACGCCGCGTCGATGAGGACGATGAACACGTCGTGGGTCGCGTTCAACAACGACAACTCGCCCAGCACGGCGCGCGGATTGTCGAACAGGAAATCGGACACGAACGGAATGAGCGCGGTTTTCCGCATGAACGAGCCGATCGTCATGCTCATGCTACCGGTGTCTCGTACCTCCTCGAATCCCCGGCCGTTCTGATAGGCGTCGAGACAGTGCATCACGTGGTTGCGGCCGATTCGAGCCCGGATCGCCGCGAGATGCTGGCCGGCATCGTCGAATGTAGCGAGGCCGAACGTGTCCTGAAAGAACACGGCCGACATGCCGATCGTCGCGATCGCTCGTGCGACCAGACTGGCAATGGACACGCCATGGGCGCCGCATCGGGTCGATAACGAGGCGTCGGCAACGGCCAGCACCGTGGCGGTGCTGGGTTGCTCAAACTCGCGGACGATGAGCGGACTGAAGTTCGTCAACGTCGATTGCGACCAGTCGATGGTGGAGAACCGGTCGCCAGCCTCCCAGTTTCGCAAGCCGACGTAGTCGAAACCTGTCCCGTACAAGGCGCTGCGATGCTCGCCGGACATGACCTCGCGCATGCGCCGCCGGATCAGCAGCTCGATCTCGGCGATTTCGGCCATGTTGATCAGGGATCGCTCGCCTTCGGGGGCGTGTTCGACATCCGGGTGCACTGGGCCAATCCTATAGATGTTTGCGTTCGGACCGCATCATTATTCCTTGACCTTGCCCAAGGCGCATGATACCAATCGCCTCCGTCGAACCGTCCAAGCTGTCTCTCGTCTCGCGCGTTCGTGACCCGCAGTCTCAGTGTTTCCAAAGAAGGGGAGTGCGATGAGCCGCCCGATCCCGCGTTACGTCCTGACGTTCTGTTTCCTCCTGGTGTCGGCCGCTGCGTGGGCGCAGGGCGCGAATGGAACCATCACGGGGGTGGTGAAAGACGGATCGGGCGCGGTGCTGCCCGGCGTGACCGTCGAAGCCGCCAGCCCCGCCCTAATCGAGAAAGTCCGTACGGCCGTCACCGACGGCCAGGGACTGTACCGGATCGTCGATTTGCGTCCGGGCGCCTACACGGTGACCTTCACCTTGCCTGGTTTCAGCACGTTGAAACGAGACGGGCTCGAGCTGACCGCCGGGTTCACGGCTAGCGTCAATGCGGATTTGAAGGTGGGCGAGCTCGCTGAAACCATCACGGTGAGCGGCGAAACCCCTGTGGTGGATCTCCAGAACGTGCGGCAGCAGACCACGCTGTCGCGCACGACGCTCGAGGCGCTGCCGACGACTGGGCGCATCAGTCAGCTCGTGAACTTCATCCCGGGAGCCGTCATTGGCAATCCTGTCTGGCAAAGCGTCGGCGGGCTCGATGAGCGCGCGAATGCATTTTCGGCGCATGGCGGGCGATTTGACGACAACGTGCCCATCATCGATGGACTGCCGCAGCGCCTGCAGGGCGGCGCGGTCTTCGTCTTCAACCAGCTGACGTTCCAGGAAGTTGGCGTCGAGACCGGCGGCACCTCCGCCGATCGCAACACGGGCGGCGTGCAGATGAACATCGTGCCGAGAGACGGCGGCAATACGTTCTCCGGCGCCTTCAACACGTCGCACAGCGCGTCATCGCTGCAGGCGGGCAATCTCAACGACGACCTGCGCGCGCGGGGCTTGAGCTTCTCCTCGTCGCTGAAGAAGCACTACGACACCGGCGGTGCGTTCGGAGGCCCCATCCTGCGAGACAGACTGTGGTTCTTCGCCGGAACGCGGTTCGGAGCGAACCAGCAGTATCAGCAGGGGAACTATTTCAACAAGCTGCAGAACCAGCGCGTCGGCACCGACCCGGTGTACCGCGTCACGTTCTACGAGCCGGATCTGAGCCGGCCGGCGTTCACCGACGATTACTACCGCGACTTCAGCCTGCGCCTGACGTTGCAGGCATCGAAGAAGAACAAGCTGGTCCTGTCGTACGAAGCGCAGCCGAATTGCAGCTGCTTCTGGCCCATCCTCGAGCTCGGTCCGCAGAACAACGTGCAGGGCACACCGGAAGCCGTTGGCGCCCACAACTACAAGGTCAACTACCTGCCGCTCGTCACCTGGACGTCGGCGGTCAGCAGCAGCCTGCTGATCGAGGCGGGTGCTTCCGCGAACGTGTTCAACAACGAAACGATGCGGACGGATCCGAGCGTCGGCACCGACACGATCGCGATTACCGAGCTGTCGACGAACTTCCGCTACGGATCGCGCGCGCTCAGCCTGACGCACGCCGGCGGTTATCGCATTCAGCACAACCGCCAGTACCGCCAGCGCGGTTCGGTGTCGTACATCACCGGGCAGCATGCCCTGAAGACCGGCGTCGATCTGGCGGAGTACTCCGAAGGCGCACCGGACTGGGCCAACGACGCGAACCAGATCAACGGCGCGCGTTCATACACGTTCCGCGATCGCATTCCGCAGCAGGTCACGATCTGGGCGGTGCCGTTCGAGGCGCTGTGGCGCTCGGTCGACATCGCGGCTTACGCGCAGGATCAGTGGACCATTCAAAGGCTGACGCTCAACCTCGGCCTGCGCTTCAACAACTTCAACGGCCACGCTCCCGAAACGCGCATGATCGCCGGACCGTGGGTCCCCGCGCGTGTGTTTCCGGCCACGAAGAACGCCCCGAACTGGACCAACATCAGTCCGAGGCTCGGCGGCGCCTTCGACCTGTTTGGCAACGGCAACACCGCGGTGAAGGCGTCGTTCGGGCGATATACGCCGTACTCCATCGCGGCCGTTGATATTCCCGCCAACAACCAGGCCAACAGCACCGTGCGAACGTGGGGCGACACGAACAGCAATTACGTGCCGGACTGCGACCTGCGGAGCCCGGTGGCCAACGGCGAGTGCGGTGGGTGGTCGGACCTGACCTTCGGTCAGATCCGCGCGGGCAGTACGCGTCGTGTCGCGGATGCGCTGGGCGGTTACAACCTGCAGGACTACAACTGGCAGCTTGCCGCGCAGGTGCAGCACCAGCTTCGGCCGAACGTCGCGCTCAACGCCGGCTACTTCCGCACGTGGTACGGCAACTTCCTCGTCACCGACAACCAGGGGACCACGGCGAGCGACTACGACCCGTTCTGCGTCACGGCCCCGACGGACCAGCGCATCCCGGGTGGCGGCGGCAATCAGATCTGCGGCCTCTACGACATCAAGCCCGCCGCCTTCGGCCGCGTGGACAACGTCGTCACGCAGCACACGCATTACGGCAAGCAGAGCGAGGTCTATAACGGCGTCGATGTGGGCCTCGAAGCCCGGCTGGCGCGCGGCGCGCGCTTCCAGGCGGGCGTGGGCGTCGGCCGCACGACAACCGACACGTGCGACTTCAACAGCCTGCCGCAGCTGCTGCCGAACTCCATCGGCGGCACTGCGGTCTCGACGACGGTGGTCACCCCTCGCACGGACGACTTCTGCCACGTCAGCCGGCCGTGGACGGCTGCCACCGGACTGAAGCTGGTCGTCATCTACCCGCTGCCGTGGGATTTCCAGTTCAGCGCGCTGTATTTCGACAAGCCGGGCATTCCGGAGGTCGCCAGCCGCGCCTACACGAACGCCGAGATCCGGCCGTCGCTCGGCCGCGATCTCGGGCAGTGCCGCGGCGCCGCGACCTGCAACGCCAGCGTCGTCATCAATACGGTTCCGGACAGCAGCTTCTTCGAAGATCGGCTGCGGCAGACGGACATCCGTTTCTCAAAGTCGTTCCGCGCCGGCAAGCTGCGGGTGCGCGGCAACGGCGACCTCTACAACCTGTTCAACGCGAGCAACGTGCTCAGCATGACCACGCGCTACTCCGGCACGAACGGGGGCCAGTGGCTGCGGCCGCTGCTGATCCTCGGCGGCCGGATGTTCAAGTTCAGCGCTCAACTCGATTTCTGATATGGAACGCCCGTTGTGTCGGAGGTTGACGTGAAAAGGATTCTTGTCGTCTCAGCAACAGCGCTGGGCCTGGCCCTGGCGCTGTTTGTCCAGCCGCAGGCCCAGAATCGGGTTACGAGTATTCCTGCGGGCGGTACTCCTCTGGTTCCCGACAACCAGGTGAATGGTCCCGTGCCGAGACTCGCCGACGGCCATCCGGATCTGACCGGGCCCTGGCTCGGTGGTGGCTCGAACGCCGACATCGAGCGTGAAGGAGGGTTGAAGCCAGGCGAGCTGCCGCTGCTGCCCTGGGCGAAAACGCTCAGGGACGGACGTAAAGAGCAGGACGAGCCGTATGTCGCCTGTTTGCCGATGAGCGTGCCGCGCATGAACCCGTATCCGTGGAAATTCGTGAATGCCTATACATCGAAGGGGTTGACGGAGATCTACGTCCTGCACGAACTGGGCGATGCCGGCGCGCACCGCGTCGTCTATATGGATGGCCGGAAACATCCGGCCGATGTGTTCCCGACCTGGTATGGCCATTCGATCGGACGATGGGAAGGCGATACGCTCGTCATCGACACGGTCGGCTACAACGACAAGTTCTGGTTCGACAGCCGCGGCACGCCGCACACCGACAAGCTGCACACGATCGAGCGGTGGACGCGTCCCAACTACGGCACGCTGATCAACGAATTCACGATCGACGACCCGGGCGCGTACTCGCGGACCGTCCAGTTGAAGTTCACGGCCAGGCGCGTGCGCAACGATGTCGAGCTGATGGAAGACATCTGCAACGAGAACAATCAGGCGGGCATCGCGGGCGGCTACCGCCTGAACAGCGGAGAGAAATGAGGGTAGGCTGCGTCGTGCAGCCTGCAGGAGGTTGGTGATGAGAACGAAGCTTGGCGTTCTGGCGACGGGTCTCGGCTTTTTCTGTCTGGCGATACCGGCCGTCGCCCATCACGGATTCGACACGGAGTACGACGCGAACAAGAAGTTCACGTTCACCGGCGTTGTGCAGAAAGTGGAATGGTTGAACCCGCATATGCGCGTGTACGTCGATGTCACCGATCCGGCCGGGAAGGTGACCACCTGGAACATGGAAATGACGAGTCCCAATACCGTGCGCCGTCAGGGTTGGGGGCCGAACGACCTCATGGCGGGTGAAAAGGTGACCTTCACCACCTACGGAGGCAAGGTCGTGGAGACCAGGGGCTCCCTGGTGACGATCAAGAGGCTGAGCGACGGCCGCGAGCTGTTTGTCGCCGGCGGGCCGGACGCGTCGGTTCCCAAGTAGGTGAGCCGCCAAGGTGTGCGGGGTGGACCGCTGATGTAACAAGCTGGCGAGCTTCCGCGAGTTGCCGCAGAACTGCGGAAACCAAGAGGAGGATGTGATGAAGCGCCTGCTCAGGGAGTTCGCCATCAGTACCATAGGCCTTCTTCTAACCGGTACCATCGCCTCGGCGCAGCTGTCGACCGCACAACTGAGCGGTAGAGTGACCGATGAGAGTGGTGCCGTGCTGCCCGGCGTCACCGTCACTGCAACCCAGACTGACACGGGCTTCACTCGAAGCGATGTAACCGACGGTAACGGGGCGTACGTACTGTCGAACCTGGCGACGGGCCCATATCGACTCGAGGTGTCGCTCGCAGGTTTCCGTACCTACGTCCAGACGGGCATAGTCCTGCAAGTGGCCGCGTCGCCGGTCGTCAATGTGGTCCTGACGGTTGGTAGTCTCGAGGAGTCTGTAACCGTCGAAGGCGCCGCGCCGCTGGTGGACGTGAAGAGTGCCGGCATCAGCGCTGTCGTACGGAATGAGGAAATCCTCTCGTTGCCGCTCAACGGCCGCAACGCGGTCGAACTGGTGATGATGGCCGGAGCGGCCGTCCAGACCATTACGTCAACGCAGCGCGGCCTTCCCGGAAGCCTGGGTGTCTCCGTGGCCGGAGGGCAATCCTTCGGCGTGGCGTATGTGCTCGACGGCGCCATGCACAACAACCCGCAGGACAACCTGAACATGCCGTTTCCGTTCCCCGACGCGCTCCAGGAGTTCAGCGTGGCCACCGGCGGCCTGAGCGCCCAGAACGGCATCCACTCCGGCGCCGCGGTGAACGCAGTCACGAAGTCGGGCACCAACAGTTTCCATGGCAACGCGTTCGAGTTCGTTCGCGATCGCCGATTCAACGCCACCAACCCATTCGCGGCGATCGGTCCGAACGGCAAACGGGTCGACGACGGGTTGCGGCGGAACCAGTTCGGCGGCACGTTCGGCGGTCCGCTCGTGCGCAACAAACTCTTTTTCTTCGGAGGCTATCAGGCGACGAGGGTTCGGCAGCAGCCCGCCGCGAATATCGCGTGGGTGCCTTCCGCGCAGATGCTCGCCGGCGACTTTACGGCATTCGCATCGCCGGCCTGCAACGGCGGCCGGCAGATCGCGCTGCGCGGCGGCTTCGAGAACAACCGCATCGATCCTGCGAGGTTCAGTCCTGCGGCGGTCAACCTGGTGAAGTACCTGCCGAAGACGACAGATCCGTGCGGACAGGTCACCTACACGTTGCGGAACGACAGCGACGAGAGACAGTACGTCAGCCGCGTCGACTATCAGCGGACCGCCGACGACACGATCTTCGGCCGATACATGGCCACCAAATTCGACAAGCCGATTCCGATGCGGGAAGGGGACACCGCGCTGGCGCTGTATGACGCCTCGAACAACTCGAACGTGTTGGGCTTCGATGCGCTGGCGCATTCGCTGGCGGTCGGCGACACGCACGTATTCGGCTCCAACACCGTGAATTCGCTGCGTTTCACCTACAACAGGAGCGGCGTCTACCGTCTCGCACCGGAGACCTTCGAGCCCCACGACATCGGATCGGATGTGTACAGCTATCAACCGCATGTAGGGGTGTTCATCGTGTCGGGCAACGGGTTCCAGATTAACAATCCAGGTCCGAGTCGCTTCACGATGCAAGCTTCGCAGATCAGTGACGACATCACGCTCGTGCGCGGCGATCATCAGATCGGCGTCGGCGGCAGCCTGGCGTACTGGCAGTTCCACTTCCTGTCTCACGCGCGCTCCGGCGGCAACTGGAACTTCACCGGTCAATTGACGGGACTCGGACTCGCCGACTTGATGATGGGCCGGGTCGGCCGGCTCGAACATGGCGGGCCCGCGATCCTGCCGATGGACCAGTGGTACACCGGACTCTATGCGCAGGACGCCTGGCGAATGAGCGGCCGCGTCACCCTCAATGCGGGACTGCGCTGGGAGCCGTACCTCGGTCAGAGCGTGCTGAACGGCTCGGTGTACAACTTCAGCCGCGACAACTTCAAGAACAACGTGAAGACGCAGCAGTACGTCAACGCGCCAGCGGGTCTCATCTATCCCGGCGATTCGGGCTTCCCGCCGGGTCGGAGCGGCCTGCACAAACAGTGGTTCAACCTCTCGCCGCGCGTCGGGCTCGCCTGGGACCTGACCGGCAACGGCCGCACCGCGATTCGCGGCTCGTACGGTCTCACCTACGACCTCCCGAACGGGGAATACGAGTTGATCAACGCGAACTCGCCGCCGTTCGGCAACCGGACGCTCGTCGAAGATCCTCCCGGAGGATTCGATCGCCCCTACACACAGTTCGGTGGTGATCCACATCCGATTCTCACGAATCGCAATACACCGTTCATCCAGTACGGTGCGTTCGGTGCCGTCGATCCCGACATCAATTCACCTCGCATCCAGCAGTGGAACGTCACCGTCGAGAAACAACTTGGACGCGCCTGGCAGGTGGAAGCGAGCTATCTGGGCAGCTATACCGATCGTCTATGGAACCAGGTCGCTATCAATCCGGGCGTGTTCCTCGGGACCGGTCCATGCACGCTCGCCGGGGTCGTCTATCCATCGTGCAGCACGAACGGGAATCTCAATCAACGGCGGGTGTTCTCACTGAACAACGAGAACCCGGCGGCGGGACTTCTCATTGGCAATCTCGACATTCACACCAACCTCGGAGAACAGTCCTACCGAGGACTGAAGCTGTCGTTTCAGCGCCGCGCCGGAACGGGCCTGAGCCTCAGCGGCAACTACACACTGTCGCGCTGCTACGGCGATCCGGCGTTCCAAACCGGCGGGTTCCCGCAGATTGCCAACGGCTATACCGATCCGCAGCATCCGGAATTCGACCGCGGCGCGTGCGATCAGGATCGAACCCACATCGCCGCGTTCAACGCCGGCGCGCAGGTGCCGCGGTTCGACAATCGTGCGGCGCGCGTGGCGCTGTCGGATTGGCGCGTGTCCGGCATCTTCAGCGCCCGCTCGGGCCAGCCGGTCAACGTCATTGCCGGCCAGGATCGCGCGTTCACCGGCATTCAGAATCAGCGCGTCGATCAGGTGCTCGCGAATCCGTACGGTGACAAGTCGCTGAACAACTGGCTGAACCCCGCCGCCTTCGCGCTGCCGGCGCCCGGCACGCTGGGCAACTTCCGCCGCAACAGCGTGAGAGCGCCCGCGTTCCGGACGCTCGACGTGGCGATCTCACGGCTGGTCCCCTTTGGTGCGGGCCGGAACCTGGAACTTCGCGTGGAGACGTTCAACCTGTTGAACACGTTCAACTGGGGCCCGCCGACGCTGATGAACGCCGACAGGACCCACACGAACTTCAGCTCCGGCGCCTTCGGCCGGATCACCTCGATGGGCGGAACGCCGCGCATCATGCAATTCGGCGTGAAATACGGTTTCTGAAGCATTTCTCGCGATCACAAGCCACGGAGACACGAAGACACGGAGGTACTAGAGACTTTTTCTCCGTGACTCGTTGCCTCCGTGACACGTGGGTGTGGAAGGCGCTCGCTGGCAGTGTCCGATGACTGGCCGACGTGCGTGGCTGCGGAAGTGCGGAACTTAGAGGAGGGACCTTATGAGGCGCCTGCTCCGGGATTTGTCGATGAGCGTGATCGGTCTCCTGATAGCCAGCGCCGTCGCCTCGGCGCAGCTGTCGACCGCGCGGCTGAGCGGCCGAGTGACCGATGAGAGCAAAGCGGTGCTGCCAGGCGTCACCGTCACCATGACGCGGACTGACACCGGGCTCACCCGATCCGACGTGACCGATGGCAACGGGTCGTACGTACTGCCAAATCTGCCGACCGGCCCGTATCGGTTGGAAGTGTCGCTGAGCGGGTTCCGCACGTACGTCCAGACAGGCATCGTGCTCCAGGTCGCCGGCACTCCGGAGATCAATGTCGTCCTGACCGTCGGTGCGCTCGAGGAGACGATCACGGTTGAGGGAGGCTCGCCCCTCGTGGACGTGCAGAGCTCCGGCGTGAGCGAGGTGGTCCGGACGCAGGAAATCCTGGCGTTGCCGCTCAATGGGCGCAACGCGGCCGATCTCGTCGCCATTGCCGGAGCAGCCGTCCGGACGGGTGAAGCAAACAGCAGGAGCATGCAAGGCGGGGTGGCCTACTCGGTGGCCGGCGGGCAGTCCTTCGGCGTGGCGTTCCTTCTCGACGGAGCCATGCACAACGATCCGCAGAACAACCTGAACCTGCCGCTCCCGTTCCCGGACGCGCTGCAGGAATTCCGCGTGGCCACGAGCGGCCTGACCGCTGAAAACGGCATGCACGCGGGCGCATCGGTCAACGCCGTGACAAAGTCGGGCACCAACCGCTTCTCGGGGAATGTGTTCGAGTTTCTCCGGGACCACCGGTTCAACGCGATCAACAAGTTTGCGCTGAAAAGGCCGGACGGCAAGCAGCAGGATGACGGGCTGGTGCGCAACCAGTTCGGCGGGACACTGGGCGGCCCCCTTATTCAAAACAAGCTCTTTTTCTTCGGGGCCTACCAGGGCACGCTGGTCCGTCAAACACCGGCCGCGAACATCGCATTTGTTCCGTCAGCCGCGATGCTGGCCGGCGACTTCACCTCCTTCGCGTCGCCCGCGTGCAACGGTGGCCGGGCGCTCACGTTGAGGGGAGGTTTCGAGAACAACCGGATCGACCCCGCGCGGTTCAGTCCGGCCGCGTTGAACCTTGCCAAGAGGCTTCCCGGCACGACGCATCCCTGCGGCGAGATAGCGTACACCACGACGGAAGACAGCACCGAGGGACAGGCCCTGGGACGGATCGACTATCAATTGACCTCCAATCATTCCCTGTTCGGACGGTACATGGCCACGTCAGTCAAGAACCCGACGCCCCTGACCCGGTCGGACAGCGTACTGAGCCTCTACAACACCTCGCGGGCGGCAGGCATCCCAGGCTTGGACAAGCTGGCCCAGTCGCTTGCCATCGGCGATACCTACGTCTCCGGATCCAACATGGTCAACTCGCTTCGGTTTGCGTTCAACCGAACAGCGATCGACCGGCTCGATACACCGCTTTTCGATCCGTATGCGCTGGGCTCCAACGTTTACAGTTACGACCCTGGGGCAATGGTCATGGCTGTCACCGGCGGGTTCAACATTGCGAATCCGGGCGGTGGTCTGTTCATAACCAATTCCTCGCAGTTGAGCGACGACGTCACGCTGGTGCGGGGGAACCACGAACTGTCCGTCGGCGCGAACGTGGCCTATTGGACGCATTACTTTTTTTCACACGCGCGTTCCGGCGGCGACTGGTTGTTCACTGGCCAGCTGACGGGCTCGGGTCTGTCAGATTTTCTCCTGGGCAGGGTCGGGCGATTGGAGCATGGCGGCGCCGCCATCATGCCGATGAATCAGTGGTACCTGGGAACGTATGTCCAGGACACCTGGAGGGCGACAAGCCGGGTGACCATCAATGCGGGTCTTCGCTGGGAGCCCTACTTTGGCGCGAACGTCTTGAATGGCGCCGTTTATAACTTCAGCCTCGACAACTTCCGAAAGGGCACGAAGACCACCGTGTTCAAGAACGCGCCCGCCGGGCTCATCTATCCGGGCGACGCCGGTTTCCCGCCCGGAACGACGGGCCTGAACAAGCAGTGGTGGAATCTGTCGCCGCGCGTGGGTGTCGCCTGGGACGTGAACGGAAACGGCCGCATGGCGATTCGCTCTGCCTACGGGATCGCGTATGACTTCCCGACGGCGGAATACCAGTTGATCAACGCGAATTCTCCGCCGTTTGGCAACCGCTCCCTGGTGGAAGATCCTCCAGGTGGTTTCGACAATCCCTACGCGCACCTTGGCGGAGATCCACACCCGATTCTTACCAGCCCCGATACGCAGTTCGTTCCGTTCGGAGCGTATGGCGCCACTGCGCCTGACATCAACTCGCCACGCATCCAGCAGTGGAACGTGACGTTCGAACGGCAAATTGGGGCGGTCTGGCAGGTGCAGGCGAGCTATCTGGGCAGCTACACGGATCGGTTGTGGAATCAGGTGGCGATCAATCCCGGCGTCTTCCGGGGGCTCGGCCCCTGCACGCTCAACGGGGTGTCCTACGCCACCTGCAGCACCAACGCGAATCTGAACCAGAGGCGCGTGTTCTCGTTGTCGGGGGAGAATCCAGCCGCGGCGGCGCTCATCGGAAACATGGACATGCACACCGATATCGGCACGCAGAGCTATCGCGGCCTGAAGCTGTCGTTTCAGCGTCGCGCCGCCAGCGGCGTGAGCCTCAATGCGAACTACACCGTGTCCCGCTGCTTCGGCGATGCCACGACCCCAGGTGGTGGCTTCCCTCAAATTGCGAACGGCTACACGAACCCCGACGACCCGGCATTCGATCGCGGCCATTGCCTACAGGATCGGACGCACATCGGTAGCTTCACGGCGGGCGCGCAGACGCCGCGATTCGAGAGTGCCGCACTGCGCGCCTTGGCCTCGGGCTGGAGGGTGTCGGGAATTCTCACGGCCCTCTCTGGCAGCTGGCTCAATATCATCACGGGCCGGGATAACGCGCTCACCGGCATCCAGATGCAACGGGTCGATCAGGTGTCCGATGACGTTTATGGTCAGAAAACCGTGACGAGCTACCTGAACCCGGCTGCGTTCGCGCAGCCGGCGCCAGGAACGCTGGGCAATTACGTCCGTAACAGCATCAAAGGCCCGGGGTTCTGGACGGTCGACATGGCCCTGTCGAGGAATGTCTCCGTTGGCGGCACTCGCAGTATGGAGTTCCGCGTGGAGACGTTCAACCTGTTCAACACGTTCAACCTGGGCAATCCGGTGGCGAACTTCAATTCAGGCAGTTTCGGCCGGATCACCTCGATGACCGGCGCGCCACGAATCATGCAGTTTGGGATCAAGTACGGCTTTTGAGAAGGGACTTAGGAACAAGAGGGACCGGGGGCCTGGGAATTCCCAACTCCCAAGATGCCAACTCCCAAGACGGCTCGAAAGAAGCTCCTTGGGAGTTGGAAGTTGGGCGTTGGGAGTTTTCACGCGGCGTCTAAATTGACGCCCGCATCGCAGTTCTTCACTTCGAACCCGTGGCGTAAAAGTTGAGAAGGCGAACCTCGATCGGCTGCCCCTTCAGCGCTTCCACGAATTCTTCCGGCTTCTGTCCCATGTAGTGATACGGGATGGCCACCTTCGGTTTGAACTCCTTCACGCACGTCGCCGCTTCCGCCGGCGTCATCGTGTACGGCAGGTTCATGGGCATAAGGGCCACGTCGACGTCTTTCACCCAGGTCGACATCGCCGGCACGCATTCTGTGTCGCCTGCGACATAGACCGACCCGGCCTGCTTCAGTCGCGCGGCGGCCAGCTTGTCGCTGAAGATCAGGAGATAACCCTGTCCGCGGCCCCTCGGGTGATAAAACTGCCCGGGAGCCGGACCGCGCTGAACGTTGTACGCAGGCACGGAAATGACGGTGATGCCAGACAACGCCTCCTGGTTTGTCCGCATCGTGGCGTTCATCATCACAGTGGTGTTCGGGATCTTCTTTGCTTCCGCGACGGCGGGCGGGACCACGACCGGCGCGCCCGGCTTGCGAAGCTTCTCCACGGCGGCCGCGTCAAAATGGTCCGGGTGAATGTCGGTCACGAGGATGAGATCGGCCGGCTTGGCCTTGGACAGATCCGCCATCCCACCGACCGGATCGACGATGACGACCTTGCCACCCTGCTCGATTTGCACGCTGGCATGGCCGAGCGCGGTGATCACGATAGCCCCACCGGGAGCCGCCACACTGGTCGTCGATGGCATTTGAGCCTGCCCGACTGACGCCGCTATCACGACCAACAACGCCACGCTCCACGGGAGTCTCATGTCGTCCTCCTTTTCGCCGGGCGCTCTCGAATCGGGAACTGCCGGATCAACCCGCGCCGCCCGCAAAATTGCCCGGATTATACGCCCGCACTCGGCCCGGACCACAAGGAGATCCGCACGACCGGCTGCGCCCCCGCCATTCGGAATTCGGAGTTGCGGAGTTGGGAGTTGATTACGGTATGCTTCGGCAGACTTTGGCGCTTCCTGCCCGCATCCGCGGAGGAGTACCTATGAGATTCGGAGCGAGAGTGTTTGCGTGCGCCACGGCGGTGGCCGTGGTGTGCCTGGTGGCCGCAGCCGGTGTACGCGGCGCTTCAGCGCAAGGAGGTCAGACGGGATCGGCCCCTCAGGGTGCGGGCGAACGTGTGCCGATGGTGGAAGAGGTCTTCAAGACCGTGACGTTGCTGCGCGGCATCCCGGTCGACACCTTCTTCGAGGTGATGGGGACGTTCGCCAGCTCGATGGGCAACGACTGCACCTTCTGTCACGCGTCGAACGCGGCGCTCGACAAGTCGGCGTTTGCGACGCCTACGCCGCGGCTGCGGCGCGCACGGCAGATGATCGAAATGATGAACGCGCTCAACAAGCAGTACTTCGGCGGGCGGCCGCGCGTCACCTGCTTCACCTGCCACGGGGGGAGCAACACGCCGAGAGCCGACCCGAGCTTCATGGTGCAGTACGGCGAGCCGGTGCTGGATCCCGACGAGCGCGACTTTCTGACGGACGCGAGCGTCAACGTGAACCAGGTGTTCGATCGATACCTGCAGGCGATCGGCGGCGCGGATCGGCTTTCCAGGCTCACGAGCTATGCGGCTAAGGGAACCTATTCCGGGTTCGATACGGACAGAAGCACGGTGCCAATCGAGCTCTACGCGAAGTCGCCGGCGCAGCAAACGGTGGTCGTGCATCTCACCATCGGCGCCAGCACGAGAGTGTTCGACGGCAAGAACGCGTGGATCGCGGGGCCGGAGCAGCCGCTCCCGCTGCTGACGCTGACAGGCGGCAATCTCGATCGGGCGCGGCTCGAGGCGCTGGCGAACTTTCCGGCAGGGCTCCGTCAGGGGTACTCGCAATGGCGCGGTGGCCGTACGATTCTTGACGACAAGGACGTCATCGTCCTCCAGGCCACCAGCAACGGCGCCCCCGTCCAGCTCTATTTCGACAACAACGGCTTGCTCGTGCGGCTGCTGCGGTTCACCGCCACGCCCGTGGCGTTCGTTCCGACACAAATAGACTACGCCGATTATCGAGAGCTGCCGGGTGTAGGTGTGAAGGTTCCGTTCACGCGAACCATGACGCAAACCTACATGCAGATGACGCTACAGCTCACGGACATTCAACCGAACGCACCGATCGACGCGGCAAGATTCGCCAGGCCGGCGCCGGCGAAGCTGCAGTCAGAGAAGTAACGAAGACCGACGTAGAGGCGGACCTTCAGGTCCGCCTTGGATGATGGAGGAAAATATGGCATTGAAACAGATGTTCGTAGCGCTGGTGCTTGCGCTCGCAGTGGCCGTCATCGCCTCGGCGGGGCTTGACGCGCAGGCTGGCGGGGCGGCAGTCCCGTACAAGCTCGGTACCTTCGAGCAGGGCGGACGGACATTCCTTGGTTTGGTGCTCCGCGATGCGCAGATCGTTGACATCGCTCGCGCGAACGCCGCGTACGAGACGTCGAACGGTTCGGCGCCAAAGCTCACCGCACCCGCGGACATGAAACAGCTCATCACGCGGTACGACGCGGAATGGAAACCGCGGCTCGGGGCGATCGCGAGGACCGTGTCGAGCGCGTCCACCGCGCCGCCGTACGCCTATGCCGTCAGCGCGGTGAAGGTCCTGCCTCCAGTGCGGCCGTCAGTGCAGCTGAACGCCGGCGGCAACTACGTGGAGCACGAGACGGGGATTGCGACGAATCAGGCACGCGCGGGTGGGGGCGGGGCCGCGGGCGGACGAGGTGCGGCACCAGCGCCGGCGGCGCAGACGGCGCCGGGGATCTGGGAGCGAAAGCCGGGCGACACGCGCGACAATCCGTATCTGTTCCAGAAGTCGCCGACCATCATCATCGGGGCCAACGATCCGATCGTCGTTCCGAGGGGACGCGTCCAGATCGATTTCGAGTGCGAGTTCGCCACCGTGATCGCCAAACCCGCCCACTACGTGCCGATCGACAGGGCGGCCGACTATATCTTCGGCTACACCGCCCATCATGACGTCTCGGATCGGGCCGGCCGCGGCGATCGCAAGATGGGCGGCTCCGACTGGCTGATCGGCAAGAACCACGACACGTTCGGTCCGCTCGGGCCCTACATCGTGCCGAAGGAGTTCATCAAGGATCCGATGCACACGCGGCACACGATGTACCTCAACGGCATGGTGATGCAGGACTCGAACACCGATCGCATGAGCCACAACATCTATGAGCTGTTGTCGTTTGCGTCGAACATCATCACGTTGAATCCAGGCGACGTGATCGCCGGCGGCAGTCCGGCAGGGACCAACATCGAGCGCGCCGATCCACGCTGGATGCGCGCTGGCGACATCGCGAAATGCGACATTGAAGGCATCGGCGCGCTGAACAATCCCGTCGTCGCCGAAGCGGCAGTGTCGACGCGGTAGGGTCAAGAGTGTCAAGGACACGAAGCCGTACGTAACCACGAAGGTCACGAGTGTCACGAAGAACACGAACTAGAAATAGGATTCGAGTTTCGTGGCCTTCGCGCTTTTCGTGAACTTCGTGGTTAACGTACGTCTTTGTGCTCTTGGCCCCACGCTCAGCACCGATTCGGGATCCCTCCAGGCACATTGCGGTATTTGGCGTGGCAATGCAGGCAGGCCGTGCCCAGCATATCTGCGGCCTGGAGGACCACGTCCTCATTCTTCGCCTGTCCCGCCTTGTAGACCGCCATCCCGGCATCGCGGAGCTCCTGAACCCACATCTGCCAGTCGGCATTCTGAACCGGCGCGGGCTTCCCGTTGCCGCACACGCGCGGAATGATCAGGAGATTGGCAGACTCGGCCAGCGCCATGCCGCTGTTCTCGACGGCCTCCCATCCGCCATACGCGCTCGTGAACGGATCGGACGATGTGGAGGGCCTCACTGCCGGCTTGAACCCCGCCGGGTCGTCGCTCTGGGCGGTAAAAATCACGTTGGAGGCAGGGTACAGGACGCCGCGCATCACCTGCAGCATGTTCGCGTACACGCGCGGCTGTTGCGCCGCCCCGGCTCGACTCGGAGGTGCCTGCGCGAATGCGAATCCAAACGCAGATGCGAGGAGCACACAGGCGACCACAATGACTCCTCGAACGCCGACGCAGCGGACCATGAGAACCTCCTCTTGTCAGGGAAATCCGATATAGCGCCCTCCGACGGCCACGATGGTCCACAAAGAGAGTGAGACGAGCGCAACGAGCTTGCACCGCATCGGACTCACGTCTCCTTCGTTCGCCAGGGCGACTCGTCGATGAACCGACGCCGTGAACACGATCACCAGGATCAACGCGGCCATCTTCACCCAGAAAAACGTGAGGTAGTAGTACTTAGTGGCGAAACACATGAACAGCAGGATTCCGGTGGACACCGTCACCACCAGACCGCGGAGCAGCCATCGCTCCGCGTCGTGCGCCAGCCCCGCAACGGGCTGACGGCGCAACCCCAGCCCCAGGAGACGCAAGTCGACCACCAGGACGGCTCCGCCAATCAGCGACAGTCCCATGAGATGAATGGTCGCAATGACCGGAAAGAGCCATGGTGACTGCCGCATCGCGACGAGCGGCGCCGAATACTGCACCCACCGGCAGAACTCTAGGACAGACATTCGAACGGGCGTGCGCCCTTCAGCCGAACCAGTAGTCCTGATATGCCATCATGCGGCCCGCGGTGATGATGATGGCCAACAATATCAGCGACAGGGAGCCCACCATTCGCACGCTGCGCGGCGGGACAGGATCGAGATCCCAGTCATCGACCCGGCGATAGATCGTGCGGCGGAACACCCAGACGTTAATGACAGCGATGAGGAGCGCCGCCATTTTGAGCCGAAAGAAAACGTTCTCGTACCGGGCAACCGGCGCGGCATAGAAAAGAAGAGCCCCGGTGACGACCATCACGAGGAAGCCTGCTTCGCTCCACGGCAGAAGCCGCGACACGACCTGCGAGACGGGCACACGCGTCATCGTCTTGCCCAGGAGCCGCAGGTCGATCATCGCCGCGGTCCCGACGAACACGCTCAACGTCAGAACGTGAATCATCAGGACGAGCAGAAACACATAGCGGGACTCGTGGAGCGCGATGCTCCACGACGTGTTGCCGAGCCACTCGAAGAAACGAAAAAGGTCCACCCAGGCCGCCCCGGCCCCTACCCAACCGAGTTCCGCAGGTTGGTCCTACTTCTTCGGGGCCGTCTGGCCGTCAGCGCCGGGAGCCGAGCCGCCCATGAAGACCTTGCGGCCATCGAGGTACTCGACGAACACGCCGACGCCCTTGGGCTCGCCGCTCTTCGCCCGGTAACCGAACAGCTTGATCTCGGTTCCCACGGCCAAGCTGGTCTTGGTGATGCCGTTTCTCAAGAGGTTGGTGGGAGGACCACCTTCAATGCCCCAGTTCGTGACCGTGCCGTCGGGCGCCTTGACGTCGAGCCAGATCCAGGCGTGCGGATTCACCAGTTCGACCTTGGTGACCGTCCCCTGCAGGTTGACCGGGTTGTTCTCGTCAAACGCCGCGGCAAATGAGTGATGCGCACCTGCTGGCACGGCGGCCAGCAGCAGACCGAGGGCAGCAATCACGCCGAGGAACTTAAGTGTCATCCGCATCTGGCGCTCTCCTTCGTTATTTGTGCGTTCGCGTGGTTTCATATCGACATGATTAGTCGGGCGGCGCCGCGAAGGTGCCACCGCGCATATCGCGAGTCCCTTCGCGCTCCCGGATCTGCGTGCCTGTCACGACGTTGATCAACCCGTAGTTCTGCTCGTGGCAGGCGAATTCATAGATCAACGACGGATCGATTCTCGGCATCGTTGCATCGACCGACCAGGGCCTCGTCCACGTCTTCGGGTCGGTGACGGTGTACTGGTAGCGCATCGTATTCGGGCCGACCCGTGTGAAACGTTCGACGATCTGCAACGCATCGGTGGAGCCGAGGAAATTGTTCGCCGGAGTCTTCGCGTTGAAGTTCGTCGTTTCGACGACCAGCGTGTTGCCCTCCCATCGGCCGCGGGAATCGCCCAGCCATTGCCGAACCTGTTCCGGAACGTGCGGGCGGCTGTTCACCGGGATGATGCGCACGTCGTTGTTCGACTGCATGACGATGGTCAGATATCCAGGGCTCTGGAAGAAGAACGCCTCCGCCGTGACACCGGCCGCGGCCGCTGCCGAATCCGCTCCAGGGTTACCCCCGCGGACGAGCGGGAGGGCGCCGAGGCCCAGGACGCATCGCGTGTACAGATTGCCGAACGTCTTCACGCCGGCGGCCGGGTCTCGCTGCTTCGCGGCGGCGGCCGCAGCCGCGCGCCGCTGCTGCGCCTCCTGCACGATCGGAGGCAGCCGTCCATTCTCGGGATCGACGATGAGCGACGTGCGCAGGTTCGGTGTCGTGCCCCCCTGCCACGCGTCCATCGCGTACTCTTTCCAATCGTAGTGAACCGTTCGCGGATCGACCTCCGCGTCGGACTCCGCGGCCTTCTTGTACTCGGCGATCGCTTCCTCTTCCGTGTAGAACGCCTTGTTGCC
>Ga0208185_1000445_pt1 | contig 19174 bp, 25 predicted proteins | sample EasRivMeERMLT700_FD_187532 | JGI IMG/M metagenome (GOLD analysis project Ga0208185, IMG submission 187532) | Soil microbial communities from meander-bound floodplain in the East River, Colorado, USA - East River MetaG ERMLT700 (SPAdes) (version 2) | ecosystem: Environmental > Terrestrial > Soil... | reverse complement strand
ATGACGTGCGGCCTTTGACTACCGGACCTATGACAGATCTGGTCACGACGCCGGCGGCACCGGCACGTTTTCCTCCGAAGCGGGACCGGCGTGGCGGCTGGAACCGGAATACACCGACGAGGGATAGCGGGAAACAGCAGGGGCCTTTGCCGGCGCGGGATCCGATTGCCTTTATTAACAGCCTCACGCATACGAAAGGCGTGTTCGGCGGGAAGCCCTTCAACCTGCGGCCGTGGCAGGTCGGGATCCTCAAGAAGCTGTTCAAGAAGCGGAAGGACGGCCTGCGCCAATACCGCACCTGCCTGCTGATGCTGCCCCGGAAGAACGGCAAGAGCGAGCTGGCGGCGGCGATCGCCGTCTATGGGTTGCTGGCTGATGGGGAAGTCGGCGCGGAGGTGTACAGCGCCGGGGCCGATCGGGACCAGGCGGGGCTCGTGTTCGGCGTGGCGGCGCAGATGATCCGCAACGATGCGGCGTTGACCGAGGCGTGTTATATCGTCGACTCGCAGAAGCGGATCGTCCACGAGCAGAGCGCGAGCTTTTACCGGGCGATCAGTGCGGAGGCGTATAGCAAGCACGGGTTCAACGCCTCGATGGTGATCTACGACGAGCTGCACGCGGCGCCCGATCGGCGGCTGTATGACGTGCTCTCCACGTCGATGGGCGCCCGGGCGCAACCGTTGCTGCTCGTGATCTCCACGGCCGGCTACGATCGCCATTCGATTCTGTGGGAACTCTACGCGCACGCGAAGAAGGTCGCCGAGAACCCCGCGTTAGATCCCACGTTCCTGCCGCTGCTGTATGAAGCCCCGATCGACGCCGACTGGACGAGTCAGCGCGTGTGGAAGAAAGCGAATCCCGCCCTGGGCGACTTCCGCAGCCTGGAGGAGATGCAGATTCTCGCCGCCCGCGCGAAAGAGATTCCCGCGCAAGAGAATAATTTTCGGCGACTCTACCTGAACCAGTGGACGGAGCAAGCGTCGCGCTGGATCTCGATGCATGCGTGGGACGCCTGCAAGGCGCCGATCGATCGGGCCTCGCTCGCGAAGCGGCGCTGTTACGTGGGCATGGACTTGAGTTCCACGAAGGACTTGACGGCGCTCGTCGCCGTGTTCCCGCGTGACGACGGGTTCGACGTGCTGGCGCAGTGTTTCATTCCGCATGAGTCGATCGCCGCACGCAGCCGGCGGGATCATGTGCCCTACGACGATTGGCAGCGGGCGGGGCAGATCACGACGATGCCGGGCGCGACGGTCGACTACGAAGTGGTCCGGGCGACGCTGATCGCCTGGGCGGCCGAGTTTGATGTGCAGATGATCGCCTTCGATCCGTGGAACTCGACAGATCTTGTGTCCCGCCTCGAACAGCAGGACGGCTTAACCTGCGTGCCGATGCGCCAAGGGTTCGGCTCGCTGTCGGCGCCGACGAAATCGCTGGAGAAGGCGATTCTGGCGAAGCAGCTGCGGCACAACGGCGATCCCGTCTTGCGCTGGACCGTCAGCAACGTCGCCGTCGAGCAGGACGCCAGCGGGAATCTGAAACCCTCGAAAGTCGCCAGCACGGAACGGATCGATGCGGTCGTCGCCCTCGTCATGGCCGTCGACCTGATGGATCGCCATAACGCGACGCGCGAGCCGAGTTACACGTTGCAGGTGGTCGGATGAAAGAAAACTGGCAAGGGCGTCCGGGCCGGCCGGTGCTGCATCCGGGCGATCCCTCGGTGCGGCTAACCCTGACCTTACGCGCGTCGAGTTATGCGGCCGTGGCGAAGCGGGCAGCCGATGCCAGGATGACCGTGCCGGAGTTTCTCCGGCGGACGATCGACCGCACCTATTTGCACAACCTTAAATCAGAGAAATAGGGCGCCCGCCCCCACACTAGGGCGCCGATGGATCGCGCCTATTCGCTGCTCGAGATCAAATCTGTCGCGGCACCGCAGCGCACCTTTAGCGGGATCGCCTCGACGCCCGAACTCGACCGCCAGGGCGACAGCTTCGATCCCGCCGGCGCCACGTTCCGCGACTCGCTGCCGCTGCTGTTCCATCACGATCCCAAGCAACCGATCGGGCGCGTCACGCTCACCCGCACGCCCGCCGGCATCGTCTTCGACGCCACGATCCCCGAAGTCGACGAGCCCGGGCCGTTGAAGACGCGTGTGGATGAAGCCTGGCAGAGCATTAAAGCCGGGGTGATCACGGGCGTGTCGATTGGACACCGCGTGCTGGAAGGCGGCCTCGAGCGGCTGAAGAACGGCACGCGACGGATCACGAAAAGCGAAATCTGCGAACTGAGCCTCGTCACGATTCCGGCCAATGCGTCGGCCTCCATCCTGACCGTCAAATCACTCTCGAAAGGATCGATCATGACTATCGCCGAACGCATTCAGGGCCTCACGCAGACACGGGCCGACCTCGGCCTCCAAATGAAGAATCTCATGGAAAGTGCGCCCGCCGGCGGCACCCTCGATGAGACGACCGCCGCGACCGTCGACGGCCTCAAGCTCCAAATCAAGAACTGCGAGGCCGATGAGACGCGCTGGCGCGACATGGAAGCCGTGCAGATGACGAGAGCGACCGCCGTAAGCTCGCCGTATGCCCACGTGTCCGTGACCGAGAACGTCGAGCCGGGGATCAAGCTCGCGCGGTATGTGCTCGCCAACATCGGCTGTAAATACATGAACACCGACGCGGTGACCTATGCGCAGAACCGTTGGGGCAACTCGACGCCTGAGGTGACGCTGGCGTTAAAGGCGGCGGTCGCGGCGGGCACGACGACCGATGCGACCTGGGCGAAGCCGCTCGTGAATCCGTCGATCACCGCCGACTTCCTGCCGTTGCTGCGCGCGGCCACGATCATCGGGAAGATTGGCGGGCTGCGCAAAGTGCCGTTCAACGTGAACGTGCCCGCGCAAACGGCCGGCGGCGTGGTCGCGTGGGTGGGGGAACTGAAGCCGAAACCCGTCACCGCGATGGCGTTCGCGATGGAGAATTTGCCGTTCAACAAAGTGGCGGCGATCGTGGTGCTGAGTCAGGAACTCGTGCGGTTCTCGAATCCCTCGGCCGAGGCGGTCGTCCGCGATTCCCTGGTGAAAGACATCGCGGCGTATCTCGACGCGCAGTTCATCAATCCGGCCGTCGCGGCGGTCGCGGGCGTCAATCCCGCGTCGATCACGAACGGCGCGCCCACGGCGGCGGCCACGACGAATCCACTGGCGGATATTCTCGGGCTGATCAATCACTTCGCGACGAACAACATCCCGGTCGATGGGCTGACGTTCATCCTGTCGCCGTCGAACGCCCTCGCGCTGTCGTTCCGCACAAACCTCGACGGCTCGCCAGAGTTTCCCGGTATTGGGATCAATGGCGGCACCTACAAGGGGCTGCAGTTCATCACCTCGAACACGGTGACCACGAACGTGATCGCGCTGCAGCCGCAATACATCATGATGGCCGATGACGGCGGCGTGACGATCGACGCCTCAACGGAAGCCTCGTTGCAGATGGATTCGGCGCCGACATCTCCTATCGTCGACACGACGGTGCTGGTGTCGATGTTCCAAATGAACGCGGTCGCATTGCGCGCGGAGCGGTATATCACCTGGAAGCGCATCGGCACGAACTCGGTGAAATATCTGACCGCGACGGCGTGGCCCTCGCCAACGGGCGCCATGAGCGATCCGCTGACCGCGAACGGTAAAGCGAAGCGCGGCGAGTAGCCCGTGGGCGTCCTCACGACGGTGCGATCACGACTGGCGTCCATGTTGACGCTCGTGGGCGGCGGGAGTGGATCGTGGTATCCCGTGGTGCGCGAGCCCTACACGGGCGCGTGGCAGCATAACGATCCGCTCACGACCGAATCCGCGCTGGGCAATCCCAGCGTGTTCGGCGCCGTCTCGCGCATCAGTCAGGACATTAGCAAGATCGCGCCGCCGCTCCTGCTCGAACGCGATCGGAATGGCTTCTGGTCCGAGACGAGCAATCCCGCATACAGCCCAGTCCTGCGCCGTCCGAATCACTATCAGACGGCGCAGCAATTTATTGAACAGTGGGTGCTCGACAAACTGCTCTGGGGGAATGCCTACCTCCTGAAGCATCGCGACGAGCGCGGCGTGGTGAACGAGCTCCATCGCCTGGATCCAGGGCGCGTGAAGGTGCTGACGGCGCCCGATGGCAGCGTCTACTACGAACTCCAATCGAACGATCTCGCGGGGCTCCAGGAGAATACGCAGCCGCTCGTGATTCCCGCGCGCGAACTGATTCACGATCGCTGGAACTGCCTGTATCACCCGCTCTGTGGCGTCTCGCCGCTCTCGGCGCTCAGTGGCGCGATTGCGCAAGCGAAAGCGATCTCGGATAACAGCACCACGTTTTTCGCGAAGGGCGCGCGGCCCTCGGGCGTCCTGATTGCGCCGACCAAACTGGATCCGCTGTCGGCCGCCCGCCTGAAAACGGACGCGGCGAACTTCAAGAGCGGCGAGATCCTGATCGCGGAACTCGGGATGAAGTATGAATCCGTCTCGACGAGCGCGGTCGATGCGGCGGTGATCGAGCAACTCGGCTGGACGGAGGAGAAGGTCTGCGAAGTCCTGGGCATGCCGATCAGCATCCTGAACAGCAGTAAGCAACCGCCCTACGCGAACGCCGAAGCCTCGCAGCTCCAATACAAATCGCAGTGTCTCGAGCCACATCTTGTGTCCATCGCGACGTGTCTCGGCGAAGGGCTGGATCTCCCGTCGTATCTGACGCTGGAGTTCGATGACACGTTGCTGATCTGGATGGACACGCAGAGTCGCGTGCTCGCCGCGCAAGCCGCGACGAGTGCGGGCGTGCTGTCACCGAACGAGGCGCGATCCGAATGGTTCGGCCTCGGCCCGGTGCCCGGCGGCGAGACACCCTATCGGCAACAGCAGGACTGGCCGCTGTCGACACTCGCGACGCGGGAACCACCAACCGTGCCGGCCGCGCCGCCAGCAACGACCGAAGCGACCGAAGCCGCCGAAGACGAGGTGCCCGCGTGACGCTCGAATTTTCGCGCGTGACGTTGCCGGCGCTGTGGACGGTCGATCAGGCCAAAGTCCATCTGCGCATCACCGGCACCGCGCACGATGCCGACATTGCGCAGAAGCTCGCGACGGCGCAGGAAGCGATCCTGTCGTATCTGAACATCGCCGTCGATCCGACGTGGGACGCGGCCACGGCGCCGGCCGCCGTGACGCATGCGATTCATCTGTTGACGGCGTATCTCTACGAAGACCGGGGCGACGGATCACAGCCGGACGTGTGGCCGAAGATCTACGCCCTGCTGGCGGCCTATCGCGATCCGACGGTGGCCTGATGGCGCGCGGCGACTGGCGGCACGTCGTGACGGTGCAAAACCCGGGGCCGGCGGGCACGTGGATCGATCTGGACCCGGCGACGTGGTGCGTGAGCCTGTCGCAACAGACCGGCGACGACATCGGCGTGTTTATCGAACCCGTGGCGGGCACGCCGATCAGTTCCGCCTCATATCTCGTGCGCGGTGATTTTCATCCGGGCATCACGACGAAAACCCGGATGATCTTCGGGAGTCAAACATTTGCGATCACCAGTGTCGAGGATGTCGAGATGCGGGGTATTGAGCTGGCCTGCCGCGCCGTGCCGCTGGTGATGTAATGCCAGCCACGTTGACGATCCAAGGCATCGCCGAATTGAAAGACGCGCTCGGCAGGTTGCCGGCGGAACTCAAGGGCCAGGCGACGGGGATCGTGGTTGAGGCGGCGTATGGCGCGCAAGCCGAGATCGTGGCCGCGTATCCGAAGGGGCCAACGGGCAAGCTGAAGAAGGGCGTCAAGGTGAAGGTGCAGGAGATCGGGCCGTATAGCGTGGCGGCGCAAGTGCGCAGTAGTGCCCCGCACGGCTGGCTCTATGAACACGGCACGCAACCGCGAAAGACGAAACGGGGCTGGAACCGCGGCACGATGCCGGCCCCGGAGGCGGTGTTCATTCCCGCGATGATCCGCTATCGCCGCGCGATGTATCTGAAGCTGGCCGAACTGATTCGAGCGACGGGGCTCATCGTCACGCTGGATGCCTGAGCGATGACCCGCAACATCACAACGAAAGGGCGTGCAGGATGGCAATCTTAACGGGGCGCTATGGACAGGTGAAGTGGGATCAGGCGGGCGTGACGGCCGTGCCGATCATCTCGTTGAATGCGTGGCAGGGCGATTTCAGTACCGAGTACGAGGACGTGACGTGCTTCCAAGACACCAACCGGGTCTACGTGCCGGGCCTCCGCAATTCGGAGGGTTCGCTTTCCGGCTTCTGGAATTCTCAAGAACTCGCGCTGTTCAAAGCCGCCGAAGCGACGACGCCCGGGCTGCTGGAGCTTGTGCCGAACAGCACGGAGCCGACCTACGCCTGGTCGGGCCTCGCCTACATGGACGCGAGCATTGACGCCAGTCTGCAAGCGCCGAAAGTCTCGGGCTCGTGGAAAGCGGCCGGCGCCTTCGCGATGAAGCCGGTCGTCGCCGCAACAGGCGCAACGGCGGGCACCCCCGGCACCTTCACACCAGCGGGCGCCGCCGCCCCGGCGAACCTCGCCGCCATGACGGGGAAGACGGCGAACCCCGCGACGAACTGGGTGACGGGCCAATACATGCGGCTCGGCGATGCGAGCACCTGCAACTGGAACGGCACCGCCTGGGTGGCCGGCATCCACGCGTAGGCGCGCGTGTTCGATTCGCTCACAGTGCACGGCACCGCGGGGGCGATCCTGTGGGGGTATGGGGTCGCCGTCGACTTGCGATCGTGGCGCGTCGCCCGATCGCAAGCGGATCCCGTCTGGACGCTGACCGCGACGATCGCCCGCGTCGATAAGTTCCAAGCGCGGCAGCGCCCGCTGCTGTTCACGGCGCCCCGCGCGGGCGGCTTCTGGGCGTGGCCGGTGCACGAGATTTCGATCGGCGAGACGAACGTGTGGGCGCGGCTGGGATCCCCGGAACAATAAGGAGGCGAGTCATGGGCCGCTGTCGGATGGTGACGCCCGAGTCGGTGCGGCTACCGCTCTCGGAGGGCGATTTCATCACGGTGAAAAAAGAACTCAACGCGGGCGAAGGGCTCGACCTCGAAGCCGAACCGCCCCCGCGCACGCTGCCGGTGATCCTCGCGTATCTCGTCGGCTGGTCGTTCGTCGGCGCCGACAACACGCCGATCCCGTATAGCCCGATGCAATCCGTCGACGAACGGCGCGCGACGTTGCGGAACCTCGACACGGCGACGATGGACGAGATCGTCGAAGCGCTCGCGCCGCACCTCCGCGCGAATCGGCGCGTGGTGGAGGAAAAAAAAACGACCCCAGCACCCGTGCTCGCATGAGAACGACGCTCGCACTGTGCAAGATCATGGGCATGAGTTACGACGACGTGCGCGCGTTGCCGCGCGAAGTGTATGAGGTGCTGATCGAGGACCTGCACGCCGAGAGGGCGGAGGCGTAATGGCGCAACTCTCTGGCGTGATGACGGCGGACTTTTCGGACTTCCACTTCGAGATCGATAAGTCGGTCGTGAAGCTGAAGGATCTCGAAGGCGCCTCGGGGCATGCCGACAACGCACTGGGCGAATTCAGCGAAGGGCTGGGCGTCGTCGACAAAACGCTGAACGCGCTCGGGGTGCACATCGGCCCGCAGATTCGGGCGATTCAGGAATTGGGGAACGTGTCGGGCGTCACGTTCGAGAAGCTGGGCCTTTGGGGGTCGCTCGGGTTGGCGGCGAGTGTCGGCACGGCCACATATGCCATTACGACGATGGCCCTCGAATTTACGGGCCTCGATAAAGCGATCACGGGGGCCGTGGATTCGTGGGCGGGGTTTGATGCGCAGCGCGCGGGCGCGGCGATGGATGTGCTGGCCCGCGCGACGCAGATCGCCGGCCGGGAGATCAAAGACTTCGACACGGCGATGCAGATTATCAAGCGGCATAACGCCGAACTGAACGAGAGTTTCAACACCGGCGCGCAGCGTGTCGCGGACTGGAACCGCGAGATCACGGCGCACAAAGCCGACATGCCGCAGATCGCGGCGGAACTCCAAAACCATAGTTCGACGGTCAAACAACTCGCGCAACACTACGGCATCAGCGCGGAGGCGATCGAGTATTACACCCGGCGCGCCACCGAGAACGCGAAGATCCTCAAAGGTTGGCATGAAGCGGAAGAGGCGCACATCAAGAAAGTGAAAGCCGCACAAGAGGAATTGAACCAAGCGGGCGGCGGCTGGCGCGACACGCTCAAAACCATCACGCCGGCCGTGGCCGCCGCCGCGACGGAATACATCGCGATGGGCCAATCCCTCACGACGATCGCGACGGCGAGTAACCTCTCCACGATCCAAGTCAATGCGCTCGACAAGGCTTACAAAGAACAGATCGCGACGCTCGCCGCCCTCGAACCGAAGACACAATCCCTCGATACGTGGATGCGCACGGTCGGCACCCAGTTTCAGGTGGCGGCGGAATCCGGCGATCAATTCAAAACCATGCTGGAGCTGACGGGCGGGACGGTCGACGCGATTGTGCCGAAGATCGAAAAGCTCGACACCGTGTTTCGGAGCGTGACGACGGCGGCGGCGGCGGCCGGGGTCACGCCGGGCATGGATCAAAAGTCGCCGGGGAATGCGCCCGTGGGGATCAACACGGGGAATGTCACGTATCAGGGCGGCTTCGAGGCCGTCTTCGCGGAGTTTATGCGCAAGAATCCCAGCGGCGGGGCGCTCGGCGGTGCGTTCACCATGACCCCGCAAAAAGACTTCCTGACGTGGGCGCTCTCGATGGGCCTCGCGACGAAGGCGCCGACGATCACGAACACGTTTAACCTCGTCGACACCCAAGACGGGCTGGCGCGGAAAGTCGGCGAGACGATCACCAGTCAAGTGCAACGCGGTTCGCTGGTGAACTGATGCCGTATCAGCCTGCCGTTCTCGGCACTGCCCGGCTGAACAACTTCCGGCTGAACTATCTCTCGCCGGCGCTGGCGCACGACCGGCTGACGCATATCCGCATCATCATCGGCGGGATCGATGTGACCAGACCTGACAGCCCCATGCGGGCGATTTACAAGTCGATGACGATTCGCGATCTCGTGTTCGACGCGCCGAACACGTGCCAGTTGACGCTCTATGGGCCGGCCGTGCCGAACGTCGGGCAACCGATTGAAGTCTGGGTGAACAGCAACGATCCCGTCCTGCTGTTCGGCGGCGAGTTGCAGACCGTCGACAAGACCTACAAGGGGCGGCCGACGACCGTCCTGCATCCCGTCACGGCGATTGACGATACGGCCCGGGCGAATCGGCTCCGGCCCTTGCGGCCGTATGTGAACGTGTCGGCGTCGACGATTGCGCAGGACTTGATCACGACCTATGCGCCTGGCTTCTCCAGTGCCGGCGTCGAGGCGGGCTTGCCGGTCGTCACGATCAACTTCGACGGCTCGGAAGGCGGCATGAAAGGCTGCCTGACGGCGCTCGCGAAGCTGATCGGCGGCTACTGGTATTTCGAAGCGAAGACGCTCTACTTCTTCGTGACGCCCCCGGGGCCGTCTCCCGATCCGATCGACGATACGCCCGGCCGCTTCCTGCACGATCCCGCGATTACGTGGAGTGTCGACAAGTCGCAGGTGCGCACGCGCGTTTATGGGAAGGGCGCGAGCACGCGGATCACCACGTCGATCGCGGCGGCGACGGATCGCGTGCCGATCGAGAACGCGGAGATGTTCAACCCGGCCGGCGGGCAGGCGATTGCGGGCCAGTCGCCCGACGGGGCAGCCTCGCGCGTGCTGACCTATACGGGCGTGCAACTCGGGGGCGGGGGCGGCCTCGTGGGGCCGGGTGCCGCGCCGTCAGCCGTGCCGGTGCTGTCGTCGCTCGACGGGGCCGGGATTGAATCCGGGGCGCACAGTTACGCCTACACGTTCTATACGGCGGCGGGTGAGTCGCTGCCGGGGCCGGCCGCGGCGATTGCGGTTGGCCTGACGGCGCCGCCGACCGCCGCGCCCGTGCCGAGCTTGCCCACGGGCGGCGGATCGATCTCGGATGGGACACACTATTACGCGGTGACGTTCGTCACGGCCGCGGGCGAGACGCCGTCGTCGCCCGGCTCGCCCCCCGTGGTCATTCCAGGCGCGGGCGGGGTGATGGCGCCCCCGTCGACGGCGCCCAGCGTGGCCGCCAGTCCGAACACCGTTCACTTTGCGACGCAGTGGGCGATCGGCGATACGGTGCGAGTAGCGATCGCCTATGTGAACGCGAGCGGCGTCACCACCATCGGCCCGCTCTCGAACAGCGCGACGATTGTCGCCGCCGATCCCGTCCTGTTCCCGACCTATGCTTGCGTCATCGATGTCACCGGGATCCCCGTCTCGGCCGATCCGTCAGTGACGGGGAAGCGGATCTATACGCAAGTGAACGGCGTGTGGATTGGCTATCGCGCGGTCGCGAATAGCCTGACGGTGGATGACGATTTCGCGGATGCGGCCTCCCCCGGGGCGCCGCCGGCCACGAATACCGCCGCGGTCAGCAACGCGCGAACGGTGGCGCTGACCGGGATCGCGAGTGGCCCCGCGAATGTCACGGCCAGGCGGATTTATCGGCACTCGGCCGGCGGCCCCTACAAGCTCGTCACCACGCTCGCGAACAACACGCAAACCACCTACACCGACACGGCCGCGAATGCGAGCCTCGGCGCGGTGATGCCGGAGACGAACACCGCGACGGCGAATCAAGTGCAGGTTACCGTGGCGATCGGCGGGGCGGCCGTTATCGGCCGGAACATCTATCGCTCGAGGGCGAACCTGACCGCGTTGCAGCTCGTCCGATCGATCGGCAATAACACGACGACGACGGTCACCGATAACGCCGCCGATGCCACGCTCGCGGGGGCACCGCCGGCGAGTGATACCTCCGGCCTCGTGCAGCCGGCCGGGCAGGTGCCCGCCGGGGCCACGTCGATCATTGTCGCGAACACGGGCGCCTTCGCCGCGGGCGGCGGCTGGGCGGTGATCGGGAATGGCGATCAGGTGATTCGCTACACCGCGAAGACGGATACCGCGCTGACGGGGATTCCCGCCAGCGGCCCGGGCGCGATCGTCGCGAGCATCAGCTACAACAGCACGATCACCGCGGCGCCCGCGCTCGTCGGCGTCACGGGGATCCTCGAAGCGATTATCCGGAACAGTCCGATTCATGTGTGGGTGCAACGCGACGATCTCGCCGCGCAAGCCTATATGGCCGCGCTCGATGGCAGCGGGGACGGCGTGTATGAGCACATTTGGTCCGATGAGCGGCGCGCGGAAACATCCTTGCGCCAGGTGTGCGATGCACAGCTCGAGCTCTACAGCCGGCCGATCGTCACGGTCGTCTATGCGTCGCGCGATCTCAAAACGAAAAGCGGCAAGACCGTCACGATCGCCGTGACGACGCCGGCGATCAACGAGTCGCTGACGATTCAGGATGTCGCGATCTCGGAACTCGGGATCAAAGGGCTCCTGCCGAAGTTCACCGTGACGGCGAGTAACGTGCGGCAGTCGTTCGAGGCGGTGTTACAGATGTTGATACGAAAGGCGGACGCCTGATGGCGATTGATCGCGGCCCGTGGAATGCGCTGGTCGATGACGACGGCTCAAACCTCGTCGGCACCGTCTGGAACAAAGACAAAATCAAAACGGTCATCCTCGATCCCGTCGACGCGGCGATCGTGGCGCCGGCGTGGCAGACGGTGGCGTTCAACGTGGCGAACTTTTGGACGGGCGTGACGGGCGCCCATGTCCTCGTCAATCGCTATCTCCCGATCGCGCCGAAGGCGATGATCTGGATGATGCAAATCTCGAACGCGCCGATTCCGGCGCCGGCGACGAGTTACCTGCCGCTGAAAATTCCGGGCGGCGGCTCGATGCCGGCGCAAGGGATCATGATGCCGATGGCGCAGTCCTACGAGGGCGCCGGGTTCGCGCCGGCCTATCTCTTGATGCTGGATTCGACGACCGCCGCGATTGCGCGGAATCAGGGCGGCAATTGGACCTCGACGCCCTTGACGTTGATGTTCACGGCGATCGTCGCGCTGAACTAACGGGGGGCCGATGCCGAAAACCAACTACACGCAGCATCCCTACAAGGTCACGGCCGAACAATACGCGGCGGCGAATCCGGTGCCGCCCGAGATGTGCACCTGCACGGTGACACCGCCCTTCCCGACCGGGCAGCCGCATGTGCATACGCCGGAGGGCGTGTTCGCGCCCGCCGAGGGGGACTGGATCGTCGTCGATGTGTGGACGCCGCACACCGTGCGGGTGCTGACCAATGCGGAATTCTCCGATCGCTTCGGCGGGGCGATCGAATAAAGGGGCGCGACATGATCTCGATTCTGTTCGCCGTCGTGATCGTCGGCGTGATCATCTATCTCGTCGAGAGCATGATCCCGATGCCGGCGCCGATCAAAGTCGTCGTGCGCGTCGTCGGCGTGCTGGTGATCGTGATCCTGTTGCTGCGGCTGATCGGCGTGACGTTGCCGTGACTACTTCACCGGCCGTGGGTGCCACGCTTCGACGCGATAGGTGATGCCCGCGTGACCGTAGTCGGGCCGCTCCCGGGCGCACTGTTCGGCGCCGTCTGCAGTTGACCAATCCGCCATCACGCGCTCGCTATATTTCCCCGGGCGGACCTCTTCACGACGAATCACGAGATAGCGAGTAGGGCGCACGGGTCGATTGTCGCCGACGCGCGGGCCGCTGTCGTTGCGTTGAAGCAACCAGCCAGGTGTAGAGGCGCACGAGATCGGCCTCGCACGAGATCACACCCTCGTCGATCGCCGCGAGCACAAGCTCTAGTAACAGGGCTTCGCGCATCTACCACAGGATACGCCCCCTTGACACCTGAAAACCGAAGCGCGCATACTTCCGCCGTGCCAATCGAACCCACCACAGACGCCCGCCTCCTGTCGGCGATGGCGGCCGCGTTAGGTCGCAGAGGCGGCCGGAAGAAGTCGGCGACGAAGGCCACGAAGGCACGCGAGAACGGCAAAAAGGGCGGGCGCCCGAAGAAGACGGCGAAATAACACTACGGCTGGGGGCCGTGTGCGGCCCGGCCCTCTCCGTGGTGAGTCGTATAATGGATGAGGTGTAAACCTCGCCACATCAACAAGATAGGGATGAAAGAGCTATGCGCAAGGATACCAAAAAACTCCTCGTGTTGTGGACGCGGATCAACGGCGTGATGACGATTGTGCGCGGCTAGATGGGCCGGCGCTTCGTCGATATGCGCGTGATTCAGCAGCGCATGCGCCGGACGGATGAACGCTTCAATCGGGATCTCAAACGTCGGCGAGAGGAGGCAGCGATGGCAGACAGCGCATTGACCGCACCGGCTAAAGAACTGCCCTCGCCCGACGTGATCGCGAAAGTCCTGCTCGGCGGCGACCTCGCCCAACTGACCAGCCAGCAGAAGATCAGCTATTACCGCAGCGTCTGCGAGTCGCTGGGCCTCAATCCGCTCACGCAACCCTTCGAGTATCTGCGCCTGTCGGGCCGGGAGGTGCTGTATGCGAAGCGGAACTGCACGGACCAGCTGCGGCATGCGCACCACATCAGCGTGACGATCACGGCGCGGGACGTGGTCGAGGACTGTTATGTGGTGACGGCGCGTGCGGCCTTCCCGGATGGGCGGCACGACGAGAGTATCGGCGCCGTGCCGATCGCCGGCCTCAAGGGCGAGTCGCGATCGAACGCGATGATGAAAGCGGAAACGAAGGCGAAGCGGCGCGTCACGCTCTCCCTCGTCGGCCTCTCGACCCTCGACGAATCCGAAGTGGAGAGCATCCCGGGCGCCCAGGTTGTGACCAGTCCTGACATACCCTTTCCAAAAAGTCTGACGCCTTCGCCGGGGCCGGTCGTCGCGGGGACTGCCGCGCCGGTGTCGCATCCTGCGCCCGCTGTGGGAGCGGCGGCGGTTCCGGCGGATCTCAACGCCCCGATTCCCGACGCCTGGCAGCCGTTCGTGCAGAAGACGGCGGTCACCGGCACGATCACCGCCGGCTCGCGCTCGAAGACGACCGGGAAAACGACGCTCACGCTGACAACCGACCACGGCGGCCTCGTGCAGTGCTACACCACGGATCACGACGTGGCGCGGGCGGTGACGCGCTATAAGGACGTGAAGACGCCCGTGACGGTGACGCTGCTCGACAGCGGGGAGATCGTCACGCTGGCGGAGGCGACCGATGCGGCGTTTTGAATACGAGGAATCGCCGCCTAAGCCGATCGACTTCGAGGACTTCGTGGACGAGCTGGGCCTCGTCGCCGATTGCGAAGGCGCCTGGGCGCTGGTCGGGATGTTCTGGCATGCGCCCGTGGAGTGCTGCCGGTATCTCGCGTCGCAGCCGGCACTGTGGGAGCTGCTGATCGCGCGGGCGCGGTATGCCGATGCGCGGCGCTGGGATGCGGGCGTGCGGCTCGGGCGGGGTGTGGGGCTATGACACTGACGAGAAGGAGGGGCGATGTTCGCGAAAGTGCGTGACGCGATTCGGGATGCGTTCGACGATCCGGCGCATGAGATGCCAGCCGATTGGAAACCGACGCCGTATAGCGGGGTCGATTTAGAACGACTGGTCAGTATCGACGGGATGCGCCTCGATGACCCGGAGGTGACGATCGATATCCATAAAGTGAGAGGGGTCGTCGTGTCGTTCGCCGTCGGGAAATGGGTCGGCGAACCAGCCGCGCCCCCGGCACCCGCCGCCGCCAATCGGGTGCTACCGTTCCCGCCGCACCTGGTCATGCCAGCGAAACCGATCATCACGGGCCTGAGTGGATGGCGTGGCACGTATGCGGCCTATACCAGTCATCCCGAGTTCCGGCGCATCGCCGCGCTCGCGAAAAAGGAATGGGGCTTTACGTGTTTGTTCAACGTCAATCATCGCGGCCCCGTGGAAATGCACCATCGCACGTATGCACATGTGCCGTTCGGTGAAAACTGGCGCGATCTGATTCCGTTATGTGCAGAGTGCCACGGGCGGCACCACTTACGCCTCGCCAAACCACCGAGAGGCTTATTCGACGACGACGCAATCCAGCGCGCAGCCTAGCAAGACCTTGGTTCTAGTTTCCTGCCGAAAAACTAGACACTGAATGTTCTCATGGGGCGGTCGAGACAAGCTGACACCGTGCGACGCGCGGACACTCGATCCCACGTTGACGTATAGGGGGCGTTGACGCATTCAGCCGTGTAGATGATCGTTCGGGGAGAGCCGAACGACTCGGAATCAGGGGTCAGTATCTGACGGGTGTGTCTACATGGATCGCACGAAGTATCGCTGGCACAATTTGAATAATCCCTATGAATATCGCAATAACAACCTCCGAAGGCTGGGCTTCAAATCGTATGCGGGTTACTTACGCAGTGCGCTGTGGAAAGACATTCGGGCGCGCGTGTTCGCCCGCGATCATCAGCAGTGCGGCCATTGTGGGAAGGCAGCAACTAGCGTGCATCATCGCGCCTACGATCCGAACACGCTGACCGGCGTATGTATTCATGCGTTATCGGCGGTGTGTCGGAAGTGCCATCAGCGCATCGAACAACCACGGAATCTGCGGCGACCCCGCTGGGATCGCCTCCACGATTCAAGTGCGGCCGTGTTGAAGAAATATCGGGCGCGACAACATCGCGTGTTGTATGACCCGCCCGTGTGGGAAGCCAATATGCCGCGATTGGTGAAGAAGGACGGGGGCGACTAATGCCCGCAGATCAACAGTTCGCGCAGTTCTGGCAAGCGTATCCGGCCGCCCGCCGGCAACGCGGCTACATGGTCGAGACGCTGTTTCTCCACGCGGTCGCCGCGGTGTCGTTCGAGGCGCTCATGTTGGCGTTGGAACAACACAAGCGATCCGACCAATGGCAGACCGAACGACTGATCCCGAATATGCGCACCTGGTTGGAAGAAGAGCGCTACTACCAGGTGCTCCAGGCGCCGGCGCGGGGCTTATCCGTGGCCGACGAGGCGCAACGCTGGCGCAGCCTCTCGCCGCAGGAGCAGCTGCGACGCCTCGGGCTGAAGCGATGACGGATCCTGGACGTTGGTGGCTGGCGGACCCGACGATCTGGAGGCGCATGATGGTGACCGATGATGAGATCCTTGACGCCATGCAGCGCTATGGCGGCGGCTTTGTCGTCGCGCTGGCGCGGCTCTTTCAGCGCGCCGACGCGGTGAATCAGGCGATCCTGCGGGACGCCTTCCGCCACGTCTTTGCGGAGTATCGGGAGATCGTCGAACGCCGGCGGCCGCCGCAGTGCCCGATCTGCGGCTCGTATACGTGGACGTATCACGGCGACGCCCAGGTGTGCGCCGATTGTGGACGGTAAAAAGGACTGCATGCGCATAGCGATCGCCCTCGTCGCGTTGCTCCTGGCCGGGTGTGATATCACGCTGACCACACCGACGCCCGTCGTCACCGGCACCGGCACGACGCCCGGGGCGATCACGATCACGAATACCAACACGAATACCGCGACGACGGATCGCAGTGATACGGAGACGCCTGCTCCGTCTCCGTCGGGGAGCGGTAGCACGCCCACGGTTCCCCCCGGTGGTGCGTTGCCGCTCCCCACCTACGGGGAAGCTGAGGCCAGGGCGTATGCCGCCGCCCACCCGCATCAAGTGACGCACTCCTGCCAACTGACGGACGGGGAGGCGGCCTGGGCCTTCCTCGATGGCCTGATTGGCGTCCTGAGCCAACGTGACGCCCGCTGGGGGTATCTCTGCAAAGACGCCAACTGCATCACGCAGGCGCGGGATGTGGTGGCCTATCGGGCGAGCACGGGCGACACCGGTTTGCACCTGGTCGATGTCCTCGGGAACCACTGTCCCGGGCCAGGCGATTCGCCGACCGAGTTTCGCTGGGGCGTGTTGCCCTTTGAATCCGTCCGCCGCTGGATCGGGCATCGGTGAATGCTGATTCTCGATGTGTGTGGCGGCTCGGGTGCATGGTCGAAACCGTATGCAGACGCAGGGTATCTGGTGAAAGTGATCGATAAAATGAACGGCCGTGATGCACGGCTACTGCACCGCGAGCGCGGCGTGTGGGGCATTCTGGCGGCCCCGGTCTGCACGGCGTTCTCCTATGCACGCAACCGCTACCCGGCGACCGAGGCCGAGCTACTCGAGGGGTTGTCGCTGGTCGATGCGTGCGTGCGGATCGCCTATGCCCATCGCAACGGGTTGAAATGGTGGGCGCTGGAGAATCCGATCAACCTCGTGCGCCGCTATCTCGGCCCGCCCGTGCTGACGTTTCGCCAATGGGAATACGGCGATGCCGGCGAGAAGCCTACGGGGATCTGGGGTGACTTCGTGCCGCCGTTGAAGTATCCGAAACCGCGCCGCAAGCCGAGCACGTTTCGCACTCGGGCGCAGAACGCCGAGCCGTGGGATGCGATCACCCCTCCCCGTTTCGCGCAGTTGTTTTTCGAGGCGAATCCATGAGTGACCGCGCGATGTGGGCGCAATGGATCAAAACCCGTGGCCCCGAGGGCGTGCAAGTGCACACCCGCCCGAGCACGAATAAATATCAGGCGCATGCCGTGCGCGTCGATGGCATCCTCTTCGACTCCCAGCGGGAAGCCGCCCGCTATCAGGAACTCAAGCTGCGGCAGCTGGCCGGCGAAATCTCGCACCTGGAGATTCATCCGGGCTTCGCGCTCATCGTGCCCCAACTGTCGGGCGATGAGCTGCCCGTGGCCGTCTTCCACACCGTGGGCATGTTCCATGCGGACTTCAAGTATCGCGATCACCGCACCAAGGCGTGGGTCGTGGAAGATGTGAAGAGTCAACCCACGAAAACGGAAGCCTACAAGCTGCGGAAGAAGATCGTCGAAGCCGTCCACGGTATAACCATTACGGAGATCGCATAGACATGGATCGTTGGGAACCTGTGCAAGTGGGGCTCTTTGACTAATGCTCATCCTAGTGAGTGGGGCAACGTCGTATAAACGCACCGATACGATCGGGCACTTGATCGTGCCCCGCCAATGGAATGATCCAAAAACATTAGAGCTCACCCCTGGCAAGTGGGCGATGGATAACGGGGCTTTTCATGGGTTCGATGAGGGCGGCTTTATGCGGATGGTGGAGCGGTTTTATGGGATCCGCGGGTGTCTCTTTGTCACCGCTCCCGATGTGGTGGGCGATGCCGCCGCCACCCTGGCCCGCTTCCCGTTTTGGTGCCGCTTACTCCACGGGCTTGGCTTCCCCGTGGCATTAGTCGCACAAGATGGGCTCTTACCCGATCGCATTCCCTGGGGAGAGCTCCAAGCCCTCTTTATCGGTGGAACCGATCGCTATAAGGAAAGTGAAGAGGTACGGGGCTTGTGTGGACTAGCCCAAGCCCGCGGCGTATGGGTGCATTGGGGAAGAGTCAACGGCTTCAAGCGATATGCCCTGGCGACGAAAGCGGGCTGTGACTCAATCGACGGCTCGGGCTTTTCTATGTATCCCGATACCACGATCCCCCGTGTGGCGGAGTGGGAAGCTAAGATCACCACACAACCTGAGCTGCGTGGGTGGTGAATGCCTTACCGAGATAAAGAGCGGGAGCGGGTGCGTAACCGCCGTTATCAGGGTGGACGGTGGAAGCGGTATCGATCGGTAGGTGCATGTGGTGTGTGTGGATCCCCATGTGATCGGTATGCCTACTGTAACCGTCATCGGATGTTACGAGCCGCGGCGTGCCGGAGGTATCGCAAACGTGGGGTAATACCACGTGCGATCGTGGGGTGATCCTGGGATGGTGGGGTGAGGCGATGCAGTTCTGTGTCGCTCCCGGCTGTGGTGTGCTGGTCCCCAAGGGGCGCTGTCCGACGCATGCCCGGGTGAAGGAACAGCAGCGCCCGAACCGTCTCATCCGGCGCCTGTATTATCGGGAACGCTGGAAGCGTGAACGTGAGCGCGTCCTCGTGGAAGCGGGATATACCTGCGCCCAGTGTGGGGTGATTCATCACCAACTCGAGGTCGACCACATTGTGAAGCATGAAGGTGATCCCGAATTGTTCTGGAATCCGAATAACCTCCAGGCGCTCTGTTCCGCCTGTCACCATAAAAAAACTGGATTGGGATTGTGATCATCATGGGGGGGCGGTCAAAATGTTCAGTTAGGGGCGGCCCCCAAAC
>Ga0208185_1000444_pt1 | contig 19235 bp, 14 predicted proteins | sample EasRivMeERMLT700_FD_187532 | JGI IMG/M metagenome (GOLD analysis project Ga0208185, IMG submission 187532) | Soil microbial communities from meander-bound floodplain in the East River, Colorado, USA - East River MetaG ERMLT700 (SPAdes) (version 2) | ecosystem: Environmental > Terrestrial > Soil... | reverse complement strand
CTCATTTTCTTTTCCGAAGTTTGTTTTTCTCAGACCTATCCGACCAAGCCGGTGCGCTGGATCGTCCCCACCGGTCCAGGAAGCGCCGTGGACGTGAACGCGCGGCGCGTCACGCCGAAGCTCGCCGAGGCGCTCGGCCAGCCGGTGATCGTGGAGAACCGGCCGGGCGCGAACAGCATGATCGGCGCGCGCGAGGCGGCGCGCTCCGCGCCCGACGGCTACACGCTGTTCCAGGCGGTGGTGAACAACGCGATCAACGATGCGCTCGCGCCCGATCCGTGCTGCGTGCTGAACGACAAGCTGGTGCCGGTGACGCGGCTCTACACGACGCCGCTCGTGATGGTGGTGCACCCGGGCGTGCCGGCAGCGACGCTGCAGGAATACGTCGCGCTCGCCAAGGCGAAGCCGAACTCGCTGACTTACGCGCACGGCGGGACCGGCGCGATCACGCAAATGGTGGGCGAGCTCCTCAAGCTCACCGCCGGCATCCAGGTGCGCGAGGTCCCGTACAAGGCGATCGGCGCCGAGCTGCCGGACCTTACCGGCGGGCACGTCAGCACCGCGTTCCTCTCGCCCGTGGTGATCCGCGACATGGTGCGCGCGGGCAAGCTGCGCGCGCTCGCGATCGCCGACCGGCAGCGGCTGGACATCCTGTCCGAGGTCCCGACGATGGCGGAAGGCGGCTATCCGATCGAGGGGCTGGGATGGAACGGCATCTTCGTGCCGGCCGGAACGCCGCGCGCGATCGTCGATCGCCTGCAGCAGGACATCTCGCGCGTGCTGCAGCTCAAGGAAATCCAGGACGACGCGCTGGCGCTCGGCACGCGCGCGGGCGGCGAGAAGCCCGAGGAATTCGCCGCCTTCGTGCGCTCCGAGGTGCAGAAGTGGGGCAAGGTCATCAAGGACGCCGCCATCAAGGCTCAGTAGGGGATATACATATATGAAGCTCTTTTCGCTCATCGCCGGTCTTTTTCTGACGGCAGCCTGCTATGCGCAATCCTGGCCCAATAAACCCGTCCGCGTGATCGTCAACGTCGCGGCGGGCGGCGTGGCCGACGTCACCATGCGCGTGCTCGGCGCGCGCATGACCGAGACGCTCGGCCAGACGTTCCTGGTCGAGAACCGCGCCGGCGGCGACGGCTACATCGGCTTCGACGCGGTGGCGCGCTCCGACGCCGACGGCCATACGCTGCTCTACTCGCCCGGCTCGAGCATGATGATCGCGCCGCACATCGTGAACCGCCCCGACCTCGATCCGCTCAAGGTGCTGGCGCCGATCGCCGCCACCGGGCGCGTGTCGCTCTACGTGATCACGCATCCCGAGCGGCCGTTCAAGAACCTGAACGAGCTCCTCGGCTACGCGCGCGCCAACCCCGGCAAGCTCAACTACGGCACGCCGGGAAACGGCACTTCGCCGCACATCGCCACCGAGGTCTTCAACCGCGAGGCGAAGGTGAAGCTGAGCCACGTGCCCTACAAGGGCGCCGGCCCGGCGCTGCAGGATCTGATCGGCGGCCAGATCGACCTGGTGTTCGATCCCGGCGTCGGCATCGCCCCGGCGAAGGCCGGGAAGGTGCGCATGCTCGCCATCGCGGGGCCGAACCGCCATCCCGACTTTCCGGACGTCCCGACCCTGGACGAAAACGGGATCAGGGGCGTCGACGGCGGGCCGCATTTCGGCCTTTACGGGCCTGCCGGAATGCCCCGAGAGGTCGTTCTCAAAGTAAATTCAGAACTGTTGAAGGCGATGCAGCACCCGGCGGTGGCCGAGCGCTTCAAGGCGCTGGCCGTCGACGTGGCGGATCCCATGAGTCCCGAGCAGTTCGCCGCCTACGTCCGCTCGGAATCCGCGCGCTACGCCAAGCTCATTCCGGAGCTGGGTATCAAGCCTTAAATCCAAAAATCTTCTCGGCGGCGGAGGTTTTTGCCGTGTCCTTCTTCGACAGGCCCCAGTGGTCCATGCGGCCCGGCGGCCACTTCCAGTCCTCCGGCCCGCCGACCCTGTAGTCGTCGCCGACCTCGCCGACCTCGGCGGTGTACTCGATGACGCCGCCGAACGGCGCGATGAAGTAGCCGAAGACATTGTTGCCCGGGCCGTGCCGTCCCGGCCCCCACACCGGCTCGAATCCCGCTTCGCGCAGGCGCGCGATGCCGCGCATCACCGCGTCGAGGTCCTGCATCTCGAACGCGATGTGGTTGAGCGAGGCGAACGACGAGTGCGCATACGCGACGCAGTGGTGCTTGCGGTTGCAGCGCAGGAAGCGCATGTGGCCGGTGCGGTCCGAGACGACGAAGCCGAGCTTCTCCACTGCGAAGCTCTCCGAGGCCTCCACGTCGGTCGAGTTGATCACCGCGTGCGTGATCTGGATCGGCTTGTCACGATCGTCGAGGGGCTTTGGTTTTTCATTTTCCACAACAAAGCGATAGTTCTGCGCCTCGGGGCCACGCACCTCGAAGCCTTCGCCGCCGCCGGGCACGTTGAACTTGATCAGGCGGGGAGACCCGTTGCGCCGCCTCACCGCGTCGAGCTCCTCCGGAGACCCCGAAAACGTGATCGCCGCGACTGCCGGCGCAGCCGCCTTCGTCACCGAGAGGATGTACGGATGATCCCCCGTGCCGCGGAAAAACCGTGCCCCGCCCGAGGTGCCCGCCGGCACCAGGCCCCAGACGCGTTCCAGGAATTCCGCCGCTTCGGCGTCACGGGCGAGCTCGAGCTCGACGCTGCGCAATCTCATTTGAGTTGTTTTGCCACTTCCTTGAGCATGCGGTCAAGCGACGCCTGGTCCCTGGCCGCACCATAGACATAGTGATCGGGACGCACGACGGCGGCAATGCTTAGATTCTGCTTGAACCACTCGGCGACCACGCCTTCGGTCGCGTCGGCTCTCACGGTTCTCAGGCCCGTCCCGCCGTCCTTCGGGAACAGCGTGCCGTTGGCGGGGTGCGGCCGCGAGGAAAGGAACCCGCGCTCGAGCGGCGGGATCAGGTGCTGGCGCGGAACGGTAACGACCTTGCCGCCGGCTTCGGCGAGGAGGAAGCGATCGCGGGCTCGCGCTTTCTCCAGGTTGCGCTCGCCAATGACGCTTCCGATGTCTTTCACGATCGAGATCAGCCGCTTCGCGTGCGCGCGGCGCTCGAGCTCATAGGTGTCGAGCAGCCTCTCCTTCGCCTTGCCCGCGAGCACGTAGTGCAGCTTCCAGGCCAGGTTGGCCGCGTCGCGGATTCCCTGGCACATGCCCTGGCCGGTGAACGGCGGCTGCTGGTGCGCGGCATCTCCGGCCAGGAACACGCGGCCGCGCCGCCACTCGCGTGCGACCAGCGCGTGGAACCGGTAGGGGGCTGCGCGCCAAAGCTGCGCATCGTCGGGCGTGATCCAGCGCGCAAGCAGCTCCCAGACATCGGGCTCCTCGTTGGGATTCAGCATCAGCTCCCAGCGCCGATGCGACCCCACGCCGACAAGGTAGGTCGAGGGCCGCGCCGGCTCGCAATACTGGACGCTGACCTTGGGCAGCTTCTCGAGCCCGCGGTCGCTCACCAGGAGATCGACCACCAGCCACGGCTGGTCGAACTCGAGATCCTCGTATTCGATGCCGAGCGCTTGCCGCACCCTGCTTCCGGCGCCGTCGCAGCCGACGACATACTTTGCCCTGAGCGTGCGATCGCGCAGCTGAAGTTCGACAAAATCTTTTTTCTGGATGAGATTCTCGAGCTCCGTGAACGCGATTTCCGCCACCGCTGCGGCCCGGTCGCGCAGCAGCGCCTCGACCGCGGGCTGGTTGAACACCATGCTCGGCGGCCAGCCGAGCGGCCACGGCGGGGGCAGGGCGCCGAGCCGCTTGATGAGCTGCCCGTCGACGCCGTAGTAGTCCGACGGCGTGAACGGCGCGGTATGCGGGGCAACGGCGGCGGCGATGCCGAGATCCTCGAATACGCGCATCACCTCGTGGTCGAGCGCGAACGCGCGCGGCTTGTCGTATACCTCGGGCTCGCGCTCGATGGCGATGGCCTTCAGGCCGAGGCCGCCCAGGAGCGCGGTACAGACCGTGCCGGTGGGGCCCAGGCCGACCACGGCCACATCAAAGCTATCATTCACTTGTAGAAGCATGCCATTTAAACCGCCGCCGCTCGCTTGTGATGCGCATTGCCACGTTTTCGGGCCTGCGGCGAAGTTCCCGTATGACCCGAAAGCGGCTTATGTGCCCGAGGATGCGCCTTTTGAAGATTTACAGCACCTTCATTCCACCCTGGGAATTCAAAGAGCAGTGATCGTGCACGCGAGCTGCCACGGTGCCGATATGCGCGTCACGCTCGATGCGATCGCGCGCTCCGGCGGCCGCTATCGCGGCACCGCGATCATCGACGAGTCCGGCGGTGAGAGGGAGTTCCAGAAGATGCACGACGGCGGGATCCGCGGCGTGCGCTTCAATTTCGTAAGACACCTGGGCGGGCGGCCGGACATGGGGTTTTTCAGGAAGACCGTCGAGCGCTTGCGCGCCATGGGCTGGCATCTGATCCTTCACCTCGACGCCGAAGACCTGGTGGAGTTCGAGAGCACGTTCAGGAAGCTCCCGGTTCCTTTCGTCATCGACCACATGGGCAGGGTAAAGGCCGCGGACGGCTTGGACCAGGCACCCTTCAGAGTCCTATTGAGTTGTCTGAAGAACGAAAACGCCTGGGTGAAGATCTGCGGCGCCGAGCGGGTGTCGTCGAAGGGGCCGCCGTTCACTGACGCGGTGCCGTTCGCGCGCGCGCTGATCGAGGCGGCGCCGGAGCGCGTGCTGTGGGGCACCGACTGGCCGCATCCCAACGTGAAGTGGATGCCGGACGATGCGGCGCTGGTCGATCTGCTTCCGCTGATGGCGCCGGACGCGGCGCTGCAGAAACAGATCCTGGTGGACAACCCGGCGAGGCTTTACGGCTTTTAGAGACTAGGTGACCCCGAGCCAGGACCTGGCGGCCGGCTCATCGTCGAAGTACTGCACCCGCGCGCCGCGGTTGGCGGCGACGAACTCGGTGAATCGGTCAAGCTCGGTGCTTTTGCGGCCGCGCAGCGCGATGGCGATCCGGTTGAACGGCAGCTGCCGGGAGAACTCGACGCCGACCCGGCAGGCCTCTTCCGCGCTGACCTCATAGTAGGGGTCGTCGCATACCACGAGCATCGGCTTGGCGCCGAATCGCGTCGCGGTGCGCGCCAGAAAGTCGATGAAGTCCGCGCGGCGCAGGGTTCCGGCGCCGATCAGGACCTCGATATAGGAGCCGCGGTCGGTGACTTCGGGAGTTTGCATGCTCGCAGCTTGCGGCAGCGACGTGCGCGCAGTGCGACGGCGTCCGGCACGGGCGTTACGGCTGAAGCCTGCGGATTACCGGACGATATCGACCGGCGCGGTGAAGACGTAGCCCGCCCCGCGCTCGGTGCGGATCAGCTCGGCCGAGCTCTTGTCGGGCTGGATCTTCTTGCGCAGGCGCCCGACCTGCACGTCGATCGAGCGGTCGTACACCTCGTCGTTGTGCAGGCGCGAAAACCCGAGGAGCTGGTCGCGCGACAGCACGCGCTGCGGCGCGGCGAGGAACGCCGCGAGCAGATTGAACTCGTTGTTGGTCAGGGGAATGGTCTCGCTCTTGGGTCCGGCGAGACGCCGCAAGCGCACGTTCAGCTCGAAGCCGGCGAAGCGGTAGGCGCGGATCTTCTGCAGGCCATCGGCGACGGTCTGCTGCGCGCGAGAGCGGCGCAGCAGCGCGCGGATGCGCGCCAGCAGCTCTCTCGGTGAAAACGGCTTCGTCAGGTAATCGTCCGCGCCGAGCTCGAGCCCCATCACCCGGTCGGCCTCGTCCTTGCGGCCGGTGAGCATGATGATCGGCATGTGCGACTCCTCGCGCAGCTTGCGCGCGATCTGCATGCCGTCCTCGTTGGGCAGGCGCAGGTCGAGCACCAGGAGGTCGATCGTCTCCCGTTTCATCACTTCGGCGATGTCGCGGCCGCTGGCGAGCGCCGTGACGCGGATCTCGTTGTCGCCGAGATAATCGGAGATCATTTTGAGCACCGACGGATCGTCGTCCACCGCGAGAACATGCGCGGTCATGGCGGTTTCGTTGTTTCCGTTTCCCACTGTCACTTCGGTCTCGGTCAGCATGGCGAAGCTAAGGTGGCCCCGGCGTGCGTCCTGTCAATGTACCGCAGGCCGCCCGGGCGTGTCAGTTGTCACAAACCACCGCTACCGGGCTGCGACGGGGGCCGCGATCACGTCCAGACCTTCGGGCTTCCAGGCGCTCCACACGGTCCGGTCGACAGGGGCTCCTTGCACCGAGCTGCGGCCCAGTATCCATTCGCGCTCGGCGATCCTTTCGGCGCGCAGCTTCTGGAGCTCGGCATATTCCTTTGCGCCGCCGACGTAGACGCAGGCGCAGAAGTTCGGATCGGCGAACTTGTACGTTCCGGCGTTCTCGACGAGCTGGCGGTCGGGCAGGCCCGGCTCGTGGAGCGGCTCGCGCTGGAATCCGGCCTGGGCGAGGATCTCCTCGGAATCGGCGGCGGTGCGCCCCTGGATGGCCGAGCATCCGGCGAGCGCGAGGACGGCAAGAACGATGGCGTATTTCATGGCGACTCCTTCTAGGCTTTGACGGGAGAGTCCAGCATTGCCCGGGTGGGTTTCGCCGCCATGTCGAAACCCGCTGCGCTCGTTACGGTTGGCAATGTGTCAACTGACATATCCCGTCGCCCACCCTTCACATTCGCGCGCCCCGTGCATCGTTAGATGCGGGGCTCGTAAGGAATGCAAGGAAACCGGTGAAGGGAAAGGGCTTTATCGTCATCCAGGAAGAGGACGATCTGATCCGCGATCTGCTCGAGCGCTGGCTCGGCGAGGCCGGCTATTCGCTGCGTGCGGACGGGCACGAGGCTCCATGCCTCGTCATCGCCAACGTGCCGAGCCCGCGCGGCGCGCAAGCGCTCATTCAGTCTTTGCAGGCGGTGTATGCTGCGCCGATCCTCCTCCTGTCGGGGCGTTTCCGGCGCGGTCTCGCAGGGTCTGCCGAGGCAGCGCGCCGGCTCGGCGTAAAAAAAGTGCTTCCCAAGCCGTTCACCCGCAAGGAGCTCCTGTCCGCCGTCGACGCGTCGCTCGAGGACGAGGAGTGACGCGCGCTGCGGCGCTGCGGTATGCGCTGGCGCCCGCCTGCGTTGCGCTCGCCGTCCTGCTGCATCTCTCGCCGGCGGGACCCTTTCTTCATCCGACGGGCCTGTTCGTGGTCGCCATCATCGCGGCGGCGTGGTTCGGCGGCGCAGGGCCGGGCCTCCTTGCCGCCGTGCTCGCCACCTTCGCGCTGCCGCAGCTGATCCCGATGAGTTATCCGCTGGTCGCGGGCTTTTTCGATCTGCCCCGCTTCATCACGTTCGCAGTCACGGGCCTCGCGGTCGGCTGGGGGGCGACCCGCCGCAGGCGCGCCGAAGCCGCATTGCGCGAGGTGCGCAACGAGCTCGAAGCGAAGGTGACGGAGCGCACTCGCGCGGTGCAAGCCTCGGAGGAGCGCTACGCGCGCGCGATGGAGGCCACGGAGGCGGGCCACTGGGAGTGGGATCTCGTCAATCACCAAGTGTTCCATTCGCCGCGCTTCAGGGAACTGTACGGCGTCTCGCCGGAGGAAGAGTTCGCGGACCGCGACGCATGGAAGGCGCGGCAGCCGGTGAGCCCCGCCGAGCGTGAACGCCAGGAGCGGGCGCTGCAGGCGGCCATTGACGATCCGGCGAAACGCTACGACATCGAGCTGTCCTTCGAGCTGCGCCCCGGCGAGGTGCGATGGCTGCGCTCGCGAGGAAAGGTCTTTCGCGGCGAGGACGGGCGTCCTCTGCGCATCGCCGGCGCGACAACGGATATCACGGCGCGGAAGCTGGCGCAGGAGGCGCTGCGGGTATCGGAGGAGCGCTACAGCCTCGCGATGGACGCGTCCAACGAGGGGCACTTTGACACGAATCTGGTTACCGGCGAGCTGTTCATCTCGGAGCGATTGAACGAAATCTACGGGTTCGCGCCGGGCACGCGGTTCGCGAGCCGCAGCGACTACCTCCAGCACTTCCGGTTCTATGCCGATGATCGCGAGGTGTATCTCGCTGCTCTCAAGGCCGCCGAGGCCAGGGGTGCGCCGGAGCGCTACGAGTTCGAGTACCGCATCGTTCGGCCCTCGGGGGAGGTGCGCTGGCTGAGCACGCGCGGCAAGGTGACCCGCGACGCGGAGGGCCGCGCGATGCGGCGCACCGGCGTGGTGACCGACATCACCGAGCGCAAGCTCGCCGCCGACGCGCTGCGCGCGAGCGAGGCGCGCTTTCGCAGCCTGACCGAGCTCTCGTCCGACTGGTACTGGGAGCAGGACGAAAACCTGCGCTTCACCTACATGTCGGACCAGGCGGTCGCCCTGGGAGGATTTTCGGCGCAAGCCTCGATCGGCAAGACGCGCTGGGAGCTCCCCAGCGTCACGCCGCTCTCGTGCACGTGGGCCGACCACCAGGCCGCGCTTGCCGCCCGCCAGCCCTTCCGCGATCTCGAATTGAGGCGCGTCATGCCCGACGGATCGGTCGGTTATTACACGATCAGCGGGGCACCGATCTGCGATGAGCACGGCCGCTTCCGGGGCTACCACGGCACCGGGCGCAGCATCACCGAGCGCAGGCGCATCGGGGAAGCGCTGCGGCTGTCGGAAGAGCGGTATGCGCTCGCCCTGCAGGGGTCGGACGAGGGGCATTTCGACACCAACCTCGACACTGACGAGCTGTTCGTCTCCGAGCGCCTGAACGAGATCTTCGGCTTCGCGGCGGACGCGCCATTCGCCAGCCGCAGCGAGTTCATCGCGCGCTTGCCGTTCCATCGCGCCGACCGCCAGGTCTACCTCGACGCGATCAAGGCGGCCGAGGCGAAGGACGGGCCGGAGCGCTACGATTTCGAGTACCGCATCGTGCCGCGCGCGAAAGAAGTGCGCTGGGTTCGCCAGCGCGGCAAGGTCATCCGGGACGCCGAAGGCCGGAAGTGGCGCAGCACGGGCGTGGTGACCGACATCACCCGGCGGAAGCTCGTGGAGGACGAGCTGCGCGCCCGCCAGGGGATGCTCGACCTCGCGCAGAAGGCGGCGCGCGCGGTCGCGTTCGAGTGGCGCCTCGGCGACGGCGAGGGCGAGAACCGCTGGTCGCCGGACCTGGAAGCGATGTACGGCCTCGCCCCCGGCACCTACGACGGCAGCTACGAGAGCTGGAAGAAGCTCGTCCATCCCGAGGACTGGCCGGCGGTGAAGGAAGCGGTCAAGCACGCGCAGCGCACCGGCGACGTCGCCGCCGAATACCGCGTGGTGCATCCGGACGGATCGGTGCACTGGCTGAATGCCAAGGGGCGGATGTTCTTCGACGGCGAAGGCAAGCCCGTGCGCATGGTCGGCTTCATGCACGACGTGACCGAGCGGCGCCACGCCGAGGAGGAATTCCGGCGCATGGAGCGGCAGCTGCGCCAGGCGCAGCGCCTGGAGGCGATGGGCACGCTCGCCGGCGGCATCGCGCACGACTTCAACAACATCCTCGGCGCGATCCTCGGCTACGGCGAGATGGCGCTGCGCGACGCGGCGAAAGGCAGCCGCCTGCGCCGCGACCTGGACAGCATCCTGACTGCGGGCGAGCGCGGCCGCGCGCTGGTCGACCGCGTGCTCGCCTTCAGCCGCAGCGGCGTCGGCGAGCGCGTCGCGGTGCACGTGGAGAAGGTGGTGCGCGAGGCGCTCGACCTGCTGTCGGCGAAGCTGCCGCCGAACGTGACGCTGCACGCCAAGCTGCATGCGGGTCCTGCCGCGATGCTCGGCGACGCGACGCAGGTGCACCAGGTGCTGATGAATCTCGCGACCAACGCGATCCAGGCCATGTCCTCGGGCGGGACCCTGCGCGTGTCGCTCGACCCGGTGCGCATCGAGGCCCCACGCGCGCCGACCATCGGCACTCTGGTGCCGGGGGAGTATCTGGTGCTGCAGGTCGCGGACACCGGCACCGGCATCGCGCCGGAGATCGTCGACAAGATCTTCGATCCGTTCTTCACCACCAAGGAAGTCGGCACCGGCACCGGCCTCGGTCTTTCGCTGGTGCACGGCATCGTCGCCGAGCTCGGCGGCGCGATTGACGTCGCCAGCACGGTCGGCGCAGGCAGCACCTTCACGGTGTATCTGCCCCGCTCGGGAGATGCTTTGGATTCTTTCCAAACAGAAGAACCGGAGTTGCCGCGCGGCGACGGGCAGCGTGTGCTGGTGGTGGACGACGAGGAGCCGCTCGTACGGCTGGCGACGCGTACCCTGGAGGAGCTGGGCTACGCGCCGACCGGCTTCACCTCGAGCGCTGCCGCGCTCGCCGCGTTCCGTGCCGACCCGCAGCGCTTCGATGCGCTGATTACCGACGAGCGCATGCCCGGGATGTCGGGCTCGGCGCTGATCCGCGAGGTGCGCGGCATCCGCGACCGCATCCCAGTGGTGCTGATGAGCGGCTTCGTCGGCGGCGCGGTGGCGAGCCGCGCGCGCGAGGCGGGCGCTGAGGAAGTGCTGAAGAAGCCGCTCTCGGCGCGCGACCTCGCCGCGAGCCTCGCGCGGGTGCTGCACCCATGATCCAGCTTCGCGCCTACGGGCTGGGCGTTGTCGCCGTATCGGCGGCGCTCGGGCTTGCGCTGGTTGCGGAATTCCTGGCGCTCGACGGCGTCGAGATGCCGCTTTTCCTGATGGCGATCGCGGCGGCGGTCTGGTACGGCGGCCCGGGGCCGGGCGCCGTGGCGATCGTGCTGGCTGCACTTGGCTTCAACTACTTCTTCACCGAGCCCAGGTACTCGCTGTACATGGAACCTTCCGACGCCGCTCACTTCGGCGCATTCATCCTGTTCGCGCTGCTGATTGGATGGTTCGCGGCCAGGCGTCGCCGGATCGAGCAGCAGCTCGCAAAGGTGAACGCCGATCTGCAGAAGCGAACCATCGAGCTCGAGGCGAGCAACAAGGAGCTCGAGGCATTCGCCTATTCGACGTCGCACGACCTGCGCGCGCCGCTGCGCCATGTGGCGGGTTATTCGGAGCTGCTGCAGAAGCACGCGTCGTCGGTGCTCGACGAAAAGGGTCGGCGCTACGTTGCGATGCTCCTGGAATCGGCAAAAAGAATGGGCATGCTGATCGACGACCTGCTCGCCTTCTCGCGGATCGGGCGCACCGAGACGCACAACACGCTGGTCAGCCTGGAGCAGGTGGTGCGCGAGGTGCTGAGCGAGGTCGAGCGCGAGACCGACGGGCGCGACATCGCGTGGAAGGTCGGCGCGCTGCCCAGCCTGCACGGCGACCGCGCGATGCTGAGAGTGGCGCTCTCTAATTTGATCGCGAACGCGGTCAAGTTCACGCGCACCCGGCCGCAGGCCGAGATCGAGATCGGCTCCACGAACGGAAAGCCGGACGAGGTGGTGGTGTTCGTCAGGGACAACGGCGTCGGCTTCGACATGAAGTACGTGAACAAGCTGTTCGGGGTATTTCAGCGGCTGCACCGCCCGGAATCGTTCGAGGGCACCGGCATCGGGCTTGCCACGGTGCAGCGCATCGTGGCGCGCCACGGCGGCAGGGTGTGGGCGGAGGGCGCCGTCGACGGCGGTGCCACCTTTTATATCGCGGCGCCAAAACCATAAGGAGAAATGAATGAACGGACTCGGTCGCATCCTGCTCGTGGAAGACGATCCCAAGGACGTCGAGCTCACGATGACCGCGCTGGAGGAATACAACCTCGCGAACGAGGTTTTCGTGGTTCACGACGGCGAGGAAGCCCTGGACTACCTCTACTGCCGCGGCGCGTTCAAGACGCGCGCGAAAGGAAACCCGGCCGTGATGCTGCTCGACCTCAAGCTGCCGAAGGTCGACGGCCTCGAGGTGCTGCAAAAGGTCAGGGGCAACGGCTCGCTGAAATTCATCCCGGTCGTGGTGCTCACCTCCTCGCGCGAGGAGAGGGACATGGTCGCGAGCTACAAGCTCGGCGTGAACGCGTATGTGGTCAAGCCGGTCGACTTCCACGAGTTCGTCAACGCCATCAAGGAGCTCGGCGTGTTCTGGGCGGTGATCAACGAGCCGCCGCCAGGAAGCGTGCGCAGGAAATGAGCGCGCCGCTCCGCATCCTGCACCTCGAGGACGACGGCCATGACGCCGAGATCGTTCAGGGCGTGCTCGAGGCCGGCGGCATCGCCTGTCAGGTCACGCGGGTGGAAACGCGCGACGACTTCATCGCTTCGCTGCAGGAGCCGGCGCTCGACCTGATCCTCGCCGATTTTTCCCTGCCGTCCTTCGACGGCATGTCGGCCCTGCACCTCGCACTGGAGAAGCGTCCCGAGGTGCCTTTCATCTTCGTCTCCGCGGCGCTCGGCGAGGAGCTCGCGATCGACGCGCTCAAGCTCGGGGCATCGGACTACGTGCTGAAGGATCGCGTTTCGAGGATCGTGAGCTCGGTGCAGCGGGCGTTGCGCGAGGCTGCGGAGCGGGCGGAGCGGCGGCGGCTTGAATCGCGCCTGCGCCAGGCGCAGCGCCTCGAGGCGATGGGCACGCTCGCCGGGGGCATCGCACACGACTTCAACAACATCCTCGGGGCGATTCTGGGCTACGGCGAGCGGGTGCTGCGCGACGCCAAGGGCCGCCGCCTGCGCGGCGACGTCGAGAGCATCATGGCGGCGGGAGAGCGCGGCCGCGCGCTCGTCGAGCGCATCCTCGCCTTCACCCGCAGCGGCCTGGCAGAGCGCGCGGCGGTCCATGTCGAAAAAGTGGTGCGCGAGGCCCTCGACCTGCTCGCGGCCAAGCTGCCCGAGGGGATCCGCGTGAAGGCGGACCTGCGCGCGGGGCGGGCGGCGATGCTGGGCGATCCGACGCAAGTGCACCAGGTCCTGATGAACCTCGGGACCAACGCGGTGCAGGCGATGAGCGCGGGCGGCACGCTTTCGATCTCGCTCGACGCGGTGCGCTTCGAGGCGGCCCGACCCGCGACCATCGGTATCGTCGGCGCCGGCGACTACGTCGTCCTGGCGGTCGCCGACACCGGCAGCGGCATCGCCCCCGACATCATCGACAGGATCTTCGACCCGTTCTTCACCACCAAGGAAGTCGGTACCGGAACCGGGCTCGGCCTGTCGCTCGTACACGGCATCGTGACCGAGCTCGGCGGCGCGATCGACGTCGCCAGCACGCCCGGCGCGGGCAGCACATTCACCGTGTATCTGCCCCGATCAGGAGATGCTTTGGATTCTTTTGAAAAAGAGGAACCGGCGTTGCCGCGCGGTGACGGCCAGCGCGTATTGGTGGTCGACGACGAGGAACCGCTGGTCAGGCTCGCCACCCGCACCCTCGAGGAGCTGGGCTACGCGCCGACCGGTTTTACCTCGAGCGCCGCGGCGCTGGCCGCGTTCCGCGCCGACCCGCAGCGCTTCGACGCGCTCATCACCGACGAGCGCATGCCCGGCATGTCGGGCTCGGCGCTGATCCGCGAGGTGCGCGGCATCCGCGACGGCATGCCGATCGTGCTGATGAGCGGCTATGTCGGCGGCACAGTCGCGAGCGACGCGCGCCAAGCCGGCGCCGAGGAAGTGCTGAAGAAGCCCCTGTCGGCGCGCGAGCTCGCCGCGAGTCTGGCCCGCGTGCTGCAGCCGTGAATTCGCGTTACTCGTTTGGCTACATCCTGCTCGGGATCGCCGCGCTCGCCCTGTTCGCGATCCCGCTGTGGTACGGGTACCGGGACAACCTGGGCACTTTCCGCGCCTACGTCCCCGGCGCGGAGATGCAAAGGCTGGCGGACATCTTCCATCGCGACGGCGCGCAGGCGGTCGCCGCGGCGGTGGAGGCGTACCTGCCGAGCGTGCCGCGCGACGAGGTCATCGTCTTCGCCGACCCGGACAAGCGGCGTCTGGCGGGCAACCTGCCGGCGTGGCCGGCCGAGGTTCCGGACGTGCCCGGCACCTACGGGCTGGTGATCGGCCTCGGCGGCGAAGCGTCGATGCGCGTCGTGGTCTCGCACCAGACCTTGCCGGGCGGCTATCGCCTGCTCATGGGCCGCGAGAGCGTGCGTTTCCAGTCGCTGGTCGAGCGCTTCTGGTACGGCATTGCCGGCGGCGCGGCGCTCGTGCTGACGCTGGGCCTGGTCTTCGCCTGGCTGCTGCGCCGCGCGCACGGCGAGCTGGAGGGACTGGTCGCGCAGCGCACCGCGGCGCTGCGGCTCTCGGAGGAACGCTACGCGCGCGCGCTGCAGGCGTCGAACGACGGCATATGGGAATGGAACTCGGCGACCGATGAAATGTTCATGTCGGAACGCGCCCGCGAGCTGTGGGGGGTGCCCGGTGGGGCCGCGGTGCGTACGCGCGTCGAGCTGAAGAAAGTCGGCGGTTTCCATCCGGAGGATTTGCAGCGCACCGAAGATGAGGTCGCCGCGAACCGGGCGCCTGGAGGGCCCGGCTTCGACATCGAGTACCGCGTCATCACGCCGGGCGGCGAAGTGCGCTGGGTGCGCTCGCAGGGCAAAGCGTTTTCCCGCGTGGACGGAGGCCCCGCCATGCTGACCGGCTCGCTGACCGACGTCACCGAACGCAAGCGCGCCGAGGAGGCATTGCGCGAATCGGAGAAGCGCTACGAGCGCGTAATGCTCGCGGCCGAGGCCGGGTTCTGGGACTGGGATGTCCCGGCAGACGAGTTCTATGTCTCGCCGAAGCTCCTGGAGATGACCGATTTCGCGCCGGGAACCAAGTTCGCCGGCCGGGCCGATTTCATGACGCGGGCGCCTTTTCACCCCGACGACCGCGCGAAGTGGGAGCGCGCGGTCAAGGAGGTCTTTGCGAGCGGCAACGCGCGCCTCGCCATGGAAATTCGCTCAATCCATGGCAGCGAGACGCGCTGGGCGCTTCTTAGCGGCCTGAGCGTGGGCGACGCCGCCGGGAAGGTCCTGCGCTGGACCGGCTCTGCGACCGACATCACTGCGCGCAAGCGCGCCGAAGGGGCGCTGCGCGTGTCGGAGGAGCGCTACGCACGCGCCATGGAAGGCTCCGGTGCCGGCCACTGGGACTGGAACATCGTCAGCGACGAAATGTTCGTTTCCGAGCGCGCGCGAGAGATGCTGGCGCTGCCGGCCGGGGCGTTGCCGGCGCGCCGCTCGGAGATCATGGCGCTGGTGCCGATGGATCCGGACGACCGCGCGGCGATGGGCGAAGCGGTCAAGGAGGGCATCCAGTCGGGCATTCACGAGCGCGATTACCGGGTTATCCCGCGGCCCGGCGAAGCGCGCTGGCTGCGCACGCGCGCCAAGGTCTACAAGGATGCGCGCGGCGCCGCGGTGCGCATGACGGGCTCGCTCATCGACATCACCGAGCGCAAGCTCGCCGCCGACGCGCTAAGGGCGAGCGAGGAGCGCTACAGCCTCGCGATGGACGCCTCCGCGGAAGGTCACTTCGACACCGACCTCGACACCGGGGAAATGTTCGTCTCCGCGCGTCTGAACGAGATGTACGGGTTTCCGCGACACGCGAAAATCGCAAACCGCGTCGAGTTCCTCAATCAGATACCGTTCCATCCCGATGACCGGCACCTCCTCGCCGGCATCATCAGGCCGGACTGGGAAGACCCTACGCGGCACCTCTACGAGTTCGAGTGCCGGATTGTTCCGCGTCCGGGCGAGATACGTTGGATCCACACGCGCGGCAAGGTGATCCGCGACGCCGAGGGCCGCGCGCGCCGGCGCGTAGGCGTCGTCGCCGACATCACCGAGCGCAAGCTCGCCGCCGACGAGCTGCGCGAGAGCGAGGGGCGCTTCCGCGCCCTGACCGAGCTTTGGTCCGACTGGTACTGGCGGCAGGACGAGAGTCTGCGCTTCACCTATTCCTCGGCCGCCATCAACCCGCCCGACGGGTATCCGGGGGGCTCGGCGATCGGCAAGATGCGCTGGGAGCTTCCCGGCATCGTGCCGCTCTCGAGCTCCTGGGCCGAACACGAGGCGGTGCTCGCGGCGCGCAAGCCCTTCCGCGACTTCGAGTATTCGCGGCCCGCGGGCGACGGCACCCTGCGCTACATCAGCACCAGCGGCACGCCGATCTTCGACGAGCAGGGCAACTTCAAGGGCTACCAGGGCACCGGCCGTAACATCACCGAGCGCAAGCGCATCGAGGAGGAGCTGCGCCAGAGCGAGGCGCGCTTCCGCAGCCTCACCGAGCTGTCCTCCGACTGGTACTGGGAGCAGGACGAGAACCTGCGCTTTACGTACCTCTCCAACCAGGCCGCCGCGCTTACCGGCTACTCCGGCGAATCCTCGCTCGGCAAGACGCGCTGGGAAATCGCCAACATGACGCCGCTCACGTGCTCCTGGGCCGAGCACCAGGCCGTGCTCGCGGCGCGCGAGCCCTTCCGCGACCTCGAATGCCACCGGGTCGGACCGGACGGAACGGTGCGCTATCTCAGCATGAGCGGCGCGCCGATCTTCGACGCGCAGGGCCGATTCGGGGGATACCGCGGCATCGGCCGGAACATCACGGCGCGAAAGGCCGCGGCCGAGGCGGTGCGCGAAAGCGAAGCGCGCTTCCGCGCTCTGACCGAGCTTTCCTCGGACTGGTACTGGGAGCAGGACGAAAACCTGCGCTTCACCTACACCTCGCGCCAGCCCGAGGAAACCACCACCTACCCGTCGGAATGGGTGGTCGGCAAGGCGCGCTGGGAGCTTCCCGGCATCACCCCGCTTTCCTTCACGTGGCCGGAGCACCAGGCGGCCCTGGCGGCGCGCCAGCCGTTCCGGGACCTTGAGTACGCGCGCACCGGGCTGGACGGCACGCACTACGTGAGCATCAGCGGCGCGCCGATTTTCGACGACGAGGGCGCCTTCAGGGGCTACCAGGGCATCGGGCGCGACATCACCGAGCGCAAGCGCATCGAGGAGGAGCTGCGCTCGCGGCAGGAGATGCTCGAGCTCGCGCAGAAGTCCGCGCAGGCGATCGCGTTCGAGTGGCGCATCGGCGCCGACGGTCCCGACCGCAACCGCTGGTCGCCCGAGCTCGCGGCGATGTACGGCCTGGGGCCCGAGGCCTACGACGGGAGCTTCGAGAATTGGAAGAAGCTGATCCACCCCGAGGACTGGCCGGCGGTCACGGAGGCGATCAAGCACGCGCAACGGACCGGCGAAGTTTCCGCCGAGTATCGCGTGGTGCACCCGGACGGCTCGACGCACTGGCTCCATGCTAGGGGCCGGATGTTCTTCGCCGCGGCTGGCACGCCGGCGCGCATGGTCGGCTTCATGCACGACGTGACCGAGCGGCGCCAGGCGGAGGAGGAGCTGAGGCGTCTGGAGCGGCAGCTGCGCCAGGCGCAGCGCCTGGAGGCGATGGGAACGCTCGCCGGCGGCATCGCGCACGACTTCAACAACATCCTGGGCGCGATCCTGGGGTACGGCGAAATGGCGCAGCGCGATGCACCGAGGGGCAGCCGCCTCGCGCGTGACCTCGACAGCATCGTCGTGGCGGGCGAGCGCGGTCGCGCGCTCGTCGACCGGGTGCTCGCGTTCAGCCGCAGCGCGGTCGGGGAGCGCGTTTCCGTCCACGTCGAAAAGGTGGTGCGCGAGGCGCTCGATCTCATCTCTGCGAAGCTGCCGCCGAACGTGACGCTGCACGCGAAGCTGCACTCGGGGCCCGCGGCGATGCTCGGCGACGCGACGCAGGTGCACCAGATGCTGATGAATCTCGCCACGAACGCGATCCAGGCGATGCCGGGGGGCGGGACGCTGCGTGTTTCGCTGAGCGCTGCGCGCCTCGACGCACCGCGCACGCCTACGTTAGGTGTCATGCCGGCGGGCGACTACCTGGTTCTCGAGGTTGCCGACGGCGGCACTGGAATTTCGCCGGATATCCTCGACCGCATCTTCGATCCGTTCTTCACCACCAAGGACGTGGGCACCGGCACCGGACTGGGTCTCTCGCTCGTGCACGGCATCGTGACCGAGCTCGGCGGCGCGATCGACGTCGCGAGCACCGTCGGCGCGGGCAGCACATTCACCGTGTATCTGCCCCGATCAGGAGATGCTTCGGATTCTTCTCAGAAAGAAGAACCGGCGTTGCCGCGCGGGGACGGGCAGCGCGTGCTGGTGGTGGACGACGAGGAGCCGCTCGTGCGGCTCGCCACGCGCACGCTCGAGGAGCTCGGCTACGTCGCGACCGGCTTCACCTCGAGCGCGGCGGCGCTGAGCGCGTTCCGCGCCGATCCGCAGCGCTTCGATGCGCTGATTACCGATGAGCGCATGCCCGGCATGTCGGGCTCGGCGCTGATCCGCGAGGTGCGCGGCATCCGCGACCGCATGCCGATCGTGCTGATGAGCGGCTTCGTCGGCGGCGCGGTGGCGAGCCGCGCGCGCGAGGCGGGCGCCGAGGAAGTGCTGAAGAAGCCGCTGTCGGCGCGCGACCTCGCCGCCAGCCTCGCGCGCGTGCTGCATGTCAGTTGACATGCAATCGCCTACAGCCGTCAGCGTCTTGCCACGCCGAGGGCCAAGACTGCTCTCACCATGAACAAGCCTGCCGAGAAACACCTGCGCGAGCTCGAAACCCGGCGCAAGGCCCCCCTCGCCACCCGCACGGACCTGAGCGCGGCGGCCACCAGGGACCTCGCCGCGGCGATGAACGGGATCCTGGCCGACGTGTTCGCGCTTTACCTGAAGACCAAGAACTTCCACTGGCACATGAGCGGGCCGCATTTCCGCGACTACCACCTGCTGCTCGACGAGCAGGCCGACCAGCTCTACGCGATGACCGATCTGATCGCCGAGCGCATCCGCAAGGTCGGCGGCGCCACGCTCAAGTCCATCGGGCATATCGCCCGCATGCAGCGCGTGCTCGACAACGACGCCGACTATGTCGAGCCGCGCGACATGCTCGCCGAGCTGCGCGAGGACAACAAGGACCTCGCCGCGCGGCTGCGCGAGGCGCACAACGTCTGCGACGAGCACCGCGACATCGCCACGGCGAGCTTGATCGAAGTGTGGATCGACGAGACCGAGCGGCGCACCTGGTTCCTGTTCGAGGCGGGCCGCAAGTAGGCTAGGGTTTGCCTTTGAGTTGCTGGATGAACGCCCGCCCAGCCGGCCCGGGCGGCGCGTCCTTGCGATAGACGGCATGCATCGGAAGGCGCGCGTATTCCGCGGCGCCTTCGATGCGGATCTTGATCAATTCCTTTCGGGCGAGGTGATCTTCGATCGCCGGCAGCGGCATGTGGCC
>Ga0208185_1000441_pt1 | contig 19349 bp, 29 predicted proteins | sample EasRivMeERMLT700_FD_187532 | JGI IMG/M metagenome (GOLD analysis project Ga0208185, IMG submission 187532) | Soil microbial communities from meander-bound floodplain in the East River, Colorado, USA - East River MetaG ERMLT700 (SPAdes) (version 2) | ecosystem: Environmental > Terrestrial > Soil... | reverse complement strand
CATGCGCCCCACACGAGACGACGGACTTGACCTGTAGCTGGCGCGCATAAACATCACTGAGGGTATTGGCAAGATACCCGGCGCCCCTGGATCCCGTCAACGCTTGTTACGAACTTTTTCGTTAACAGGGGACGGAAACCACCTGCCCACACCTCTGAACACCCGGTCAGGGCCTGTTCAGCGGCGGGTGGTGGGCGGGGGGAGCGGGCCGGGCGGCATGTCCATGCGCTCCTGCATGCAGATCCAGTGTCGCCGCTCCAACGCAGCGGCCAGGGTAGCGTCCGACAAAGTCACCTGAGCACCGCCCGCGCCAGTTCCCTGGCGAAGTGCCAGCCCAGGCCGGCGGCCAGGAAGCCCATCAGAATGACGAACAGGCCCTTGCCCAGTTCCTTCAGGTCTTCGATCACAGCTGCTGCCCTCCCTTCCATCGTGCCGCCGGCAGGATTCGAACCTGCAGGGTACCTCCACGTTTTTTGTGGCACGCCAGGGGATCAGCCCAGCGTTCGGCGGCGTACGCCCGGAGCGGATGCCCCGGGGCTAGGGGTTGTTACTTCGCGAGCGACGCCCGAACGGCGGCGTCCTTGGCTTCCAGCAGCTTTCGCAGGGCGACGGTTCGTTCAGCGTTGCGCGGAATGGTGGCGACGATGTACTCGGCCAGCGAGCAGAACGGCTGCGACACCTTCTGCAGCTGCTCGGGCAGGTGGGCGTAGCTGAAGAATTGCATGATGGCCTCTGGGGGCCAGGGCTTGTTGTTCGGGTCTCCTTCGGGAACTACTTCGGGCATGTGCTCTCCTTTTCGTTGTGGGGTTGTTAGGGGGCCAGGGCTTCGACGACGGCCCTGAACAGCACGTCCTTCTTCCGTTGGAATTCCGGCAGGTCGCCGAACGGGATCAGACACGGGTGCGTCTTCGCCTCTGGGTCCTTCTGAGCCCCGTACGTCCAGCCATCGGAGATTTTGTCCTTCATCCACGCATCGTGTTGGGCGCTGTCCGGGGCGGACGGGTTGGCCAGCGCAAACTGTACTCCGCTGACCGCGCTGTCCCTTTGCCACTGCGGGGCCAGGTCCCACGGCAGTTGGCTGTTGTCGCCGTTGGCCCGGCACCAGGCAGCGTTTGCCTCGTGGCAGACCTTGGCGATTGCGTTCTCCTGCTCGTCCATGTCGCTCTCCTTCGTTGGTTGCGTTGTTCAGTCGTTTAAGGCGGGTCGCCGAGCCCAACCACGGAGCTCGCCCGGGTGTAGATACTAGGCGGGTCGAACACGAGCCATTGGTTCTGGTTTTGGTAAACACCGTTAGTGTTTGGGCCCTCCCAATAAGGCCGGTCCCACGCGCTCAGCACCCCGTTCCATGGGGCGATCGCAGCGATATCCGGCGGATTGTCGTAGAAATAGTACTTGCCGTAGACGTCCTTGAATTCTCCGAGGTTGCCGATGCCCCCGAGGAAAAACCCCTCATTTTCGTGCCAGTAACCAGCGTACGTGTCGATTTCCAGACACAGGTGGACAGGCCCGGAAGCTCCGACGGGGTAAAACGGGATGAAAAATCGCGCCATTCCACCAACGGGCGGCATGATCAGGCTGTTGTATTGTGAGTCCGTGCAAAACAGGGCCTTGCTCTGCTGGTCGGCGTGCCCAGGCCCGAGACCATCCCAGTCGCATTTCTGGTACTGCGGCGCATGGAAAGCGGCGCATTGGTACACCGGAGAGTCGAGGTCGACACACGCCGGCGGCGACAGCAGGCAGTTACCAAACCCGGGGATGTAGATCGCCGCCTGCTCCACGGAGCGCTTGGCCTCCAGGAACGCCTGCCGTCGCGCCTCGGCTGCGTGCCAGTCAGCCTGCATCTGAGGTGAGAGCTTCGCCAACTGTGCGGCCAGTCTCTCCTGCGCCTCGACCTTTCCCGGCGGGCGCATGCCTTCAGGGGCCCTGATGGGCTTGCGCTCCACGTGTATCGGCGGCTCGCACGCCCCCATCGCTATCACTGCTGTCAACGCACAGATTACTCTCAACATGTTGCCCTTCCCTTCGTGGTAGAAAACCCGCATGAACCGCTGGCTGCTGCTGATTCTTGTTTTGCTCGGCTGCGGCGATCCGGACGATGGGGAGGGCTGCCGGAAGGAAGTCCGGTCGGCGTACACCCCTGACGCCGCTGCTGACCGCTAGCTACGGTCAGGCTGCTCGGGCGCGCCTCCTTCCTGGGCCTGCGGCCCGCCCGGGCTTCACGCTGCGGTCTCCTCGTCCTCGTCGCCCTGGTCGTCGTCCTCGGGCATCCACATCGGGCCGGTGGGGGACACGTCCCAGGGCACCCGGCCGGCGGTGTACGAGGGCCACACGTCGCGTTCCTCGCAGGCCACCAGCTTCGCCAGCTGCTCGCGGCAGTAGGCCTCGCCCTCGTCAAGCTTGGCCTGCGTCAGCTCCACCACCGTCACGGCCCAGGGCGGCGCCGATTCCACGGCGATGATGAAGCCCTCCGGGGGGCGGTACCCCAGCGCCAACTCGGTCCCCAGGCGCTGCCAGGCCACCTGTGCGAAGTACCGGCGGAAGAACGCGTCCCGCAGGAACTCTTCCGGCTTGGCGCTCTTGCAGGTTTTCAGGTCGGCCACGTGGGTGACCGGGTGGCGGATGTCCGGGGTCACCCGGCAGGCCCGGCCGTTCAGGTCGAACAGCAGCGTGCCCTCGAAGACCGCCCCCTCCAGCAGCGGCGCCGCCCACGGGTCGAACAGCACCGCTTCGGCCATCCGTTGCGCCTTCTCGTATTCCTTGGCGGTCAGGATCGTGGCGTCGCTGTTCTCGCGCTCGAAGGCCTCCCACTCCTTGCCCCGGCGCTGCTTCCCCTCGAACCCGGCCACCCGCCGCGTGCCGAACACCAGGTGGTGAACCCCGATCCCGCGCTCCATGGCGTAGCTCGGATCGTCGACGTCGCCCTCGTCCAGCAGCATCCGGGCCAGCCGCGGGTTTCGCTCGACGGCCTTGAGGTGGTGCATGCGCGCCGGCGGGCGGGCCAGCTCCAGGCGCTTCAAGACGCCACCTCCCCGTCGCCCAGGCACCGGCCCGCCTTCGCGTACTCGGCCACCAGCGCGCGATAGGGAGCGTCTCCCTTCAGCTTCGCCAGCAGCAGCATTTCGGCGTCGAGCTGCTGCTGCTCGCTCAGCAGGTTGGCCTGACCCTTCCCGAAGCGCGCTTTGAGCCAGTCGAACGCCGCCGGCTTGGGCATTCCGAGGCATTCCTGATCCTTTGGCCCGGTCAGGATGTTGGTGATGCGCAGGGCGCGCTCGGCGGTGCCCGGACGGGGGCCGTTCTGGGTGGCCGGTTGTTCGGCTCTGGCGGCGGGCGGCGGCGCTTCCTTGGGCGGCGCCTTCTTCCCGTTGCCGTTGCTCTTTCCCCGGCCCTGGTCGCGCGGATCGGGGCCGCCGGTGTCGTCCCGGGCTGACGGCGCGTTCTCGCCACCACGTGGCAGCAGCAGCAGGTCCCGGAGCGCGTATGCCAGGTTCTCGGTGCGGGCGCCGAACTCGGCCTTGTCCTCCGGCCGCCCGCGCTCGGGGATCACGGGCACGGTGGACTCGAACTCGCGGCACTGCCCGGACTCGTGCATCAGCAGGTACACCGCCCGGATCCGGCGGGGCGTGTTGATCCAGCTGGTGGGCTCGCCCTTGTCGTCCTTACCGGTCTCCCAGATGTGGTCCCGCTGGCGCTCGTCGCAGTCCACGCTCACGGGCATGACGGCCAGGCCGTTTGCGGTAAGCGCCTCACGGGCCTCGGTCAGAATCGCCTCGGCGCTGGCGTAGTTGTATTTGTGGTGCGTGTTGACGGCGTCCTTAGCGACCGCCTGGGCCATCTTCTGGGCGGCGATCAGCGCCCGCACCAGCTCCACGCCCGGCGGCGGCGTGGGCGCGCGCGGGGCTGGGGGCGGCGGCGGTGTGCTGATGACGTTCCGGGCGTTCGGCCCGGGGATGTCCAGCGCCAGGGCTGCCTCGGGGCTCACGAGATGTCCCCCGCGTCTTCCACGGCCACCGTGGGAAGCTCCACCGTCGGGTGACGGTCCTCTCGGTGGTACTCGGCCACGTCGGTGTGCCGCAGGGGAGAGACGTCGCTGTCCATCTCGAGGGGCTCGGTGTTCCCGGGGCCCTGCTCCTGGGTCGGGGTGGGGGCCGGCCACTGCTTGTTCGCCTGCTGGATGCGCAGCGCCTGGCGCTTGCCCTCGGCGAACCCGAGGCGCCAGGCAGCGCAGTCACCGCAAACGACCTCCTCCTTGTCTTCGGGGGCCCTGGTGATTCCGAGCGCGCCGCAGTCCTCGCAGGGACGCTCGTCGCCGCTCTCGCCGTAACTCTTGGCCCAGATGCCCCAGTGCCCGCCGTGCTCCTCGATCAGCTTCGCCCTTGTCATGCCTCTCTCCTTGCGTCGTGGGTGTTGTCCATGCGCTCGATCGTTCGAAGCAGTCCGTCGTAGGCGGCGGCCGGCGACGCGTGCAGGCCGTAGTCGACCGTCGCGAAGCGACCGGGGCCGATGCGGTACCAGGCGCGAGCGGTCCACCAGCTGCCGCGGCTGCGTACCAGCTGGACGGCGTGGATGTGGTCGGCCTCGCTCACCGCCATCGGGAGACCTCGGCGTCAAGGCGAAAATGGTCCATGCGCGTCCGCAGTTCGTCGCCAACCGGGCAGTCGGTCGGGTCGCCGTAGCGGCGGGCAAGGTCGCACTCCCGACAACCGTCGCAGTGAAGGAACCACGCCACGCGGGAACCCACGTAACGCTCCATCTCCGTCAGCCCCTTCGTTCCCGTCGTCGTGTTCACGAGAGACCTCCCTTCAGCGGCAGCACCTGAGCCACCCCCACCTTGCTGTCGCGACCCTGGTGGTACACCCACACGAAGCCGTCGCGAATCCAGCGAACCGAGCCCATGTACAGGGCCCGGCGAGTCACCGGGTGAATCACCCGCACCACCTGGTTCAGAGCCACCGTTTCCACTCCCCATTTATACCAAACTTGGTTTGAAGGCGTCCACAACTATTTCAAACCAAATCGGCCCTGGTTAGAAGCGGCGCGCTACCTGGCCCAGCCCTTGGGCCAGTTCTTCTTCGTGGCGGGGAACAGGGGCTTGCCCTTGTCGTCGTTGCCCAGCAGCTCCTGGACCTTCAGGGCGATGGACTCCTGGATGGTCCACCGGCCGGCGTGCGCGCTGCTCAGCTGAGCGTGGGAGGTCCCAGCGGCCTCCGCGAGGGAGCGCAGCGTGTACCCGGCGGCTAGCGCTGCCTGGCTCAGCCGGGACTTGGTCTTGCGGCCGTCTGCCATGCGTAGCGCAATGGAATCCATCCCACGTTTCTTACCATGTTTGGTTTGAACCGGCAACCCCTGCTCTAGTTGGTCGACGAGCTGCCGGTACCCAGCGGCCTGGAGAGCGAGGGGGTAGGCCTGGTCCACGCGGCCATCGGCCACCAGCTGGTCAACCTGGGCCTCGAGGTCCTCGGCCTTCTTACGCCACTTGTCCGCGGACACGCCCGGCGAGGGTACACCACGGCGCGCAATTTATGGACACGTGTCCAATAAATCAGGCGTCAGGCCGGGTGACCTCGAACCGCTCCAGATACCTCAGTACCGATCGGGTCCGCGCCAACGTGGCGAACCGGCCGAGGAACTGGCCGTTGCACCACCGGCAGCACAGCCCGCGCACGAACAGCCGGCGCCGCCCGGGAGGCATCTTCTTCCACTTCGGCACGTGGGCGTGATCGATCACTAGGCGCGAGGTCTCCGGCACGCGCTCGCACACGCCGCAGCGGCCGGCCTGGACGTGCACCGCCATCACGAAGCGGTCGACGTCCCATCCGTACTTGGCCAGGGTGGCCAGCGTCGGGATGATGATCCCGAGGTACCTGTCGCCGGGATTCAGACCAGCCGCATTCGCCGCGCCCGCCATCTCAACCACCAAAGTACGCCAACGATCGCCGCCGCGCCAGCCAGCCACATCCAGAGCGGCGGCCACCAACTGGCGCTCGAGCTCGTGTTGCTCGAACTGCTGGCGGTGGCCGTGCGGTCAGCGGCCGCGGTGCTGGTGGACGTGGAACTGGTGGCGGACGAGCTGGCGCTGGTGGCGGTGGTCCCGCGGTCCTCGGTGGTCTCGGTGACGATCGTGGTCCCGTCGGGCTTCTTCACGGTCCGGCGGCGCACCTTCCGGACGGCCTCTACTTTCGCGCTGGTGCTGGATGCCTCGACCTCTGACTTGGCGGCGGCTTTCCATTCGGTGCGGGTCTCCTCGGTGCGGGTTGCGGTGTCGGTCCGTTGATAGCGATGGGAGCACCCGCCCAGTAGAAGCCAGGCGGCCAGCCAGAAGCAGACAGCGCCGAGAGCGCGCCTCAACGGCAATACCGGTCCCTCAGCGCGTTCCGATCGCGCTGGCTGATCAACGAGCCGGGGACGTCCAGCGGCCCGTCCCAGTCCTGCTGACGTAGCACCGGGGCCATCAACCCGCCGTTGTCGTGGTCCAGCCCCAGCGCGTGTAGCAGCTCGTGTTTGAGCGCCAAGTAGGCCTGCCGGGTGTGGACCAGCTGCCAGACGACGATGTCGGTCGTTCCTCGATCGCACACGTGCGTGATGGCGCCGGTGTCCCCGACAATCTCGGTCCCCTGGTTTGCGCAGGGGCTGTCGTCCACCGGGGTGAGGATGCGGATGTTCGCGGGGGCGCCGCTGGTATCCAGCACGGTGCAATCCACCTCGTCGTTGATCGCCTTGACCGCGTCCCGCACCTGCGGACCCCATGCTTGCCCCACGCCAGCCGAATACGAGACCACCACCGGGGTCACCGGCCAGCGACGGTCGCGACCGTCGGGGAAGAAGGTTGCTTCCCGTCGGTTGTCGATGAACACCGCCACCAGCGCGGCGATCGTCACCGCGACTGCGCTGCCGTAGGCGATTGCTCGTTTCGTGTTGCTGCTCATGGCTCCCCCTTCGTTCCGGCCAAAATCCTGGACGTCGGGTCTACCGGCGTCTTGTCGTCCTGCTCGGCCCGCGCTTCCATCGCTCGCCCCCACTGCTCCAGCACGCGGGCGGCGAAGTGCTCCTGCAGGACCGCGTAGACCGTCCCGTCGTCGAACACGCGGTCGATGAGAATCTTCTGCCGGTCGGCGAGCCCCTTGGTGAGCTCGCGTTCCTCAGCCCTGTGCCCGGCCGCCGCGGTCAGTGCCATGCGCGCTGCCGTTGCGAGGTCCATGGACTCTCGCAGCTGCAGGGCCTTCCCGCCCAATGTCGATGAAGCCAAAGGCGTAGCTACTGGGCCGGCGCTTGTACCACACCCCGTCGCCGTCACGCCCGCCAGCATCGTCGGTGTTTCCCTCCACACTCATGAAGTGGTCGCCATCCACCCCGGTGACGAAACCGGTGTGCCCGTGGCCGTGCGGGTTGTCGGGGTCGGTGAAGTGCACGAAGATGCTGCCGCGGGTGCACCTGCCGGAGCGCATGTGCTCAGGGGCGCGGGCCCACAGCTTGGCCACGCTGGCCGACTTCGGCAGGGGGCCGTCCATCTTCAACCCGGCCGCGGCCTCGTCCAGGATGGAGCACACGAAGGCAGCGCACCAGGGCTGCCCAGGCGGAAGGTTCACGTGGTCCAGCCAGCGCTCGATTTGATGCCCGCGGTTGCGCCCGCCGTGCTCGCGGACACCAACGTAGCGCTCGGCCAGCGCCAGGGCCCGGGTGCGCAGTTCCAGGAGGTCGCTCACTTACCGCCCTTCCCCCACGGCAGCAGAGACCCCACGGCCTTGGCCACGTCCAGGATGTTCGCCCGGGTGATGACCATCAGCAGGCCGCCGGCCACCCCGGCCATCGGGTACCAGTCGCTCCCCTCGTACCGTCGGATCGCCCACGGGGTCATCCACGCCAGGAACCCCAGCACGCCCCCCACGTGCGCCAGCTTCAGCACCAAACGCCCGCGCGAGCAGGAGGGACAAGACGATGACCCAGGCGAGGGCGCCGACAATCCAGCAGCCTGGCCCGTCCGCGCCAGCTCCGGCTCTGTGCTGATTTCGTCCTGCGAGTCGCTCATGCATCACGCTCTCCTTTCGATCAGGTGCCAGCCAGCGACGAGTCGAGGTGACCGGCGCTGTAAAGATGAGCCTCCAGGGCCGTGCGCCGGGCCGCCGGCGTGTTCGCCGCCGCCCGTTCGGCGGTCTTGGCGTCGGTGTAGCCGGTGGCCACCGTGCGCGTGCCTTGCAGGAAGTAGTGGGTGGGGTCGTCGAGGTTCAGCCCCGGCGACGGCGACGCCTGGCGGGCCAGCGTGGTACAGGTGCCATTGCGGACCTGCAGGGTGGCACCGCAGATCAGGCGGCGGTCGTTCGGCACCGACGTCCGCAGCTCGACCCGGACGGTCAGGGTCTGGGCGTCGTCGTCGAGGTCGAACTTGCCAAACTCCAGGCGGGCGCCGGGCGGGAGCGTGAAGTTGGTGGTCAGGGAGATGGCCATTAGACGGTTGCCCACCTTTCCGGAACGATTTGCGTGGTCACGGCGTCGTTGTTCTTCAGCCAGCGCGACGGGGCAACAACCCTGCCCTTCTCACCCAGCCACGCCGCCCACCAGGAAAACGAGCTGTTCGCGATGACGTGGTGGCGGCACCGGGACATCAGCCACATCGCCCGGTATTGGTCCGGCTCGTCGATCAGGATCCCCGGGACGTTCTGGCGCGCCCAGTCCGGGGCGTCGGTGAACACCAGGACGGGCAGGTTGCGCGGCACGCGCTCCAGAGCGCGCCGGTAGTAGTCGGCGCCCAGCTCGACCATGGGCGAGTTGGGCAACAGAAAGTCGGTCCTGCGCACGTGAACGGCGATCGCGTCGATCGTCGGGCCCGGGACGTCAAGGACTCGCCGCACGTCGGCCGCCGCGTGTCGCCACGGTCCCTCGCCCATCCACACGCCGCGCACGCGAACGTCGTCCCCTTCGCCGATGTCGACGAATTCGTAGCCGCGCGCGCCGATGGCGATATATCGGTCCCGACCGGTGGCAGCCCGGCTGTCACGGATCCCAAAGGGCCCCAAACTGAAGGTGCGCGGCACGCCCGCATAATTCCGCATTTTCGAGGCGTCGCATTTCACGTTCTCGGACAGGCCGCGGGCATACGCCCACTGGAATAGCTGATTCCCGAGTCCTCCGGAAAGCTCAGCGAGAACCATCAGTACAAAATCCCCTCAAGCACAACCCGAGCGGCGTGCGTCGTGTACGTCGAGACCGTTTCGACGTCGAACGTGATCGCAGTGTCGTTCAGGTCAACGACCCAGAAAGCAGCGGACGCGCTCTGGATAGTTAGCGACGCCCGGGCATCGAGCACAATCGGCAATGCCGCCGCCCCTCCGGCCACGATCGCCGATGCGTCTCCGTTCTCGTCACCTAGAACCTGCCCCGTCGGCGTGGTCCCCGACCCAGATACCGTCGTGCAGATGACATGGCATGACAGCGGCAAGAATTTCTTGCCGGCTGTTATGGGGATTATCGTTACTGGCGTCCCCGATTTCAGGTCGACGCTTGCAACGAACCATCCGTGAATCGTGTCTGCAGTTGCCATTACGCCAGGAAATACCCCTCAACAACGAAGTAAGCGGTGTGCGTGGTGAAATCGCCGACGTCGGTCACGTTGACACGTATGCCGTTGCCGTTGAGATCAAGCGCCGGCACGCTAGTTGGCAACACGGCGACCTGAGCGAACAGATCGTCTTGATCGTCAACTGTCCCTAGCGCCGAAGCAACCGAGATGACGTTGTCGAAGCCCGCGCTTTGCCCTATGCCGAACGCCGGAGCGTCACCCGCCCCGGTCTTGGTGGCAGCAATGCACTTTGCGCCGGTGACGACGAACCGCGCATTGCGGGACGGGACCACTACCGTCGCGCCAGTCGCCTTCAGGTCGATCAGCTGGATGAACGCCGTGATCGGGGACGCTGCCTGGGCCATTAGGCCACCGCTATCGTGGTTACGGTCCCGGAACTGCCGCGGTACTTCAGGGCGCCGGACTCGACGTATAGAATCCCGCCGCCGGTCGGATCACTGGACGGAGCCGTCGTGCGGTTTGCGACGAAGACGACGCCCTGCCCACCGCCATAGCTGCCGGCGCTCTGGCCCAGCAGGTTCAACCCGGCCGACTCGAACCGCAGCCGGTATGACCCACCCGCGACGACCGCCGCGAAGGTGGTGTCGGCGTGGAAGTAGTTGTTGCTGCCGTTCTGGAGCCGCGCCGTCGCGTCCTGCAGGGTCAGCTTGGCGCCGGTGCCGCTGATCGTCTGGAGGGTAACGCCGGTGGCGTTGTCCGCGACGGCGACCATGATGTTGTTCGTTCCTAGGGTTGCCGACCCCGCGGTTCCCGCCGCCAGGACGAAGGGGTCGCCCGTGACGGAGTTGTCGACGCCGAAGGCGAAGGTGTTGCCGCCGCTGATGCCGGCCTGGTAGTAGGCGTCGTCGGCGGTCGATCCGGCTACCTGTACACTGTGCAGCGCCTTTGAACCGGCGGTGTTCGATGTGTTGGCGACCAGCCCCGACACCGTCGCGCCGGAGCTTGACGCCGAAACGGTCAGCGTGTTCGATGCGAACGTAAACGCGGCGTCACTGGTCAGCGTGTCCGCGTCCGACCAGATCGCCACGCGGGTCGCGGCTCCGGAGCCATCGATCGTCCCGCCGCCGCCCGCGAGCCACGTAGGAACGCCTCCGGACAGGGTCAGGACGAAACCGTCAGTCGTGGTGCCGGCGGCGCTGCCGGATGTCAGCTGCCCGAAGTTCACCGCGCCGCCGATCCGAATCAGTACCTGGCCGTTCGCGCCGCTCAGGATGGGCGCCAGCGCGCCTGAGCTGCTGGCGCTGCGGCCAAGCACAGAGGCTCCGGCGGCGGCTGCGAGCTTGCTGTGGGCGATGGCCGCAGCGGCGTCAATGTTGGCGTCGACTAGGAGGCCGAACCCCAGAGCCGTGCCCGACCGGCGCAGGACGAAGCCGTCGGTGCCGGCTAAAATGTCGGCGACGTTCGCGGTGGCGTTGGTCGAGTTGCCGACTACCGACAGGGCCGCGGACTGCCGCAGCTGCGCGTTGCCGACCGAATTGGTAATGAGCGACGTCGTGCCGGTGATGAACCCGAAGGACAGGGTGCCCCCGGACATCTGCAGGACGTGGCCGTTCTGTCCCGCCGTGATGGCGGCCATGGCGCCTGAGGTCCCGGCACTGCGCCCGAGAACGGACAGCCCTGCCAGGTTGGCCAGCTTGGTGTGGGCGATGGCGGCGGCCGCTGCGACGTTGGCGTTCGCGATCTCGCCGACCTGGATGCTGTCGGCGTTGACCGTGATCGTGACGTCAGCGGCGACGACGTTCAGGGTCCTGTCTGCGGCGAGGGTTCCGCCGCCTGTGAGGCCGGCGCCAGCGATAATCTGGACGGACGGCGCCACGTAGTCAGTCCCTGCCGCGGCGATCGACGGCACGCCCGCCGTGTTGATGACCAGTCCGGTCGCTAGCGCCCCCAGGTTGTGTTCGGCGCTCAGCCCGGCGTGCGCCGCGCCCACCCAGTAGCGGGCGTCGCTGGGAGCGCCAGCAGTCCCGGGATCGGGCGCACCGCCCCCGTCATCGTTGCAAATCGCCGCTGCGCTATCGCCGTCCAGATCGGCCATCGGTCACGTGTAGCGGGAGTACCCGTTCAGCACCCCGGCCGCCCCGCTGTTCGTGTACTGGAAGCGGTACCGGAAGGCCCCGGGCGGCGTGTTGATCGCCACACCGTCCAGGGTTCCCACCAGCAGGTCAACGTCGCCCGCGGCAGCCACGGCAGTGGTGGGCACGTCGGTGTCCTTGAAGTTGACGGTGCGCCAGCCCGTGGTGTTCGCCGCTTCCGACCCGGCCGCGGCGACGGCAGCGTTGTACTGCGCGGCGGGCAGGTTGTTGACCTGCCCGACCAGCTTCCCCGCAGCGCCGGCGCCGGTCAGCTCGATCTGGGTGTGGAGCCGAAGGCCCGGGGGCGGCGACAGCACCCGGGACCGATAGACGGTGGTGCTGCTGACTGCCTGGTCCTTCCAGATGAAAATTGGGTCGAACATGCGGACCTCCGCCTTGCCCCGTTTGCTTTATTTGGGCGGCTCGTCCAGCACCCACGCTCCGTCCTTCCACACCCGCCGCGGGCCCTCCTCTTCCTCGCCGACGAACCGCCCGGTGTTCCGCACGACGGCCTTGGCCTTGTCGTTCCACACCTCGATGCAGCGGGGCGTGATGGTCCCCGTGGCCTCCAGCTCCTGCCCCAGGTGCTCCAGCGTCCACTGTCGGATGGCCGCCGCCATCTTCTCGCCCTTGGGCCCGCCCGCGCCGACGGTGCCGCACTGAATCTTCACGCGAAGACCGCTGGCGAGACGCTGCTTTACCCGCTCGACCATCTTCTGGATCGGCTCGCCCATGATGGGGTTGCCCTGGTCGTCGATGACCTTGGCGCCCTTGTCGTGCTTCGCCAGCGTCCCGTTGAAGTCGACCAGGATGTAGTAGGGCTCGTCGTCATCAGGCGACACGGGCGCTCTCCTGCCGCGATGTGGTGGGGGTTTTGTCCCCACTCTTTCGGGTGGGGGATTTTCCCCCAGGTGACGCCTTGCGGGTTGGCCGCGTACCCTGCGGACGCGGCGCTAGCGGCGTTCTGCTTTCTTGGAGGATCATCTCCAAGGAGCACCGGACCGTTGCCCCAGCTCCAGATTGCTTCTGGGTCCGATGGGGACCGGCCTCACAAGCCCATTTGGTACTCCAGGCAGGTTGACCTACCGGTGCGATCAGGCAGAGGGTGCCGTCCCGGCTGAACGCGCGGTCAGCTTGCGGGCCGGTGGCCGGTGGCCCACGATCAGAAGTCATGGGCGCGAAGGTCTGGAAGTTGACGGCGGTGGCCGCGACGATCGGGTGTATCTGGCTGGCCTCTGAATTGGCCGGAGCCAAACATGAGGCCAAGAGGGCCCTTGCGAGCGCCGAGGAATCTGCGGCCTGGGAGAGAGATGTTTCCCGCAAGGTTGCCGAGGAATTCAGGGCGACGGCGGAGCACTACCGCGCGCTCTCTGCTTCCTGTCAAGCCGCCACGAAGCGGACGGCCGCCCGGCGCACAATGGCGGACATTCAGGCCGACTGACGTCATCGCGGCTGCGCCGACTGGTTAAACGTACGCTGTGCGCGCATCTGAGCCGCGCGCTTCTCAAAGTCATCAGCCTGGCGTCGCAGCGTCGCCGCCATCTCCTTCGCTGACTGGCCCTGGACGCCGAGCTCGGCGCGCTTCGCCTCCATGTCGGCCGCCGTGACGGCGCCGCCAAGATCCTTGGCCTCCTGGGTGACGACCTTGGAGACGCCACGCCAAAGAGCCTGCGCGTCCTTGTTGTACCGAAGCTTGTCTTCGACCGAGATCCCCCCGACTGGCTGCCCCAGCGCGCGCTGAAGTCGCCCCGACAGATCTGACGACCCAATTGCCCTGGCCGGGCCGACATAGGCATCGCCTATGTACGGGAGTTTCATCCCCTCTTCGCGCTGGTGCTTTAAGTCGGCCACCTGAAGATCTTTCCAGGGCCCGTCCCCGGCCTTTTCGATCTGCTCAGCCAGCGCCCTGCGGTCCCTGGCGACCTGCTCCAGCTTCGAAACCTTCTCCGTCTCGTCGACCGACGCCTGCGGCGGCGGCTTCACGTCTGCGCCCGGCGCCTCGGTCCGGGTGGTGACGGACTGCTTGGCGTCGAAGCGCTGGCTGTCCTGCTCCTTTTCCTTGGCCGCCAGCTTCGCCGTCTCGGCCGTGGCCAGCCGGGTGAGCGCCTGCTGCTTCTCGGGCTGCATCTTCGCGGCGATGCCCTCCACGCGGGCCTCGTAGACCTTCAGCTGGCGCTGGACGTCCTTCGAGATCTCGTCCTCGCGCGTGTTCTGGGCTTCGAGGTAGGCGGCGTGGTCGCGGTCCTTCAACTCGCGGGTGGACTTCAGGGCCTCCCACTGGGCCATCAGCTTTTCTTTGTGGGCGCCGATCCGCTTGTCCAGCACGCGCTCGGCGGGGGAGGGTCCCGAGCCGCCCTGGAAGAGATGGGCCGCGGTCCCGATCCCGGTCAGCAGGGTGGCCAGGAACGCGCCCCAGCCGTCGCCCAGCAGGTCTTCCTTGGCGTTGCCGGCCTTCACCTGGGCGTCGGCCTCGCTCTTGATCTGCTCGTCCCGCCCGAGGAGGTGGCGGGCCTTCTGCGCCTCGCGGGCGACCCGCCGGGCCTCGGCGTCGGCCTGCTGCTGCTCGAGAAACCCGGTCTTCTCCTGGGCGATGGGGGCGGTCTTCTCGGCGATCGTCTTCTCCACCCCGCCGAGGTTTTCCTGGGCTGCCTGGACGGCGCCGGCGGCCAGCTCCTTCTGCTTGATGGCCTCGGTGCCCATCGCGGACACGATCGGGCGGACGGTCGTCACCTCCTGCGCGGGCTTGGGCGGGAACAGCGAGGTAACGGCGGGCGCGGCGGGCGCGCCACCCACGAACGACCCGGTACCGGTGTCGAACGGCGCCATCGCCCCGGTGGTGGGGTTCTTGCGGTACTCGATCGGCACCGGTCACACCCTCCGGGCGGCGGCCTGGGCGGCCTGCAGGCGGGCGTTGAGCACCTGCTGCTGCGACTGCAGCTCGTCCGCCTTGATGGCGGCCCGCTGGGCCTGCTCTCGGCGGCGCTGCTCGAGTAGGGCCGCGGTGTCCGGCTGGCCCGGGGTGGGCAGAGCGGCCCCGGGCGCCCGGCCGGCGGCGGCAGCCTGTGCTTCCATCGGCGCCGCCTGCTGGGGCATGGGCACGGGCAGCTGCGGCACCGCCGGAGCGGCCGGCGCGGGGGCTGCTGGAGCGACAGGCGTGGCCTGCTGGTTCTGCAGGGCCTGCACCTGGGCGGCGAGGGACTGCAGCTGCTGCGCGATCGAGTTCAGGTCCATGGTTAAACCTCGTTGAGTTTGGCGAACTCGCCGTGATGCTGGGCCGCGGCTTGGTTGTAGGCGAGGGCAGCCAGTTCCTCCGTTGGAAAGGCCCCCAAGTAGACGACCCCACCGTCCGTTTTCAGCTGCGCTCTCCAGCCGGGCGCTCGCGGGTAAACCCGCCGGTAAACCCCTTTGAACCTGCTCGTGTAGGAACCGCGGCGTTTCCGCTGGTTCTTTCCATTCTGACTTGGCGTAGCGGGGCGAAGGTTGCTGCTGCGGCAGTTCAATCCGTCGCCATTGATGTGGTCCACCCAGGGATGCCCCAACACCACCTCGTGCAGAGTCAACGTGCGGAACTTGCCCCCTTCGCTGCGAACGTTGGTGTAGGCGTACGAGGTCTGTTTGCAGCGCTTGAGCGACCAGTTGTGTCGTCCCGCCTCGGCCGCATCGGCAATGTCAACGACCGCAAATCCCCTGCCTTTTGCCAGGGGGACCAAGGCGACGTTGCCCGCAGGTATCAGCTCCCGCTTCCTCATCGGCTCAACCTCCGCGACCCTTCCTTGCCTTGATTACAGCAGCCGCCAAAAGTACTGAAAGGGCCCCGTAGTCCACCGCCTTGTCCCCGTCGTCGGTCTCGGACACCACCGCGTCGCCCAGGCGCGTGCGCTCGAGGTCCTGGGCCATCACGCCGGCGCGCTCCCCCGGCGGGCCCTCGCCGCGCTTGTACTTGAACGTGGCCACGGACTTCGCCACGGCGTTCGCCAGGGCCTCGAGGTCACTGGCCGCGGCCGGTTCGATGTCCTCCTTGGCGCGCTTGTCGGACTTCGTGATCGCGGCGGTGCCGGCGGCGGCCGCGCCGCCGATCAGGGACGAGATCATCTGGCCCCAGAACTGGCGGTTCGCCTGCTTCTCGGCGATCTCTTCCTGCCGCCGGTTCGACCGGATCGCCTCCTCCAGCTCCCGCTCGGCGATGTCCATCTGTTGCTGGAACTGGGCAAGTTTGGCCTGCCGGTCGGACTCGTTCAGGAGGCCCTGGGCGCTGGCCTCGAGGGCCTTCTGAGCCTCGATGCGCAGCTTGGTGGCCTCGACCCTCTGCTTCTCGTCCTGGTCCTGGGCCTGCAGCGCCTGGGTGTTGTTCGTGGTCTGGGTGGTGACCGACCGGTTGGCGTTGGCGTCGCGGGCGGCATTCTCGGCCGCCTGGTTGGCCTTGGCGGTCTCCTGGTCGAGGTCCGCCATCTTCTGGGTGATGGTGTTGATGGCGGTCTGATCGTTCGCGGCGCGGGCGCTGTCGAGCTGGGCCTGCAGCTGCTTCCGCTGGGTGTCGATCTCAGCGATCTTGGCCTGGGCCGCCTGGCGGTCGGCCTGGTTCAGCTCCTCGATCTGACCCTGGACCGCCAGGTCGCGCTCGCCCTGGGCCAGGGTGTTCGCCCGGCGCAGGCCCTTGCGCTCGCCCCCGCGGGCGGCCTGGATGGCGGCGTTCGTGGTCTGGCCGCTCTGCTGCTGGGCGCGCTTGAGCCGAGCAGCCGCCAGCGCCCCGCCCGCACCCTCTCCCCGGGCGGTGGCCTCCAGGTCGCGGGTGTCGGTGCCCTCGACGGTGGTCGTGCCCTGCAGGGCGGCCTTCAGCCGCTCGGCGGGGGACATCTTCGCCGCCTCGACCGGATCGATGGCGACCTTCGTGATGGACTCGCGTGCGCCGGGGGTGACCGGGCCCTTGGTGGCGTCGGCGTAGATTTCATCGCCCCGGGCGATGCCATCCTTGTACTTCGCCCAGGCCGCGGCCACGTCTTCGCGGCTGACGATGCTGGGATCGGGCTCGCCGGTGGCGGTGGGCGGCGGCAGCCCGTTCTTCTCGGCCGCCAGGAGGGCCTGGTTGTCGGCGTCGCCGAGGGCCATCTGGACAGCAATACCGACGGGCTTACCCGCGGCGATGGCGTCGCGATAGGCCTGCAGTGCCCCCGCCGCGATGGTCTTGAGGGCCTCGGCCAGCGCCTCGGGCGGTAGCCCCTGGAGCCGCTTGCGGGCCACCTCGACGGCCTGGTCCACGACGTACTGGGCGTCCGTGGCGTCGGCCGGCGGGGGCGTGGCGCCGGGGCCGCCCGGGGGAGGGAGCCCGGCGCCTTGCAAGGGAGAGGTGGGCTGGACGGGCATCGGTTTACCTCCCGGTGCGGTTGCTTTATTTAGGGGATGCGGCGGTGGGGATTCTGGAAGCGCCCGTAAGCGTTGATTTCGAACGCCACGCCGTCGAACTTCCGCCCGGCGCCGGTGCTGGCCGTCTCCTCGATGGTCAGCCGGACCTCGCGGGTGCGGTCGATCCCGGACCAGAACTTCACGTCGGCGGTGGCGTCGGTGATGTCCGTGTGCACCTCGTCCACGCCCTTGTCGTTGGTCAGCGTGTAGGTGTACGTCGAGTCGCCCGCGCCCTCGTCCGGCGTGCTGGACACCTGGACCTCGCGGGCGTCGAACTCGCCCAGGAACCCAGCCGGGGCCAGACGGCCCGTGCGCAGCTTCCGCAGCACCGCCTCGCCGTCGTCGTCGTAGCTGACCCCGGTCACCCAGTACTCGATCGACGTGGTCCCAGGATCGAGCACGAACGGCGCGCCCGCGATCAGCCGGACGCCAGCCGGGACAAGCCAGGGGGTGCCGCTGCGGCGGTGGCGGTACCACTTGCCCGCCGGTGAGCCGTCGGTCTTGTGGGCGTCGTCGATGACCAGGACTTCGCCCTCACCTTCCCCGTTGTCGCACCAGAATTTGACCGCCCGCTCGCTTCGGTCGGCCATCGCGGCCACCACCGTGAAGGCGCGGTAGGCCTCCATGCCATGGTGGATCTCCACCGGCGGGCCGGAGCCCGTGGTCAGCGCCATCCGACCGCCCGCGCGCTGGTAGTACACCCCAAGCGGGCCGGTGGCGACGTGCGGGATCGCCGTCCCCTCGCTGGTCGGAAGCGTCTGGACCTTGAATTCGCCGTTGAGCGCCAGGCCGTCGGGCCCGGGGCCGGTGATCACCCCAACGGCGTCCGCGCGGAACACCACCACGGCGTCGCTGTCGGGCAGCGGGGCGATGGCCCTGATGGGTCCCGTCCCGTCCGGCCACTCGGTGGTCAGCGCCTCGTTGAACTCCGGCCCGCGGCCGGCCTTCGAGCGCTGCGAGAACCATATCGTGTCATCCGGTCCCACGCCCCACGTCCGATCTTTGGCCTGGGTGACCAGCCGGAAGCCCGGGACGGCGCCCTGGTCGAGCACCCCCTGCGAGACGCCGATGGTGTCGAGCCGCTCGCCGGTGGCGTCGAAGGTCAGGGGCCGGACGGTGACCACGACGTAGTCGGCTCGCTGATCGTTGCCCACCACCAGCTGCACCGACGGGTCGGTCCCGCCGTCCTTGGTGGCGTACAGGATGATCGACAGCTTCCCGGCGTCGATGATGGGCGTCAGGGTGTGGCGGCAGGTCGGGATGCGCAGCTGGAAGCCCTGGTTCAGAGGGTCGGTGTGCTCGTTGAAGACGATCTCGGCGGTGGGATAGGGCGCGCTCACGCGCTGGTTCCCTGCCGAGTCGATCCAGGCGTACCGGTAGGTCCAGCGGATGGTGGCGATGGGCGTCGCGGTGTCGGAGTTGTCCTCCACCACCAGCGGCTCATAGGGCGCGTGCAGGGGCGCCAGCTCCCCGAGGGCATCCGCCCCCGTCACGATGCCCGGAACCCCGCCTGGGACGATGCCCGGGGCCGTGCTGTGGTAGGTGGCCGCGAAGTCCAGGACAGCCATCACCGGCTGGGAGGTCTTCGACGACAGGAACTCGCCCAGCAGCGGCGCGAACACCACGTCCCCGACCACGACAGGGGTCACGACGTGCCCAGAGTGCCGCCCGTAGCGGAACGCGCTCAGGCTGCCCTGCCGCAGCCCCCCGCCGTGGAACACCGGGCAGGCCTCGCCGTCGAGGACGTTGGCGACCGGCACCCCTTGCTCGTCCCGGACCCAGAAAGCCCGCTGGACATTGCGGAAGTCGTCGAAGTGGGTGATCGCGTACCACAGCCCGCCCACCCTGAAGGGCTTCCCGGCCAGGGTGGCCGACCGCGCGTAATCCGACGTGGACGCGATCAAGGTGCCGGGGTCGAAGAAGTGCTTGTAGGTGACGGCCGAGCTGACGTTGTTCAGTCCGCCGTTCACGTCGAGGTCGATGTTGGCGCCGCTGAACACAGCGTAGACCTGGACGTAGGTCGACAGGTAGACCTCGAGCCCGTTGTCGGCCAGCCAGCTGCCCGTGACGCCGATGCCGTGAGCGTCCGGGGGCGCCGTGAGGCTCAGCGTCTGCAGCACGTTGGCGGCGCCGTCCACCAGGGTCGACAGGGTCACAGGAACCCGGGCCAGCTCCACGTCGTCGCCGGTGTCCTTGAACCTGAAGTAAGCCAGCCGGGCCAGGTTGTCGGCTCCGTCCGTCGGCATGATGCTGACGCCACAGCACACCTGATGATCGGCCGAGGTCCCGCCGGTGGTGGTCAGCGA
>Ga0208185_1000440_pt1 | contig 19365 bp, 25 predicted proteins | sample EasRivMeERMLT700_FD_187532 | JGI IMG/M metagenome (GOLD analysis project Ga0208185, IMG submission 187532) | Soil microbial communities from meander-bound floodplain in the East River, Colorado, USA - East River MetaG ERMLT700 (SPAdes) (version 2) | ecosystem: Environmental > Terrestrial > Soil... | reverse complement strand
GCGTCCCGCCGGCGGCCTGGTCACCCCCGCCACCTTCCAGGCGCTCTCGGGGAAACCCGTGTACTCCGACCTGTGGGACGCGCGCGTAGCCGACAACATGGCGCACATCGAGCTCTCGCGCGGCAAGGACGCGATCGTGGTGGCACCCGCCACCGCCGATTTCATCGCCAAGCTCGCGCAAGGCCTGGCGGACGACCTGCTCTCGACGCTGTGCCTGGCGCGCGAATGCCCGCTGATCGTGGCGCCGGCGATGAACCGCCAGATGTGGGACAACCCGGCGACGCGTCGCAACATCGAGCGCCTGCTGCGCGACGGCGTGGCGATCCTCGGGCCCGCGAGCGGAGACCAGGCGTGCGGCGAGGTCGGCATGGGGCGCATGCTGGAAGCGCGCGAGATCGCCGAGGCGGTGACGGCCTTCCTCGCACCCAAGACGCTGCGCGGGACGCGGGTGCTGATCACCGCCGGCCCGACCTTCGAGACGATCGATGCGGTGCGCGGCCTCACCAACCGCAGCTCCGGCAAGATGGGCTACGCCGTGGCGCGCGCCGCGCTCGAGGCCGGCGCGAAGGTGACGCTCATCTCCGGGCCCACCAGCCTGGCCGCGCCCGCCGGCGCGCAACGCGTGGACGTGGTCTCCGCGCGCGACATGTTCGAGGCCGTGAAGAAGCGCGTGGCGGAGGCGGACATTTTCATCAGCGTCGCCGCGGTTTCCGACTATCACGTCGCGAGCCCGAGCCGCCAGAAGATCAAGCGCAGCGCGCGCAAGCTCCGGCTCGAGCTCGTGCCCAATCCGGACATCCTGGCGTGGGTCGCGGCGCGGCCGCGGCCGCCATTCTGCGTCGGCTTCGCGGCGGAAACGGAGCACCTGCGCCGGCACGCCGAGGCCAAGCGCCGCGCCAAGAAGGTGCCGCTGCTGGCCGCGAATCTCGCGCAAAGGGCGATCGGCGCGGACGACAACGAGATCACCCTCTTCGACGATGCGGGCGTGCACGCGCTGCCCCGTGCGCCCAAGGAAGTCGTCGCGCGGCAGCTTGTCGCCCACATCGCCAAGCTCTACAAGCCGGCGAGCAGCAAACGGTAAGCAGCAAGCGAAAAAAGCAGTAGCATCATTTGTTCGCCGCCTTCTGATTGCTGCTTGCTGCTCACCGCTTGCCCGTCATGAACGCATGAAGACAATCGACGTCAGGATCCTCGATAAGCGGCTGCGCGGCCAGTTGCCACAGTACGCGACGCCGGGGTCGGCGGGACTGGACCTGCGCGCCTGCATCGACGCGCCGCTCGCGCTCGCGCCGGGGCAGACCGAGCTGATACCCGCGGGCATCGCGATCCACCTCGGCGACAGCGGCCTCGCGGCGATGATCCTGCCGCGCTCGGGCCTCGGCCACCGGCACGGCATCGTGCTGGGGAACCTGGTCGGCCTGATCGACTCGGATTACCAGGGGCAGATCTTCGTCTCCACCTGGAACCGCGGCGGCGTGCCATTCACCATCAATCCCATGGAGCGCCTGGCCCAGCTGGTGGTGGTGCCGGTGGTCCAGGTCGGCTTCAACGTGGTGGAGGATTTCGACTCGAGCCGCCGCGGAGCCGGCGGCTTCGGCAGTACTGGAACAGGCTGATGAAGACGGCACTGGTACTCTTTGCGCACGGCGCGCGCGACGCGCAGTGGAGCGAGCCGTTCCGCGCAATCCGGCAGGCGGTCGCGGCGCGCCGGCCCGATCTCACCGTGGAGCTCGCGTTCCTCGAGCTGATGCAGCCGACGCTCGGCGACTGCGTGGCACAGCTGACGCGGGACGGCCACACCCGGATCACCGTCGCGCCCCTGTTCCTGGCGCAAGGCGGACACCTGAAGAAGGACCTGCCGCGCCTGCTGAAGGACTTGAGCGCGCGGCACGCAGCTGCGGAGATCACGGTGCTGCCACCGATCGGCGAGGTGACCGAACTATTGAACGCGATCTCGGAGTGGCTGGTCAGCAGCGCTCCGCGTTGATGGAATCCGTGACCTGTGACCGGTGACCGGTGACCCGTAGCGGCGCAAGAACCGTCTCTCGCATCGGGCTTGCCCTGGCGTCGCTTGCGCTCGCGCTGGGAACCCTCGGCGTCCGCGCGGCCGCGATGCCGGAGATTCCGCTCGTGGTGAACGGCCACACCCTCACGGTGGAGGTCGCGGTCACCGACGAAACCCGCTCGCAGGGCCTCATGCACCGCCGGATCCTGCCGGAGAACCGCGGCATGCTGTTCGTGTTCCGCGACGCCGCGCGCCACCCCATGTGGATGATGAATACCTACGTTCCGCTGTCGGTGGCGTTTCTCGACGAGCGCGGCCTGATCATCAACATCGCCGACATGAAGCCCCACACGCGCGACACCCACGCCGCGGCGAAACCCGCGAAGTACGCGCTCGAAGCCAACCAGGGATGGTTCGCCAAGCGCGGCATCAAGCCCGGCGCGAAGGTCGAAGGGCTGGAGCGCGCGCCGCCCGCCAGATGATGCGTGACCCGTGACCGGTGACCCGTGACCGGTCATCGCCGGGCAAACAAAAACGCCCGGACGAGTCCGGGCGTTTGCGTTGAAGCGCGCTGCGATCAGCCGAAGAAGATGCCCTGGTGGCCCGCCGCCGCCATGAAAAACAGCATGGGGATCGAGAGCAGGGTGTTGGTGCGCGAGGCGAGGAACGCGACGCGGCGCGCCTTCGCCTTCTCCGCATCGGTTGCCTGAACCATGCCGAGGATCTTCTTCTGGTTCGGCCAGATCAGCACCCATACGTTGAAGATCATGATGGTGCCGAGCCACGCGCCGATGCCGATGGCGTAGAAAGCGTGATTGAGGAAGAAGAACGCGTTGAAGAAGTTCTTCCCGAGCAGCATCGCGCCCGCGAGCCACGTCACCACCGCCGCCCAGCGGAACCAGAACAGGGCGCGCGGCGCGACGTGCTTGCTGATGCCACCCGCCGTGCCGTCCTTGGCGGCCTCCGCCATCGCCGGCACCTGCACGAAATTGAAGTAGTAGAGCAGGCCGATCCACATCACGCCGGCGGCGATGTGCAGCCAGCGACCGATTCCGAGCATTATGAAATCCATCATGGCCCGCCTCCCCCTACTGCAACGCGTACTTAACGGCGTTATACAGGATCCACGTGAGCACCACGCCCCAGAACACCGTCCAACCCAGCGAGTCTAGAAAGTACTTCATCGTCGACCCCTCCTCCTGGAAACACATTACGGGATTATGCTGGCCGGGTATTCTAGTACAGTTGACCTCGGGCAGCAATTCCATCAGGAATTCAAGAAGCTGTGATCGGAGTTCGCGTTTGTTGCGCGCGCGCGACACAATCGGACCCGGAATCGCGAAAATTGAGTAAACTTCGACCATCGTCCGGATGAGCCCGGAATCCCCCGGGCCACCCGAGGGCACCGAATTCGGATTGCACATGCTGCATCGGTTCGGACTCACGTTCACGGCGTTTGCGCTGGCCGCGGTTGCGCTGCCTCTCATCTGCGTGGCGCAAGAACGGCTCTCTTTCGACCATCCGGGACTCGGGCTTCGAAAGGCGTACTCGCTGGAGCGCGAAGTGCGCACGGCGCTCAGCGAACACAAGGCGCTCTCCGTGGGAATCAAGTACCAATTGTACGAAGCGGACCCGGTTGGGCCAGGCGACGTCCCGCCGGTGATTGGCCATACACTTGCGCCCGGCTACCAAGTGCGGCTCGGCTACCAGCACAGTGCGCTTAGCCTGTTCGGACTCGCTATCGGCCGGGACGCGGACCTCTACTCGTCTGCCTTCGATCCCACCGCACCCTACCCGCGTCAGCTGTCCTTCACCGGTCTTCACTGGCTGACGCCGAGCTGGGCAGTCAGCTACGACGTGCTGTCCGCCGATCTCGACAGCCCGAGTCCGCTGCGGTTCCAGGGCCTGGGACTGCGGTTCGGCCTGCGCTACCGCTTCTGAGCGGCCCGGGCATAGTAGAATGGCGTTGGCCCTCCCGGCTGTGGCCGGACGGGCAGATTGCAGGACTGCGCAATCCACACCAACTCGAGAGCACGAGCATGATCGCAGGTGTACCGCGCAGTTTGGCGGCAAGGACTCTGGCCGCGGCAGCGGCCTTGCTGGTATCGGTGTGTGCCTGGGGCCAGGAATATCCGGCGAAGGTCGTGCGGGTGATCGTTCCATTCGCGCCGGGCGGCGGCAGCGACATCACCGCGCGCCAGGTCGCGCAGAAATTCAGCGAGCAGTTCCGGCAGCAATTCGTCGTGGACAACCGCGGCGGCGCAAGCGGACTGATCGGAATGGAGCTGACGGTCAAGGCTCCGCCCGACGGCTACACCATCATGGTGATGTCGGGCAGCTTCGCCGCGACGCCCGCGACGCACAAGCCCGCGTTCGACCCGATCAACAACATCGTTCCAGTGGCGGAAGTGGGCTACACCCCATTCGTGCTCTCGGTGCACCCCACGCTCCCAGTGAAGACCTCCAAGGAGCTGATCGCGCTGGCACGAGCACGGCCGGGGCAGCTCAACTACGTCACACCGGGCGTGGGCAGCCTCACCCACCTCGCGACGGAGCTTCTCATCAACATGACCAAGACCAACATGGTGGGCATCGCCTACAAGAGCACGGGCGCGGCGCTGCCCGACCTGCTGTCGGGACAGATACAGTTGATCGTAGGGAGCCTCCTGCCCACCTTGCCGCACATCCAGTCCGGGAAGCTGCGCGCGCTGGCGGTCACGACCTCCAAGCGCTGGTACTCGCTGCCCAACATCCCCACCCTGAACGACACCCTGCCCGGCTACGAGGTCGAGCTCTGGTTCGGAGTGATGGCGCCGCGCGGCACGCCCCCCGCCGTCATCGACCGGCTCAATGCCGCGGTGAACCGGTTCCTGCAGGAACCCGACATGAAGAGGAACCTCGAGGCGCAAGGCATGGTCCCCTCGGGCGGCACGCCGCAGCGCTTCGGGGAGCGCATCCGCAAGGACTACGACCGCTGGGTGAAGGTCGTGCGCGAGCAGAACATCAAGCCAGAGTGATGCGCCAGCCTGCGATTAGGGATTTCTTCCGGGGGGCGCTGGCGGCGTTCATCCTCGCGCTGGCCGGTTGTCAATTGACGCAGACCTGGCCGAGCATGCAGCAGCAGCTCGTTTCCCTGCGCCCGGGCGACCTCGAGGCATCCGGCCTTGCCTTCATCACGCCATCGACCGTTACCGGGCAGGAGCAGGAGAAGCAGGCCGTCGCCCTCACCTTTGCACAGGTGATCAAGGACAAGCGCCCGGGCTTGCGGGTCGTGACGCTCGCCGAAACGCTGGGCGCCGTCAACAAGGCGGGGCTCGCCGACGACTACAAGCGGATGTACGACGACTACCGCGACACGGGACTGCTGACGCGCGAGGTCTTGCGGCGGGTGGGCGCGGCAACCGGCACCCGCTATCTCGCCCAGCTCAAGCTTCAGGGCTTCGCACAGGGTTCCAAGGAGCGCTTCGGGCTCTTTGGCTTCCGCATCGTGGAGACCCAGTATGCCCACGTCCGGCTGTTCTTCCAGGTCTGGGATAGCAGCGACGGCACGATCGCGTGGGAAGCGATGCAGGAGATGCGGGTCGCGCACGAGACCGTGACCGAGGAGCCGGTGATGCAGCGCGCCGTGCTCGAGCGCACCGCGCACGACCTTATTACTAAACTGCCCTAACGCCGTTACTGTTGTCGTCCTGACTTGTCCGTGAGGGGGACGAAGCGCACAGCCAGGATGGTGCGTCGCGTGACGGTCCCGTCCGGCTGCTTCTCGAGCAGCAGCAGCGACTGACCCGCCGCCTGCCCGCCGACGGGCACGACCAGCCGGCCGCCGGGCTTCAACTGGTCAATCAGCGGCTGCGGCACCGTGCGTGGCGCAGCCGTCACCATGATGGAATCGAAGGGCGCGTGCTCGCGCCAACCCTGGTAGCCATCTCCAATCTTCGTCACGACGTTGCGGTAGCCCAGCCGATTGAGCCGTTCCGCGGCCTCGCGCGCGAGCGGCTCGACGATCTCGATCGTGTAGACCGTCCCCGCGAGCTCCGCGAGCAGCGCCGCCTGGTAGCCCGAGCCGGTGCCGATCTCGAGCACCCGGTCGCCGGGCTTCACCTCCATGAGATCGGTCATGAGCGCAACGATGAAGGGTTGCGATATTGTCTGGCCCATGCCAATCGGCAACGGGCGGTTGGCGTAGGCGTTGCGCCGCTCGAGCGCCGGAACAAACTCGTGGCGCGGCACCTTCGCGATCGCCGCCATGACGCGCTCGGAGAGCGCCGCGCGGCCGGTTTCGAGCCGCGTCTCGCGCGTGAGCGCGGCGATCTCCTCCACCATGCGCTTGCGCTGCGGCTCGTAGCCCTCCTGGCCCTGCGCCGCGTCAGCGGCGGCGGGGGCCGCAGCGCCGACCAGCGCGAGCAGAACGTTGCGCAATGACCGCATAAAGAAAAGAGGCATACCGGTTTCCCAGTATGCCCCGCGAATTCCCGCCTCCGCAACGAGGCGCGGAAAGCTCAACCCTTCAGGCAGGTGCTCATGAACTTCTTGCGCGCGTCACCCTCAAGCTTCTTGGCGCCGGCCTGCTTGTTGCAGTCCGCCATGCGCTGCTGCTGCTTCTTCTGTGCGTCGGTGGGCCCCTTGGCCGTGGTGCCGCCGGAGAGGCACGTGCTCATGAACTTCTTGCGCTCGTCACCCTCGAGCTTCTTGGCGCCGGCCTGCTTGTTGCAGTCCGCCATCCTCTGCTGCTGCTTCTTCTGTGCTTCGGTCGGCTCTTTTTTCGGCTTGTCCTGCGCCAGCGCGAGCGGTGATGCCGCCAGCATGAGCGCACACAGCGCTGCCATCAGACTTTTCATCCTTCGCTCCTCCAATTAACGAATGGAACGCACTCCCCGCTGCCCCGCGCGAGACCCGGTGTCGGGAACCCCCGACCCTCCCTAAACGATTGCAATGCTAGCCCGGTTGACGCAAGTCTCCAAGCGGCAGCGCGCCAGCGGCGGCGGCCGGAGCCGCCAGGCCGAACGCCTCCGCCAGCAGCTCGTAGGACCGCAAGCGGGTGTCATAACTGCCCGTAATGGTAATCACCATCAATTCGTCGGCCTGGAACGCCTCCTGCAGCGCGAGCAGCCCGTCGCGCACCGCCCGGGGCTCACCGAGCACGACCCGGCGGCGGTGATGCGCGATGCGCCGGCGGTCGGCCTCGGTATACGGATAGGCCCGGGCTTCCTCCGCGGTCGGCACCGGGGCATTCACCCCGTAATCCATGTTGAGCCGGCGGAGGTCGATGCTGGCGGCGAGCCGCTCGGCCTCAGCCGCGGTCTCGGCGCAGATCACGAATACGCACAGCAGCGTCTGCGGTTCCGGCTCGCGCTGCGAAGGCTCGTAGCGGCGCTTGTACTCCCGCATCACACCGTCGCCTCCGTCCGCGCTGATGAAGTGCGCGAACGCGAAGCGCAGGCCGAGCCGCGCCGCGAGCGCGCCGCTGTAATCGGATGAGCCGAGCAGCCACACCTCCGGCGCGGTGCGCCCGGCCGGCATCACCTTCACGCCGGCGAAGGGGTGGTCGGCCGGCAGCGTGCCATCGAGGTAGGCGACGAGAAATTGCACCTGCTCCGGGAAATGCTCGGCTCCCGGATAGCGCCCTTCGCCCATGGCGAGCGCGGTCACCTGGTCGCCCCCGGGGGCGCGCCCAATACCGAGGTCGATGCGGCCGGGATAGAGCGCCTCGAGCATCCGGAACTGCTCCGCCACCTTGAGCGGGCTGTAATACGGCAGCAGGACACCGCCGGTCCCCACCCGAATGTGGGAGGTTTCTGCTACGACGCGCGCGACCAGGATCTCGGGACAGGGGTCGGCCAGCGCCGCGATCGAGTGGTGCTCCGCCAGCCAGTAGCGGTGGTAGCCCAGCTGCTCCGCCGCCTTTATCAGGCGAATCGTCTCGTGGACGGCCTGCGCGGGGGTGTGGCCGCTGATGACCGGTGACTGGTCAAGAACGCTCAGGCGCATCGACTGTCCAAGTAGTTGATCTGTCTCAGGCCGTGACTGCAACTTCGCTGTAGTCTTCCTGGAGCAGCATAGCATTCCGCGATTCCGGATCTTCGGAGCAGGAGCCACGATGAGCCAAGCCGTAAGCACGCGCGGGCCGCTGGCCGCTTTCGAGCGGCTGCGTCACTGGTGGCAGCGGCTCGCCGCGGTGGTTCTGCCTGGCACCGGCGCGGGCGAAACCGATCGCGCGGCCGAGCTCATCCTGGGCGAAGTCAGGCCTCTTCTCCAGGACAGCCGGACGCAGCGCGGAGGCGAGGTTGCGGCTCGCAATCGCGCCGAGCGCATCGCGGCAATCTACCGTGGCGCGCGCCTTGCGCAGCGCACCGCGATCCTCGAGCTGATCACGCACGAGTTCGCTCCGAGTCGCGAGGAGCTCGAACGGGCCATTACGGCGATCCAGGAGGCGGCGGACGACGCCGAGCTCTCGCGCGCGGAGGCGCGGCTGCGCATCGCGTTGAACGCCCCGCGCGCGAAGTTCTTCACCCAGTTCAACCTGCTGCCCGAGGGCGTGAAGTTCCTGGTCGACCTGCGCGCCGATCTGCTCGCCGCGCTGCCGACGGCGCCGGCGCTGGAGGTGCTGAAGGTCGAGCTCGACGGACTGCTCGAGAGCTGGTTCGACCCGGGCTTCCTCGAGCTGAGGCGCATCACCTGGCACTCGCCGGCGCTGATACTCGAGAAGCTGATCGCCTACGAGGCGGTGCACCCCATCCAGTCCTGGAACGACCTGCGGAACCGGCTCGACACCGACCGCCGCTGCTATGCGTTCTTCCATCCGCGGCTGCCCAACGAGCCGCTGATCTTCGTCGAGATCGCGCTCACGCGCGGCCTGCCCGGCAGCGTGCAGCTCCTGCTCGACCAGGGCGCGCCGGTGCAAGATCCCCGGACCGCCGACACCGCGATCTTCTACTCGATCTCGAACACGCAAAAGGGACTGCGCGGGGTGAGCTTCGGCAACCTCCTGCTCAAGCGCGTGATCGAGGACCTGCGGCGCGACCTGCCGCGGCTCGGCGTATTCGCGACGCTCTCGCCCCTGCCCGGCTTCCGCAAGTGGCTCGAGCAGGCATTCACGGAGAAGCGTGCGCTGCTGCCTGCGGCGGAAGCGGGAAAGCTCGCCGAGGCGCTCGGGCACCCCGACCCGGCCACCGTGCTCCACGACGCGCTGGCGCGCCCCGAGTGGCCCTCGGACGCACGGCTCGGCGAGGCGTTGCGGGACCCCATGGAGAAGCTTGCCGCGCGCTACCTCGTGCGGGAGAAGTCAGGCACGCATCCCCTCGATTCGGTTGCGCACTTTCACCTCAGCAACGGCGCGCAGGTGAGCCGGCTCTACTGGCTCGCCGACACCTCCGCGCACGGCATGGAGCAGTCCTACGGCATGATGGTGAGCTACCGCTACGAGCCCTCGGAGGTGGAGGAACACCACGAGCGGTTCCTGCGCGATGGCCACATCGCGGCGGCGCGGCGCGTGTCGCGGCTGCTCGACTAGCTCACGCGGTACTCCGCCGTCACGTCGCGCAGCACCGGCGGCGGACCGCCGCTGCCTGAATCCAGCGGGCTCTTTACCCCGCGCCCGCCCTTGTTCAGCACGTGGGTGTAGATCATCGTCGTCGAGACGTCCGAGTGCCCGAGCAGCTCCTGCACCGTCCGGATGTCGTAACCGCCTTCCAGCAAGTGCGTGGCGAATGAGTGGCGCAGCGTGTGGCAGCTCACGTGCTTGGTGATACCGGCCGAACGAGCGGCCTCCTTTACAGCGCGAATCAGGTAGTTCTCATATACGTGGTGGCGGCGGATCGCGCCGGCGCGCGGATCGACCGAGCGCTTGTGCGACGGAAAAACGAACTTCCATCCCCACTCGTACGGCGCGCGAGGGTACTTGCGCGCAATCGCATCCGGCAATTCGACGTCGCCGCAGCCCTCCGCAAGATCCCTGTCGTGCAAGACCCTTACCTGCTCAAGGTGAGCTTGTAACGGCCCAATGACAGTGGCGGGAAGCATCGTCACGCGATCCTTGCCGCCCTTGCCGTCGCGCACGAGAATCTGGCAATAGCCAAAGTCCACGTCCTTTACCCGCAGCTTCAGGCATTCACGCAGCCGCAGTCCGGCGCCGTAGAGCAGGCTCGCCATCAGCCACTTCGTGCCGCGCAGACGCGACAGCAATTGCTGCGTTTCCGCCGTAGTCAGCACGGTTGGCCGTCGGACAGGCTGCTTCGCGTGCTCCAGCGCCTCGAGCCAGGGCAGAGGCTGCGCGAGAACCTCCTTGTAGAGGAAGAGCAGCGCGGCGAGCGCCTGATTCTGGGTGGCCGCTGCCACATGGCGCCGGGCCACCAGATCGTTGAGAAAGGCGGTCACATCGGGCGCTCCCAATTCGCGGGGATGCCTCCGTCCGGAGAAGAGGATGAAGCGCTTGATCCAGTGCAGGTAGGTCTCTTCTGTCTGGTAGCTGTAGTGCCGGCGCCGGATCGCAGCTCGAACCACATCGAAGAGGCGGGGACGCGCGGCGCCCCCCGGCGAGTCTCCTGCACCCTGCTCGGACATATTTCCCTCCTCACCGACGCGCAATTGCGTCATCATTTTCAGAGGGGTAACGTATTGGGAGCGGCTGAGGATGACAACGGTTTGGGGATGGAAAGACCGGGAAGTAAGTAGTGTCAACTAAATTGGCATCTAAATAGTCAACTAAACTTTCAACCAATTGACGTTATGTGGCAACAAGATGGCGCTGAACGATATCGAGCGGAAGCACATCGAGAAGGTGGTCGATGCTTTCGTTCAAAAGCGCCGACCCGCGCCGCACATCCGGCCGGAGCTGGATATTGGGTTTCGTGTCGCCGGTCAAAGCGTCGAGATCTTCGAGATCCGCCCACGCTGGAAAGAGCCGAATTTGAAGATGCGGCGCCCGGTCGCGAAAGCGACGTTCGTCCGGAGCCAAGCGCTCTGGAAGATATTCTGGATGCGTTCCGATCTCAAGTGGCACGGGTACGAACCATTGCCGGCGGTCGCTTCGATTGAGAAGTTCCTGGCCGCCGTCGACCAAGACGAATACGCATGCTTCTGGGGGTAGCGTTGCCACATAACCGTGCGATCGACGGCGACGCCAGAAAGCGCTGCACGCTTCCGGGCGCGCGTCATCGCGGACGTTAGCGCGCACAGGACGGAAGGTGTAGCCTATGCATATGAAACAGGAACTTGTGGCTGAAATCCTCGCCCTACCGGTCCAAGAACGGGTTCGCCTCGTGGGGGCCATTTGGGACAGCATCTCGGCGGTCCCGGAAGCCCTGCCGCTTACACAGTGGCAACGAGAGGAGCTGGACCGCCGTCTTGCCGAGTTTGAGGCCAATCCAGAGGCCGGCTCAACGCTGGAAGAAGTGTTCGCCCGTATCCGCCGAGGTTCATGACCCGGCAGTTCATCCTTCGCCCTCGGGCTGAACGTGACATCCAGTCCGCTTACGAATGGTATGAATCACAACGCGCCGGACTCGGAAACGAGTTTCTCACCGGACTGCGCGAGCGACTCGAAGCTGTGCGCGGCCATCCCGAATCAAGTCCGGTTATATATCGCGGGATCCGGCGCGCCGTGGTGTCGCGATTTCCGTATCTCATCTTCTACGTCGCGCGGCCGGAACGTGTCGCCGTGCTCGCCGTGCTTCACCACGCGCGAAATCCAGCGGTCTGGCCTCGGCATTAGCACTGTGCCCGCTAACCACCGCATCGACACCGACCGCTTCGCAGCGGGTCATGCGGGACGTTAGAACGCATGAGGTCTTTCCTCATAATCACCGGCATAGTCATGCTCGCGCTCATCACATGGTTCGGATGGGGCCGATTTAGTTACCTAGTCCGTGACGACCCAGCCGCGAAATTGCAGGCCGAGTCACTTGCAGGCGTGGGGCTGCGTACCGTTTCCCTCGGTCAACTAACGGATTTTGAATGGGAGCGTGTTGCATTTTTCGGGCCGTATACCAGGCGCGATGTGGTGAACAAGGCGCTTGGGTTTGGGTGGCCAGACTTCGATGATTCACGAATTAACTTTGTGGATTTTTATAGCTTGATCGTTTTCACCAACGCACAACAGGTTACGCGGTGGTGGAAGCTTCGCCGTTGTGCTCCGGATATCGACAACTCTTTGAACGGTGTAGCAATCTCGCGTGAACAAGCAACGTTTTCGCTTAGGAACGGGGAAACATGTTCAGTGTTACTGAAGTTGTCTATTATGCGTTCTAACCACACGCCCAACCCGGACGCGCGCAAAGGCGGCGCGCGCCGGTTGGCGTGAACGTTAGAGCGCATTCTCCTTGCCCATGTCACTGGACCAGGCAAGCTCGACTCCTCCACCGAACCGCTCCACGTTCGTTACCGTGGTGGCTTCGATCTTCATTGCAATTGCGGGATTTGCGACGCTCATCGCCCTATTGCAAGCGCTGATGTTCACGTTCATGTTTCCGGCTGGTCAGTTTCCTCCCGCGGGAGATGCGAAGGGAATGGAGGAGATGCCTGCGTTCTTCCGCTTCATGATCCAGAATATGCACTGGTTCTTCGTGATGTTCTGGTCGCTCTCCCTCTTAACACTTATCTCCGCAATCGGGCTTCTTCTTCGTAAGAACTGGGCACGACTCGTTTTTGTTGGCCTCATGGCGTTCGGAATACTCTGGAATTTGGGCGGGATTGTCCTTCAAGAGTACATGATGTCTTCCTTTCCCCAGATGCCGGCCCATGCGCCGCCTGATGCAGGCTTCGAAACAATGATGATGGTGATGAGATTTGCGATGGGTGTTTTCGGGATTGCGATGTCCGTAGTATTTGCGTGGATCATAAAGCGCCTCGTATCGCGCCCCGTCAAGGCAGAATTCAATGCGCTCTAACCCCGCGCTCCACACTGACGCGCAAATCGCGTCGCTGTCTCGCGCGCAGGTGAGCGCGACACGTTAGGAAGCACGAATACTGTGCGATGACAGATCTCAGAAAAATGTCGGACGGCAAACTCGCCGAGTGGATTGCCGGGTGGAAGCCCGGGACAAAGGATCACATCCTGGGTATGGCGGAACTCGACCGTCGCAAGAATCGAGGCAATACTATCCGCGGCTGGATCGCCATCGCAATTTCGGTACTAGCGCTCATCGTGGCTATTGTGGCGTTGTTCTACAAAAGTGCTTCCTAACCACCCGATCCACGAGCCGACGCCCGCAAGCGGGCGCTTGCTCGCGCGGGTGATCGGGACACGTTAGAAGGCGCTTATTAAGTCACCGGCGTATAATTGCCCACATTCATTGCCACAGGCCACCGTGTCTGAACTCGATCGCCTCAAGGAGCAGGTTGCCTACCTTAAGTTCTGGCAGGGCATCATGGTCGTAACCGATATCAGCTTAGTCGGATGGCTCGTTTCAACCGCTGATGGCGCACGTCCTCTCACTGTCGCACTAGCCATCGTCGGAGTAGTCTTGTTGACACTCGGCATCGTCATGCTTCATCGCCAAATAGAGCGCCGTATCGATCACATTGGGAGACTGTAGCCATGGAAACTCTCGCCGCTATCGTCATGCTTGCCGTCGTGATCGTGTTTGTTGGCATCGCCCTAGACGCAGCCCGCCGCGCTAAGTAGCGCCTTCTAACCCCGCGCCCCAATCCGACGGGCGAATGCGGGTGCATTTCCATCGACCGTCTCGCACGCCCGCGGTTGGGCGTGAACGTTAGGCTTTGGCCCTCTCACCCCCAAACCGCGACGGGTGGGGTGCCACAAGGGAACCCTCGCGGATTGCCAATTTGGGGAGGTAAAAGTGAAAAAGCTATTGATCGTCATTGCGGCAGTTTTGTTCTCGTCCTACGCATTCGCGGACGAAAGCGGACTTTTGGACAAAGGCGCTGGAATCGTCACGAAACCTAGCAAATACTCCGTGAAAGAAACAATAGACCGCGTGGAGGCTGCGGCCAAGGGCGTCGGCGCAAACATCTTCAACCGCATCGACTACCAGGAGATGTCAAAGAAAGTGAAAGTTGATATCCGACCCAACGAGTTGATCATTTTTGGGCGGGGCGCAGGTGGTCCATTCATCATCAAAGAAGCGCCGCTGGCTGGGATAGACCTCCCGTTTAAAGCAATCGCCTGGGAGGACTCGCAAGGAAAAGTCTGGCTGAGCTACATCAACGGCAGTTACATTGACAAGAGGTACAGCGTCAAAGGCGCTGCGAAATATGTAGCAAACATCAATGAGACCATCGAGAAAATCATGAGCGAAGCTCTCAAGTAGAGCCTAACTCTAGGTGGAACGGACGGGGATCGTCATCCGTCAAAGTGGACAGGCGAACCTAACGCTCAAGGACGGGACGAGCATTGAGTATGGCGACTCCTGGTGATATCTCGAGCGAGAGCTCGGGACCAAGTCCTTCTTCTCTGCAAAGCAGATCTTTCTAGCACTATTGCACCTAATGCTTGGCCATATCACTGGTGGCGATTACTAACGCATACTGCTCTCTGTGAAGGTGTCCACCAAATCGGATGAAGATCACGCGTGCGATCGCGCCGCTGTTTCGCGCGCGCAGGTGATTGGGACACGTTAGAGAGCACCGGCAATTTCGAAGGAGGACGCAATGCGAACGACTCACTATTTGATGACTGGGATACTTGGACTGCTGCTTATGGGCTGTGCGGGAATCAGTACCGCACCGACACCGCAAGCGCGGCAGGCCTTGGCCCCGACCGGCAAGCTTCGCGTCGGGCTCCAGCTTGGCAATCCTTTGAACGTCATAAAGGACTCCGCGTCGGGTGAAATGAAAGGGGTCGCATTCGACCTCGGAAAAGAGCTGGCCCGGCGCATGGGGGTTCCGTTCGAGCCGGTTCTGTACCCATCGGTCGGAGCCGTTCTCGACGGCGGGAAATCCGGGGCTTGGGACGTCGCCTTTGTCGGATTCAGTCCTGCGCGGGCAAAGGAGTGGGACTTCACCGCGCTGCACCTGGAAGTCGAATTCGGCTACCTCGTTCCTGGCGGCTCTCCCATTTCAACAATGACGGATGTGGACCGCCCCGGGATTCGAGTTGCCGTGCAGCAGAAGTCCGGCCCGGATGCCTTTTTTTCCCGTACTCTGAAAAATGTCGTGATGATCCGGGTACCCAGCAACCCCGGCGCATTGGAGGCGGTGAAATCCGGGAAAGCGGACGTCATGGGTAGCCTAAAGCCCATCCTGTTCGAATTGTCGAATCAATTGCCGGGTTCCCGGGTTCTCGACGGTCGGCCGGGCATAGATCCGCACTCTATGGCGATGCCGAAGGGACGGGGTCCCGGCGCGGCATACGCGCGCCAGTTCATTGAGGACGCGAAGTCCGAGGGCCTGATCAAAGCCGCGATCGAGAGAGCCGGTCTACGCGGCGTGATTGTTGCTCCACTCAAATGATGCTCTCTAACCACGGCGTGGACAGCGACGCCCGCGACGCGGGCGCGCGTCACGCCGAACGTTAGAGAGCACCAGAGAACCGCAGTGGCATATCAGGCAACAGTAATTCCAGTGATGATTGCTTCCCCTGGCGACGTATTTGAAGAACGAGAGATAGTCCGGGACGTCATCCATACTTGGAACTACATCAATTCACTCAAGACAAGAGTGGTTCTCATCCCTGCCGGATGGGAGACGCACTCGTCGCCGGAGTTGGGCTCTCGGCCACAAGAACTCATCAATAGTCGCGTGCTGAAGGACTGTGATCTTCTCATTGGCGTGTTCTGGACACGGATTGGGTCCCCAACTGGCACGTCTGAGAGCGGGACCGTGGAGGAGATTGAAAAGCATGTCAAGGCTGGAAAGCCCGCCATGATCTACTTTTCCTCAAGACCAGTCGCTCCGCAGAGCATTGATCCTGTCCAATTCAGCGCACTTCAAGCGTTTAAGGAAAAGTGTAAGTCCCTGGGGCTCGTCGAAAGCTACGACAACATCGTCGACTTCAAAGACAAGGTCACACGCCACCTGCAAATGTGCCTACACAACAACCCTCACATTCAAACCCTTCTGAAAAGAGCCGCTGGTGGTGCGAATGATGGAGCCGTGCCCCTGATTGGCTCGACAACAGATCCACAACTTCCAGAGCACCTTTCGGAGGAAGCAAGGGTTCTGCTGAAGACGGCCTCAAATGACAAGCATGGAGTGATTCTTAAGGTCGCCGTTATCGGCGGTCGCTTCATTCAAGCTGGAGGCAAGACCTTCGGCGGAGGTGGCGGGCGCGAGAGCGCAAAATGGGAGCACGCACTGAATGAACTGCTTGAAGTCGAACTAGTAGTGGAGCGTGGTCACAAAGGGGAGGTATTCGAACTAACCCACGAGGGGTGGGCCTTTGCCGAAACGCTGCCTGAATGACGGTGCTCTCTAACTACGCGTTCGAAGACGGACGCTTGCAAGCAGCGCTGCTCGCGCGTGCTCACGCCGTTCAACGCGGACGTTAGGCGCCACGTGCCCACGTCTCTGCAATGCCCCGTGTGTGGCTTCAACCTCGGATTCGAGGCTTGGAAGGGTTATTGCGGCGTCGGGCGGCTCATCACGATGGAGAAATGACATGAATAAGCAAGCAAAGAATACGATTTGCCTGTGGTACGACGGCGATGCCGAGGATGCGGCGCGCTTTTATGCCAAGACCTTTCCCGATTCATCCGTTGGCGCGGCGCACCTCGCACCAGGTGACTTTCCGTCTGGGAAAAAGGGAGATGTATTGACGGTCGAGTTTACGGTGATGGGAATTCCCTGCCTCGGGCTCAATGGAGGCCCGGCGTTCAAGCACAACGAAGCATTCTCGTTTCAGGTCGCAACCGCTGACCAGACCGAAACTGATCGTTACTGGAACGCAATCGTCGGCAACGGCGGCGAAGAAAGTGCGTGCGGGTGGTGCAAGGACAAATGGGGCTTGTCCTGGCAAATTACGCCGATGGCCTTGATCAAAGCGATAACCGATCCCGACCGCGCCGCCGCCAAGCGTGCGTTCGATGCGATGATGGATATGAGAAAGATCGACATCGCCGCAATCGAGGCCACGCGCCGCGGTTAAAGTTGCAATGCACGCATCTCGGAGTAAGCGTGACGCCTAACAGCGCGTTGTTGACCGACGCCTCCAGCTCGCTACGCTGCGCATGCAGCGCGGCAAAACGCGGACGTTAGACCTCACAGAGGAGCCAGCAATGCGATTCGCATTGTTCCTTTTCATCGCATGTTGTCCCGGTCTCAGCAGTGCAAAGACTCCTTGGCCCGAGAATGTCAAAACAACAGATATCGGGCAATGCACTGAAAGGATGGTTACGAAGGGTCTATCGAAACAAACCGCGTCTAGTTACTGCTCCTGTCTTGTTAATGCCATGGAGAAAGAGTTCGGAATCGAAGAGTATGTTCCGATGGCGAAGGCAAAACCCAATCCGAAGGGATCGGAGAATGATCGGAAATTGCACTCCATTATGTCCGAATGCACAAGAGAAACGCGCCCGCGGTTAACGCAATGAGGTCTAACAAGCGCGTGGAGTCGGACTCGCTACGTCGGCGTTTCGCGCCGCCTCCGCTCGCCGCTCACGCGCGACGTTAGGCCGCATAGTTACCACGTCTCGAAGAAACAAAATGGAATACGCCATTGGAATCGCCGCTGCGACCGCAGTTGGATTGTTCGCCAGCGTGATTGGCTTTGACAAGGAGCGCAGCTTCTACCCAGTCGTGTTGATAGTCATTGCCACCTTATACCTCCTATTTGCGGCGATGGCCGGGTCCACAGATTCCCTTGTCGCGGAGGCCATTCCTGCACTCATGTTTGTGGCGACGGCTGCGCTTGGGTTCCGGAAGACTCCATGGCTCGTGGTCGTCGGCTTGGCGCTTCACGGTGTTTTTGACTTCTTTCATCACGCAGTGATAGCGAACCCCGGTGTCCCTGTATGGTGGCCTGGTTTCTGTCTTGCCTACGATGTAGTTGCGGCCGCCTACTTAGCCGCGCTGATTTTTATTCGGAGGGCTTCGCATGCGGCCTAACCATGCGCTGCAGCGAACCCGGCCATCGCGCTCCGGTTGCAATCCACGCGTCCCGCGGGCCGGGTCGCTGAGCTTGGGTCGTTAAGTGTCCGCTTTGGGTCGCAAGCGGGCGCTCAGGAAATGTCTGCTTGCGGCCAGAAACGGAAGGTCGAATATTGGCCAGGAATACCCTCAATGTCGCCCGTTATGTTCTTATGGGAGATTCCCCCATTGCGTATTGGGCGTATTCAACCATGTCATAACTTACGGTAAGTAGTACCCTAGATACTCGGGGAAAGCCCAATCATTGGAGATCGACATGAAGCGTCAATTTTGGAGGTTGGTGGTCTCATCTTTCGCCGCCGTCTCCTTTGCGTTTACCGCCGTGGCGAGCGCGCAGACCTACAGTTTCAACGAGCTTCAATCGCCGAATGACGGAACTGCGATTACGTCCGTAGGCACACTGAGCATTACTGATATTTCCGGTGGCGCTCATTTCGTTCTCACGGCTGATAACGCATGGCTCGGGAGTAGCAGTACCATCACGAGGTTAGCTTTCGCTGGATCATCAGGCACTTTTGGAAATTACCTTGGTCCGAGTCTTACCGGAGGCAGTAACGGCATGACCTTCAGCGCCGGAGGATTTACTGACGCTGGTTTGTCGTTCAATTGGAGCCTGGATCTCCCTCCACCCGGTGCCGTGCTTGCCAATAACGGAGTACTTTCATTTGACATCACCGGTAGCGGAATTGATTCGAGCGATTTCTTTACTCCCTTCATGGTTCACATCCAGAGGTTAGATACTGCGTCCGCGGGGGTCTATGGGCAAGACTCGATTAAGGTAACTACTGCGGTTACCCCCATCCCGGAACCCGAAATCTACGCCATGCTAAGCCTTGGGCTTGGCTTGATGGGCTGGATCGGACGCCGGAGAAAACAGCAGGCCGCGTAGCAAGCAACTGCGTCCACAGAAAACCCCGCTACGGCGGGGTTTTTCATTACTAATGAACGTCCGCTTTGGGTCGACACCGGCCATTCGATTCGCCTTGGCCTCGGCGCGGATTTGAATCTGTCGACCCTGACGTACCCCCCAAGCAGCGCACGTCAGGCAGAACCTCCCACTACCCGCCTGCTTCGCAGGCACCCCGCCCGTCCCAACTCGCTGCATCGAGTTGGTCGCTCGCCGGCTCGGAGACATGCTCCTCGAAATCCCGGCTCGCCCTCGGGCAAGAGGGGAGTCTTAATTCGTGAATCGCGCACCGCGATTCAGGGGGTTCGTTCGCGGATGAGCGCGCGGTAGCTTGCCAGACGCTGCTCGCTGATCTTCCCGTCCCGGCACGCCGCGGAGACGGCGCAGCTGGGCTCGGACATGTGGCGGCAGT
>Ga0208185_1000438_pt1 | contig 19458 bp, 17 predicted proteins | sample EasRivMeERMLT700_FD_187532 | JGI IMG/M metagenome (GOLD analysis project Ga0208185, IMG submission 187532) | Soil microbial communities from meander-bound floodplain in the East River, Colorado, USA - East River MetaG ERMLT700 (SPAdes) (version 2) | ecosystem: Environmental > Terrestrial > Soil... | reverse complement strand
GCTCGCGAGCGCAAGGACGTCTACGAGGCCGAGGCGCTCCAGACCGCGAAGTATCGCGCGATCATGACCGATGGCCAGACCGTCATACGCGGCGAGGACCGCCTGATCGTTGCTCAGCAGGAACTCGTCGCGATGCAATCGCGTTACAGCGAAGATCACCCGGACATCGTGAGGCTCAAGCGCGAGATCGCCTCGTTGTCTGGCGGTACTGCGGACTATGCGTTGCTGGCCTCCCGGCTGCGGGCATCGATTGCCGCGACGGAGCAGCAGCTCGCGACGGCCGAGAAAACCTATTCGGAAGAGCACCCCGACTTGGTGCGGCTCAGGAAGAATCTCGAGAGCCTGCAGAAACAGCTCGCCGATGCCGAAAGCCGCAGCTCGGCTCCGGCAGTGCAGCAGCCGCCGGACAATCCGATTTACCTTCAGCTTCAGACGCGGATTCGGACGGCCGAGATCGAGATCAACGAGCTGAGCGCCCGCCGCAGCGCGCTCTATGGCCGGCTGATGCAGTACTCGTACGACCCGGACATGGACGCCAAATATGCGCCTCTCGTTAGGGAGCGGAGTCTTCTTCAGGAGCAGTACGACGGCCTGCGAGAACGCTATACGCAAGCGACATTGGCGGAGTCTGTCGAATCGCAGGATGAAGGCCAAGTGCTCAAATTTGCAGAACCGGCACGCGTACCCAGATCGCCCATTGAACCCAACCGGCCGATTCTCATTCTTCTCGGAGTTCTATTGGGTTTAGGCGCTGCTTTCGGTGCAGCACACCTAGCGGAATTCCTGGATGGCGGCGTGCGCGGCTCGCGCGACATCGAGGCACTGCTGCACATGCAGCCGCTGGCCATGATTCCGTTCATTGACAGCCCGGCCGATATCTTGCATCGGCGCAAGACGCGCATGCTCATGGCACTAGTAGGCTTGACCGTGATCGTGATCATCTTCGTGGTTTCCAGTTAAACGCCGGCGACGAAACTATCGTGGCAAAGAGTTACATCGAACGCGCCATCGAGATGGCCAAGGCACGACGCAAGCCAGTCGAGGGCGCCGGGTTATCCGAGGTTGAGCACCAGGAATCCGGCAGGACCACCGCCGGCGAGTCCCGTCGTCGTCGCCCGGTGGTAGCCCCACATTCGACGAATGGTCATCCTGCCCCCGCCAGCCGCCTGCCCCCCATCGAGTTGGCAAGGTCGGCGACCATCGTTACTGACCATGGCGTGCTGCGGGCGAACCGGGTATTGGTCGAGAGCAACCCGCGGCAGCCCGCAGAGGGCGCCTACCGCATGCTGCGCACGCGCGTCCTTCGTCAGATGCGAACGAATAACTGGCGCCGGCTCGGCATCACCGCCGCGCGGCCCGGCGAGGGGAAGTCCCTGACCGCGATCAACCTCGCGATCGCGATTGCGGCCGAGCGCAGTCAACCCGTGGTGCTCGTGGATCTCGACCTGCGCCGGCCGCGCATCCATCGATACCTGGGAATTGTGGAAAGCCAGTTTACGGGCCTGAGCGATTACCTGGAGGGCCGCTCGAGCTCGCTCGACCAGCTGGTGGTTTCCCTGGTCGAACAGGGCCTGCACTGCGTGCTGGGTTCGCGTCCTGTCGATCGATCGTCCGATCTGCTTGCCTCGCCGCAAGGCCAGGCCTTCCTGAATGATCTGACCGACCGGCTGCCCGATGCGATCCTGATATTCGACCTTCCTCCCCTGCTCGCCACGGACGACCCTCTGGTGGTGGCTCCTATGCTGGATGCGCTGCTGCTCGTGGTTGCCGAGAAAGGCGCTCCACGCGAGGACATCGCGAGCGCCGCACGATCCCTTGCCGAGTTCAACCTGCTGGGCGTCGTGCTCAACAAGACTGTCGAGCGCAGCGAGAAGGGCTACTACGACTATTGACCGGCACGGCTAGCCGGACCTGTAGCCTAATCAATAGGCCTTGCGGTCACCGATTACCTGAAGCAGGGTCTGAAACAGGATCCTGAGATCCAGCGTCGGTGACCAATGGCGCAGGTACTCGAGGTCGTACTCGATGCGTCGCTGCATGTCCTCGAGCCGGCTCGTTTCCCCTCGACAGCCGTTCACCTGCGCAAGACCCGTGATGCCCGGTGGCACCTTGTGGCGCACCATGTATCCCTTGATCAGCCGCCGGTACAGCTCGTTGTGCGCGACTGCATGCGGGCGCGGCCCGACGAGGCTCATGTCGCCCCAAACGACATTCAGCAGCTGCGGCAGCTCGTCAATTGAATAACGACGCAACAGCCGTCCGATCGGCGTGACGCGATCGTCATCGCGAGTCACCTGCTGTACAACCGGACCATCCTCCGTAACCGTCATGGTCCGGAACTTGTACACGTCGATGATTCGGCCATCGAGACCATAGCGCCGCTGGCGAAAGATCACCGGCCCAGGGGAACTCAGCTTGACCAGTACCGCCACGAGCAACAGAAACGGCGAAAGGAGAATCAACGCCAGAAGGCTGAGCGCCAAATCCATACTGCGCTTCAGCAGTCCACTTGGGCCCTGAAATGGCGTCTCGCACATGGCGACGACGGGCACGCCGCTTAGCTCTGTAGTGCGTGCCTGGATAAGGTCCATCACGAAAACGTCCGGTACAAAGTAAATTGAGGCCGTAGTGTCGCGGAGGTCTTCGAGGAGATCCATGACACGTTGCACCTGCCGCATGGGAAGGGCAATGAAGATCACGTCCACCTGGTTCTTGTTGACGTAATCGGCAAGCTCGGTGAGGCCGCCGAGCAATACGCTTCCCTGCGGGAGTCCAAGTCGCTCCGCGCTTCGGTCGTCGAAGTAGCCCTTAACGGCGAGCCCGAACTCCGGGTTGCCCCCGACGCGTGCGACAAGCGGACGGCTGACGTCGTTGAAGCCAGCCATGACGGCCACGCGCGCGTTCCTCGGCGAATTCATGAACTGCCGAATCCATTCGTTCAGGATGACGCTCACAAGGATGATCGGTAACGGTGTTACGACGGACCACGTCAAGATGACGCGCCGCGAAAATTCGCTGGAGGTCTTCGTAACATAGCCGATCGCAATGAGGATGGCGAGCAACAGCAACCAGCGCAGCACCACGCTGGTCGCGATGGACCAGGTCTGCGGCAGTATCGCGAGCGCTTCAAACCTCGGCCGCCGTAAGACTGAGGGGACCAGAATCACCAACATCACGGCGAGGATCCGAAAGTCCCGGTCGAATGGGACTCCGTAGAATAGAAGCAGTCCATAAAGCATGCCGACGGCGATTAGCGGTGCCGTCATCACCTGTGCCAGCGCTAGCTGACCCATCAAGAGGCTGCGCTTGTATACGATCGGTTCGTTCATCGCTGGAGAATTGTCAATCCTTCGCCGGCCTAATTCCCTTTCTGGCCATTGTCACGGATCGACGCGCATCCGGGCGTGACCCGCGTCATTTCCCGCTTATGTAATGCGAGGCTGCAATCGTTCACCGAGACCGCGGAGGAGAATTATAGGCGGAAGCCCGTGCCGCGGACTATGGCTGCGAATCGAGGTTCCTGCGCCACAAAGCTGAAAAGCGGGCTAGATCCGAGCAATAGGTGGGCTTCCACTTCCGACTCGCATGCTTCCACCCCCAGGCGAACAGGTGGCTCCGTTCTGGCACCACTATGGGCTTTGCATATTTGACAATGACGGCTTGTGCATCCCTATCGAATCGAATGGGATCACCCCAGTTTGCGTGCGGGCCGACCACAAGCCCGCTGTCAAAACACTCGACTAGCTTCTGCAGGGACTCCGCCCTGGAGATTGTCGGAATGGCCGTGCGCGAGTCAGTCGCGAATTCATACGCCTTCTCGGGCGCTAGTTCGACAATTTCTGAAAACTTCGAAGGGTTGAAGTTCACGTCGGCACGTCCCAAGAAGTAGAGCGCGCCGAGCTCCTCAGTTGTTATTACGATCTCTGCGCCGCTGATCCACGGTCTCAAGGCCTCGTGCGCGACCCGCCAATTCGTAGTTGGCGTCTCAAGCGGCAGCGCAACGTTTCCTATCATCGCAGCGCTGCGCAGCCAGAATGGGTTCGTCAGAAAGAGCGTTGCCACTGCCAGGAAGACGAGCGACTTGGCAACGAGAGAGCCAAGTCGCTGGGGCAAGGCAAGTGTCTGCGCCAACTCGCCGCGTACCGCCGACAAATGGCGCCAAAACAAAGGTACCACGACCGCCAGTCCGATGCCCCAAATCATGGCCAGAAACGGCTGCGCAAAACTCAAGTAGCGCGTGGCTTTCTGTGCGGCAAATGAGGCCAACAGAAAGCTGATGCTGAAAACGGTGATGGCAAACCAACCGAGTCTCGCGCTACGCCTTACCGCGAGGACGGTTGCGATTCCAACGAGCGGCCACAACGTTGGATAGTAGAGCAGGAAGCGAACATGGTAGAACCAAGAGTCACTGGCACTAGCGGCTGCAAATGGTGGCGCATATCGATAGCGATGCAACAGAAACCGCAGGTCGTCGACTTGGGCAATTGCTAGAGCTAGCAAAACCACAGCAAACAACGGGACAACGATCCGCCATATCCGCGTCGCCTGATGAGTCACCGGCCGAAAATAGACTTGAATTGCGAGCGCCCCGGCGATCCAGATCATTACTCCCGCAATTCCCAGGATACTAGTGTCCTGCTGCGAGACGGATAACCCCAGAAGAGTCGCTGCAAGTACTCCAAGCGCCACGCGCCACCACGAAGCCACAGCATTGGACATTGAGTAGAAGGCACAAATCGCCCCGAGCGCGAACAACAGAATCTGCAGTGAGTAGAACCGACTGAACTGGGCGATTTCGATGGTAAAGGGCGATGAAATGAAAAGTGCGGTGGTTATCCAAGCTGCGAGCAAACTTGCTTCGCGTCTCACCCAGAAAAGCAAAAGCGGGGCAATCATCGCCGCAATCAAAACGGCTGGTATTCGTGCACTTGGAAGGCCTTCGCCGAATAGCTCGTAACTAAGGGCGACCAGCCATGTATAGACAATCCCGCGCCAGTACTCCCCGCCTCCAATTGTTGGTTTTCCTGTCTCGAACAAGTCTTGTGCGGCCAATGCGTGATGCAATTCGTCAGGATGCGGTGGGCGGTCTAGGTTCAGCGAAAACAACGTCAATGCACAGAAAAATGCCAACGTTGGCGCAAACCAAGGCTTATTCGTGATCTTCGAAACTATTGAACGCACTTGCATGTTCTACTTCAATGCCTCGCAAAGGCCGCGTCCCCGGAGAATGCGCCACGGCAGGACTCGAATTGGCGCGATCATTGACGGAGGGCGGCAGGTCATGAATAAGCGGCAGGACATGCTAGTTCGTGAAAGTGTCTAAGAACGTGGAGGCGACCTATGTGTCTCTCGCTGGCGACAATTCGGGGGCCTTCGGCCGGCAACAGTGTGACCTGCGTTCAATTTTGTTGCAGTTCGCATGGTAGGATCTGCCACATCATTTCTGGCTAGTCAATGTACTGGAAGACGGATCATGACTGAACATAAATCGTCCGCGACGAAGTATGTGCGCGCTTTTCGGAGTCAACGTCTCGCAAGTCGGTTTCTGATTGCAAGCGCCCTTCTTTCAGCCGCCGCTGCAGCAGAACGGCCCTGTCCGCCGTCAATAATCAATGACGGAGACTCCACAGTCGTAGAAGGTTCTCAAGCCTGCCCTACTGTCAGCTCAGGCAACTCCGACACGCCCGATTACGAGGATCCACTGGCGTCCTGTTCTGGCCTGCAAGGGCGTCGCGTTGTTCAAGTCTCAACGGCAACGGCATTCCAGCATGCAATGTCGATTGCCAACTGCGGTGACACGATTCAACTCGCGCCGGGTACCTATGGCGCCGCATCCTCAATTCGCAATGATTGCCCGATGACCGCGCCGGTCATCATACAAGGCGCAGCCAACTTCGGGTCTACGATCACCGCCAATATGGATGTCGCCGGCACACGCACGGTCGTGACGGGCATCAATTTCTCGGGCTCCGAAGCGCGGGTACGTCTTGGCGGAACAAACAACAAGGTCATTGGCAACAGGTTTACGAATTGGCGATCGATTGCCGTCACGGCAGCGGAAGGAAAGCAAGGCGAAATAGCGTACAACGAGTTTTCTAGACCGCACGCCTGGGTGGCCAACGATTCTAGTAACTACCCGCTGAGGATCGGAATTCGTACTGCGGAAAAGGACCCTTCCAATTTTCACTTTGATGCCTGGGTCCACCACAATTATTTTCATGACTTTCCCGCGAAGCCCGATCCTCAGAGCTATCACTCGGGTCAGTCTGATGCGATTGAAGTCTGTCAATCTGGCAGAGAATCGACAGCATTGATGCGAACCGGCTGGTACATCGAATCGAACCTCGTCGAACGTCATTTGCAGGGCCATGGGATCATTGATCTCAAGTGCGGCGGAAATGTCGTTCGATACAATACTGTCTCCGATTCACCTGGTGGCCGACTTGACGCCAGGGCTGGATCCTACAACGTGCTTGAGAGCAACTGGTTGGAGAACAGCGGCGGCAGCTCGATCCACGGCGGCTACAACAAGGTTGTCGGCAATCGCGTGCGCGGCGGACAGCTTACTGTGATGGCTGGGGATCTTGATTGGAATAACGCCGGCGGTGGTTATTCAAGGGCGCTCCACACCCTGGTAGCTGGCAACGACTCGACCTCGCTGGTCATCGGCAAAGCGTACAACAGTGCATCGCAATATCCGGCGCTTGACACAACTGTCGAAGGGCACGTTGGCGGCAAACCGGTACTCGAAAGGGAGCAGAATACGACCATCAGTGCATCGACCAACGTGAGATTCTCGACTGCATTTAGGCTGTCGCCGGCAAGCGTTGGCCCATCGGCACTGACTGGCGCAACCAATGAATACCTAACGTGCCGCGTTGCGCGGTAATTTCCGAGGCAGAACATACTCTGCAACTGGCCGTCACTCATCGGTAAGGGCGATAGAGCGCGTCCCGTTTATCCTGACGGTGACCATATCCTTCGATCGATCCAGATAGCCGCATCTGGCCTTGGTTGGCGCATTCTGATAACACGCGAATTGCCACTGTGAATCTGCTTGGCATCGGCAGAAGGCTCAATAGTGCCCGCGATCAATATCGATCCCCTGTAAAGTCAGCGCTTGGCTAGGGTTAAGACTAGCGTTGCGAAGCCTCAGTCTCCCTCAGCACAAGTAGAGTTTGCAGGGGACTTTTCCTTCTGAGTCGAGTTGAGACAGTCAAATGAGAATTGACGAGGCGTATTGCACGTGCGAAGCAGAATTCAAAGCCAAATCGCGGACCCGACCAACTCGCGCATCGGGAGCCGACTAAAGGTTTGAGAGCCTGCGGCGTCCAGATTCATGTGGCAGCGCATCGCAAGACTTTTTCCTCGCGGGAAATTCGCCCGCCGCCTCGCTTGGATAACAGGTGGCACCTTGGTCGGCCAGATCCTGCTGGTCGGCGCGATGCCACTGCTAACAAGAATCTATTCGCTCGAGGATTTCGGACTATTCGCAGTTCTTGGAGCCTTGAACGGCATCTTCGGCATCGTAATGGCGTGTCGATATGAATTCGCGATCCCACTTGTCGCGAAGGACGATGATGCAGCGGCACTCGTGGTGCTTGGCGCACTTGTCGCCCTCTTTCTCTCGCTGGTGTCAGCGCTACTAGTGTGGGGACTCGGTGATGCACTCGCCGAACTGACGGATCTTCCCGCACTGGTTCCGCTCCTGTGGCTCTTGCCGCCAATTTTGTTGATAACTGGGCTCGGACAGCTTTTCGAGTACTGGTCGATTCGGCGAGAAACACTGAAACTGAACGGTGCGAGCAGGGTCGTGCAATTCGGTGGCCAAGCTGTGAGTCAATCCGTCCTGGGCTTCGCAGGCACGGGAGCCATGGGACTCACTGTCGGCTACGGGCTTGGCTACGTAGCGCGCCTCATATTGTTTGTGGTCGCGTTGCCCACAGGCGATCGGGCAGCGATTGCTGCAGCACGACTTCCGCAGATTCGTCATCTTGCGCGGACTTTTTTGAGCTACCCAACCTACTCCACTGCATCGAGCCTCCTGCGGTCGGCAACTCAGTTCCTACCCACAATCATCTTTGCAGCTCTGTATGGTCCCGCCGTAGCGGGTGGGTTTGATCTCGCTCAACGTCTGCTTACTGTCCCTGTTCGCCTGCTGAGTGGCGCTGCCAGTCAAGTCTTTCTACTTGAAGCTGCACAGCGCTCCGCGAAAGACGTACTCAAGCTATTCATGCGCACTTTGCCTCGATTCTTGGTACTGGGAATTGCCGGCATGGCGCCGCTCTTGCTTGCAGGACCTTGGTTGTTCGCTTTGCTTTTCGGGGAGCCTTGGCGAGAAGCTGGAAGTTTTGCTCAGGCTTTGGTTGCATATCAACTAACTCGGTTTGTAGCAGTTCCAGTCTCACAAGCCTTTAACGTATTTGGCAGGCAGGATCTTGAGTTCCACACGTCGCTCCTCAATGGAATGGCACTGATCGTCAGCTTCGCGCTGATTATTTGGACTGAATGTCAATCCTCAACCGCCGTGTGGCTGTACAGCGGCGCCTCGGCAATTAGTCAGGCGGCCATGCTTTGGCTTGCTTGGCGCATGACTCGACGCGCGGCGAAGTCCGATCTGCCAGTCTCACGCTCTGCTCGCGAGTAGCTCCTACAATGCAGTGTATAGTTGGATTCTCAGAAGTGAATTCATTACAGGACCTTCTGATGGTCGGAGGGACAGACAACTAATGCTCGCCCGTGTCGTCACCGGCGGTTTCAACAAGCTGCGACGCAACAAACTCGTCTCATCGATCTATCATGAGGCGCGACTGCGGCTGGCAAACAAGGGCAATCAGGAACCGATCCTCATCTATCAGATGGGCAAGGTCGGCTCGAGCTCAATCCTTGATTCCCTCAGGGCGGCCAAGCTCGATAGGCCGATCTTTCACATCCATTTCCTCAATCCTCAGAATATTCAGCGCGCTGAAGACATCCTGCTGCGCTCTTTTGGCCGTCATGGCAGCGTAAATCGTTGGGGAATCTATGAAAGCCGCTTCGTAACGAGGCACTTTCTGCATCGGCAGAATGCGCGATTGAAGATCATTTCGCTGGTGCGCGAACCCGTCGCCAGAAACGTATCGTCGTTTTTTGCCAACGTCGACATGTTCGTCCCAGATTGCGCTGTGCGTTATGAGGCGGGTGAAATCGGCATTGCTGAACTGACGCAACACTACTTGCGCGACTTTCACGAGCACAATCATCCACTTGATTGGTTCGACGACGAGATGAAAGCCGTATTTGGCATCGACGTCTTCTCCTCCGAAGACCTTGAGTATCGAGATCACGGGACATTTGTTTACAAGCGCGGCGAAGTGCAACTGTTGGTTCTCCGCCTTGAAGACATGGACACAGTTGCACCACTGGCATTGCAGCGTTATCTGGCCGTTGACGGCATAGCTCTAACCAAAGCCAATCAAGCACACGACAAAGATTACGATCGCGCATATCGCGATTTCAGGAAAAAGCTCGAATTGCCGGCGGATTACTTGGCCAAAATGTACGAATCAAAGTTCGCGAATTTCTTCTATTCCGGACCAGAACTCGAACGCTTCCGTTCTTACTGGTCTAGTCATCGCTAGCGACGCTTGACCGAGACGCCGACTCGACAGCTTGAATGACCAGGAGGGTACTTCAGTTGGCTCACGATCGTGGCGCGGATTGGAACGGTCCTGGATACCGATCGCTTGAGCATCCGGTGGTCGGCCTTCAGTGGTTCCGCGCAACATTGCTGATCCTAGTGATGATATCTACATATCTCAATGTGCCGTTGGTCTCAGGTGATCGCCTCCTCGTACCCTCGTATCCGACCGTAGCGTTGCTGCCCCTGCTTTTCCTGGCTATCCGAAAAGACCTGACAGCCACCGATATCGTGTTCCTGCTGAAAATCACATTTGTGCTTCTTCTCACAATCGCATTGTCACCCGGCTACGACCACTTGAACGAGAAGTTCTTGAGTCTGATCCAGTGTTGCTTGGCACTTACCGTAACGGTGATGACGGTACTACTCATGCAACAGTTGCGCCCGGAAATGCTTGAAGGCGCACTGCTTGTACTTTGGGTGCTGATCATTGTTGGATGCCTATTGGAGATTGCCGGAGTCACCCGTGAAATTAGCGATGCCTTCCGAACTTGGGCTTACGAAGAAACCTATCATCTATACGCGGGATTTGACCGCGACCTGCGACTCGTCGGTTGGGAGCGGCCAAAACTCTTCTCCACAGAGCCTTCTCACGTCTCGACAATTTTTATCGTTGCCGTCAACTCGTGGCTGATGCTTCGAGTCACGAAGACAAAGATCTTTGCGACATTGGCAGCGACCGCGACCATGTTGATCATCATGGGGAGTCCGATGATTGTGGTTTCGGCCGCGATCACACTAGCAATACTCGTTTGGAATCGCGGTGCGGGCGTTGCATCCAAGGCGGCAATGGTAATTGCGGCGTTGCTGGTAGGCCTAGTTTTCGTAGTCTTCTTTGCCGAAGAGACCACGTCAAATGTGACCACCCGAATCGAAAGCATCGGCGACGAGACCCTCGAGGAAAATCCGGAACCCTCAAGCGAAAACTTGCGCGTCGTGTACCCGTTCTTGACACTCTACGAAGTCTGGGAACGATGGCCGGTGTTTGGCGCCGGGATTGGAGGAAAGGAAGTGTTAATGGAACGCATAATCTTCCAGGGTCTAAACGCAAAGTTTGTTGGGGGCACCAACGGGTTGGCGCAGGCGGGGATCTATCTCGGCCTGGTGGGAGTAGCGTTGTTCACCTGGTTTCTTATCAAGCAAGCCTCTCATAGCGGAGTTGCGCGGATTGGTTTGCTACTCGTAATCATTGCCCTGTTGGCGCAATTGCAGGGAGGCATTGACAGCTTTCGATTCTGGGGATTCATCGCGCCGATGTGGGGTGTACTGGCCGTCGCGGATACCCGCGCGATCGAAAGTACCTCGTAAGGCCGGACTACAAGACAGTGGCGTTTCGAAACTACGACTCTAATAAACTGGATCATTTGGAGCCGCATTGAGTTCCGAAGTAACGCTCCTCCTAACGACATTTCTACTTCTAGTACTGTTGGCGTATCCGTTTGTCATCTACCCGGCAGTTCTCAATTTGATGCCCCGCAGGCCGTTTCCCCGACCCACATCAAGCGACAGCCCCATGAGTGCGGCTCTGGTTTTCTGCGCTTACAACGAGGAGAAATCTCTCCCTGAGAAATTGCGTAATCTTCGTGCCATAAAGGAGCGCGCGCCGGCGCTCGAGATCATAGCGTACTCAGATTGCAGCACTGATCGGACGCTCGATCTGTTGGCCACCGCACCAGATGTAGTTCGCGTAATTGCAGGGGACGAAAGACTTGGCAAGGCAACTGGGATGAAGAGACTTGTCGCATCTACTCAAGCGGAAATAATCATTTGTACGGATGCAAACGTAAACCTCGAAATCACTGCTATCGACCGCTTATTGGCCTATTTCCGGGATCCCTCAATCGGTACGGTTGCTGGCACTCTTCACTACGTCAATGACAAGGAAGGTCAGACTGCGAGGGTTGGATCATTGTTCTGGCGGCTCGAAGAGTGGATCAAGGGACTGGAATCTGCCACCGGTTCGACGATGGGGGCGGATGGTTCGATATTCGCAATACGTAGTCGTCTGTATCCGACGGTTCCGCCCCATCTCCTGGACGATCTGATTGCGTCGATCACACCTCTTTTTGCGGGATACAGAGTTGTGAGCGCCCCCGACGTGCACGCATTCGAGCGAACAACGACCGATTCCGTCGACGAGTTTCGACGCAAACGACGAATCGCATGTCGTGCCTATAATACGCACCGTTTCTTGGTGCCCCAACTTCGCCATCTGAAGGCGCTCGACAAGTTCAAGTATTTTTCCCACAAGTATCTGCGCTGGTTCTCATTCTTGAGCCTATTGCTGGTTTCAGTCTCCGCAACCATTGCATTGGCGGTTTTTATCGGATTCGTTCCAGCCTTTACAGTTGTATTCTCCGGGGCCGCCTTCCTGGTTGCTGCCCACTGGTTCAAGTTGCCGCTTATCGGCACTGTAGCGGAAATGCTGGTGTCAATTGTCGCAGTTGGAATCGGCGTAATCGACGCAATGTCCGGCCGTACCTACCAGACCTGGGTACCCGCAAAGAGCCGCCAATAATTCATGCTCGACCTCGAGAAATCTCACCGAAAGCAGCCAGGCACTTCTGTGCGTACTCTTGCCACGTTGGCAACAGCTGTTTCAGTTTAATGGTCTGTTTGCGAAGAAATTCAAGGCGACTGGGCTCATCAAGTAGTTGCATCAGAGTTGCCTCCAATGCGGAGGGGCTATTGGGCGTTACGAGCTCGACGAAATCCTTGAATGGACTCTCAGCGAACCCGCCCACGCGACTCGCAACGATTGGCTTGTCAAATAGCACAGCATGCGAAAGTGCACCGCTGCCATCGATCTCCTTGTATGGGAAGACAACGATGTCGGAGGCCGCAAGGTACTCGGCAAGCCTCTGGTCCGGAATGTAGTCAAGATCGAAGTGAAATAGCTCTTCAGCGCCAGCATCTTTGATGCGGCCACGCAGACCATCAATTGAAAAGAATGGTCGACCTGCAACCGTGATTCGAAAATCCCGTCGAATCGCCGCCAATGCGATACCGGCCTCGACAAGTACATCCAAGCCCTTGTACGGCTTGATCTGCCCGAAGAAGAGAATGTTTAGCGGTCCGACTCTTGCATTCTCGGCCGCCGGTAGCGAATTCCAGTCGAGAAGAAGCGGTGGGTGTGGCACGTGAATTATCTTGCTGGATTCTATTCCCAATCTATTTAGGGCAGTTACTGTCCTTTCCGTATGCGCGACATAACGATCGAAACTCAGTACGGCGCCCTTCTGACCCAACGACTGAAGTGTCGACCCAAGCCTTCCGACAACGGCGCTGCGATTGTGTGTCGCGATCTCCGCATTGTGCACCGTCAAGACGAGTCCACTACTGCGCGAAAGCGCGCTAAGCGCAATGCGATCAAGGATAGGAACCACCAACCATTGAAAGTTAATGATATCGGCATGCCCAACTGCGGCAAGCCATTTCAATCGAAGCAGACCTGAAGCGTGTTCCAGCCCCTTTCGCACTCGGCCCATGGTTGACGTGTGCCAGCCCGTCTCACGCCGACTAGTGCCGCGATAGAAAAGATCTGCGAACGAAAACAGCTCATGGTCGAGTCTTTGCTCGTAACCTCGGAGTGGTCGACCCACCATTGTTACTGACGCTCCGGCCTTCACCAGAGCCCTGCAGAACTGGAAATCATAGTAAGGAGCAAACAATGACGGATTTACAACTAGAACCTTCAAACGACATCCTCTACGATCACCGCTAAGATTCTCATTGAGGCAAGGGAACTCCGAGGCAATCGCGCCGGGTGTGCAACCACCCCAGGTATGCTTCCTTCTTCCGGAAACTTCGACCCGACCGCCCAGCCTTACCGTAGCAGGTCCTGTTCGCAGATGTCGATGGCACGAAACCAATGATGGACCTTCGAGTGTTCGGTTCGACTGGACTCCGCGTGTCGGCTGTGGGCATGGGGTGCAGCCGATTGGGATCGTTCCTGACATCTACAAGCGACAAGGAAGGAGCGTCAACGGTACGACTGGCTCTTGATAGCGGAATCAATTTCTTTGATACGTCGAACATCTATGCTCAGGGCGACAGCGAACGCCTGCTAGGTTCGGCGCTTGGGAACGACCGTAGTCGCGCGGTGCTGACAACAAAGGCTGGTCGAGAATTCTCCAGGGGAATCCGGCTCGCTGCTCGAATAAAGCGACCCCTCAAGTTCGCCCTCAGACTCGCGCCAAGTCTGCGTAATCGCGCGGTCCGCACTCGATCAGACAACCTTTCGCTTGATTTCACATATGAGCACCTGACCGCAGCATTGGACGCCAGTTTGAGGCGGCTACGGACCGACTGGGTCGATATTTTCATGCTGCATGCGCCGCCTATCGAAGTAATCGCCGATGCAGAGTTGTTTCATCAACTTGGTCGTTTAACGCAATCTGGAAAAATCCGATCTCTAGGTGTTTCAGTGGCCGAGGCTGAGCATGCTGCTCCCGTCGTGAAGCTACCAGAGGTATCCTCAGTTCAGGTGCCGATTTCACAGTCCAGGAAAGACGTCTTGGTACCACTTTTGTCGCAGCTCAGGCAGCGCGGACTCGGCGTCGTCGGGCGCGAAGTCTTCGGAGACATCTCGCAACAGGGGGGTGATTCTGCGCGCCGTAGTGTTCTCCGCGAAGCGGTAGAACTCCACGGACTTGATGTAGTCCTGATTGGCATGTCCAGTCGTGAACACTTGCGATCAAACCTGGCAGCACTTGCATAGGGAGAATGCGAATTGCTGCTAAATGCAACCGAGATTCCAGACGGAAAGTCGCTGCGATCAAGTGTATGCGTTGTAGGTGCTGGGCCTGCCGGCATTGCCATTGCCCTTCAACTCGCCAAAGCCCGCCATGACGTGGTGCTTGTTGAGGCCGGCGGCATTCGACCAGAAAGTGACACCGAATCTCTATCAGGAGGCGAAGTCGCCACCGGGTCTCTGCATGTGCCGCTCGAAATGTATCGCCGCCGAGTCATTGGTGGGTCGACTTATGTGTGGGGCGGCCGATGCACTCCGTTTGATCCGATAGATTTTGAGAGGCGACCGTGGATTCCTGATTCCGGGTGGCCTATCACCTACACCGATCTTCTTCCGTGGTACCAGCACGCAAATACGTTTCTCGATGCCGGAAGATTTGACTATCTTGTCGCCGAATCCCTTCGGAACAAGGGCCCTTTCATTGAAGGCTTTTCTCACCCGTGGCTTCACACCGACCGCATCGAACGCTTCAGTCGGCCGAGTAACGTTTGGCATCATTATCGAAATGAATTGAAAAGTTTACGTGAGCTACGACTACTGCATCATGCGGTGTGCACACACATTGGCCTGCACCGAAGCGCTTGCACTGCAAACGCGGTTACACTCCGTACGCTAGGCGGCACAAAGCTGTCGGTTGTGGCCGATTGCTTTGTTCTCGCGCTTGGGACGATTGAGACAGTGCGCTTGCTGCTTGCGTCAAGCGAGACGGCAGGTAAAGGTATCGGCAACCATAGCGATTGGCTCGGCCGCTGTTATCTATCTCACCTGGAAGGCTCCATTGGCGAGCTAAAGTTTTCCCCGTCAAACAGAAAAGTCATCTGGGGATACGAGAAAAGCGATGACGGTATTTATGTGCGTCGTCGATTTGCTGTATCAGCTTCAGCTCAAGAGCTACACGGTACAGGCAATGCAATCGCCAGACTCAACCACTCTCCCGTTTCCGACCCAACTCACGGCGACGGCATACTTTCGGCTGCATTCCTAGCGAAGAACTTCCTTGTTCCGGAGTACAATCGTCGGATCTCCTGGACAGACCGGCGCACGGCTGATCGATTGGCTGCGTTGGGTCGCTGGCGACTGCTAAGTGATCACATCTTCAATGTCGTCAAGGATCTGCCACGACTGGTCGCGTTTGCTCCGTGGTGGTTTTGGGTGCGCAACTTGCGTCGGCGCAAGATGCCGTCGCTCGCTCTACATAGTAATGCTGGAACGTATTTGCTTGACTTCAATATCGAGCAGTCACCAAATCGCGAGAGTCGCATCCTGTTGGCAGATAGTTGCGATCGATTCGGAGTTCCGCACGTAAAGGTTGCTTGGCGTACCAATGACGTCGATCGCCGTACGATTATGGGAACGCTCCAGCTGTTTCGTGAAGCATTCAAGAGCTCGGGATGTGGCGAGTTCGCTTACGATCAAGATGAGGCGATTGAGAAGTTCATGCAGGTGGGCGGACATCAGATGGGAGGCACCAGAATGGCGCGACACGCAGATGAGGGGGTAGTCGACTCCAATTGCGCCGTACACGGAATTGAGAATTTATTTTTGGCCGGTAATCAGGTATTTCCGACTGTCAGTTACGCTAATCCCACCCTGACCAATGTCGCGCTCGCAATTCGATTGGCGAGTCACCTTCACAGACGTTTGAAGGGGCTTCCATAGTTGGCAATCGTGTCGGTGACAGCCGTGCGTGGATTTCCTGCCTACGCGCATTCGTTCCTTCCAAGCAATAGCTCCTTCGAAAGTCGCTATGATTTAGTGTTGCATCATGCAATCTCGGAAGCTTCACTGAGCGGAGGAGTAGGATGAATGCTTGCGTGATTTTCGGTGGCGCTGGCTACATCGGGACGCATCTCGCTCGACACCTGTTGGCGACGACGCAGTTCGATCGAGTGCACCTGGCTGATGTTAACCCTCCACGATGCGCGATCGAGAACGCGTATGCCTCGGTAATCGATGTCCGCAAGCCTATTCCGACGACGCTCGCTGCGGAACGTCCGTCTTGGATCGTCAATCTTGCCGCTGTCCATCGCGAGCCGGGGCACCAGCCGCACGAGTATTTCGACACGAACCTCTCCGGAGCACGCAACGTCTGCGCGTACGCGGATGCAGTTGGCTGTCAGAATATCTTTTTTACGAGCAGCATCAGTGTCTATGGACCGACAACTGGGCCAACTACAGAACTCTCACGTATCTGCCCGACGTCGCCCTACGGCGGGTCGAAGTACCCTTCTGAATTGATCCATGAGTCGTGGCTTGCGGGCGACGCAGGTCGTCGCCTCGTGATTTGCCGTCCAGGCGTCGTCTACGGGCCCGGTGATCCCGGAAACATGCTACGCATGATCCGCGCAATAAAGCGCGGGTATTTCGCTTATCCGGGATCTCCCAGTATCTTCAAGTCCTACGCCTACATCTACGGCCTCTTAGAGAGCATCGACTTCGCGATGCGGCTCGACGAGCGCTTGTTCGTCTACAACTACGTTGAGTCGCCCACGGAGCCGCTAGGTGAGTTGGTTCGTCATACCAAGGCGTTCCTCGGCAGCGCCGCGCCGGTGTTGCGGATTCCGCTGGCCGTACTTTCACCCGCGGCCTCTTTCGCGCAGCGCTTCCTTGGAGCCAACAGCCCGCTACATCCCGTCCGCGTGAAGAAGGCCGGGATGTCCACGCACATAGTCCCCCAGACACTATTGGACAGAGGGTTCGAGTTTCGATATCCGTTTTTGAAGTCACTCGAGCATTGGCGTTCGGTCGCGCCGCAGGACTTTGAAACCTGATTTTCTTATGTCAATTGACCGCTGGGGATTCCGTGTCAGCTAACCAGCGATTGCAGGTGCTCCACGAGCTTGATGTAGCTGCGCATCGCAGCGTCCTTCTTGACGCCTTTACGAGCCTGCCAGGCGTCATATTTGGCGCGGGCGACGAAGTCGAAGGCACCGGGCCGGCTGCCGCTGGCGTCGCCCTCTGTCGCCTGTTTGAAGTAGGAGTAAAGCTCGAGCAACGACTCGTTGTCGGGCTTGCTCTTTAGTTTTTTTGCTGCCGCCTGCGCAGCTTTGAACGCCTTATCGAGCTCCGCCATGGCTTCGCCTCCGCTGTCCCCGTGCGATCGTCGCGCGCGCGGTGGTGCGGCGTCAATGCCGTCGCATTCGAATCAGGAAATAGTCTTGCTCAGCAATTCTGAGCGGAAGCTTTCATTGCCCTGGGAGTTCACCGAAGTCATCGAGAAGTACCACTGGGCCGGCGTCAGGTTCTCAATGACGTATCGGGTGAGGCCCGGATTGTTGACGACAATCACCTGGGTCAGGTTGTCGCGGTTGCGGCCGTAGTAGAGCCGATAACCAGCGAGGTCACTTAGCGTGGAACCGTCGGAATTCTGCGTGGGGGGCAACCAGGACAGTGTGGCCTGGCCGACCGCAATCTGGTTTACCGAAATATTGAATGCCGCGAGCGATGCGGCGTCCTTCCCGTCCGATACCGTGATTGCGATATTCGTGAAATTACCGACGTCTTCGGAATCGGGCGTGCCGGCAAGCCGGCCCGTCGCCTTGTCGAAGCTTGCCCAGGCGGGCTTGCGCGCGATCGAGAATTCAAGTGTATCGCCATCGGGGTCGCTCGCCGTAGGCACGAATTCATAGAGCTCGCCCTCGAGGATGTTCGATGGCGGCGCACCCGTGATGGTCGGGGCGCTATTCAGCGCCACTGGATTCTCGCCGACCCCCGGCGGGTTTTTCTCGAGGCCGTCAAAGCACGCACTGAGGATCAATGCCGCGCCTACCGTCAGTGTCAGCCGAAGTCTCGATTGCATGATCGCCCCTCTTGCTTTGCAAAAGGGCGTTCCCAATCGGGCTGGTGGAACGGATCAGCCGCCGCTGGTCGGTCATTGACGACAAATGCGCGTCGTCGCGGATGATGCGGACGGTGCGCTCTTGCCGGCAACCCCGCTGGCATGGACTCCGAAGAGTCGTTAGCCCGGAAGCTTTGCGTCCCCACCTTTCGATGGGTTTGCCCTTGTACAGGCCCGAGTTTAGTTATGTGCTCCCGGACAAACTGAGAACTGCTTCACGCCAGGGTAAATGGCGCGAAACCGTTGAATTCTCAGGGAGCGAGGCGCCTGCTGTCCGTGATTATTGTGACAGCCGTTGTCGCGGAACGGCGACGGAATGCTACGATTGCTCCCGACGAAATGGCACACCCGCTGCGAGGCGGGGTCGCAAAGCCGCGGATCTTCCCGCAATGGGGAGACTGCCGGGTTACCGAACAGGTTGACTGTCCCGTAACCGGCCCTGGAGCTTGCGGCATTGCTTCATCCGATGGAATTCATGCAGTGACGGCAGTTCGTGGCTACATCGCCATGGACCGCCTTACGCGTTATTGCGCCGTCGCTGCGACCAGATCGAAGGGGGGGAGGCAACACAAGAACAAGATTTGAGTGTTCCGCTGGGGAATGGGGGGCGGCTCTAGCCGCCCCCTTTTTTTGCTAAAGATGCCCGCGAAGCCCTACGCCTCCGTGACGGTCGCGATGGGAAACAAGCACTGCGTTGCCGTCGACGTCCTGGATGGAGTTCGAATTCTCGCCAGTCACGCCCCGGCAATCCCGATGCCTAACTGTTCGACGACTGAACAGTGCCGTTGCCGATTCAAGAAGTACATCGACCGCCGTGACGACGAGGAAAACCGTCGAGCCAGCTTTGGAGGGGAACGCGGCAGTTGGTACGCCGGCGGCCAGCGCAGGAAGTCGCGCGGGCGCCGCACCATGGACTGAGCCGCGCGGTCAGGACGTCTTCGCGGGCGCTCCGGCCACTTTCTTGATCTCTTCGGACATCTGGTCGAGCAGCGCCGCGAGGAAGCTCGCGCGCAGGGTGCCCCCCGCATCGACCAGGTAGATCATGCTCGTGTGCTGCACCGGGTAGTTGCCTGAGTCGTCTCCCGGTATTCCCTTGAAGAAGACAGCCGAAAAGCGCGCGGCGATGTCGCGCACGAGGCGCGGATCCCCGGTCAGGCCGATGAAGTCCTTCGACAACGGCTCGAGGTA
>Ga0208185_1000437_pt1 | contig 19467 bp, 19 predicted proteins | sample EasRivMeERMLT700_FD_187532 | JGI IMG/M metagenome (GOLD analysis project Ga0208185, IMG submission 187532) | Soil microbial communities from meander-bound floodplain in the East River, Colorado, USA - East River MetaG ERMLT700 (SPAdes) (version 2) | ecosystem: Environmental > Terrestrial > Soil... | reverse complement strand
CGGGGCGTGCGGCGGCGGACACATGGGGGTGCTGGCGCCGGAAGAGGTCTGCATTACCTCCAGCACGCGCAACTTCAAGGGCCGCATGGGCGATCCGAGCTCGAAGGTGTACATGGGATCGCCGGCCACTGTCGCCGCATCGGCCGTTCATGGAGTAATTACGGATCCACGCGAGTTTCTTGACTAGGAGAAAGTGACTCGTTTCTCGTTCCTCGTTTCTGGTGCCAAGAGCGAAACACGAGCAACGAACAACGAGCAACGAGGAACGACGCGAAATGAAATTTCAAGCGAGAGTCTGGAAGTTCGGCGACAACATCAACACCGACCTGATCCTGCCGGTTACGGGCTTCTACCTGACGCCGCAGGAGCAGGCGCGCCTCGTGTTCAAGGCCAACCGGCCGGGCTGGGTGGATGAGGTGCAGCCGGGGGATATCCTGATCGGGGGCAGGAACTTCGGCATGGGCTCGAGCCGGCCGGCGGCGCGCTCGCTGAAGAACGTGGGACTCGCCTGTCTCGTCGCGCATTCCATCAATGGACTTTTTTACCGGAATTGCATCAATTTCGCCTTCCCCGCGATCGAGTGTCCCGGTATCCATGAAGCCTTCGAGGAAAGCGAAATTGCCGAAGTGGACTTCGATGCGGCGGCAGTGCGCAACGTCACGCGCGGCACGACGTTGAACGGCCGCCGGACGCCGCCCAATCTTCTGGAGCTGGTGAAGGCGGGCGGGATCTATCCGCTGCTCGAGAAAGAGGGGCTTATTGCTCCAAAGGCGTGACGAGATAAGGGTGACGAGGTACAGGTGACGAGATGCAGGTGACGTACCCCGACCGCTTTTCAGGTTCTTCGTCACCCTTCTTCGTCACCCTTATTCGTCACCCGTAATCTTCACTGGGTAAGGCCATATGCCGTTCTACCGCTTCGAGAACTTCAAGTCGTACCGCTTCAATCCGCATCTCTCGACCGCCGATGGGCCGGTAATCGAGGGGGAAACCCTGTATTTCCGCATGGTTACCAAGAAAGCGGGCACCGGGGCCGAGTTGCACTACCATCCGAACGAGCTGCTGGCCTTCCCGTTGAGCGGCAAGGTGGACTGTATCGTGGGCAAGGACCGGCGCATCCTGCACCCCGGCATGCTGGTGCATTTTCCGCCGTATGCGCGCCACGGCTTCAAGGCGACCGAGGACGGCGACCTGAAATATCTCTACATCAAGGACCGCACCTGGACGCTGATCGGGGCGGCGGCCGACGAGGCGCTGCCGGACAAGGCGCTCACCGCGACTCAGGTGCAGAAGGACTTCAGGGCCGGCAAGTATCCCGGCAGGAGGAAGGAGCCGGAGAAATCGCAGGCGATCATCGAGGGCCTGGGCAACTGCTATTACCCGATGATCGATTCGCTCGAGGCGCCGCCGGCCTCGGGGCACTGCGAGCGCTGGGTCGAAGGCACGCACATCGCATTCGGCTTTGTGGAGTCCCCGCCCGGCCACACCGGGGAAGAAAAGCGCGCTGCGCACGAGATCTTCCTGTACGTGATAGCCGGCGGGCTGGATGCCCGGGTCGGGAAGAAGAAACAGAAAGTGGGGGCGGGCGACGTCATCCACGTGCCGCGGGGCGCGGCCTATCGCTGGACCGTCAGGAAGGGCGGCGCGGCGCGCTACGCCGCCGTGCGCTCAACGCCGCGGCTCGAAGCCGCCATCAGGAAGCACGGCGCCGCCGATAACTGGCGCGGCTGACGCCTTGAAGCAGTGACGAATAAGGGTGACGAATAATGGTGACGACTACGGGTGACGAAGAGCGCTCAAAGACCCGTCCCCATATCTCGTCACCCGCACCTCGTCACCCTTACCTCGTCACCCGTATCTCGTCACTCAGTCTTGATCCCGGCAAGCCCGACGAGCTTGCCCATGCGCTCGTAATCCTCGCGCTATTGACCTTGCCTGATCAGTTGCCGACTGCAAACCTGAGGATCGCGGGCCGCAGTTCCTTCTTGAGCACCGCGTCGGCTTCGTCGATCGCGCGCCGCTGCGCCGTTGCTTTCTGGCCGCTCGACGTCTTGATTTCCCAGCGCTTGTTGCCGCGAACTTTGCCGCTCGCCGCCTCCGCGAGCTGGACTTCGAGTGTTCCTCGCATCCAGTACCACCCCTCGATGAGGCCGAGATCATCAAGCTGGAGCGACCCCACGAGAACGTAGGGCGCGCTAACGCCCGCGTCCGGCACGAATCCGGCGGCGGAGAGCGCGGCGGAGAGCATTCGCTCCAGGCCGTCCTGGGATCCGGAGGCCGCCTGGGGCTTCATCCGCACGCGTTTGAGCAGCGCGTCGAGGTCCGAGGCAAGCTGGCCGCTGTTGAACTCCGGCTCGACGCCGCGCCCGGTGACATCAACGACCTGGAGCGTCTTCTGCACCGCATCGCGCTCGCGTTGCGTATCGTGCGCGCGGCTCGCGGAAGCCACCTGCGCGAGCAGGTCCTGAGCATTGCGCGCCTGACCGACGTAGCCGCGCGTCGCCGCGTCGAGCCGCTCGACCTCTTGCCGCAGCCCGATCGCGGTTTGCAGACGCGGCAAGGTTGCGAGCGCGTGATGCGCCTTGCCGTGCGGATCCTGCCAGCCCTCGGAGATCTGTATGCCGCGCACGATCCGGTCGGTGCGGGTCACGATATTGCGCGTCACCTGGGATTCGGACTTGCCTTGCCCCCCGCCTTCCGTGGTGGAGGCAAATTGCGTGACGTCCTTCGTCTCGGCCGACACCGCCACCTCGAGAACCTTTGCCAGGTCGGCGCGAGCGCGATTGCGCGCATCCTCCGGGCTATCCGCCTGGCCGCGCCCGAGAAGAAAGCGGTTGTCCGGATACTTGGCGCTCTTGCCCGTCACCCAGTCGGGAGCGTCGGTCCGGACGCTCGCACAGCCGCCCAGGAAAACACTCGCCACAACGATCCATAGCCATCGCATCATGGTCTGACCTCAAGATTGGTGGGTATCCAGTGCCGCGACATATACTTCTTTTCACCCTTACCGAGCGTGATCTGAAATTCGCTCGACTGAAGCACACCTCCACCGTGTCCATGGAACTCGATTCGCCCGCGGTAGTCGCCCGGCGGAAGCGAAATGCGCGCGAGATGAATTTCGCCGGGCAGCGTGAACCAGCTTCGGGTATCGGCGCGCTCGGTGAACAGGGCGGCGATATTGACCGCCGCTCCGAGCATGGCCTGACTGCCGCTGCCGTCTCCGGCAGCCGCCTTCGTCACGCTGTCCTTGAATATCATACGCGCAATCGCCCGGGCGGTGATGGCGGGCATCCGGGATTCAAGACTCTTCACCGCAATGGCGTCGACGCTTACTACGCGGGAAGTGGTCGCCGACTGCGTGTTGACGCTCACGCGCGCGTACGCAAACGGTTGCCCGCGTGAACGATATTGCGGCAGCGCGACCCTCAGCAGCCGCCCGGTGTTCGGATTGAGCACCGTGATCGCCTGCTCGCGCTTGGCCGGGGCGAGCCCGGCGTGCACCGTCAAAATTATCTCACCCTGGTCCGCGAGCGCCGTCGCGCTGAGCGTGTCCCTGATCCCGAAGGATTCCCGGTAGCGCTCTGCCTCCTGAGCGAGCCCCATCCGGTCGGCCAGTCGAATGAGGTCGTGCTTGAGCGTCTCGGGCAGCGCGACGCCGAACCGGTCGAGCTGCCCTTGATACGCCTCATAAGCCTTGCGGTAGGCGATCATTGCATCGCTCCACTCGCGCTCGTCCTCGTACACGATGCCTGTCAGGTAGCGGGTGAAGGCGTCCTCGACGTACGGGCTGTTCGACGAGCCCTGGGCGATCTCGCGAAGAAGCACGTCGGACTGCAGGGCTTCGACGCGCGCGGCATCGACCCGTTGCTGCTCGAGATAGTTGAGCGCCAGATAGGCGTGCACCATCACCTGCTCGAAGTCATCGCCGATGAAGCTCCGCGCCGCGTCGTTGACCGCGATCGAAAGCGCCTGCTCGCGCACGCTGACGGCCCGCAGATCTTCAATGAGCTTCTTGGCTTCTTCCAGCGCACGGGTGCTGTGCTCGTAGTCCCCGACCATCCTGAGCAGCATCCCCTTGTTCATGAGGTAGAGGACGCGGTCCGCACCGGACGGCTTGAGCTTCTCGTACTCGACCAGGGCGAGCTGGGGTTGTTGCTGGGCGAGACTGCGCTCCGTGGACTGAATGGTGTCGCTGAACGTTGCACACCCAGCCAGTGCGGCCAGGAACGCGGCCGCGCCCGGCACGGAAGCTTTTGTTGAAACCACACGACCCCCCAGCTTCCCAATAGGTCCGTCCGCAGCCTCGTCGGTGGAGTCGTCGGCACGTACGCGAGGCGCCCCGCGCGCGCGCCGCCGCCGCGAAGGGGCGCCGGGACTAGTACCGCAATTGGCTGCGCGTCACCAGCTTCCGGATTTCTTTCTGCCCAATCCAGACTTTGCGGTTGTCGGCCAGGCTGATCAGGGTCATGTTGACCTGGTAGAAGCGAACCTGCGTGCTGCCGGACGGGTCGACGATGGTGTTGATCGTGCCCGTCAACATGAAGTCCGCCCCGAGCTCCTTGCCCATTGGGTTGCGCGTGTCCTCGCGGGCGTGAATGTCCTGGTCCTTGCGCTCCTCGCGGATTCCCTTGCGCTCGGTCTTCGTGGCGACGAAATCCACCTTCCCGGAGTTTATCAGGGCACGCTCCACATCCAGGGTGAACGTGTTGACGTTGATGTGCTCGTGGCTCAGGTTGCGCACCTCGCCGACGATGACCGCCGGTTTACTTCTGCCTGACCACTCCTGGAGCCAGGCGCGCGACAACGAGTCGCGGATCATTTCTTCGGAGACCAGCCGTGAGTCGGTGTCGTTCCAGGCTCCGCTCAAGTCTTTGGCTTCGCTGAGGTCCAGGCGCTCGACCGTGGTCGAGCAGCCGGACACCGCGGCAAACGCAAGCAGCGCCAGGCCGGCGCGCACCGACAATCCGTGAATCATTTCTTGCTCTCTTTGGCGGAAACCTTGTCAAAGATGTTCTCGGCGTTGCGGTCGATATAGCGGCGCAGATCCGGGTTCATGTCCTTGACGCCCTGCACCGTGTTCTTGATGTGCTTCAGATCGAGCTCGGAGATCGAATAGACCAGGTTCGTCCTGGCGTCCTTCCAGCGGCCGATAATCTTCGATCCGGAGAGGTTCAGCTTTGTCACGGCCTTGATCTGGCGCGACACGGCCTGCTCGGCGCTCGCATCGGCGCGTGTCCCGGTTGACGCCACGTAATCGTCGCTGACGACATCCATGAAGCTGGAGAATATCCGCGCGACCTCCGCGCGCGCACGGTCATCCGCCGTCGAGCGCTGCAGTGAATCGTCCCCCATGGGGGGGGAAGACCCCACTCCATGGAAAAGCCTGCCGTCCCTGTCGTTGAGCACGCTCGTGCCTTTGTTGACCCAGTCGGGGGCGCCCGCTATGCCGAGGTTGCTTTCCACGACGGTCTTGCCGCTGCCGCACCCGGCGAGCATGAGCACAAGGGCAACGGACGCAAAAGCCCTGCAGGGCAGGCGTTCCGGATTAGCGATCTTCATGGTCGTTCTCCTGTGCGAAGCTCCAGCCTTGATCTCGATTCGCCGAGACCGCGCGCCGGAAGAGAGTGCGGAAACCGCCGCAGCATGCGTATGGCGTGCATTCTGTTCATCCTTGCGTCCCCTCCTTGGAAGAGGACCGCAGTCCGCGCCGGCGTTGAGCCGGATCGGCGGCCAGCTATTGATCAATCTATCCCAACGGCCAGAGCGAGGCAAGATGGTTCCCCTGCCCCGGATGCTCCGAGTCGCTTCTTCGTACCACAGGGCAGGTGTTGCCGGAAACCGCGAGAATGGCCAGCGGCTCGCGGGAATGTCGGAGCTGATTCGCGGATCCAGGCGAAGGCTCCCTTCTGGACTATCGTCGGCAGTTACTCCGCTTTGATTCCCGCCAGCTTCACCAGCTTGCCCATCCGCTCGTAGTCCTCGCGGATCAGCCTGCCGAAATCCTCCGGTGTGCCGATGGCGGGTTCTTCGCCGAGCTCGAAATACTGCTTTCTGAGTTCCGCCGAGTTGAGCGCTTCGTTCATCACGCGGTTGAATTTCAGGATCACCGGCCGCGGCGTCGCGCGCGGCGCGATCACGCCGTTCCAGCCGTAGTAGCGGAACCCCGGCACGCCGCTCTCGGCGATGGTCGGCAGGTCGGGGGTGACCGTCGAGCGTTTGTCGCCGCCGGTCGCCAGACAGCGCACGCGGCCGGAACGGACGTGGGGCATCGCCGCGCTGAGCGGCGCCACCACGAACGTCACTTCTCCCTGCGCCAGGGCGGCTATGTTCGCCGCGCCCTTGTACGGCACGTGGTTGGCCGAGATGCCGGCTTGCGACGTGAACAGGATGCCGCCCAGATGGCTGGTCGAGCCGACGCCGGCGGAGCCCATGTTGATCTGCCCGGGCTTGGCTTTGGCGATCTCGACGAAATCCCGCACCGTCTTCGCCGGGAAATTGCCCGTCACGCAGACCGCGGTCTGGGCCAGCACGAAATAGCCCACCGGCACAAAATCGCGGAGCGGATCGTAGGCCAGCTTGCGGTAGACATGCGGCGTGATCGCCAGCATGGATGCGGCGACACCGACCAGCGTGTAGCCGTCCGGGTTGGCGCGGGAGGCGATCTCCATGCCCAGGGTACCGCCGGCGCCCGGCCGGTTGTCCACGACCAGTTGTCTCCCCAGCCGGTCGGAGGTGTGCATGAATGCGATACGGCCCAGCAGATCGGTGGTACTGCCCGGCCCCTGGGGAAGAATCATGCGCACCGGCCGGTCCGGATACTCCGCGGCGAGCGCGCCGGTGCTGGCCAGAGCAACCGCCAGCAACCATCCGATTTTTCTCATGGCGGGACCCCACTCCTTGATTGCGTCCATATAGTGTCTCACGCCCTTGTTCCGGCGGGCCAGCGGGGGATGGCGCCTGTGATAGATTATCCGCATCGACGAATCCAGGACGTGAACATGGCCGCCGTCGCCCAGCGCGCGAAACGTCAATACGTTTACGATTTCGCCGCGCTCGACAATATCCCCGAAGGACCGACCAGCGCCCAGGTCGCGGCGCGGCGGTTGCTGTCGGGCCCCACGCTGAAGACCGGAAAATCCTCCACGGTCGGCGCCGTTCTCACGGGCGAGCGCATCATCCTGACGCTGGGTACCCAGGCACGCGGGTCGGGCGCCAAGCCCCATACGCATCCCAACGAGCAGTTCAACTACATTGTCCAGGGAACCATGCTGAACGAGATCGAGGGCGAACTGGTGTTCGCGGGCCCGGGGACGCTCCTGCATACGCCGACGGCTGCAGTACATACCGGGCTCGCGTGCCCGGACGAGGACCTGATATTCCTCGCGATGAAGGATACGCGCTCCGGCATCGTCGGCCCGCCCGTGGACGGGCAATACACCGGCCCGAACTATCTTCCCGGTTTCGGCACCCGGTCGGACGAGCCGATGAAGACGACGGCCCGTATGATCACCGAAACCGGGCGCGACCCGGCCGGGGAAAAAACGCGCTACGTCTACGATTTCGGCAACCTGGTGGAGAAACCCGGCCGGGTCTCCCGTGTAAAGGTTGCGCCGGCGGGATCGCTATCATGGTCGGGCGCGACCGGCACGGTTGTGACGGGCGAGTTGCTGCACATCGCGGTGCTGCATTACCCGCGCGGGGCCACGGTGAGCGTGAACGCGAGTCCGGCGGAGCGATTTGTGTTCGTGAAATCCGGGGCGCTCCGCGGCGAGATCGACGGCCAGCCCGTGACGATCGGGCCGCGCTCCATCGCCCACGTGCCGCCCGGCGTCCCGCATGGATTCGCCGCGGCGGGCGACGGCGATGCGCTGGTGGTGATCGTGCAGGACAATCGTTTTGAGTTCGTGGCGTAAGCCATTGGACATGGACAAGAGGATGCCCGCTGCGACGAAGGAAAAGGCGCGGATCCGCTACGTCTACCATCTCGACCAACTCGACCGAATTCCCGAGGGGCCGTCGAGCGCGACGGTCGTGCCGCGCCGCCCGCGTTCCGGCGCGCTGCCGGCCGGCGCGGTGGTGACAGGGAGCCGCGCCCATGTGGCACTAGTGCGCCAGTTGCGCGGCACGGGTCACGGTCTGCGCAGTTGTCCCGGTGAGCAGTTCCAGTACGTGATGCAGGGCAGGCTGATCCTGGATATCGACGGCCAGCTGCTGCCGGCTTCCAGGGGGCACGTGCTGCACATCCCGGCGGGCATGCCGCATGCCCTTGCCGTGGGCGCGGAGGAAGACGCGGTTCTGATCGCGGTGACGGACACGCGTGATGATCGCGCCGGCGCGGAAGACTGGAAGCCGCTCCGGGCGACGCCGTCCGCGCCGCAAAGTCCGAACGCCACCGGCAAGCGCCCGCGCTATGTTTACGCGATCGACGAACTGAACGAGATGCCGGAAGTGCCGTGCAGCGCGGTGGTCACGCCGAAGAATTTCGTGTCGAAAAAATCGAGCTCATACGGCGCATCGCTCAAGGGCGAAATGCTGCAGGTCGGGTTGATCCGCAAGGCCCGCGGCTCGGGCGCCAAGCTGCACACGCACCCGAACGAGCAGTTCAACCTGGTGCTGGAAGGCAGGCTGGTCGGCGAGATCGGCGGATTCCCGATGGAAGTGCCGGCCGGCAGCCTCATCCACATGCCGGCGAAAGTGGAGCACTGCACGATCGCGAGCGCCGACGGCGACGTGCTGTTTTTCGTGGTCAAGGACACGAGCCACGGCATGGCCGGGCCACCGGTTGACGGCATCGAGGACGGCCCGCGCTTTCTCCCCGGCTTCGGCCCCCGAAGTTAAAAGGGAAAAGGAAAAAGGGAAAAGGAAAAAGGGAAGTCACCGCGCGGTGCCGGTGTTCGCGTCACTCGTCACTCGTCACTCATCACTCATCACTCATTACGCGTCATGCCCTATTATCGCTTCGAGAAACTGAAGTCGTACCACCTCAATCCGCATCTCTCGTCCACGCGCGGGCCGATCATCGAGGGGCAATACATGTATTTCCGCCGCGTCTCCAAGACCGCGGGCAGCCGCTCCAGGCCGCATTACCATCCCAACGAATTCATGGCGTTCTTCCTCGAAGGAAAATCGCACGCCGTGCTCGGCAGGCGCCGCCGGGTCGCGGGTCCCGGAATGCTGGTCCACATTCCCTCCAACGCGCGCCACAGTTTCAAGGCCATCGACGACGTCAGTTATCTCTATGTCAAGGATCGCACCTGGACCCTGATCGGCTCAGCCGCGGACGAGGCGCTGCCAGAGCAGGCGATGTCGGCAACGCAGGTGGCGAAAGCGTTGAAGGCGGGCAGGTATCCCGGCTTGCGCGGCAGCGCGAAGAATTCCCGGGCCATTGTCGACGGATTGGGAGATTGCTTCTACCAGTGGATGGACCAACTGGATGCGCCGACGGCATCAGGCCATCACGAGCGCTGGCTGGAGGGCGACAACCTGGCTTTCGGGCTGATCGAATCGCCGGCGGGGCACTGCGTCGAAGACCGGAAGGCGCCGCACGAAATCTTCGCCTACGTCATTAGCGGCACGCTCGACGCGCAGGTCGGCAGGCAGAAGCGCCGCGCGCGGCCGGGAGACGTGATACACGTGCCCAAGGGCTCGGCCCGCCGCTGGACTGTCGCCGGCAAGGGTTCGGCGCGCTATGCCATCGTGCGCTCGACATCCAGACTCGAGGCCACGGTCGCGAAGACTGGCGCGTCCGACAATTGGCGGGGATAAAGTGTCGAGGAATGAGGGTCGAGGGAATCAGTTGGAGTGATCGGCTGTTCGGCTCACTCGACACTCGACACTCGACACTCGACACTCGACATCCGTCACTCCACCTTGAGTCCCGCTTCCTTGATCAGTCTGCCGTAGCGCTCGTACTCGCGCCTGAGGAATTGTCCGAATTCGTCGGGCGAATTGGGCGCGGGGTCGGCGCCGACGTTGAGCAGTTGCTGGCGCACGTCGGGGCTGTTGACGGCTTTCACGGTGGTGGCGTGCAGACGTTCCACGATTGCTTTGGGCGTGCCTCTCGGCGCCATCAGGCCAAACCAGCCGATCACCACGTAGCCGGGAACCCCGGACTCGATCACCGTCGGCACGTTGGGAAACGCGATCGAGCGTTTATCGCCGCTCACCGCGATCGCCTTCAGTCGACTTGCCTTGACGTGACCAGCCGTGGCCGGCATCGGCCCGAAATTGAACGACGCCTCGCCGGACAGAACCGCGGCGATCGCCGGGGCGCCGCCCTTGTACGGGACATGCACGAATTCGATGCCGGCGGCCTTCGCGAAGAGCAGCCCCGCGAAGTGGCTTGCCGATCCCGATCCGGCACTGGCGTAGTTGATGGTGTTGGGCCTGGCCCGGGCGAGCGCGATCAGTTCCTTCACGGTATTGGGCGGAAACGCCGGGTTGGCGTTGAGCAGGTTCTGCACCTGGGCGAACATCGCGATCGGCGCGAAATCACGCAGCACGTCGTAGGTGAGCTTGCTGTAGATATGCGGCGCAACCGTGACCGTGGACTGCGAACCGACGAAAAGCGTGTAACCATCGGGCGCCGCCCTGGCAGCCATCTCGGTGCCGATGGTGCCTCCCGCGCCGCCGCGATTGTCCATGACCATCGGCTGGCCCAGCAATTCCCCGATCTTCTGCGCGACGATGCGACCGATCACGTCGTTCGCGCCGCCCGCGGGGTTGGGCGAGATCAGCCGCACCGGGCGGTTGGGATAGCTCTGCGCGGCGGCCTGCAACGGCGCGCCGAGGAGGAGTATCAGGAATGTGACGATGACTCGCATGGTGAACCCCTCCGGTTAGTCATGCCCCGATCATTATAGGCCGCTGGTTTGACAGTGGTTCCGCGCCACTTGTATAGTCCGGCGCTGCCTTTTCGCAAGATCATCACGGAGGAACGCATGTCCAAGCTTACCCTGAAGCAGGCCAACACCATTGTCGAGAAAGCCTTCGCCAAGGCACGGGAAATGAAGATCAAGCCGCTCGGCGTGGTGGTGCTCGACGAGTCCGGCAATATCGTGTCCGCGCAGCGCGAGGACGGCGCCAGCATGTTCCGCCTCGACGTGGCCAAGGGCAAGGCGTGGGCCGCGGTGGCCATGGGCGCTTCCAGCCGGGCGCTCGGCAAACGCGCCAAGGACAATCCCAATTTCTTCGTTGCGCTCGCCGCGACCGCCGGCGGGAAGTTCCTGCCGCAGACCGGCGCCGCGCTGATCAAGGACAAGGACGGCGCGATCATCGGCTCCGCCGGCGCGAGCGGCGGCACCGGGGACGAGGACGAGGCGTGCTGCGTGACCGGCATCGAGGCCGCCGGCCTGACGGCGGATGCCTCTGCTTAGGAAAAAGTGACGAATAAGGGTGACGAATAAGGGTGACGATTAAGGGTGACCAGAAACCATTGCAGGTCTTGCGTCACCTCTATCTCGTCACCCGTACCTCGTCACCCGTATCTCGTCACCGGTTACTGCTTAGCCAGCCCAAGATCAGTGAGGATTCCCCTCATCACGGTATTTTCCCGGTCGAGGTGCTTGCGGGTCTCGGCGGAAAGCAGGTAGTCGGCATTCCAGAACTGCGCCTCCGTGTCCTTTTTCCACTCCTCGCTCTGGGCGAGCTTCGCAAACACCGCGTCCCAGTAGGCGATCTCGGCGGACTTAAGACCCTTGGGCGCCATGAAGCCGCGCCAGGTGAAGAACACCGCGTCCGACCCGAGTTCTCTGAACGTGATCAGGTCGGCGAGCGGTCCCGGCTGCCGTTCCGGGGAAGAGACGGCAAGCGCCCGTGCCCGCCCTTCCTTTTGCAGGTTGACGAAAGTTCGGGGAGAGGCCACGTAGACGTCAATATGCCCGCCGAGCATCGCGGTCACGGCCGGACCGCCGCCCGGGAAGATCACCGTCTTCGCCACCTTGGGATCCACGCCGATCGACTTCAGATACATGCTGAGCACGATATGGTTGTGATTGCCGCGCGCTGCGGCGAAGGCGAAGCTCACCGATGTCGGGTCTTTCCTCAATTGCGCCGTCAGGTCCTTCAGCGACGTGAAGGGCGAATCGGCCTTGACGCCCATCACGACGAACTCGCGCACCAGGATATTGAGTGGCGTGAAGTCAAGGTAGTTGAGTGGGGTCGTCCCCATGATGCGATGGCTGAGCACCAGCGGCGAGAACGCGGCGATGTAATGCGCGTCGCCGGCGTGCTGATTCAGGTAGGCCCAACCTATGGTGTTGCCGGCGCCCGGCTTGTTTACCACCGTGGAGTTGGGCACGAGCCCCGTGTTCTGGAAGATGCTCTGGATCAGGCGCGCCATCACGTCCGGCGAGCCGCCGGGCGCCGAACCGACCACCAGTTCCACGGTCTTGGCGGGTTTCCATTCCTGCGCTATGGCCGGGGACAGGCCGATCGCCAGAGCGCAACCCGTCACGATTCCCAATAGGGTACTTGCTGAACGCATAGTTCTCCTCCGTTGTCAGTCGTCACTTCGTCACTTCGTCACTTCGTCACCCATCACTCGACACTCGACACTCATCACTCGACACTCATCACTCATCACCGCTTCTCCGGTATGACGCCCAGTTCCCCGAGCATGCCTTTGAGCAGCGCGAACTCGCTGTCCAGGTGCTTGCGGGTTTCCGTCGCGCTCTTCAGATCCTCCGCCCATGCGTTCTTGCTGAGGTCCTGTTTCCAGTCCTCTCCCTGGACCGCCCTGGCGAAAGCCTGGTCCCAGAACGCGATCTCCGGGGCAGAGAGTTCCTTCGCGCCGACGAAGCCGCGCCAGCTGTAGAAGACCGCGTCGAGTCCCTGTTCCCTGAGCGTCGGTATGCCGGCGGTGGCCCCCGCCTGGCGCTGCGGCGCGCTGAGTCCGATCGCGCGCGCCTTGCCGGTCATGATGTGCGGGAGCGCGTTCGCGGGCGCTCCGACCAGGACATCGATGTGACCGCCCAGGACCGAGGTCATGCCGTCCCCGCCGGATTTCTGGATCACCACCTTCGCTTTTTTCGGGTCAACGCCGGCGGCCTTGAAAATCATTCCGATGACGATGTGGTTGTGATTGCCCGGGGCCGCGGAGAAGGCGAAGCTCAACGCCGTCGGATCTGCCCGGATGCGCTCGGTCAACGCCTTGCCCGAAGTGATCGGTGAATCGGCATTCACCGTCACCAGTATATATTCGCGCAACAGGATGCTGAGCGGAGTGAATTCGGTGTAATTCAGCTTACCTATGCCGAGCACGTAGTTGGTCAGCATTGTCGGCGAAAACGTGGCGATATAGTGCGGATTCCCGGGGTGCTGCATCATGTACGTCCACGCCACGGTGCCGCCGCCGCCCGGCCGGTTAGTGACGCTGATGCTGGGGAAGGCAGGATTGGCCTGTAGCAATTTATGCACCACCCGCGCGGTGCGGTCGGACGAGCCGCCCGCGCCGGAGGCAACGACGATATCGACGTTCTGGGCCGGTTTCCAGTCCTGCGCCGGGATCGGAGCGGCCGCGATTGAGCCGGCGACCATGCACCAGGCTGCCCAAGATCGGGATGATTTGGCGATCACGTTTCCTCCTTTTATTGGAATGCTTCGGGGCTGGAGCTGCTATCAATGTCCGACCGGCTGGGTCTTGGCGTCCTCCCGCAGCGTCAAATCCTATACACCATTCGCCGCGCTGTCACCCACGTGAGCATGGACCGTGTCCGGATGAGCGCGCGGGGCGCAATTGACGCAACGCCGGCCGTTCTCTATGCTTCGCGGACATTTCATATGCAGGTATCTTCACATGAGCACCACAGAGAAAGCCGAAATGCAGACCAGGACCCCCGGCGCGGTAAAGGGCGGCGACGGGAAGTTCATCTTCCCGCTCGAGAAGATGGGCAAGATCGAAGCCGGCGTCGGCTATTCGACGGGCGTCGGGCCGGTGGTGGAGGGCGAACGCATGCAGTGCGCGCTGGTCACCAAGGAGCGCGGCACCGGCTCCAACCCGCACCACCATCCCAACGAGCAATGGAACTACATCGTGAAGGGCACGCTGCGCGTTAAAGTCGGCGACGCCCCCGAGCAGTTGTGCGGGCCCGGCACGCTGCTGTACTTTCCGGCCAACATCGTCCACTACACCATCGCCACCGCGGACGCGGACGTCGTGTTCTTCGCGGTGAAGGACCTGTCGCACGGCATCAGCGGCATTCCGGTGGATCCGAGCAAGGGCGTATATACAGGCAAGAAGTAGCATCAGCAGCAAAAGGATGAACGTGGAACGTTGAAGGATGACCCCATGCTGCGCATGACTTCCGGCTGTCCCGTCCTTTCACTATCGTGCGGTCGGAAGATGCCGAGCGTGCGAAGCGAAAGCGAGGGACTCTAGTTCCCGCGAAGCGAGGGATCATCCTTCCACGTTCCACGTTCATCCTTCGAGAATTCCCTATGTACCGCTACAGACCTGCCGAGATTGGTATGCCACTGTCGGAAGTGGACACGCCGTCGCTGATCCTCGACCTCGACGCGTTCGAGCGCAACCTGGATCGCATGGATGCGTCGCTGGCCGGCAAGAACATCAGGATTCGTCCGCATGCCAAGAGCCACAAGTGCCCGGAGATCGCGAAGCGCCAGATCGCCCGCGGCGCGGTCGGCGTGTGTTGCCAGAAGGTGAGCGAGGCGGAGGCGATGGTGGACGGCGGCGTGCCCGACGTCCTCGTTGCCAACGAAGTGGTCGGCGCGGTGAAGTTGCAGCGCCTTGCCGCGCTTGCCAGGCGCGCGCGCGTTGCGGCGTGCGTGGATGACGCGGGCAATATCGCGCAGCTCGATGCGGCGGCCCGGGCGGCCGGCGTCAGGCTCGACGTGCTGGTGGAAGTCAACGTCGGCGCCAACCGCTGCGGCGTGGAGCCTGGCGAGCCCGCCGCCGCGCTCGCGAAGGCGATTGTCGCGTGCAGGAATCTGCGCTTCGCCGGGCTGCAGGCGTACCAGGGCGGCGCGCAGCACCTGCGCAAGGTGGAGGAGCGCCGCGCCGCGATCGAGAAGGCCTGCGCGCGCGTGAAGCAGACGACGGACCTGCTCGCGAAGACGGGCATCGCCTGCGAGAAGGTAACCGGCGCCGGCACCGGCACTTACCTGTTCGAAGCCACGAGCGGCGTCTACCACGAGCTGCAGGCGGGCTCGTACATCTTCATGGACGTGGATTACGGCAAGAACGAGTGGACCGAGAGCGGCATCCCGCGCTTCGAACACAGTTTGTTCGTGTGGACCACCGTGATGAGCCGGCCGACGCCGGAGCGCGCGGTGGTGGATGCGGGGCTGAAGGCCTCCAGCGTGGATTCCGGCATGCCACGGGTGACGGAGCTCGAAGGAGCCGAGTACGTGAAGGCTTCCGACGAGCACGGCGTGCTGAATCTGAGCGGCAGCGTCCGTCTGGCGGTCGGCGACAAGCTGAAGCTGATCCCCGGCCATTGCGACCCGACGGTCAATCTCTACGATAACTTCGTCTGCGTGCGCGGCGGGAAAGTGGAGGCCATCTGGCCCATCACGGCACGCGGCGCCGTCTGGTGAAGGATGAAGGATGAACGTGGAAGGATGACCCCCGCCTCGTTTCGCTCGGTGGCAGTTCGCGGTCCCTCCCTTTCACTCTCGTCCGGTCGGAAACCACCGAGCGTGCGAAGCGAAAGCGAGGAGCCCCACATCCCGCGAAGCGGGGGGTCATCCTTCCACGTTCCACGTTCATCCTTTGGTGATTGAACCACTGAGGCACCTCTCATGAGCGCCATCAAGAAAATCGGATTCATCGGCATCGGCAACATGGGCAACCCCATGGCCGGTCACCTGGTGAAGAACGGTTTCGATGTCACGGTTTACGACATCCGCCCCGAGATGGTGAAGGCCTTTGTCTCGCAACATGGCGGCAAGGCGGCGGCTTCGCTGGTGAATGCCGCGCACGGCATGGACGTGGTGATCACCATGCTTCCCGACGACAAGGTGGTGCGGAAGGTCGTGTTGGGCGAAGGCTCGGAGAATTGCGCCGCGGCCGGACTCGCCCGCGGCGCGGTGGTTATGGACATGAGCACCTGCAATCCATCCGCAACGCGCTCGCTTGCCGAAGCGCTGGCGCCGCGCGGCATCGACGTGGTGGATGCGCCGGTGATGGGTGGGGTCATCTTCGCGAAGGACGCAACGCTCGACATCATGGTGGGCGGGGAGCCGGCGCTGGTGGAGCGGGTGAAGCCGGTGCTCGCCGCAATCGGGCGCAACATCATCCCCTGCGGCGGCACGGGGACGGCCCACGCGATGAAGGCGCTGGCGAACTACATCAACGCCTGCGCGCTCATCAATGCGGTCGAGGCGATGACGATCGGCAAGCGCTTCGGGCTCGATGCGAAGCTGATGGCGGAGGCGCTGATCCCGATGTGCGCGGGTCGCAACCACCCGATCGAGAAAAAGGTGATCCCGCACATCCTGACGCGCAAGTTCGGCACCGGCATGGCGATGGGCTTCATCGCCAAGGACGTCAGAATCGCGGTCGAGACCGCGCGTTCGATCGGCGCCTTCGCGCCGCTCGCGGAATGCGTATCGGGACTGTGGTCGGACGCGGCCGGGAAGCTGGGCAGCGACCTCGACCAGACGCAGATCGCGCGCTATTGGGAAGAGGCGAGCGGCGTCTCATTGGCCCTCGACAAGAAGTGACTCGTTACTCGTTGCTCGTTCCTGGTCCTGATGGAACTGCAGTCTGTCGCCGAACGACGAAAGACGAGAAACGAGAAACGAATCACTTTTTTCTTTTGAAGAAACCGGAGACCTGAACGATGGCACAGGGACAGCAGAAAACAAGGGTTGTATTGGGAACGGCGACGCCGGGCGGCGGCTTTCCCGCCTACGGCTGGCCGTACGCGGAGATCCTCAACGCAACGGACCCGACGCTCGCGATCGAGCCGATCAATACCAAGGGCAGCAACGAGAACGTGGTGTCGCTCGACGAGGGCAAGCTCGACCTCGGCCTGGTCACGGGCGAGGTGACCTACGAGGCCATCAGTGGGCTGGGCCGGCCCAAGGCGAATAACCTGAGGATCATCAACGCCACCTATTCGCAGGCCGGGATGTTCATGGTGAAAGCGGACAGCCCGTACAAGAGCATCTCGGATCTCAAGGGCAAGGCTATCGCCTGGGGCGCGGCGAGTTCCGGCTTCATCGTGCTGGCGCGCTACGTGATGGACGGCCTCGGGCTCGACATGAAGAAGGATTTCGAGGCGCATCTGCTCGAGAAGGCGGGAGACGGGCCTCCGATGGTGCTCGACGGGCGCGCGGCGGCGATGTGGGGCGGCGGCGTCGGCTGGCCGCCGTTCATGGCAATTGCGAAAGGACCGGCCGGCATGCGATTCATTGCGCCGAGCCCGGGCGAAATCAAGCGCATCCAGGGCAAGCACTCGTTCCTCAAGGGGACTACGATGCCGGCCGGGAGCTACCCGGGACAGACGGGGGCGGTCAATTCGGTCGGATCGTGGCCGTTCGTGCTGGCGCGCGCCACGCTGCCGGACGACGTTGCCTATCGGCTTGCCAAAGCTTTGCACAAGGGCCACGCGGCGCTGTGCAAGAAACTCGACCAGGCGCAGGAGTCCACGCTCGAGAACACCCTCGCCGCCGCGCCGACGCGGGACCTGATCCATCCGGGGGTGCTCAAGTACATGCGCGAAGTTGGTCTGCTCAAATGAGCAGCCCGGTGATGGGTGATGAGTGACGAGTGATGGGTCGGTAGTAACAACAAGAAGGGCGGCGCAGCCGCCCTTCTTGTTGACGAGTCACCGGTCACCGGTCACTCGCCGTCGAGCTAGAAGCGATAGAGCTTCGCCGGATTGCGCGCCAGCACCTGCTCGCGCAGGGAAGCATCGGGAATCCAGTCGCAGAGCACGTCGGCGAGGTCGCCGTCGTTGGGCATCTTGCCCTTCAGCATGACGTGCGGCCAGTCGGTGCCCCACAGCACGCGCTCGCGGTTCGCTTCGAGCAGCGCGCGGGCAAAGGGGGCGGTATCGCCGTACGGCAGCGGCGCGCCCGTGATGCGGTACGGGCCGGTGAGCTTGACCCACGCGCGTCCGGTCTTCATCAGTCTCAGCAGCGCCTGGAAGCCGGGATCGTCCGGGGTCTTGCCGACGGTCAGGTATCCGAGATGGCCCAGCACGACGTCCACCGGGAAGTCGGCGAACGTGCCGTCGAGGTCGGGGAATTCGTCGGCGTGCATCAGGAGTTCCAGGTGCCAGCCCAATGGCGCAATGCGCTGCGCGATGGCTATCAGGGAGTCCATCGGCAGGGTTCCCGGCTTGCGGTCCTTGACGTCGACGATGTTGACGCGCACGCCGCGCACGCCCGCGGTATCGAGCGCCTTCAGTTCCTCGTCCGGGATGTCCTCATCCACTACCGCCACGCCACGCAGCCGCCCGCCCGCCGTCTTCATCGCCTCCAGCATCACGGTGTTATCGGTGCCATAGACGCTGGGTTGCACCAGGACCGCGCGCTCGACGCCGAGGGTGTCGAGCATATGGAGGTAATCGGACAGGAGGCAGTCGGGCGGCGTGTAGATGCGCGCCGGAGAATAAGCGTAACTCGCCCTGGGCCCCATGATGTGCGCGTGGGTGTCGCAGGAACGGCGGGGCAATCCGCGTTTCGGCGCGCGCGGGTTGAAATCGGGGCCGGCGCATTCCGGCGCCTCGGTTCTCGTCGGGCTCGATGGCGCCGCTGTGCTCGATGGCGCCGTTGGACTCGCAGGGCTCGCTGGGCTCTTCTCTCTCTTCATGGTATTCCGTGTCGGTGGCATTGCGGGAACGGCAGCGGGTGGTGTTTCACTATGTGGGCAGTCGTCGTTACCCCGCTTGCCGTCGTGTATGGTAAGGGCTAAGAGCGCCTAATACAATAAAACGCACGCTCAAGTGAAAGACTGCGATGACTGAGAAAAAGGGCGGAACGGTATCGCAGCTCATGCGGCAACTGGCCGGCTACATCGCCACCGCGACGCGCAAGGGGCTGCCCCCCGCGGTGGCGGAAAAGACCCGGCATCACGTGCTCGACACGATCGCCGCGATGGTATCCGGGTCGAGGCTGCCGCCCGGCCGGATGGTGATTTCCCACGTGAAGACGTTGGGCGGCGTGCCCGAGGCCACGGTGGTCGGATCGAAATGCGTGACCAGTGCGGTCAATGCCGCGCTCGCCAACGGCATGCTGGCGCACGCCGACGAGACCGACGATTCGCACGCGCCCGCGCTCATGCACCCCGGTTGCGCCATCGTCTCCGCGGCGCTGGCGACGGCCGAGCGCTGGCGCCGCGACGGCGCGGCATTCCTGCGCGCGGTCGCGCTCGGCTACGACGTGGCTGCGCGTATCAATCTTTCGCTGCATCCGGTCGATTTCCGCCGGGTGGGCCATCTCACGCACTGCTTCGGTCCGACGTTCGGTGCGGCGGCGGCCGGCACCGCGCTCGCCCGT
>Ga0208185_1000436_pt1 | contig 19508 bp, 4 predicted proteins | sample EasRivMeERMLT700_FD_187532 | JGI IMG/M metagenome (GOLD analysis project Ga0208185, IMG submission 187532) | Soil microbial communities from meander-bound floodplain in the East River, Colorado, USA - East River MetaG ERMLT700 (SPAdes) (version 2) | ecosystem: Environmental > Terrestrial > Soil >... | reverse complement strand
CATCGTGTCGCACGGGGCGACACCGATGAATTTGTCCTGCATGAGGGTGATCATGTACGCCGTCAACGCCGCGACCGACGCGGCCTGCGTAGAGGAGTGCGACGGCTCCTTCGTGTCCTTGTTGATGAACACGTCGGTGACGAACGTGCTTTCCGTGTTACGAATCGACCGGAACATCGGCGCGCTGGCGCCGGCGTTCACTTTGATCTTCGTGTTCACGCCTGAGTAACCGGCAGCGAGCAGCATCCGCATGCCGCGCTTTTCGTCGAAGAGCCCGTATCCGCGCTGGACCGCTTTTATGTACGCCACGCCGATCTCGCAGATGCAGGACGACGCCGCGACGTTGTCGGACCGCGCGCACATCAGCCACAGACGTTCCCACACGCTCAGCGTCGGCGCGTCCGACCATTTCATGTGGCCGAGGTCCTTCAGCTTCTGCTTGTCGAGCGCCACGTCGGCGCCGAAAAAGTCCGGCGACGCTTTGGTCACGTCGAAGATCGTCGAGACCCGAGGGGACCCGCGCTTGTCGGCGATCTCACGCACCCAGCTGTCTTTCGACTTGGCCCAGATTGTGGCGAAGAGCTCATCCAAGTCCTCCGGCGTCGACACGATGTTCGTGGCCTTCACTTTTCGAACGTCGTCTCGAAGCTGCACCGCCGCGAGCAAGGCGGCAATCTTGCCGCTGCTGCCCATGCGCCACGGCACGTCGCCCTTCTGCAGCCAGATACGCGGATTCATCCGATCGGCGGTGAAGTCGACGACGCCGATGCTCACGTCGGCCCATCGCGGATCGGTGCCGATGGGGTTCATGCGCGCGGCGAGATTTGTCGGCGTCGTGAGGTCGTCGGTGTTTGCCGGTTTCGGCAGGACGGAGTGCGGATCCTGAAAGAGAAACAGGTTGGTCTTGATCGTGTCGATCTGCGCGTCCGTGAGCGTGAGCGGCATCGTCGCAGGCTGGTCGAGCGTTCTTACAAGCGTCTGCTCATGTCTGCCGGCGTAGACGTCACGCGCGGGGCTCGCGTGACAAGCGATCCCTCGGCGCCGGCCTGCGAACGCATGGCGGAACTCTCGTGCGCGTGGTGTGCGAAGTCAAGGGTTTTCTGCATCCCTCGACGCGTCGGCGCGCGATGCTCGAAGCTCAGATGGTCTCTGCGGTGTCTCCAACCCGCTGGAGGAGAGGAGACGATCGCCTCGGCGATCTCTTTGGGATCACCGCGGCGAGAAACCTAACTATACGACAGACTTCGAGTTACAGGAAGACTGCTATCGGCGAAATTGTCCCTGCCAGCTCTCGGAACCGGCGCCCCACCGAGTCCGCAGATGCACCCGGCGTCCTGATCCGAACGCAGCGGTCTTTTCGCCGATAGGTATGCCGGCAAGTGATTTGCCTGCGTTGCTTGCCCGCATGTGCTGGCGCTCACTTCTCTGGTCAGTCACGGTTTGAGCCTTGAGGCGCAATGCGGATCTGGCGCGCGAAGAAGCTACCGGTAGGCACCGGTCTTTGAAACCGCTGTCTGTTCGCCGGTACGGGTCTAACGATTCGAACACCCGCAACACTCGCACCGCTTCCCCGCGTCAGCGTCCTAGAATGCAGCGGAGACTTGTGCGCACCACTTTGATCACTTTTGGTGGTCCGATGCGTTTCGCGGGCACGTGCCGTTCAATATCGCGATCGCCTCGTGATAGGGCCAACTGAACGCAGGCTTAAAGTCCGCCTTAGTCACAAACTGCCGAATAGTCTCCACATCCTTGTTCGTGACTTCTGTCCCTACCTTGCGCAGCGCATCGGACACCTTGTTGGCCTCGTGTTCAAGTTTCTTGAATCGCGCGCTGGCCTCCGCGAAGTGCGGGAGATCAGTCGCATGCTCCGTCTGTTCCTTCAGGTGCTCAAACTTCAGTTGACCGTCAATGAGCTTGGCCCCCAGTTTGGCCAAGAGTGTTCTTTTGCTCTCACTCTGCTGCCAGCCTGGCGTTGGCTCAGTCCTGTCCTGAACGAGCCGACGCACTTTTTTTACCAAGTCGTACGCCTCGCGTGCAGTGTGAGAAATTTCGCGTTGGCGTTCGATTGTCCGTAGAGCCTGAGTCTGGCCGCTCTTGAAGTTCTCCAGCAGTAACGCGGCGATAGAACCTAATACGACGACGTTCAGGAGTCCGAGACTGAAACTCAATACTTCGCGGTGGCGATCCGCAGCCGACAGGTAGCCCCATCCCCATGTCACTCCCCAAGAGCCAGCAAGCGCCACGGCTACCCACAGCAAGATCAGATACACAGTGCTGGCGGAAATGTTTTTCAGCCGCGTTACGATTCGCCCGATGTCGGACGAGGTGTGCGGATCCGATTTTTCGGTTGCGCCCATGCGATCCTTTCTGCGCCGTAGGGCGCGCCGGTTGTGCTCTCCAAGGACTGTCGGTGACCAACTCGGGCACTGAAATATCGCGTCGACAGCGGTGCGGAGTCACGCGCGTTTGCTACTTGCAGGTCAATCGTGACGCCATTTCGCGTTCCTGCTCAATTGCGTGAAGTATGTACTTGATTTCGGCTCTGTCGCTTCACAGCGCAATGAGCTGGCGGCAGGACAGTTCAGGTCGGGTAGCATCGCGGCGCGGCATCGGCGTCCGGTCCGAAGGCGGCGAACTGTGCAAGCAACGATGACGATTCGCGCGCAGTTCCTCGCAGATCGGATCGGAAGGAGAACGCTGGGAGGTTCCCGCATTCGTCGAACTTAGCTGTTTGAGGGACACACAGTTGTCTTCGACTTCTCGATCGTGCTCATTCTTGAGATCCCACCGCAGCGCCAAGCCGCCTCCCCGCGAAAGCGCCGATCTGCGCGCCCTCCAGCCGCGCGAACCGAATTCAAGAACGCAAGTGGCTCCGATTTCATCTGGATCCAATCACTGCAATACGTAACGCGCCAGGAGCCAGAGCTCTCGAGAGTCGGGTTCGTTCCCAGGAGCGAGATTTGCCAGGTATCCATCGCGCATCCAGTGAGCGCCGTGACGCTGAACGACTTCATCGCGCCGACATCCGCCGCGGGATTCAGCGCCGTATGGTTGCCCCCCTGTTGCACGGTGATTCCGGTGGGTGGTGTTTTCCCGCCCACGAACACGTAGACGTCGGTGGCCTGGATGTTCGCCGGTTTGTGTCCCTTCGTGAAGGTCGGCAACCGCTCGTACAGGTCGGCCAAAGTGATCACCGGTGCACCAGCCGCCTGCGTCGCCTTGTACCCCCGGAAAATCGTGGCGCAGGTCGAACGCGGCGAACAGCCCTGCGTCCTGGCTCAGGGCTTCGATGCTCTTGATGTACGCAAGCACACTCTGCTCCGCTGACGCCCGCAACTTGTCGCCACCGTCCATGGACGTATATCGCACGGTCATGATCACGTCGGACATGGTGTCGTAGTCGAACTGACGGAACTTCGATGCCAGCTCGAGGCGCCATTTGCTGATTACGCCGGCACCCTCGAACGGTAGATAGCGTTCATCCCGGAAGTTGAGCTCGAAGAGGCCGGCGTCGTTTTGGCCGTTACTCACCGCGATCGCCGTGATCGGCACGTTGGTCGTCATGAAGCGATCGTCCGGGTCGACATCGTCCGTGCGTTCCGGGTAGTCGTTCTTGTCTTTGACGACGAGTTCGTACGGTATTTGTGCTCGAGCAGCCGTAGCGTACAGCTGAGACTCGTGTAGGAACCCCCCACGCACGGAACGGTAACGGCAACGGACTTGATCCGCCGCATGTAGTGCCCGGGGTAGTCCATGTCGAAAGCACTTCCGGAAGCGTGAACTCCTTAACGTCGGCCGGCTCGCATCGCGCGGCTCCTGCGACGACTTGGCTCCGGGCTGTACATGCCGAGCGTGCTCCTGGTACGTGGGGAATACACGTCACGGGCTCCCGGCTTCGTCCCCGTCGCCAAGGTCCAGTTACTGATCGGCACATCTTCTGTGGTGTCTTCGTTGGTCATGGCTTCCTCCGTCTCACGCCGTGGCTGCTTCCTCGAGTCGGTACTTTCGAATCCGCATATGAAGCTGCGTGCGTGACAACCCAAGTCTCCGCGCGGCCTTCGTTTTGTTTCCGCGGCAATCGTTCAAGACCTTCGCAATCGTTGTGCGTTCGACGACGCTCAGATCGGTGGTGTCGTCGCGGAGTGACTTCGCGCCTGATTGCAGGCGCAAATGGCTCACGTCGATCGGCCCGCCTTCACAGAGGATCGCTGCCCGTTCCAAGACCATTGCGAAGCTCTCGCACGTTGCCGGGCCACTCGTACTGGAGAAGCGCGGCTTCTCGCCGACGACTATGCCGGCAACTGATTGGCGCACCGCTTTACTCGCATGAGCCGGCGTCCACCTCTCTGGCCAGTCGCGCGCCGAGCGACGTGAGGCGCGCGCGCATCTGGCGCGCATGCCGGCGGTCAGCAGGCGCCGGTCTGTTGAACCACTGCCTGTTGATGGTGGGCTTGATCAGAAGGGACGAAGCGGTCTGACTCGGCGCGTCGGCCCTGAGCGCGCTACGCCAGCGTGTACTCCACGAGCATGTAGCACTCGGCCACTTCCGATGTCACCAGCGTGTTGAAGTTCCCCGGTGTCTTTGTCAGCCGAACCTCCCAAGGCTGCGTCTCGTCGAATGGCGTTCCGCCGAGATCTGCGCTTCGGCCGACGTGAAACGCCGACGGATCGTCGCTCGCCTTCAGCGCCGCAAGCGTGATCCGATCGCTCGGGAGACTTCCAATAGGCGGATCCAGCTGTGCCAGTAACTGCTTGTCGTCGTCCGTGCGCGCCACCAACGTGAGCCGCTGCAGCAGGATGTCCCGGTTCTGTGTGAACAACGGAAAGTGCTGCTTCCCGAGTTTGAGTTTCAGCACCTTGTCCGGCCCCTGCGGATTGAACAAGGTGTACCACTCGGTGCTGAAATCGTGCTTCAGATCGAACAACCTCCGGAGGGGCAGGTGCGTGCCTGTGTTCGGCAGCACGTCGTCAACGATGTGCGTCACTGCGGCGTCGCGGAACGCGCCGGCATCCTCTCGAGCGGTGTACCGAACGTGCAGGATGACGTCAGAAATCGTGTCGTACGAGAACTGGCGCAGCTCGCGCGTCTCGGTCAGTTCGAACTGCAGCGTGCAGATCGCGCCGGCGAGCTCCAGAGGCAGATACCTAGGATCCTGGAAGTTGAGCTCGAATACACCGCTGTCGTTCTGGCCCGAGCTCGTCGCGATCGCCTTCACGCGAATGTGGCTTTCGCGGAACCGATCGTCATCGGTGAACACGCCGTCGCCGTCGTCGTTGTGTACGTATTGCGGGTTGACGTCGCTCGTCACGCGCACCAGGTTGCGCAAGAGCCGGAGCGTGCAGTTGACGGTCGTATGCGGTCCGGCGACGCACGGGATGGAGACGCTGATCGATTTGATCCGCCGGAAGTAGTGGCCCGGGTACTCCAGATCGTACAGCTCCTCGGGCAGGTCGACGACGCACAGGCCTTTGTCTTTCAGCGCGAGCAGCGCTTCCGGGTTGAGCATCGCGAGCGAGACGTGTTTCGTCAGCTCGAACTCGCGGCGGTTGTCGTTGAGAAATGCGTTCTCGAGATTCCTCAAGTCGGCCTGAAGCCGTTCGGCGGCCTGCAATCCGCTATGCAGGCTGTCCCATTGCCCGGCGCGGACGAAGCTACTGTCGGCAACGCCGATCTCGGCACGGTAGCACCGCTCCGCGCGCTTCGCGAGATCCAACGCGACCTGATAGCACTGGAAGTAGCTTTCTGAAGTCTCGCCGAGCAACCATTGATACAGTTCCATGTTCGTGTACTTGCTCCGCATGAACTCGCCAATCGTCTGCGAGTGCTCGACCTGGAGATCGTGGTTGTCGAGCTCCTTCTCGGCAATCTCGAGCCGGACGGAGGCCGACGCGATCTGCTTGTCGAGTTGTTCGATCTCCTTGGTCGCGAGACGCGCCTGGAGGCGCCAGTCGTCCTGCCGCCGCTGGTAGCCGGCGAGCGTCGACGTGAGCGCCGCGGTTTTCTCCAGCGTCGACGCGAGCGCCGAGAGCGTCTTGACGGCGTCCTCGGCGCTCGTGCCGAAGCTTTGCCCGCCGGTCTTAACGTGCGCTGTCGGCGATCCGCCAATGCCCGCCGCGCCGACGACGAAGTCAGGCACCAGCTTGAGACCGCCCGACAGGATGTAGCCCACGGCGACTGAAGCCTCAATACCCAAGGCGGCGCCAGACATCTGCATCGCCACCGCCTCGCCCGGGTTCATGAAATCCCTGCTGCCGTAGAAGTCCTTCCGGATCGCGGCAAGCTCGCGGCTTTTCTGAAGCCCTTCGACGATGAGCTGCGCATCGTCGATCTGTCGCTTCCGCACCTCACGCACGGCCGTGAGCAGCGCGACTTCATGGTCCTGGCGCAGAAGCGCCAACGCCTCGCCATCCTTTTTTTCCAGCGTGGCGAGGAGCGCCGACCCGAACGCCCGCACGTCCGACGTGAACTCGTTCGCCTTCTGCGCCATCGTACTGAATCGGTAATGCGGCAGCGGCGCGTCGAGGTCGCCGAGGGCGCTCGTAAGATCGATGCCCGCGGCCATGGCCCGCACCAACAGCGCCGGATCGATTGGCGGCGCGAAGAGCGCGCGCGGCGAGAAGACGCCGTCGATGTCGAGGCAATGCCGGATCTTGTAAAGGCGATCCGCTACGGTGCTCCAGTACTGCAGCAGCTTCTCGTTCTGGGGGATGCAGAAGTACAGCAGGTGCGGCATCGGCGGCGGATTCTCGAACACCTCGGCGGACGACGGCATGACCGGCACCAGGTTCTCCACTTCGACCATCGCGTTGGAGAACACGTCCAGCTTCTGCTCCAGCTCGCTGAAGGTTTCGACCGGCGGTTTCGTCTCGGGCGGCACTTTTCGCGGCCGCCGGCCGAGCAGCTCCGCGGCGACGACGTAAAGCTGCGTCGCTTCGTTGACCGATTCCATCGTGTTGAGCCGAAACCGCTGGTCTCCCCACGCAATGAGGTTGTCCAGATATTTCATGAGGGTGAGCTTCTGATAGGCCACCGTGCGGAACTGAGCAATCAGATGCGGATCGAACGGATTGGCGCGCCATTCGCGCACTTGATCCTGCAGCGCCGCGATCGCGTCGTTGGACGCGGGAGTCGTCGGATCGCTGGCCAGCAGGTTCATCAGGTTCTCGATGCGGCTTGCGAGGTACCCGTTCGGCCCTCCTTCCTGGCGCCCGAAGAACGGCTTGGTGATCCAGTACTTCTGAGGCGAGCCGACCGGCAGGCCGGTCACAGGATGTTTGTCGTGGCCGCCGGTCGGGTCGAAGATTCGATGGTACCAGCGCATCGCGTCCTCGAAGCGTTGATTTCGCGAGAGACTCATCGCGACCATCAGCGGCGCGTGAAAGAACAGCTCCCAGTTGTACAAGGAGTAACTGCCGTCGAGCTCGAAATCGACCGTCTCGGTCGGGTACCGCGGGTCGACAATCGACGTCGGGAAATACGTCGCGGCGAAGTCGAGGCCACCGTCGAGGAACTGGGTCTCGCGCGACAGCAATTGCTCCACGCCGCCCTGGTACAGCCGTTTCATGAAGGCGCAAGTCAGCGGATGGTAGAACGTGCTGAACATCAGCCCGATCTGATAGTCGTCGCCGCGGAAGGTGGCGAGCCGCTCTAGCGCATCGCCGCGGCGGCCATCGGCGAGGAGATCCTGGATTCCGCTGACGAACTCGACGTACTGCTCGTAGAACAAGCGCTTGGTCGGGATGCCGGCGTTGTTGTCGAAGATCTCGACGCCTGGCGGCGCCTGCCTGGCGCCGGCCAGCTCGGGGCGCACAAAGAACGTCCTGGTCCGATCGGCGTAGAACCAGTCGTTGAACGTCCCGACCCACACCGGGACTTCCCAGTCGAGACCTGTCAACGTGGCGAGCCGCGTTCGATCGGCGGTGGCCACCGACATCTTGTCGAAGTACGACATCGAGTGCTGGTACGACACGCGGAATGTGCCCGGCGTCTGATTCAGGATCGTCTGGTGCAGCAGCCGATTGCCGTTCGGCGTCAGCGGATCGCCCGTTTGGATCTCCAGGTTCTTCATGTCACGGAGGAGATCGCCATCGCGGTCGAAGCCGGTCGTGTGCGGTTCGAGCAGCGGACCCGCGTACAGCTCGGGATAGCCGCGGCACCCCAAGAACTCCAGCGGCGTCAGTTCGCCATGTCGATACCGAAGCGCCAGGAGGAACGGTCCCTTGGGGAACCACGTGAAATCGCACGGCATGATGCTCAGCTCCTGCTCTGTGAGCATCCGGCTATCGAGGGTGAAGAGCGGCTTCGGCGTGATCCGCTTGGCCGTCCACTGGCCGTTCCGCTGTTCCGTCAGCGCGAGGAATATCTTGATGACCGACTGTGTCGGCTGCATCTGCGCCGTCGCGTCACCAGATTGCGGAACGGGCGCAGCCGGCTGCGTGCGAGCGGGTTCGGACCTGAACTCGGGCCAGACGAGATACAGCCTCTCGTTCGTCACGAGCGGCACGACATATTCCGCTTTGATGTCGCGATCGACCTTCCGCCACGCCGTCCAGCGGTTGCCATCGACGAACCGCCGATGATAGTAGACGCGAGGGTCGGTGCCGGCGCTGCGGCCGATGACGTGCAGTGTCCGCGTTCGATCGTGATGAAAGCTGCCGGCGATCTCGAGCTGGGCGACGTCGTCCAGCCCCTCGAGGTAATGCAGAAACGCGGATTCGACGTTGTCCGGCGTCGCGTCCTGACGGAGCAGATCGTCCTCGAGCTTCTGAAAGATTTCAGACTTGTTGCGTTGAAGACCCGGCTCCGCATAGTTCTCGGGATGCGCGAACACGCGACGATTCGCTTCCCACACCCGGTAGTACTTCATCCACGTCCACTGCCGCCACCCGTCGTCGTTGACGTTGAGGCGCGCCTTCGACTCGAGGCCCATGAGGCATCGCTGGACGAACATCTGCACGGCGGCGGCCGCCTGGACGATCCGCGAGGAGGGCTGACAGGCGCACATCTCGACGTCGATCAGATAGCAGGCGAAGAGATCGTTCGCGTTCTCCCATTTTCCGGTCGGCGCATTCGCGGGCATCGGCGTCGTCAGCAAATATGCAATCAGGCTGTCGCGCTTGCGGTGCCGCATCGCGTCCTGAACCTCGCGGCTGAGCGTGAGCCAGCCCGCATCGTCGTTGCGCGCTCGCAGGATTTGCTTCAGCGATGCCGTCATCGCGCCGGTAACACCGGGGCCGGCCAACTGCCTCAGACGACCGGCATCGCCGTTCAAGCGGGACATCGCCGCCATCGCTTTGGCGAGGCGCTGCCAGCCTGAGATCCTTTGATACGCGGCGGGATAGGCCGCGTCGATCGCGTTTGCATTCGTGAGCGCGCGCACGTCGGCGGCCGGCCATTCGGTGAGCGTCTCCACGTCCGCTGCAAACGCAGCATTCGTGTACGACGCGTCCGACAATCGATCGACCACCGCCAGGAGCGAAAGGTCGGCGGTCGACAGATCGTGGTGCCGCTTCAAGAACTCCGCGAGCGCGATCGCCGCTTCCAACGAGGGAACGGCGTTGGCGACGTTGTACTCGATGGGCCATGACGCGAAATCGGCGACCGCCGTCACGCCGTGTGTCCGCACGATCCAATCGAGATCGGTAAAGGCGGCTTTCATGACGCGAAGGATGCTGGCCACACGATGCAGCCAGATGAGCGCGTCGTACTGTTCCTTGGGATCCGATGACGTGATCGCGGCTGAGGACGCGACGAATGCGCTGTCCGTCAAGCTGGCGAGCGCCGTTCGCGGCGCCGCACCGAACAGCCCATAGTTGCGAACGAGCGTCTCGGCGACTGACGGCGTGACGCCGAGGCCGGTCCCGAGCTGCTGGTACACCTGTTCCTCGGCCAATACCCTCCGCAAATACTCGAGCAGCCGCCCTTCCGCCTTCTTCAGATTGACAGCCAGGTTTTTCAGCGCCTGCGTATTCGCGGCAGAAGCGGCGTCGGGATCGGCCACCAGATCGGGGGCCAGCGGAAACACAAGATCGCCTGGCTTCAGCCATTCTTCGTCCGGAGGCGCCGCCGCGCGGACCTTGTTATAAAGCGCGTCGACGGCCTGCCGGAACAGCGTGTCCGTCGACAGCGCTTTCAGCGCGTCCCGCTCCAGACCGGACATCGCACCGACGAAGGTCAGCTCCCGCCGTTCGATGTTGTAGTCGGTGCGAGCGGCCAGGTCAGCCGACAGCTGATCCGGAAAGCTGACACCGGACGGCAACGTTTCGAGACGCCCGCGAAAACGCGGCCGGCACCATTTGATCAGCAGTCGGGGCGCTTCGTGAATGTCGTTCACCGCGGCCTGATAATCGGGCGCTCCCGAAACGCCAGCGAGCGCCGGATTGCTCAGAAGCGTGGTCTGATCCGCGTCGCTCATGAATCCAGTGAAGCCGATCGAGTGCGTCCCCTCGTCGTACGTAATCGCCATCGCGTCGGCGATCGCCTTGGGGAACCTGAAGCCCGCCGGCAGGCTCGTCACCGGCCGCCGCGTCTGCAGCCGATTGAACAACGTGTCGATGAAGGCGGCGGCCGACCCAGCGTCCCACCCGAGCGTCTGCAGCTGCGCGGCAATCGCGGCGGCCAGATCGTCGGCATTCGTGGACGCCGATGCTGCGTCGTACGCTTCGGCGATGCCAAGCAGGCTCTTGCGCAGCCTCGTCAGGAGCATCGACGCCGCACGATCGGTCATGGCGGCCTTGCTAGTGCGCAGTCCCACGAGCATGTAAATCAGCTGATCGACGCTCAACTTGACGGCGCGGCTGCGCTCGACGAGCGTCACGAAGGCGAGCGTTGCGGCGGGGCTCGCGAACACATCCAGCTGCGTCAGGAAGAGAAGGCGGCTCCAGTCGGCTGCTTGGATGCGTAGGGCTCGCGACAGCTGAGCGTGGCGATACAGGAACGAGAGATTGGAAAGCGTCAGCGCGCCGTCGATGTAGGCCGGGCCATTGCCAGGTTGTGTGAGCGTCCTGAGTGTTGCGAGGTCCGCATCTTTGACTTTGAGCGCGGCAAGAATTGGCGGCACGTGGTCGTCCATCGTTGCCGCCGACGACGGCGGTGGATCCACGCTGAATGCCTGATCGACCGGATTCGACAGCCGCTTGTTCAGAAACAGCCGCTCGTACAGCGACGGCTCGCGCCGCTGATGCGCTTCCGTGAACCTCGACGACACGCTGATGTCGTCGTACCACGCGCACAGCCGCTCGATCGTCAACTCGTGGAACTTCGCCTTCAGCTGCAACAGCGGGTACAGGCGCGTGACCAACGTGGCATCGAGCGCGCCGTTTCCAAGCCCGCGGTTCCAGATGACGAGGTCGACCTCCCACATCTTCCAACCGAGCTTGCGCCAGAGCCGAAGGAAGCGGTGGATGCGGTCGAGCGCGGGGCCATCAAGCCCCTGGATCGCCTTCTTGTCGGTGTCACACGACCCGTCGCTCGACGTCGATGCAATCACAATCGTGCGAGTCGGATTGATGAATGAAAGATCGAGGAGACGCTGAAGGTCGGCGAACTCGAGGCCTGTTCGATTCAGAAAGACGTCGACGCGGTTCACCGCCGTGACGGCGGCCGCCGTCGACGCTTCGCCCCAGTACCGGCCCTGGTTGACCGCGTTAGCCTGCAGCACGATCAGCTGCTCGGCGGGTCCGATTCCAATGTACTCGGCGGCGATATCCAGATCGGTCGGATTGTTCGGTCCATTCGGGCCGCGGAACACTTCCATGATCTCGGAGCGCCTGAGATTCATCCGCTTGAGGAAGTCACGCGTCTCTTCGGCGAACAGCTCGAATGGGAGGGCGAGCGGATAAGTCGCCTGGCTCAGGACGTCGTACGCGCCCTCGTTGACGTATTCCGGGTTGGCTTCCAGTTCCTCGGCCGTCCCTTTCGTCTGCCGCAGTAGGGAGAGCTCCAAGGCGGAGGCGGTCTGGACGATGCGGTACTTTGTCTGCCCATCTCTGAGCACCCACGAACCGAGCGAGTCCTTCGCTGACACGGTTGCGGATGCCGGTAGCGCGATCGCGCGGCCGGGCGGCGGCGGCGCCGCACACGCCGCGAGCATCGGCGCGAGCGCAACCGGCATCTCGAGCAGCTTCCACGGCGCGACGTGATCTTCCATGACCTCGCACGCTAGATCGATCATCGGCACCGGCGTGTTGCTGTTCTCGCAGGTCAACTCCAGGTATAAGAGGTCCGGACGCCGGTCGAGGAGCACGTCGCGCGCGGTGCCGCCGCCGGAGAGTCGCCGGGCTTTCAGGTACATGAGCAGGTCAGCGAGATAGGCGGGCGCGCCGAAAATCGATCGGCAATGTTCGCACTCGCAGCTGTCTGCGGTGCCGAACAGCGTGGTCAGGTTGGGCACGTCCGCGAGTGTCGGTATGTCGTTCCGCGTCGACGCGACGTCGTTCGCGTTGTCGGTCGCCCGGAGGTCGCCAACGAGAGTGACGGCGGCGGCGTGGGTATTGGCGGCGCGGTGAAAAGCCGCCCGGGCTCTCGCCTCATCGAATCCCGGTCGATTCGCGAACCGATCGACGAACTGCGTTTCGCCCATCCGGTAAATTTGCTGCGCCGAATGAATGCCGTCGCTCAGAAGCGTGTTTGCTGCCGCATAGCTGGGCGCCAGCTTGTACACGCGCTGCAGGGCCTTGAGCTGCTGGACCACGACGTCTCGGTTGCGAGCGTTGAAGAACTCGGGCCTCGCATGCTTCTTGACGAAGCCATCCACCGAGGTCGTGGCAAGCTCGAACGCAGGATGTGCCTCCAGGAAGTCGACGGCCTCCTTGGCGTGTTCGAGCGCGGGCTTCTCTTTGGAGGCGAGGGCGCGAGTCATGTCGCTGGCCAGCGCGGTCGTCGAAAAGGCAAGCGTCGAGCGCATAGCCAGTAGCCGCGCGTAGTTCTCGCGCTGCTCGGCCGGCGAGTTGCCGGCTACGTAGGACGGAACGGTCGTCCTGCTGCGGTCGACGGCTTCGAGCCAATCGTCGTGCGTCAACCGTGCGAGGTCCCGAACCTTTGCGGGCTGTCCGATGGTGCGTCGGAGCCGTGCCAGCATCGCCGCGTCGCCCAGCACGAGATCGTTCACGGCCAACGTGGTTTCGATGCTGGCAAGATCCTTTTCGTCGAGGCCTCTCGCCTTCCTCAGTCGACTCAGGATCGCCGCTCGCGATCCGCCCTCGAGGATTTCCGTGAGCAGCAACTCGCGCTTGTTTCCCGCGAGGCCGCTGGCGTCGAGCATCGCCAGCACGTTGTTCGTGTGGTTCGGCTGGACCGCCACGTGTCGTTGCCACGATCGGAAGTTCTGCAACCATCCGGCAACATTCGATTCGAATCGCGAGTCGATCGCGCCGGCAGCGATGGCGCGCCGCAGCCCCGCATCGACGGCCGACGGCATCGTGCGTGGCACGATGTCGAGCGTCGATCTCGCGAGGCTTTCGAGGCCTGCTCTCGGATCGATGCCGCCAGTCGGCGTCCGTATCGTGTCGGTGGCGAGCAGCGCGAACCAGAACTCGGGCGCCAGCTTGGTGGGCCCGGCCAGCCGGTGGCCGATCGCAAAGAACATGAGTCGCGGGAACGCGATGCCGGTCTCGCGGGATACGAACGTCAGGTCGCGATGCGCGCGGCTCTCTTCGAGCGTCGCGAACGCGACCTCCTGGCCTTCCAGCAGCACGCGCACGTCGCGCGCGATGCGGTCGTACTCCGCCTCGCCGCCGCGCGTCGGTAGAACGATGTCGATTGTGACGCGGGGAGGCGCGTTGAAGCGTATGGGCGTCGTGTGGATCACGGCTTCGCCGGCTCGGACTTCCAGTACGAGATCGGCGTTGCTCAATTCGGCGCGTCCGAACTGATCGCGCGTGTACTCGATCAGGTACTCGCCGTCGGCGCCGGTCCGCGTGCGTCCGAGCTCCTGGCGGGTGCGAAGATCCTGTTCGTAAGCCACGATCGTGAAGCCGCGTACCGGGAGGCCCGTTACTTCGGTGACGGTACCTTGGACTTGGTGGTCTCGCGCGCTTGTGTTCTCACTCATCGCGTTCTCTTGGTCTGTGTTGGGTGCACTAAAGACTGGCGCTGGCCAATCTCCTCGTCAGTTCCGACCGCTCAGAACCCTGAAAGCCTCGATGATGTCGAGGATGCGAGTGTCGATGATGTGAACCTCGTTGATGTTCTCGACTGGCTTGCCAAATTGCGCCCGGACGAGGCTAAGCAGGCCGGCATCTCCGCCGAGTTGTTCACGTGTAACAGTTGTGCGGCTCAAATCAACCAGAACACTCGATGCCTGGTTGCCCTTGTCCGCCACAGACGCGGCAATGCTTCGCGGATTCGTCGATGTCGGCGTGTAGATATCCTCTTGGACGCCCTCAACGACCAGATCCGACGTCCCAGCACCTCGCGACGCCCCTTTCGGCGCCTCGCGCAAGGTGACATTCTTTCCTTCAGCCGCGCGCCACATCGCCGCCTTGAGTTCAACCTTCGAGAACCTCAACGCAAAACCGCCTTCGTAATCCGTCTGAAGTTCCAGGCGACCTGGTCCGGGGGCAGACGGCCCTCCGGAAGACAATCCTCTCGGCGGAGCAATGCGATTTCCAAATGCACCGGTGGCCGTGGCACCGGCAAAGCCGCCCACCATAGAAAGCAGGCCGACAAAGAAGTCTCGTGTATTTGGGTCCATTCGTCGCGGAAGGGATTTCTTGGCGACGTGAGCCGCAGCCTCGCCGCCAGCGAGGCCTCCGCCAACGCCCAAAGCAGAAGCCGTCAAAGAAAGACCTCCGGCTAACGCGCCGACAAATCCCAATGCCAGTCCGGTGACGGCGAACACGCCCTTGCCGATGAGGTCGATACCACGGGCGGCGCTTCGCCCTTTGTTGAAGATCGCTTCGTTGCGACGATACTTTTCCCAATAGGTTTCGGGCCGCCTCCAAACCAGTCCTTCTTCGTTCGACATGTCGAAGCTGACGGGCGCGACCGTCGGTCGTCCGACCACCGTGTGAGCCTCAGGAAATCGCCTGACATCTTCCTCTGTGAATTTGATGCGCCGTGTGCCGCTGGGATCGAGGAATGTGACCGGATTCGACCGGCAGTGGGAAAACACGTTCAGGCCGTCCTTGGTTCCCGTTGGATCAGCGCTGATCCACCGCGCTAGCCAGGGCGCGTAGTACCGCGCGCCGTGGTAGTACAGCCCCGTCTCCTCGTCGCGCTCCTTGGCCGTGTAGCGATACCGCTTCGCGCTCACACCGCGCGAGGCGTCGACCGACTGCAGGCTGGTGCTGCCGTACGGGTAGTACTCCTCGTACGAAATGATCTGACCGGACTCGTCGAGCTCCAGCGCCGCACTCCCCAGATGATTTGCGAGCTGGTAGCGGATTGCTTCCGCCGGCGAGCCGTCGCTGCCAGCGGTCCGACTGTCCACGAACGCGAGGCGCCGCTGGCCGTCCATGACATGCACCGTCTCGCGCGTGATCGCCGCTCCAGCGCCGCCAGAACGCGTGAACCGTTCGAGCGCGCCGAAGTACAGACGCTCCTCCACGCCGCCGCCCTGCCGCTCGACGATCTTTCGCGTGCGCATTCGTGACGCGTCGTACGTGTAGAAAGCGGTGCCGCCGCCGCCGAGGTCGACGCCGGCCAGACGATCGGCCACGTCCAAGTCCAGCGAGCCGAAACCGGGCAACGCCGTCAGATTGCCGTGCGCGTCGTAGACGTAGGTGTCGCTGCTTCCGCCGGCGCTCGATGCGAGGAGCCGGTTGCTTGCCGCGGCGTTCGTGAATTGGCGCGTCCACCGCTGGACGAACGCGCCCACGCCGGCGCTGTGCGTCATCGCCGTCATGTTCCCGGCGAGGTCGTACTCGTACTCCTGCCGGTAGTTCTGCGCGGCGGTTCCGTCAGCCGGATGCGCCTGCCCCGTACGGACCTCGTCGAACTGGCTGACCGGCGCATTCTGGCCGACGTGCTCCCGGCCGGCGGCGACCACGAGCCGGTACGTCGCGTCGTACGTGTAGTCGTTCAGTGGCGGGATCTTCTGATTGTTGAAGAACAGGGTCTGCTGCGCCCGGTCCGCGATTCGCGTAATGTTGCCGACAGGATCGTAGGTGTACTGGAGATCCTGGAGCACCGCGCCGTCGGTGGCACGCATCGTGAGCAGCCGCCGGAGGCGGAACGTCAGCGGATCGTATGTGAAATCAGTCGCGACGCCGTTGCCGTACTCGATCCGCTGCCGCTGTCCTTTCGCGTCGTGCACGATCCGACCGACGAACGATCGGAGCGCGCCCCCGCGAATGCCGACATCGACGCCTGTGAGCAGCGAGGCTTCGCTGTAGCGCGGCACACTCACGCTGCCATCGGGCGTCACGCGTCGCGCGACCCGATCCAGCGCGTCGTGGACGACGGTCGTCGATTCCGGCGGTTGCCGCGGCACCGTGGCGGGATTCGTCCAGTCGACCACCGCGTCGTGGGACGTCGTGAATCGACGGCTACTTTCCTGGAGATTTCCTTTGAAGTCGTATCGCGTGTGCGTCACAGATCCCGAGCTGTCGTACTGATTGAGGAGCCGCCCGTTCTGATTCGGCACCTTGTTGCTGCCGTACTCACGCCTCCCGAGAACGACCGCGACTCCGCCTTGCGGCAGCACGTCGTCCACAACCGGACGCCTGAGCAGGTCGTAGGATGCGTGAAAGCGGCTGCCCTTCGAATCCCACGTATAAAGCGGCTGCCGCGCCACGTCTCTCAAGATCACACGCTCGCCCGCATCCATGCTGCTCGAATGCCCCATCTGTCCGAGCAGGTCGTACTCGTACGACGTCACCACATTTCCGCGCGCGTCGGTGATGCGCAGTCGGTTGCCGTCGATGTCGAGCGAAGCCAGCGTCCGCGGACGCTCTTCGCGTATGGCGCCGGACGTCCGATCGCGATAGCGGTTGTAATGTTCGTTGCAGACCATGCGACCCAGCGAGTCGAAGTAACTCGTGTCCGGCGTGCCGTCATGCACCGCGGCCTTCTGAGCCGCATCCTGCTCATCGGGCCCTTGCGCTCCGCCGCTCCTCGCCGAGTACCATCCGCTCGCCAGCACGTTGTCGTTCCGATCGAACGACTGGTGACGCCAGGCGCCGAATCGCGCCGTGGAAAACGAGCCGTCGGGAAAGTCCGTGCGGACCAGTCGGTCGAGTACGTCGTACATCATCACGGGCGTGACGCCGGTCTCGACCAGCTCCTTCGCCGATTCGTACCGGTGCGTAACCGAGAAGTACGGCTCGAAGGCCATCACCGGGTTGCCCTTGTTGTTCTGAACGACGCGGCCCGTTCCGCACCATCGCCGGTTGGGTGTCGTGTCGACCTCAGTGACTGCGAACGTGCCGTCGGCATGCACGTCGTAGCGCCGTGCCTTGCCCGGCTCCGCCTGCACCTTCTTCATCGCCACCCGGCCCAGGCCGTCCGAGTATTCGAAGGCGTATTGGATCGGCGAGCTCACGCGGGCCGCGAGGGCGGCCTGCACGTGCGTCTCCCTGGATATCGACGCCGCGACAGCCGGCGCCGTCGAGAAGTCGTAGACGAACCGCGATGTCGCGTGCGCGAGGAGCGTCGGGCCGTTCACAACAGGGTCCTGAAGGAAATCGGCGATCTCTTTCGGTGTCGGATCGGCGGAGAAATTGGTCAGGTCGTCGGCTTCGCCACCTTTCCCCTTCAGCGCCGTGCCGACAACCAGACCGAGCGTGTCGAAGCGCGCCTCCGCGAGGTTGTCGTTGATGTCGCGGATCTCTACCGGCTGCAGGAAGCGCCAGTCGAACGTCAGCACGTCCGTCGCGTTCAGCAGCGCATCCTCGATGCGGTCGATCAGCAAGTGGTAGGTCGAGTAGTACCTCACCCGCGTCGCCGTACCGTGTGGGTCGATGTATCGCTCCGGAAGAAAAAAGTGCTGATCAGGGTTGACCGGGTACCGGACGGTTCCAGACGCCGCCCACCATTGGCGCGCGTCGTCGGTCGGCGGAAACAACCCCGCCGACAGATGCGCGTCGCCGTCGAGATATCCGCCTTCGGTCAACATCGCGTCAGAAACCAGAGTGCCGTAAAGATCCGTGCGCAGCGAAGACGTGAACGCGAGGCGATAGTCCTCGAAATGCAGACCGAGGCTCTCGAGACGTTCGAGCGGCAGCGCAGCATCCGGGCTCGCATCCTGCGCGAACAACGTGCGCTGATGACTCAGCAGCCGCTTCTCCCTGCGAAGCGGTGTGGGCGACTTCTGATACGCGAGCGGAACAGCGGATACGAACGCGCCGGTCAGTTCGTCAGGGGTGAAGTATTGGCCAGCCGGCGTGATTCCGCTGAGCTCGTACGACCGCGTCTCACATAGCTGCCGCACGCGCCAGCTTCGATCGGTGTCGACGTCGTTCGTGTACCGATTGACCGTGTAGCGAACCCGACGGTGACCCTGTTCGACCTGGACTTCTGTCGGGGCCGCGCCATCCGCCGCCTGCCGACCGTACACAACCGAGGCCGACTCGACGATGTGGCCGAACTCATCGACCACCAGATTCAGGTCGTGTGAGATTCGTGGGTCTATCGAGTTCCGCTCGTATTGATATGAGATCGTCTCGCATTCGTGCTGCACGAATACGGCGTGCCGTTGATTTTCCGTCGGCTGCAGGCGTCGCACACGACAGCTGTGAGACATGGTCGAAAACGGAATTGCCGCGTCCGCACTGCCGTCGTCGGCGAACATCTCCTGGCGCAGCACCGTGCCCTTGCAGGCGCGCGCCGCCTGCCTGCATTCGTCAGGCGTCAGCGGACCATCGCTCTCGATTGGCTGATCCGGCAGCGGATATTCGAGAGCTGTCGGATTCTCGAAATAGTCCTCACGGAATCGGATCGCGAGCCCGGCGTCCTGGAAGTACGCGCCGGTGTGGTACCAGGTGCGAATTCGTCGAGGCGGCTGGTGCAGCGAATTGTCAACGACGTTCGATGCACCACTCTGGCTGAAGCGCTCGTACTCCTCGGTGTCGCGCTCCTCCACCATTCCGAAGCCTCTGAATTCGCGTTCGCCATGATCGAAGCAACCGTGGCGATACCGGAATTCGCGGACAAAGCGCGCGCCGCTCACGGCGTCGCGCGTCTCGGCGCGGCTGACACACATCACCGGAAACGGCAGGCGGGTCAGCCACGGATGCCCCTCCTGTCGATCGAGCAGCGCGTATGCGGACGAGCTCTTGTATTCAATGTCGACATTGAGGCCCAGGTTGTTCTGGAACCCGAAAAGCACGAATGGCTTCCTGCCGCCCATTAGATCGACGTAGCGAAGCGGCGACCCCGTGTTGGCTGGCAGTTCCGACGACCACACGAGCGACGCGGTTCCATTACCCAGGAGATCCAGAACGAACACCGCATTGGGCCGCCCGGTCGACGGAAATGGATCAATCCGATGAGGATCGCTCCAGCCGTTGCCCGCTAGGTTGAACCAGGCCGTGAACCCGCCGTCGCCCAGATATATAAGGTCCGCGGC
>Ga0208185_1000435_pt1 | contig 19533 bp, 20 predicted proteins | sample EasRivMeERMLT700_FD_187532 | JGI IMG/M metagenome (GOLD analysis project Ga0208185, IMG submission 187532) | Soil microbial communities from meander-bound floodplain in the East River, Colorado, USA - East River MetaG ERMLT700 (SPAdes) (version 2) | ecosystem: Environmental > Terrestrial > Soil... | reverse complement strand
GTAGGACATCCACCTGATGCGCTCATCAGCGGCTGGGCCGCCTTCAGGCGGACGTCGTTCTTTTCCGCGCGCGGCAGTACAACAGCATCCCGAGCCGCCCGAAGAGCGCGTGCATCAGGTTGTCAGGGATCATCTTCTCCATCGCTGGTCGCATCGATGGAGGAACGATGTGCGTCAGAACGGTTTTCTGTTCGAATGCGCGCAGCTCCACGAGATCGAAGCCTGCGGCCGTCATGAAAGAACGGAGCTCGCCTGCGCTGAAATAGCCGACGTGAGGGCAGCCGCCGACCCCGCGGCCGTCCGAGTACCGGTTCCACAGGTCCTGCACCGAGTGACGCAGCAACTGCATGCGCAGAACGCCGTATCGCGCGATGATTCCAAGCCAGTTGTAGATCGAGTGGCGGTTGTAGATCATCATGCGCACCTCACCGCCGGGGCGCAGCACACGGTGCATCTCGGCGATGGCCTTCGCCGGATTCGGCGCGTGCAGGATGACCCCCCAGGACCAGACGAAGTCGAACGATCCGTCAGCAAGCGGAAGCCGTTCGGCCTCGCCCTGGACGGGTGAGCCGTGGGTGCCGTCGAGCGCGAACCGGCGCGCGGTCGACGAGGCGCCCGTCCAGGTCAGATCAAGAGCCGTGACCTGCGCTCCGTGGCGAGCGAGCGTCGCGGAGATGGCGCCCAGCCCGGACCCCACCTCCAGGACCTGCTTCCCGCGCAGGGAACGGTAGTCGATCAGCCCCGCGAAAAGCGGCTCGCCGAGCGGCTGCGCAAACCAGGCAGCGCGATAAAGCGCGGCATCGATACGCCTGAAGAACCCGCGCGCGATCTCGTCGTCGGACAGGTCGGGACGTCCCTGATGTCCGAAGTAATCCATCGGATGGTGTTCCCACCAGAGACGTGTGCGGCGGGTGAGTTCGTCGGAGGGATCGGTCAGAATGGGTCTGGCGGAGCATTATAGAATTCGGCAGAACACCATGGAGCGAGTTTGGAGTATCTGATCAAGCAATACCCGCTCGACACGGGCGCGCTGGAGATTCAGTACATCGAGGAGCACTTTGGCGAATTCCCGCGCAAAAAGACCGCGCAGGAGATCATGAACCGCCTGCGCAAGCGCGAGAGCCTCATCCTGATGGCCGAAGCGCCGCTGCCATCCGACCCCGGACTCGTCGTGCCCGTGTCGTACAAGATCGTCCACGAGCTGCGCGAACGCGAGGACGAGCCAAAGCTCACCGATCTCGTCGCGCGGCTGAAGAACGCGGTGCGGTTCGAGGGCCGCAAGGTCCTCTATAGCTGGATTGGCGGCACGCGGCGCGACTGGCGCGGCCAGGGACACTTCCGCGCGCTCACCGAGGAGTCCGAGGCGTGGGCGCACGCGTCCGGGTACCACGAAGTCGTGGTCAAGACGAAAAACCGCTTCTACGACATGCGAGGGACGCTCGACCAGCTCGAGTTCAACGTGGTCAAGTACGAGGTCAACCCGTACGACAACCGCGAGTCGAAGGTTTATCTGAGCAAGCAGCTCACGTCCGACGTGCTCCGGTCGCACACCAGCACACGAACTGTCGTGTTCGCCGACTAGGCATGAAGTCCGACCGGAGCCTCGCGCGCTCGGTCATGTTTCCTCGCGTCGTCAACATCAGCGACCTGAGGAGGCTGGCGAAGCGCCGGCTTCCCGCTGTCGTCTTCGCGTATATCGACGGCGGAGCGGAAGACGAGGTCACGCTGCGCGAGAACAGCCGCGCTTTCTCCGACGTCACTTTTCGCCCGCGCCAGTGCGTAGCGGTTCCGAGTTGCGATCTGCGGACGACGGTGCTTGGAACCACGCTCGACCTCCCGTTCATCCTGGCGCCGGTCGGTTTCTGCCGGATGTTCTATCCGCGCGGCGAGGTGCACGCGGCGCGCGCGGCGAACGCAGCAGGCACCGGTTACATCCTGTCGACCTTCTCGGGCACACGCCTCGAGGAAATACGGGCAGGCACCAGCGGCCCCCTCTGGTATCAGCTCTACGTCCCCGGCGGACGTGACGTCGCAGAGGCCACGCTTGCGCGCGCGCGTGCCGCAGGGTACTCCTCCCTTGTCGTCACGATTGACACGCCGGTGTCGGGGATGCGAGAACGCGATTTCCGGTACGGCGTGCGCCCGCTGCTCGGTGGCGACTTCTGGGGAAGCATCCCGCATGTCTGGCAGTTCGTGACGCGACCACGCTGGGTGATCGATTACCTTACCGATGGAGCGCCGAAAGTGTTTCCGAACGTCGAGCTGCCGGGCATTGGCGCGATGCCGTGCGGTGACGTCGGCGTGATTCTCGAAAAGACCATCGTCACCTGGCAGGATCTCCGCTGGATGCGCGACGCGTGGAAGGGCCCGATCGTCGTGAAGGGCGTCCACACGGGCGACGATGCGCGGCACGCGATTGATGCGGGCGCGAACGCTGTAATCGTCTCGAACCACGGAGGCCGTCAGCTTGATGGGGTCCCGGCAAGTCTCCGTGCGCTGCCGGAGGTTGTCGCGGCGGTCAACGGGCGGATCGAGGTCCTCATGGATGGCGGCATCAGGCGCGGCGGCGACATCGTCAAGGCGCTCTGTCTTGGCGCGCGGGCCGTGCTCGTTGGTCGTGCCTATGCGTGGGCGCTCGGCGCGGCGGGTGGACCCGGCGTCGATCGAGCGATCGAGATCCTGCGGACCGACGTTGTTCGCACGATGCGGCTGCTAGGATGTCCGTCGATCGCCGAGCTCGATCGCTCGTACGTCGACGCGCCGTCAGAGTGGTTCGCGGACCGGTATGCCGGGTCCGAACCAAGGACCCGGCCAACGCCTGTCCGCATGTAGGGCGGTCACTTGGATCGGTAGGGCGAGTCCTTTTGGACCCGCCGAGGAGGGACCATGAACTGTCGCCCGATAGTCAGCGCGCTCGTCCTTGTGTGCGGCGTCGCTGCGTGCGGCCGATCCGAGCCGCCGGCCACAACGGATACGCCGGCACCTGCGGCAGCACCAGCCCCTGCTCCCCCGCCGGGCGTCGGCGTCTACGTGACGAATGAAACAAGCGGCGACCTGTCGGTGATCGACGCCGCCACAAACGCGGTCGTCGCAACCATCACACTCGGCAAGCGGCCCCGCGGAATTGTCGCCAGTCCGGATCGAACGCTCCTCTACATCGCGCTGAGCGGATCGCCGGTCGCCGGGCCAGGAGTCGACGAGTCGAAGCTGCCGCCGCCCGACCGCACCGCTGACGGCATCGGCGTTGTAGATATCCGACAGCGCAAATTGATCAAGGTCCTGACGTCCGGCCCAGATCCTGAGGAATTGGCGATCAGCCCAGACGGTAAAGAGGTGTACGTCGCAAACGAGGATACGGCTCAGCTCAGCGTCATCGACACCAGCGACGGTCACCTGATTCAGAGCTTCAAGGTCGGCGACGAGCCTGAAGGTGTGACGGTGGAGCCTGGTGGCAAGCGCGTATGGGTCACGTCCGAGGCCGACGGGGCCGTGTTCGTGGCCGACCTGGCGGCGCGAAAGATCGCCAAGTCTATCGAAGTCGGCCCGCGACCGCGGTCCATCGCGTTTCTTCCCGACGGCTCGCGCGCGTACGTGCCGTCCGAAAATGGTGCCACGCTTACCGAGATCGACGTCAGGCGCCTGGCGCCGATCAAGACCATTGACCTGGGCAAAGGCATGCGTCCCATGGGCACCAGGGTCAGCCCCGACGGCAAGTATCTGTACGTCAGCACCGGCCGGAGCAAGATGGCGGTCATCCTCGACACGGCCACGAACATGGTGGTCGCCTCGGTCGAAGCGGGCGATCGCCCCTGGGGCATCGGCGTCTCGCCTGATGCGAAAACGCTTTACACAGCCAACGGACCATCACACGATGTGTCCGTGATCGACATCGCTTCACGGCAAGTCACACAGAAGGTCGCAGTTGGCCGCGGACCATGGGGTCTCGCGGTCGTCGAGGCGCCCGCCGGCGCGCGGTAAAGCCACCATGAAACTCACAACGTGTATGTACGCTTTCGTCCTCGCCCTCCTTGTGAACGGGAGTGCCACTGCCCAATCCGCTGGAACGATCACCGGAATGGTCGTCGATTCCTCGGGAGCACCCCTGCTCGATGCAACCGTGCGTCTGGAAGTGGCGGGCGCCAACCTGGGCGAGCTCCATACGGCGACCGACGGGCGTTTCGCATTCACGACGGACGCGCCCGGTATGGTTCGCATTCTTGTCACCGCCGCCGGCTTCGCGCAGGCGGTCACGACCGTTACGGGCGACAGGCAAGAGCTGCGCATCACGCTGCAGCCGGCACCGTTCTTCGAGGAGGTCAACGTCACCTCGTCTCGTACCGATGTGCCGCGCGCCGATCCCACGGTCACGATGACGGTCATGTCATCGTCTGAATTGCTCAGCAGCGGCGCGCTCACCGTCGACGATGCGCTCAAGGCGGTACCGGGATTCACCCTGTTTCGTCGTACATCCTCGCGGGTATCGAACCCGACGGCGCAGGGCATCACTTTGCGAGGGCTCGGTGGGACGGGCGCGAGTCGATCGCTCGTACTCGCGGATGGTGTGCCGCTCAATGACGCGTTCGGCGGCTGGGTCTACTGGGACAGGGTCCCGCAGATCGCGATCGACCGTATCGAAGTGCAACGCGGCAGCGGCAGCGACCTGTATGGCGCCGACGCCGTTGGCGGCGTCGTGCAGATCCTGACCATGCGTCCGGCGCGTCGGACTGTGCGCGCCCTCGTCGAAGGGGGCAATCTGGGCACGGGCCGAGCCTCGCTGTTTGGCGGCGGACGCAGCCGCGGATGGTCGTATAGCGCCGCCGGCGAGTGGTTCACCACCGCCGGATACATCACGGTTGCGAACCAACAGGATCCCGGAATAGCACCACGAGGCCCCATCGACACGAAGGCCGGGTCCGATCATCGCTCTGCGCTCGGGGCGATCGACTACCAGGCGAATAACGGCTGGCGATTCAACGCACGCGCCAATCTGTTCCGTGAGAATCGTGAGAACGGCACACCGGCCGTCGTCAATGACACCGATGCGCGGCAGGGCGCTGGCGAGGTTGCAGGCGGCATCGCAGGCGGCTTGCTCTCCGCTCGCGTCTTTGGCGGAACCCAGGATTATCACCAGACCTTCTCAGCTGTGAGTGCCGATCGCAGGTCGGAAGCGTTGAACCGTATTCAGGACATTCCAACGACGGCGACCGGCGTCGGCGCACAGTGGGTTCGTCCGTGGAGTCGCCATTCGCTGTTGATCGGCGCGGAAGGGCGATTCATCAAGGGCAGGACGATTGAAACGCCATACACCGCGCAGGGCCTTCCCCTTGTCACGACTGACGCCGGCGGCAAGCAGCGTGTCGGGTCCGCATTTGCGCAGGCAACGTTCAACGTGAGCGATCGGCTCACGATGGTGGCCGGCGTGCACGCCGATGGCTGGCATTCGGAGTCGCGGAACACGACGTACAACAAGACGCTCGGGTCGGTGAACCCGCGAGGGTCGGTGGCGTACCGCGTCGGGAACACCGGACTCTCGCTGCGCGGTTCCGCCTATCGAGGCTTCCGCGCGCCAACACTCAACGAGCTCTATCGCGGTTTTCGGGCCGGCAACACCGATACGAGACCCAACGAGGCGCTCCAGCCGGAGCGGCTGGCGGGCGGCGAGGGTGGCGTCCTGTTCGCGCGGGGGCGCGTATCCACGCGCGCGACCGCGTTCTGGAACGTGCTTGACGACACGATCACGAACATCACGCTGTCGATTACGCCGCAGCTCATCACCAAGCAGCGCGCGAACGCCGACAAGGTGCGGGCCGCGGGCGTCGAGCTCGAAGGAGAGCTGCGGCTGCCGGCATCATTCTCCGTGGGTGTTTCGACTGCGATTGTGAATTCACGATTCAAAGGCGACACGAGCCTGCGCAACAACAGGGTGCCGCAGGTGGCGAAGTACAACGTCGGCATGAACGTCCGCTACGCCGACGAAAAGTGGATTGCCTCAGGTCAATTCCGGGTCACGGGGCCGCAGTTCGAGGACGATCTCAACCTGTTTACGCTGCGCCGCGCGAACGTCCTGGACGTCTTCGGTAGCCGCCGTTTCGCGGGCAAAGTGTCCACGTTTGTCGCGGTCGAGAATATCTTCGACAGCCTCTATGACGTCGGCCGCACGCCGATTCTCACGACAGGCCTGCCACGGACCGTCCGCGCGGGCGTTCAAATCTGGCTGCCGTAGGCCTGCCCTACTCGCGTCCTCCCCGTCCGCCCTGCCCCGGCTCGCCCTGCGCCCCACGTCCGGGCCCGCCGCGGCCGGCGCCGAAGGCCGGGTACGTGCGTGGGTTGATGACGTGGCGTTCGAAAAAGAAATCGACCAGCTGCGCGGTCGACTCCGCGAACTCGGAGATTGACACGAATTCATGCGGCACGCCAGCGAAGGTGTGGAGCTCGGCCGGCACGGTCGCATCTCGAAGCAGCTTGAGAAACTCCTGGCTGCTCTCCGGCGGGACGGTCACATCCGCGAGCCCATGGAACAGCATCGTCGGCGGGAAGCTCTTGATGTACGCGCCGGGCGTCGCGAGCCGCCAGGCTTCATCGCTGCTGCCACGACAAACGCGCGGTAATCAAACGGTCAGGACAATCTTTCCGACGTGCTCGCTTGATTCCATCAGGCGGTGCGCCGACGCCGCATCCCCGAGCGGAAACGTCCGATAGATCAGCGGCTTGACCTTCCCGTTCTCGAGCAGCGGCCAGACTTCCTTGCGGAGCGCCGCTGCAATCTCTCCCTTCTCTGCGACGCTGCGCGGGCGGAGCGTGGAGCCGGTGATCGTCAAGCGGCGGCCGAGGACCCGCCTGAAGTCGATCGTCGCGGTGTCGCCGCCCATGAAGCCTATGACAACCAATCGCCCCTCGAGCGCGAGCGATGCCAGGTCGCGCGGGATGTAGTCGCCGCCAACGATGTCGAGGATCAGGTCGACGCCGCGGCCCTTGGTGAGCTGCTTGACGACGTCGACGAAGTCCTCGGTGCGATAGTTGATCGCGCGCTCGGCGCCGAGCCGCTCGCAGGCGCGGCATTTCTCATCCGAGCCGGCGGTCGCAAGCACGCGCGCGCCGCGCGCCGACGCAAGCTGAATCGCCGTCGTCCCGATCCCGCTCGATCCGCCGTGGAAGAGCGCGGTTTCCCCCGAGCGCAATCGGCCACGATCGAACACATTCGTCCAGACGGTGAAGAAGGTTTCGGGGATCGCGGCGGCCGTCACGAGATCCATTCCGGCGGGCACTGGCAGGCACTGAGGCGCCGGGGCGACGCAGAGGGTGGCATAGCCGCCACCAGAGACCAGCGCGCACACGCGATCGCCGACGCGCCACTCCGTCACACCCTCGCCAAGCGATTCGACGATGCCGGCGACTTCGAGACCGGGAAGATCGCTCGCACCCGGCGGAGGCGGATACAGTCCGCGGCGCTGCATCACGTCAGGGCGATTCACGCCGGCGGCGGCAACGCGAATCAGAACATCGCCCCGCCCGGCCACCGGATCCGGGCGCTCGACGAGCTTCAGCGCTTCGGGGGGGCCTGGAGTGGAGATCTCTACGCAACGCATCTTTTATCCACCACGAAGGTCACGATTCTTATCAACCACGAAGGTCACGACGGTCACGAAGAACATAAACCACTTCGTGTCCTTCGCGTTCTTCGTGGTTTCATGACTGGGATTTGGGACTTGGGGTTTGGGCTTTGGGATTTACCGCCAGCGCCGACGGAAGCTTTGGCGATGAGATGAGCCGCGCGAATTCTGACCACCGGCGATCGATGCCGCCGCGAGATTCGATGTAGGCGGCTACCATGTCCTTTCCAAGGTTGTAGTTGATCACGTAGCTGCGGTACTGATCGGTAAAGCGCACACGTTGCTCCGCGCGCGGCGGCGAGTACAAGCCGTACGTCTCCAGCCAGTCAGCCGCGCCCTTCGCATCGATCTCGCCGTTGATGTACCGTCGCGCCGCTTCGTTTCCCGCATACGAGAGTTGATCGACGAGCGCGAGGACATCGTAGTACTGCGTCGTGGTTGACGGATCGAGGCCGGCCGCGGGGAACACCACGCGCCGCTCGAATTCGAGCCGCTCGGCACGCGGGAAGGCAACCTCGATGCCGTAGTTGGCGGTACCTTCCGCGATCAGAGACTGAGGCGAGAACAGCGGATAGACCGAGAACTCGACCCACCCGCGATCGCGGAGCAGATTCTTCTCGAGCAGCACGTTGTAGACGTGATGACCGGGATAGCCCTCGTGGCACGCGAGATCGATCGCGCGATCGACGTAGATCGGCAGGTCGGTGTTGACCTGGATGATGCTCCGGTAGTTCCCCTGATACCAGTTGTAGCCGCTCCAGCTTCTGCCCGTCACGTATTCAACGGTGAAGCTTTCGCCGGCCGGAAGCATGATGTGCTGCAGCGTGCGGCTGCGGCAGCCGTCGATCGCCGCCTTGAAGACGGCATCGAGCCGATCGCGCGGAATCACGAATCGGTTTCGGAATTCGTCGTACCGGGAGACGAGCGTCCCCTGTCCCGGGAGCTTCGCATCGAGTTGCGCCAGCACCTTCGCGAAGTCGGCCTCGGTATGCGTGGGTGCCGCGGCGTCATAGAGCGCCTTCGATTCCTCGTCGAATCGAAGCTTCGTACCCGACAACATCGACACCCGCGCGCGCAGGGACTCGAGCTGCCGCGCAAGGTACTGATGCCGCAGCTGCGTCAGTTCGTCGGCGGTGACCGGCGGTTTCGCGGCGGCAAGCGCCTCCGCGAGCGTGGCGGCGCGCGACTCAATGTCGCTCAGCGGCAGCTTCGCTGCTTCCGCCTCGGTGCGCCACGCGGGCGGACCGTAGTAGGCGTCGACATAGTCAGCGTCGTGCTGACCCACCGCAAGTACGAGCCGCACGTACTGTTCCGCGAGTGTGTTCATCCTGGCGTCCTGTGCGCAGGCGGAGATCAGAACTGATAGAGCGAGACCTACAGTCATCGCTGCGAGACGATAACCTCCGACGCCCGACACCCAACTCCCAAGGCGATTTGATGCCGCGACAACGGGCTTCTTGGGAGTTGGGAATTGGGAATTGGGAGTTCCGCGGAGATGCATCATTGCCGAGACAACTCCCTGATCGTCGGAATCAGATAGTCCTCGAACGCCCCGTGGAAATCGTACCGGGGCGCAAACCCCCAATCGCGCCGCGCCGCGCTGTCATTGACGTCAAGGGGCCACGAATCGACGATCGCCTGCCGCTTTTTGTCGATCTCCCACGTGATGCGCGCACCGGGAAATGCACCGACCACCACGTCGAAGATCTCGCTTGCCGTCGGATTGAACGCCGTGACGTTGTACGCCGTGCGCGAGAGTCGGTCGCGCTGGGCGGCCGCCAGCCGCAGCAAGCCGTCGATCGCGTCCGGCATGGCCATGAACGGAATTCGCGTATCGGGCCGCACGAAACAGGCGTAGGGCTCGCCACGCGCAGCGGCGTGAATCATCTCCGGCGCGAAGTCCGATGTCCCGCCTGCCGGCACCGTGAGCGCCGAGATCAATCCCGGAAAACGGACACACCGGAAATCGACACGTCCCGGCGGCGTATCGACGGCGAGCTGCTTGTAGTGGCGCGCGTAGTAGCGCCCGAGGTGCTCGCAGTACAACTTGTTGCATCCATACATCGTCGTCGGGGTGTTCCACTCGTCCTCGTGGACGCGTCCGACGCGCATCTTGGTGTCGAGGTCCGGAAGCCCATAGGCGGCAATCGAGGAGGGGTAGAGGAAGACGACCGGCCGGCCGTGCGATTCCCCTTCATGCTGCGCGAACTCGAGCAGGCGCAGCGTCCCCTCGACGTTGACCTCGTGCGCCGTGAGAGGGGTGAACTCGGATCGCGTGGACAGGAGCGCGGCGAGGTGAAAGACGAGATCGACCTCGAATTCCGCGAGGACACGCTCGAGGATCCATTTGTCGGTGATTGAGCCTGTGAACTCGCGCCTGACCTGCTTCGCCAGCGCGGACTCGAGCGGCGCGATGTCAATGGTGACGATGGAGCGGCCGGTGCGCGCGAGCTGATTGATGAGACCGTGACCGATTTCGCCGCTGGCGCCCGTGACCAGCACGGATGGCGTGCGCATCAGACGATTATTACTTAGCGTCAGGGTAAGGGCGGGTCTTAAGACTCCGCCCCTACCCCTTCGCTAGCGGACAGGTCAGCCGCGACTAATCCTATGAGCCTGAACGGGAACGCCGACGGCGATATCGGACCACGATGCCTGCCAGCCCGAGCCCCGTGAGCATCAGCGTGCCAGGTTCTGGAATCGCCGCAGGAACGAGGGTCCCAGCGTCCCATTCCGTGTCCGGGTTCGAGCGGATCCTGACCCCCACGAAATCCGTGAGGCCGAGGTCCTGGCAGTCTGCGCCGCAGAATACCGGGGGATTGACGATAACAGCACTTGTTCCCACGAAGTCGCCCTCGCTATTTAGAAATCCTGCGGACGCGGCCATCACGTAGTTCACGATGTCCCCGGTGCCGTTCGTTGACAACAGTAGACCGGGGGCTCCGTCTTCACCGATCGGAAGGCCGATACCGGAGAGGAAAAAGTCTCCGAGGTGGTCTGTCATTGTCCACGCGGTGGGAACAGGGACGGGGTCGGCGAACGTCAGGTTAGGGGCAAGTGGAGCCGCGAAAGTAAGCGAAGCGATGATGTAGTCGACTCCCCGTGGATCGACCGGGGCATGTTCCGGGCAGCCATACCCGCAAAAGTTGAAGGGATCGCCCTGGTAGCTGTAGGTGTTCGTGATTGCATTGAACGTAAAAGAGCTTGCCTGCGCTGGCGCTGCAATGAATTGCAGCATGACAACAGCAACAGCGGCGACGAGGCCGGATCTGCGCATTGACATTTACCTCTCTGCCCGGCGGCCAGCAATTTGCTTGCCCGAAGCTCGGCCGTATTTTCGGTCATGTTGTCAGGAACCGCGAAGCCCCGTGACGGAAGTCTGCCTGCGCAGCGCCGAAATTCTCCTCTTCGACGGTCGGCGCGTCGACAAGAGGTCGCAGAATGTGGCTGGAAATGGCGCCCGTCCCGGAGGGAGTCGTCTCTGTTCCGCGAGCCAGCGATCCGGAACTTGGCCGAGGGCAGTACTGCGGGTTACACCGATCGACTTCGCGGCGTGAGCACTCGACTTCCGCGTAACACCGTGCGAGTTCGCTCCGTGAGCAGTCGACTTGCGGGTTACACCGATCAACTTCGCTGCGTGAGCAGCCGTCTGCCGTGTGATAGGGAGCGACTTTACCTGAACAGATGGATCCCTCCGCCGTGTAGTCGTTGGCGTGGCGTTTGCGTTACTCGTGGGCGATGGTTCGGCGAGCTCTCGGCATCGGGGTTCTCTTGCTAACCGGGTGGACGCTCCACGGTTACGCGAACGGCCAGCGAGTCACCATCATCGGCAGGCTATTGGCGACCGAGGCAGAGGCCGACGCGGGGAAATACCACCTCACCGACGACGGTAATACTCCGATCTGCGCGGATCCCGAGTCATATCTCAACATGTATTTGCGCGGCACGGTGGGGCACGAGATTACCGTGACCTTCGAGCCGAACTCGTCGAATTCGACTCGTTAATTCTCAGGATTCTTCGCGCAGCCCGCTTTCGGCTCGCGGCGTTCGGCACGAATCACACCTCTCGGCCACCCCCAATAAACGACTAACCATGAATGATTTCCGACTCGGGGGCGAGTCGTTGTTGATTTTGTATTTTAGTTTGATCTAAATTACAAACCGAATGGACAGCGCCCTCCTCGCCGCCATCGGATCGCCCCGTCGCCGCGAGATTCTGCGCCTCTTGTGGAGTCAAGAGCTGACGGCGGGCGCCATCCATCAAGCGATGCGCGACGTGACTTTTGGCGCGGTGTCGCTCCAGCTGAAGATCCTCTCCGACGCCGGCCTCGTGGAATCGCGTCCGGAAGCCCAGTATCGCGTCTACCGTGTTCGCCACGAGGCACTCGGACCGGTCGCGGCCATGCTGGAGGCGATGTGGACCGATGCACTCTGGCACCTGAAGCTGAAGGCGGAGCTCAAGGAAACGCGTCGCGGTCCGCGACCACGCCGGCGTCCATCTAAGTCCAGGAAAGGAATCCGATGATCACGCACGCCCATCGTCTCGATCGCACGGTGGTGATTCACGCGCGGCGTTCCACAGTGTTCGAGTTCTTCACCAATTCGCAGGACTGGGCGGCGTGGTGGGGTACCGGCTCGATCATCGACCCTCGCCCCGGCGGCCAGGTGCTGATCCGTCACCCGAACGGCGTCGAAGTCTCTGGAGAAGTGATCGAGGTCGATGTGCCCGAGCGCATCGTATTCACGTATGGCTACGCGAGCGGCACGCCGATCCCAAGCGGCGGATCACGGGTGACGATTCGCCTAGCCGGCCATCCTGCCGGTACGTTGCTGCAGCTGACGCACGAGTTCGGGGACGCCGAGGTTCGAGACCAACATGTGCAAGGGTGGCGGTTTCAGCTTTCGCTGTTCGCGAACGCGATCGCCAACAAAGTCAATGCGAACGCAGCAGAGACGGTGGATCGCTGGTTCGCGGCTTGGAGCGATCCACAGATGCCAACGCGAGATCTCGTCCTGAATGCGATTGCCACGGCCGACATCCGCTTCCACGATCGATTCAGCTGCATCGCCGGTGATGCCGATCTGAAGGCGCACCTCGCCGCCGTTCACCGCTTCATGCCGGGGATGCATTTGGAGCGACGCGGCGAGGTACGCCACTGCCAGTGGCATATCCTCGCCGATTGGGTAGCGCTCGCCGGCGATGGTGAGGAGCGTGGCCGCGGCACCAACCTCTTCGTTCTTGACGCCGACGGGCGCATCGCCACAGTCACGGGGTTCTGGGCGCGATGAAGCGCCTGACGACGACATGCGCAGTTGCGTTCGCATGGATGGCTTGCGCGGCCTTCGCGCAGTCGGCATCTGGTACGACGCCGTCAGGACTCTTCTATGAAGTCAGTGGAACCGGAGAGCCAGTCGTCTTCATCCACGCTTTCAGCGTCGATCGCCGCATGTGGCAGCCGCAGATCGCTGTGTTCGAAAAGCATTTCAGAGTCGTTCGCTATGACCTCAGGGGACATGGTCGTTCGGCTTCGCCGACGAGCCCGTACGCGGGATACGAAGATCTTCGCGAGGTTCTGGATGCGCTGAAGATCGACCGCGCCACGCTTGTCGGGCTCTCAGCCGGATCAGAGATCGTATTGAACTTCGCATTGGCCTACCCGAACCGTGTCCTGCGCTTAGTGCTCACGTCATCGGGTCTGGGCGGCTATGCATCCGGACTCTTTCCTTGGGCTGTCCCTCCGTTCCAAGCGGCCGCGGGAGGAGACCCCGAACGCGCCGCCAATTTATGGGCAGATACGCCGATCATGGCGTTGCGTCGAAATGTCGCCGAACGCGACAGGCTGCGCACGCTCGTCACCGACAATTGGCGGCTCTGGACGTACCGAAGGCTCGAACAGCCGCTCGCGCCCCCCGCAGTAAAGCGTCTTGCAGAAATCACGGTACCGACCCTCGTCGTTACGGGTGACGAGGATCTCCCGCACATCTGGGATATCGCCGCGGTGATTACCCGGGGAGTGGCCGGCAGCCGTCAGATGGTGATTTCGGGAGCCGGGCACTTCGTGAACCTCGATGACGAGGCTCGATTCAACGAGGCACTCTCAACCTTCCTCGCCAAGTGACGTGTCAGTGTGTGCCAGGACTCTGGGGCGTTATGCTAGCCCGGAGTCGAACGGGGCGTGCTGAGCGCGCCCGCTCGGTTCTGCAGCCATCGGCCATGGCCTTCAATGCACAAGGCTCAATGCGGAATGCTCAATGCGGAATGCTCAATGCTCTAACGTTGGGCCTTGAGCATTGGGCATAGTTTGGTAAAAAAAGGGGCTCAATGATGCGTCACCTTCTGCTTCCCACCGTCGCACTGTTGCTGTCGCTCGGCGCGGCGCTTCCGTCCACGCAGGACCGCGCCGGCGGCGACATGGTCGCCCGAATCAGGACGGAGGGGCTGCAGCGCTCCCGGGCGCTGGCGCTGTATCGGACGCTCACCGACGAAATCGGTGCACGGTTGACCGCATCCCCCGCCCACATCCAGGCGGCGCGGTGGGCGCGCGATCGGTTCACCGAATGGGGCCTCGCAGACGCACATCTCGAACCCTACGAGTTCGGCCGGGGATGGTCGCTCGAGCGGATCTCGGTGGAGATGACGACTCCGCGCTACTTTCCCCTCATCGCCTACGCCGATGCGTGGTCGCCATCAACCGCGGGCCTCGTCAGCGGACGAGTCGTGTACGTCGGCGACAAGACAGCCCCTGAAATCCAGGCGATCGCCGGACAGCTTCGCGGCGCCATCGTGCTGACGCATCTTCCGCAGGCGCAATTCGTCGACGCCGACCGGCCCCAGCCCGGCCTCGACGATCGCCCGGTGGCCACCGGCAATCCGGCGCTTCCGCAGGCGCGGAGTACGACCCCGGTAAGCGAGCTCATGCCGCTGCTGAAGCGGGCGGGCGCTGCTGTGGCGCTGAAGCCGAGCGCGTACCGCGACGGCACGGTGGGCGTCACCGGCAATCGCGGCACGCCGTCCGACGCGCTGCCGTCGATTGTCGTGGCCGGCGAGCAGTACAACATGATTGCGCGCCTGGCCGCCGGCGGACAGCCTGTCTCGCTCAGGGTCGAGCTCCGGACGCGCTATCTGGAGGACGATCGCAACAGCTACAACGTCATCGCCGAAATCCCCGGACGCGACCCCGGACTGCGCGACGAGGTCGTGTTGATCGGGGGGCACCTCGACTCGTGGCACACCGCCAATGGCGCCACAGACAACGCCGATGGCGCGGTGGCGGTGATGGAGGCGATGCGTATCCTTGGCGCGCTTGGCGCCCAGCCGCGGCGCACCATCCGGGCGGCTCTGTGGAGCGGCGAGGAGCAGGGCCTGCTCGGCGCGTCCGCCTACATTGCGCAGCACTTCAACAGTCAGGCGGCACGCGATCGGCTCGCCGTGTACCTGAACGACGATCCGGGAAGCGGCCGGACGCTGGGCTTCTACATGGAAGGGAATCGCGCGGCGAAGGCGATCTTCGATGCCTGGCTCGAGCCGCTGCGGGACCTCGGCGCCACGCGCAACATCATCGAGGGCATCGGCAGCACCGACCACGTCCCCTTCAACGGCGCCGGGTTGCCCGGCTTCAACGTGATCAAGGACTTCGATGCGTATGACGAGCGCACCCGCCACACCAATGCCGACTATCCCGAGCGCATGAGCGAAGACGAGCTGAAGCAGTCCGCCATTGTCATGGCGACCTTTGCATGGCAGGCGGCCGTGCGCGACGAGAAGATCCCGCGGATGCCGACCAGATAGCCCCGGGGGCACTGGGCCGCCCTGCGTCCTGCCGGGCGACGCAAAACGGTGTTAGGCTCTGCGGATGCTCCGAGCATTCATGCTTTCGATCCTCCTGCCGGCCGCGCTGCTCGCGCAGGCGCCGGCGCCGAAGACGGCTGCCCCGGCTCCCAGGCCTGCTCCAGCGCCTCAAAGGGCGCCTGCGGCGCCTCCAGCAGCGCCCAGAGCGACGACGGCCGCGCAGGCCCCCGCTCCCGCCGCGGCCGCGCCGATGACAGACGAGGAGAAAACGATCTACGCGCTGGGTCTCGCCGTGCAGCGCTCGCTTCGACAATTCGATTTCACCGCCAGCGAACTCGAGATCGTCAAGCGTGCTCTCAGCGACGCCTTAGCCGGCAAGCCCGCCGTGGATCTGACGGAGTGGGGACCGCGGATCGATCCGCTCGCCAAGGAACGCGCCGCCCGTGTGGCCGCGCGTGAGAAAACGGCGGCTGCTGAGTACGTCGCGAAAGCAGCGGCAGAGACGGGTGCGGTCAAGTCGGTTTCCGGGCTGGTCTACCGGGAGGTCGCGGCCGGTACGGGCGAGTCGCCAAAGGCAAGCGACACGGTAAAGGTTCACTACCGCGGCACGCTCACCGACGGAACGGAATTCGACAGTTCCTATGCGCGGAACGAGCCTGCCGAGTTCCTGCTTCAGGGTGTCATCCCGTGCTGGACGGAGGGGGTCCAGAAGATGAAAGTCGGCGGAAAGGCTCGCCTGGTGTGTCCGTCCGATCTCGCATACGGCGACAATGGGAATCAGGCAATCCCGGGAGGCGCGGCGTTAGTCTTCGACGTCGAACTGCTCGAGATCGTCGCCGCTCCGGCACCACGGCCCGCGAACTGAGACCAGAAGCCGTCTACACCGCTTTTCACTTCCAGGTAGCCACGGAGTCACGGAGTCACGGAGAATTCGTTTGAAAATAATCTCCGTACCTCTGTGTCTCCGTGGCGCGTCGAATTCAGGCCAGAGCTTTTCCGTAGAGCGCGAGCAAACGGCTCCATGCCTTCTCGGCCTGCGGCTCGTTGTAGACGCCTGAATCCGGCGGGCACCAGCCGTGCGCGGCGCCCGTGTACACTTCGATTTCCGCGGGCTGGTTCGACTTGGCGAACGTCTCCTTCAGCACATTCTTCTCATTGGGCGACCGCATGTCGTCATTCGCGGCGATCGCGATGAGGAGCTGCGCCTTGGTCTTCGCGGCCTGAAGATGCGGGCTGTTCGGCATATCGGTCACGAGTCCGCCGCCATGGAATGAGGCAACGGCGCCGACACGATCGGGCACCGCAGCCGCGGTGCGAAAGGCGATCGGGCCGCCCATGCAATAACCCTGCGTGCCCACTTTCCGGTTCCTGGCTACCGATGGTTGCCGGTCCAGCCACCCGATGAACGCCTTCGCATCCGTCATCTGCGTCGTCTCGTTCAGAGCCTGCGCGAGCGGCATCAGCTGCGGGATTGGGGTGGCGGAGCCCTTTTCAGCGGTGGGGGCCTTCTTGACGCGGTAGAAGGGATTCACGACGAGCACCGAATAACCCGTTTCAGCGAGCCGTTTGCCCATCTGGCGGAACGCGGGCCGCAGCCCGAAGATGTCCGGCCACACGAGAACGGCTGGAGCCGTGCCGGTCGCCGGGTGCACCCAATAGCAGTCCGCGGTGCCGTCCGGTGTCATCACGGTCACCTCTGACTCGGTCACCGCGACCGCGTTCGCGACCTGCGGGAGCATCATGACCATGCCCGCTCCCAGGAGGACGCCGAACTGCCGCCGTGTCACCAGTCCGCCCGCCTCGAACTCCTGTCGATCGTCTTCAAAATGATCTTGATCGCACATATTTGCTCCTTGTCGACAATTGATCGCGCGACAGACTCATGCGCGCACGGTGAATAATCTATACCGATTCAGGTCTATGAGAATTGGATCATCAGGCGGCGCAACTCATCGCGGACGGACGCGAGATCCGCAAGGACCTTCTCCGCCTCATCCACGGTGCGCTGCAGGTCCTCGCGTCGCGGCACGCCGCCGCGCTGGACTTCGGCCGCCAGATCGCGGGTGGTGACGGCGCACGCCTCACAGATCTCGACGGTCTGCGCGTGCGCGTGAATGATTTTCAGAAACTCGTTGCGCTCGTCGCGAGTCACGCCAAGATCTTAGGCCGACCTGAAGGTCGGCCTCTACGATCGGACGTAGAGGCGGATCTGAAGGTCGGCCTCTACAATCGGACGTAGAGGCGGACCTTCAGGTCCGCCTAGGTTCGATGTAAATCCGCCTGCCAGCTCGTGACGCCCCGCTTGATCTGATCGGCGCTCAGGTTTTCAGCCATCGTGCGGTCGCAAAGCGCCGGCAGCTCCGCGTCCGACGCAAATCGCAGCGCAACAATCTGCGGCGTCGACAGCTTGGAGAAATCCCGGTCGCGGCCGAGACGCGCCAGCCGGCCGTGCATCTCGAGCCGGATGATGCGGTCCTGCAGCTTCGTGGTGTACAGGCGGCTGATCAGCACGAGCGTCAACACGCCAAACGAGAGCGACAGGAGACCGAATGCGACCCAGGATGGCTGAAGGAAGGCAAACCGCCCAAGCATGATGATGGCGATGAATGTGAACAGCCCCGCCACGGCTGTGAGCGTCGGCCGGTGTGCATGACTCGCGTAACTCTGCTCTGCCATTGTGTTATGTCCTCTCAGGCCAACCTAGGGGTCAGCCTCTACGACCGTCAGGAATCCCCGTCGAGCAGATCGCCGATGCCGCCGAGGAGCGACCCTTCCTCGCGACGACTTCCACCAATGCCTGGAATCGCCTTGTAGATCCGGCCGGCCAACCGGCTGAGAGGAAGCGACTGGAGCCAGACGCGGCCCGGCCCGGTCAGCGTCGCAAAGAAGAGCCCTTCGCCGCCAAAGAGCGCCGTCTTGATACCCCCAACGAGCTGGATGTCGTATGTCACAGACGGCTGCAGCGCGACGATGCAACCGGTGTCCACGCGGAGCGTCTGCCCCGCCTCCAGCTCGAGCGGATGCACGGTGCCGCCGGCATGCACGAAGCAGAGGCCGTCGCCCTCGAGCCGCTGCATGATGAATCCTTCGCCGCCGAACAGACCGACGCCGATCCGGCGCTGGAACGCGATGCCGATCGACACGCCGCGCGCGGCGCACAGGAACGAATCCTTCTGGCAGATCAGCGTGCCGCCCAGCTGCTTCAGATCCATCGCCAGGATCTTGCCGGGATAGGGCGCCGCAAACGCGACCTGCTGCTTTCCCTTTCCCTGGTTGGTGAAGACAGTCATGAAGAGACTCTCGCCGGTGAGCAGCCGCTTGCCCGCCCCAAGGAGCGCCCCCATCACGCTGGATCGCGGCGTCGTCCCGTCGCCAAATATCGTCTCCATCTGGATCGTCGCGGTCATGTACATCATCGAACCAGCTTCGGCGACCGCGCTCTCGCCGGGATCCAGCTCGACCTCGACGAACTGCATGTCGCTGCCGACGATCCGGTAATCGACTTCATGTGCCATAGGCTGTTCAGAACCTGTCTTTAACCACGAAGGTCGCGAAGACTACTTCGTGTATTTCGTGACCTTCGTGGTTCAACCCGTCTTTGTGCCCTTCAGACCGTGTCATATCGCGTTTGACACCCGTTGCGCAGGCACGACTGGTTTGTCGGGTTCAGGCGTGAAGTCCTCGCCGGGGTTGATGAATCGATCGGTTTCGAACTTGTACTGCTTGTCGTACAGCTGACGATAGCGGCCGTTGAGCGTGAGCAGCTCCGCATGCGTACCGCTCTCGACGATCTCTCCCGCCTCGAGCACGAGAATCTGATCCGCGCTCCGGATGGTCGACAGTCGGTGCGCGATCACGAACGTCGTCCTCCCGGACCGAAGCCGGCGCAGGCCGTCCTGGATCATCTGCTCGCTCTCGCTGTCGAGGCTCGACGTCGCCTCGTCCAGGATCAGGACGCGCGGGTCGGCCAGAATCGCGCGCGCGATCGACACGCGCTGCCGCTGCCCGCCCGACAGCTTGATGCCCCGCTCGCCGACGACCGTGTCGTACCCCTCCGGGAACTGGCTGATGAACTCGTCGCAGTGCGCGATGCGGCATGCCTCCTTGATCTCCGCGAGCGTGGCGGCCGGATTC